>Ga0081538_10003782_pt1 | contig 14165 bp, 11 predicted proteins | sample TabmetS5T2R1_FD_71022 | JGI IMG/M metagenome (GOLD analysis project Ga0081538, IMG submission 71022) | Tabebuia heterophylla rhizosphere microbial communities from the University of Puerto Rico - S5T2R1 | ecosystem: Host-associated > Plants > Roots > Rhizosphere ... | reverse complement strand
CAACGCCACGTTGGTGAAAATGGTATCCCTCGTGACCGTCTTCATGGCGTTGCGATTGGTGTTCGATCCGGTGCCCGGCGCGACGCCGAAACAACCGGCTTCCGGATTGACCGCCCAAAGCCTGCCGTCCTGACCGACGCGCAGCCAGGAAATATCATCGCCGATGGTATGGATCTTCCAGCCCTTCATGCTCTCTGGCGGCACCAGCATCGCCAGATTCGTCTTGCCGCAGGCGCTCGGAAAGGCGCCGCAGACATAGGTGATCTCGCCATCCGGGCTTTCGACGCCGACGATCAGCATATGCTCGGCCAGCCAGCCTTCTTGTTGGCCGAGCTTGCTGGCAATGCGTAGAGCCAGGCATTTTTTTGCCAACAACGCGTTGCCGCCATAGCCTGAGCCCACGCTCCAGATGGTATTATCCTGGGGGTAATGACAAATGAAGCGGCGCTCGATATCGAGGTCGGCCTTGGAATGTAGACAACGCGTAAAGTCGCCGGAGTCGCCAAGATGATCGAGAGCAACCTTGCCCATACGTGTCATGATGCGCATATTGAGCACCACATAAACGCTGTCGGTCACTTGAATCCCGACTTTGCTGAACGACGAGCCCGGGGCGCCCATGAGAAACGGAATGACATATAAGGTACGCCCGCGCATGGCACCGGCATAAATTTTCGATAGTTTGTCGTAGGATTCGGCCGGGGCCATCCAATTGTTATTGGGGCCGGCTTCCTCTTGAGTCGGTGTGCAGACGAAAGTCAAGTTCTCTGTGCGCGCGACATCGTTGAGCGCGCTGCGATGCAAATAACAACCGGGTAATTTTTCTTGATTCAACGGTATAAGGTCGCCGCATTTAAAGGCGATTCGGGTCAGCTCTTCCTTTTCCTCTTCCGATCCATCGCACCAAAAGACCTGGTCCGGCTGGCATAGTGAGGCCACATCTTTGACCCATTTTTGGACATGCGGATTGGACGGTACTGTCCCTGCTACATTACTCATGGTGTCACTTTTCTCCCTTTACAACATTTGTGTTTAGTCGGACCCGCAAAGCTCTTCTTATAAACACGATAACAGCCAACCCAGAAATAACAATACGGATCTCCGGGGGCGCTCCGGACCTGTGAAATTATCTGATTGAGAACGGGAATGTCAACCAGAGTGCCACGGATGGAAAGTAGGAAATACTATATCTTGAATATTCGGTTAAGCCGCCAGCGGCCCGGCGGGACATCCTCGACCCAGTGTACCAAAGCAGCTAGACCGCCGCGAGGGTCTAAGATTCGGGCTAGCCTCTCGTTGCCAATAGGTTTATCCAGATGGCGTAAAATTTCTTGCTGCCCAAGCCGAAGACGAGACAGCAGTTGGTTTTCCCAAGTGATCGCTCGCAGATGGTTCAGGGCTTTTTCCAAAGAAAGCAGGGGCGCCTTTGAATCCACTCGCTCAAGCTCGTCCAGAGTCGTTGCCTGATCTACCGTCAGATGACCGCACGCGACTCGGCGTAGGCTTTTCAGGTGAGCGCCACAACCGAGAAATTTTCCCATGTCGGCTACCAAGGTCCGGACATAAGTTCCTCGAGAACACGTCAGCTCGAGTTCAATTTCGTCGCCCGTCAACTGGTTCAGTCGCAGCTTTTCAATTCTGATGCCACGCGGCTCCCGGGGCACTTCCTTACCCTGACGCGCCAACCTGTAGAGCGGCACCCCGTGCCGTTTTAGCGCCGAAAACATAGGTGGCACTTGCTGGAGATCGCCAAAGAATTGCTGTTCTAATCTTCCAAGTTCGGCTTCCCCGATGGACGGCACAGCACGTACTTGCAAAATCTTTCCGGTGGCGTCTTGGGAATCAGTTTCCACTCCCAAAGCCATGATACCCCGATAGCTTTTTGAGGCGTGCAAAAACAGATCGGCAATCTTCGTTCCCTCGTTGATTCCCAAGAGCAACAATCCTGAAGCAAACGGGTCCAATGTACCGAGATGACCGACTCGCTTCGCTCCCAAGCGCTCCTTGATCCTGTGCACGACCTGAGCCGAGGAAGGGCCGGCAGGTTTGTCGACTAACAGGAGACCGCTATCCGTCATGAAAACGCCTTCGCCAAGGACGACTGTGTCAAAGCACGCGCGTGGAAACTGGCGTTAGGGCTTGACCTGTTTCAGCAGATCTTCAATCCGCTGCGCCTCGTCTGGAGTTTCATCGTAGAAAAATTCGAGGGTGGGGACAAAACGGAGGTTCAATTGCTTGCCGATCTTGGAACGAATAAATCCGGTGGCGCTGTCGAGCCCCGCCAGCGCCCCTTTCTTGTCCTCGCGGCCACCTAGAAGATTAAAATAAATCCGGGCATGCCGCAGATCTTTAGTGACGTTGGCAGCCGTGATCGTAACCGCGCCGAGGCGAGGGTCGCGGATTTCTTTTCTCAGTAACTCCGCAATCAATTCAACCAGCAGATCGCCGACACGCTCAGAACGTTGATAACTCACGGGCAATCCCTTAGCCATTCAGCAATGATAAAACTCGATTTCGGCGCGCCCAACCTCGGCTAACCCCATGGCATCGACAAAATCCACGACCTTCTGAAGCGTTGCCTCGAGAACTGGTTGGCTGGTTCCCACTACGCCAAAGCCCAGGACCGCGCTTTGCCAAAAGTCTTGGGCTCCACACTCAGTGACGGATATCTTGAATTGGTTGGCGACCTGCGCCTGAATTCTTTTTAGCACGCTTCGCTTCCCCTTCAAGGAGTGATTCTCGGGGAGCAGAAGGTTGAGCTTGAGAACCCCCACGACCATGGGCGCCGAGGGAGATTGGAAATGACTTTGGCCGATCGCTTATCCTCTGCTTACGTGGGACGCTTCTCGTCCTGTGGCGCTGGGCGTAATCCTTCTTAGAACCGGTATTTTCTCGTAGGTTTCCACCACATCACCCTGCTTGATATCTTGAAACCCTTCGATGGAAAGACCGCACTCGTAACCGGCGGCGACCTCGCGAACGTCATCTTTAAAACGTTTGAGGCTGCCCAGTTTGCCTTCGTGAACCACGACCTGATCTCGCAGCAGACGCACCAAATTACCGCGCTGGACTTTACCCTCACTGACGTAGCAGCCGGCGATTGTACCGGCACCGGAGATATTGAAGGTCTGGCGCACTTCGATCCGCCCGAGAGTTTGCTCGCGGTAGGTCGGCTCTAACATACCTTCCATCGCCGCTCTGACGTCGGCGACCGCTTCATAAATGATCGTGTACAGACGGACGTCGACGTTTTCTTTGCTGGCCAAGGCCGCCCCTTTGGACTCGGGCCGCACGTTGAAGCCAATGACAATGGCATTGGAGGCCGCCGCCAGCAAAATATCGCTCTCCGTAATGCCGCCGACCGATCCATGAATCACTCGTAGCTTTACTTCGTCCGTAGAGAGCCGGCTTAAAGCTTCGGTCAAGGCCTCTACGGAGCCCTGGACATCGGCCTTGAGAACGACGCGCAGCTCGCGCACATCCCCAGCCTTAATCTGATCGTAAAGTTCTTCGAGAGAGACCTTGCTCGACTTGACCAATTCGCTCTCTCTTTGTTTGCTTTGGCGGTAGTCGGCGACCTGCCGCGCCTTGGCCTCGTCAGTAACCGCGACAAAAGAATCTCCGGCCTGGGGGACTCCCTGCAGGCCGAGGATTTCCACGGGAAAAGCAGGCGGCGCCTCGTCCACCTTGTGGCCGCGATCGTCGATCATCGCCCGCACCTTGCCATGGAAAACCCCGCACACGAAGGCGTCGCCCACACGCAGGGTTCCTTCCTGGACAAGCACGGTCGCCACTGGCCCACGGCCGCGATCCAATTTCGCCTCGATGATGGTTCCGCGAGCGAGCTTGCCCGGGTTGGCCTTGAGCTCCAAGATATCGGATTGCAGCAGGAGCATCTCCAGCAAATGAGGAATGCCTTCTTGGGTTTTCGCAGAAACCGGCGCAAAAACCGTATCGCCGCCCCAGTCTTCTGAGACCAGCCCGTATTCAGACAATCCTCTCTTCACCCGCTCCAAGTTGGCATCGGCTCTGTCGATCTTGTTGATCGCGACGATGATCGGCACCTCCGCCGCGCGCGCATGGTTGATCGCCTCCACGGTCTGCGGCATCACGCCATCATCGGCCGCAACGACAAGCACGACAAGATCCGTAACCTTTGCGCCTCGCGCCCGCATGGCGGTAAACGCTTCGTGCCCGGGCGTATCCAAAAAAGTTACACTCCGGCCGTCCACCTGAACATGGTACGCGCCGATATGTTGCGTAATGCCGCCATGTTCCTGGGTGGTCACGTGGGTACTGCGAATCGCATCGAGCAACGACGTCTTGCCATGGTCGACGTGACCCATGATGGTAACCACCGGCGGCCGAGGCGTAAGCGCCGTGTCCTGTTCTTCTACCTGGTGCTCGACTTCCAGAGCGCTTTCAACATCAAACGCCACATTCTCAACCTGGTGATCGAACTCGGATGCAATCAGGGTAGCCGTGTCGGCGTCCAAGACTTGGTTGATGGTGGCCATCATTCCCAACCCCATTAGTTTTTTTATCACTTCGCCGGCTTTGACCCCCATTTCGCGGGCCAGATCGCCAACGGTAATCACTTCGGAAATTCTGACGACTCGCTTGCTCGCCCTGGGGACTGTGATCTCGGTCTTCTTTTGTTCTTTTCCCGGCAGCGCCCTTTTCTTCTTGGGTATGCGGCCGGAGCGAAGCTCCTTTTCTCTGAGCTCCAAAACTTCCTGTTTCTTGACGACGCGCTTCTTATGCCGGCCGGGTTTGGCTGGCTTCTCCGCTTCGCCTTCTTTTGCTGCCTCGCCATCACGGACTGGTCTGACCGCTTCCGCTCCCACCACTGAGGGTACCGTCGCCCCGGGCGCCGGACGCCGAGGCAGGGGGGTAGGAGCGGGCTCGACTCTGACCGTGCGCCGGAGATCTATCCGGCCCAGGATGCGCGCACCGCGTGGAGCTTCTTCTGGAAAAGAGGCCGGCTTAGCCTCTGCGCTAGGCTTAACAGCTGTCGCTTCGGGCTCAGTGGCTGAAGCAGCCGCAGCCTTGGCTGATATTTCCTCGGCGGGAGTCGTTTCTTCCCGAAAATTCTGCTCGATGTCGGAGGGAAATTCTTCGACCGTTTCAATTTCAGGCGCAGGCTCCGGCAACTCTTCGACCGGCGCAGCCGGTTCACTCGTTTGCTCGAATTCGGCCGCCGGTGGTTCTTCAGGCCTATGCTCGGCCTCCACTTCAGGTTTTTCGCCTGCCTGGGGGATGACCTCTACCCGGCTGGTACGCCGACGAATAACGTTGGCGCGGACCCTGCGCTCGACCACTGTTTCCCGCGCTTGAAATTCTCCCAGCTTTTCATCTTCCGTAGTAACGACACGGTCAGCAACGACTTTTTCTTCGCCGACGTGCACCTGCGGCCGTTCCTGACCTGCCAGGGCCGCCCTGACGCGAGCCACTTCGTCATCTTCCAACGCGCTCTGGGCTTTGCGACCTCGCATTCCTAGCTTGTCCAGTTGGGCAATGAGATCCTTGGTCTCAATTCCCAATTCTTTGGCCAGTAAATGGACTCTCGTTTTTCCCATCTCTCACTCCCGGTATCGCTCGGTCAATTCTCGAATTAGTTTTTCCTTTGCGTCCTTGGCGATTTCAACATGGAACGCTCGATGGAGACTCTTGCGTCGCAAAAACGCGTGCCAGCACCGACGAGCCGGATGCAAATATCCTCCGCGAGCGCCGGCCCATCGATCCACTTTCAGCTCCCGCCCTTCCCCCACGACCAGACGAATCAGCTTATTTTGCTCCTCTGTCGCGCCACAGCCCAAGCAAGTGCGCTGCGGACGATGCCCTCTTTTCGACACAACGCCTCTAAGATTCTTGAGGCTGTTTTTCCTCCATAGGCGGCGCCGGCGCCGCCTCGATCACGGCCGCCTGCGCTGCCGCGGCCTCCAATTCCAGCCTGCGTTTTTCTGCCACGTATTCTTTGGCAGACTTGTGCAGTGCCTCGGCTTTCTCTTTGCTAACTCCTTCGATGTCGAGAATCTCTTCCAATTCACTCTCGGCCACTTCCTCCGCAGACTTGAATCCTGCTTGGTAGAGCAGCTCTGCCACCAAATCATTAATACCCGGGATAGCGCCGATGGACTGACGGGCCCGGCGCGTCTCTTCCTCAGCCTCGGCTTCACTGCGCACGTCGATGCGCCATCCGGTCAGGCGCGACGCCAAGCGCACGTTTTGACCCTTCTTGCCGATGGCCAGGGAGAGCTGATCATCCGGGACTATAACCTCCATGCTGTGTTCGTCATCATCGATGATAATCTTTGAGACTTTTGCCGGAGCCAGGGCGCGGCATACGTACTCCGCTTGATCCGGTATCCAGTGAACAATGTCGATTTTTTCACCGCGCAACTCCTGGACCACCGCCTGAACCCGGGTTCCTTTCATCCCGACGCAGGCCCCCACGGGATCGACATCCGGATCATTGGATACGACGGCGATTTTCGCGCGGCCTCCGGGTTCACGTGCTGCGCCTTTGACTTCAACGATCGCTTCGTAGATCTCCGGAACCTCCTGTTCGAAAAGCTTGATGAGCATGCCGGGATGGGTGCGCGACAGCACAATCTGCGGCCCCCGACTGGTGATCTCTACACTGACAATGTAGGCGCGAATCCGATCTCCCTGGCGGTACCGCTCCCGCGGTACCTGCTCCTTTTCCGGAAGAATCGCGTCAGTCCGGCCGAGGTTAACGATGATGTTACGCTTCTCAAAGCGCTGCACAATACCATTGACCAACTGGCCTTCCCGGCCCTTAAATTCGTTATAGATAATCTCGCGCTCGGCATCCCGAACCCGTTGGACAATGTTTTGCTTGGCGGCTTGTGCCGCAATTCGACCGAACAAACTCGAGTCCAGTTTGGACAAAAGCTCGTCGCCGATTTCGGCATCCGGATCGAGCGCCTCACGGGCCTCTTGGAGAGTCACTTCGACAGCCGGGTCCTGTACGGTTTCAACCACGGTCTTGGCTTCGAACAGCTCCACCTCGCCGATCTCGGGATTGAATTGCGCTTCAATCTTCCGCTGATGGCCGAAAGTCTTCTTGGCCGCCGAGATCATGGCATTCTCCAAAGCGCTGATAAGGATCGACTTATCGATGCCTTTTTCTTTGCTGACTTGTTCGATGACTCGATTCAGATCCTGCTGCATGTTAGGCGCTCCAATCGTGCTCGTAATTGGACTTCTCAATCATGGAAAATGGAATCCAATACTGCTTACCCTCTTGCGTTAAACGGACGCTATTGTCGGCCACCTCATCCAAAATCCCCAGAAAAGACCTCCGGCCATCAATCAGATCCCGGGTGCGAATGCGAATTCGCTTACCGACAAAGCGCAAAAAATGCTCGGGTTTCTTTAGCGGCCGATTAATCCCTGGGGATGAAACTTCCAGAGTATAGGCACCATCAATGGTGTCCTGAACGTCCAGCATCTCGCTTAACTGTCGGCTGACCCGGCTCAAATCGTCAACGCCGGGGCCACCCTGTTTATCCATATACAACCGCAGAACACGCCCGCCGCGGCTACCTTCGTGACGAAACTCGATATCGACAATCTCCATTCCCTCGGCCTGTGCCAGAGGAAGCGCTAGCTCCCAAACTCGCGCTAAAGTCGCATCCATTCAAAACGTTAGGTCCCTAAAACAAAAAAAGCGGGCATAGCCCACTTCGAGTGTAAACTCCTAAAGTGTAAGATTTTTTTACCATAGCGGCGGTTGCGATTGCAAGGCCTGGGTGTCTACGACAGCGCGTTTGCTTGGCGAACTGGATTTGCTATGATTTTGCAAATTTCGGCTGTCTCATGAATGTCTTGAACCTGCAACCCAAAAAGTCACCGCCAAAAATTTCCTGGGAGCAAATTCTCGCTGGCCTGGAAGATGGGGTTATCACCGTCGATCGGGATGGAAAGATCTCTTACTTCAACGAAGCCGCCGAAATGCTCACCGAACTCTCTTCATCCCAGGCCCTGCAAAAACCTGTGGTCCAACTCTTCAGGCGGGAACATTGGCTTATTGAACGGATCAAGAAAAGTCAGCCGCCGCAACAAGAGAGCACGCGAGGCGAAGGTGACTTGCTCACCCGCTGGGGCCATAAGGTGCCGGTCAGCCTCACGGTGTCTCCGTTGCAAGACCGCCACGGCAATTTTCTCGGCAGCGTTCTAGTCTTACGCGATCTGAAGCATCGCAAGGAGTTGGAAGAAGATCTACAACGGGCAGATCGTTTGGGTATGGTAGGAACACTGGCGGCCGGGTTGGCTCATGAGATCCGTAACCCTTTGGGCGGCATCAAGGGCGCGGCTCAGCTTTTAAAGCGCGCCCTGGACCACGATTCATCGTTGTTGGAATACGCTAACATCATGATTCGTGAGGTCGATCGCGTGGACAAACTCATCGAGCAGCTCCTGGATCTCGCCCGCCCTGCAAAACTGGAACTCGCCGCCGTCAACATCCACGAGGTTCTGGAAGACGTTCTACTGCTCGAGACACACACGGCGGACGCGCTGCGTATCTCGGTTAAAAAAAGATTCGATCCGAGCCTGCCCCCCATCCGGGGGGACCGCGCGCAATTGACGCAAGTTTTCCTTAATCTGGTCAAAAACGCGTTTCAGGCGATGCACCGAGGCGGTATTTTAACCGTCGCGACCCGGCTGGAAACGGACTTTCACATCCGCGGTCAAGGAACCGATCGAAGCAGATGGATTTGGGTGGACATCGAGGACGAAGGGATCGGAATCAAAGAGGAAGATCTGCCTCATATCTTCTCTCCCTTTTTCACGACCAAGAACCACGGTACTGGCCTTGGGCTCGCCGTCTGCTACCGAATCGTCAGGGAACACGGCGGGCTCATCCGCGTTGAGAGCATCGAAGGGAAGGGAACCACATTTAGGATTTCTCTAGTGGTGGCAAATTAGGCGCTATGGATCAGGGCAAGATCCTGGTTACGGAAGACGAAGAATCGCTGCGCTTCGTGCTCAAAAGGGCCCTCGAAAACGAAGGCTATTGGGTGCAAACCACGGCTCACGGTGACACCGCGCGCCAGTTACTAACCGAAACCCATTTCGATGTGTCTCTTATGGACATCAAATTGCCCGATGCGGACGGTTTGACGCTGCTGAAAGAAATCAAAGAAGCAGGGATCGATACGGCGATGATCCTCATGACCGCGCAGAACACCATGCGCAACGCCATTGGCGCGATGAAGAACGGCGCCTTTGACTATATTACCAAACCCTTTGATCTCGATGAGGTCTTGGTGCTGGTGAAACGGGCCATCGACAGCCGTAAATTGAGCCGCGATTTTCGGGAGCTCAAAGAGGAAGTGAAAAAGCGCTTTGAGCCCGGGGTCAATATCATCGGCACCAGCTCCACAATGCAGAAAGTCTACAAAACCATCGGGCAGGTCGTCGACACCCATGCGACGATCTTGATTCAAGGGGAGAGCGGCACAGGAAAAGAGCTGGTGGCAAAGACGATTCATTATAATTCGCCGCGCTGGAATCAGCCCTTTGTGGCCATCAACTGTGCCGCGATCCCGCGAGACCTGTTGGAAAGCGAGCTCTTCGGCCATGAAAGGGGCGCGTTCACCGGCGCCTTGGATCGACGCATCGGTAAATTCGAGCTGGCCGAGGGCGGGACGCTTTTTCTCGATGAAGTGGGCGATATTCCGCTCGAACTCCAAACCAAACTCCTGAGAGTCCTTCAGGATCACGAGTACAGCCGTATCGGCGGTAGGGACGTACTCAAGGCCGATGTTCGGATTCTGGCAGCGACAAATCAAGACCTGGAGAAAGCGGTCAAAGACAAACGCTTTCGAGAGGATCTGTATTTTCGTCTCAAAGTCATCCCGATCTACCTGCCTCCCTTGCGCGAGCGCCGGGGAGACATGCCCCTTTTGATCAGCTACTTCATCGACAAAATCAACCGAGAAATGGGCATCCAGATTTCCGGCGTTTCCCCGGAGGCGCAGAAACTTTTGGAAGAACACACTTGGCCCGGCAACGTGCGCGAGCTGGAGAACACGCTGATCAGGGCCGCGGTGCTATCTTCGGGCCCCATCCTGTTTCCCAAAGATTTCACCCTCCAGAATAAACCCGCGGCGGCCAATCTCGAGGTCGACCAGTTGTCTCTTGAAGAAATTATTCGCCACAAACTCGAGGACTACTTTCGCAGAACCGGCGACGTGGACTTGGATAATCTTTACTCTTTAGTGATCGAAAGAATCGAACGACCGTTGATTGAACTGACTTTGAAGAAGACCCGCGGCAATCAAATTCGCGCGGCGCAGATTTTGGGTATCAACCGCAACACCCTGCGCAAGAAGATCGTCGACCTGCGTATCGAGATCAAGAAAGAACCTAGTTAAATAGGCTCATGCCAACGCTTCCACGAAGGGTAGAGCTGCCACCGCTCTATGCAATTCTCGATCCCGAGCAAACCCAAGGCAGAGCTGCTGAAACCGTTCTACTCGAGCTGCTGAAAGGCGGCATTCAATGGCTTCAATTGCGCGCCAAGGCGATGCCTCCTCGGGACTTCGTCCAGCTTGCCCGCGGTATGCACGGGCTTACCCATTCCAGCGGCTGTAGGGTGATAGTCAACGACCGCGTGGACATCGCCCTTGCATGCGCTGCCGATGGCGTGCATCTTGGACAAGAGGACTTGCCGTTGCGTGCCGCGAGGAAGTTGATGGGAGACAGAATCATCGGCATCTCGACCCATGATGTGGAACAAGCCAAAGAAGCCGAGGCGGGCGGGGCCGACTACATTGGCTTCGGCCCGATGTTCGGCACGGCGACTAAAGAAACCGGCTACAGCGCCCGCGGCTTACAGATGCTGCGCCAAGTTCGCGAAGCGGTGAGCATTCCTATCGTTGCCATCGGGGGGATCACAGAAGCCAACGTCAACGAAGTCTGGCAGGCCGGCGCGGATTCGGCAGCTATCATCAGCGACCTTTTAGGCGCGGATGATATTTCAGATAAGGTCAAACGAATTCTAACTCTCCGTCAAGAGAGAATTTAAAGGGACACGCTTTTCACCTTTGCCCGTTCTTCCTACCGTTGACACACCCAATTGGCATTCGATACTTTCGCGGCAGAAACTTAAAAGAGAGCCAGAGGGAAAATGACTATGACGGAATTTCGTGTGATTGATGCTGATTCCCATGTCGAGGAGCCCGAGGAGGCCTGGGGCTATTTGGACCCCAAATATGAGGCGCGCCGACCCTTTCCAATCACCGGCGAAAATCGCCCCTTGCTGCACAACATGAACTCTTTCTGGTACATCGATGGATCTGTCTATCCAAAGGTAACCGGACAAGGGGTAACGATTTACGCCACACCAGTCACTATGGCGCGGGCGAAGCTTAAGCCCTTCTCCCTGGACAGTCAGACACTGCTCGAGCCGGCGGCGCGCCTCAAAGATATGGACGCCGGAGGCGTCGACGTGCAGGTCATCTTCCCGACGATTTTTCTCGAACCGCTTTCTGATGATCCGCGCTTCGAAGCCGCCCTTATGAAAAGCTACAACAGCTGGATGGCCTCGGCCTGCCACAAGCATCCGGACCGACTCAAATGGGCGGCTGTTTTGCCTATGCGCATGGTGCCCGAAGCGGTCGAGGAGACCCGGCGCGCGAAGGAGCTCGGCGCCGTGGGTCTGGCGGTCTACGGGACCGTTGGGGAGACGCTTTTGAGCCACGAGGATTTCAACCCGGTCTGGGCTGAGGCCGAGCGGCTGGGGCTTCCAGTCTGCGTGCACACGGGCTGGTGCCATCCGGGGCTCAAGCGTCCCTTCACCGACAGCTACGGCGCCCATGTTTTGGGCTTTACGCTTCCCGTGATGATGGGTTTCTACGCATTTCTGGGTGGCGGAATCTTAGACCGGTTCCCGCGGCTCAAAGTCGCCTTTTTGGAAGCCGGCGTCGATTGGGTCCCTTACCTGATCGAACGGATGGATCACTACTTTCACTCCGAGACCGCCAATCGCCGGCCGCTCCCCAAGCGCCGCGCGAGCGAGTATGTGCGCGATTGCGAAGTTTACTTCACTTGCGAAGCTGAGGAGAAGCTGGTACCCCAGGTCATCGATTTTGTCGGCGAGGACCGGATCATGATCTCGGCCGACATGCCTCACGGGGAGGCGCGCGAGGGTTCCGTCCAGGAAATCCGCGAGCGGACGGACCTGAGCGGCGCCGTCAAGCAGCGACTCCTCGGCGACAACGCCGCCAAATTCTACACGATTTAGGTGAGAGCGACCCAAACTCGGAAATTCCGCAAAGTATAAACGAGCGGCTTGAGCGAATTGCCGTGAGCACCCGATGAACAGATCGAGCTTCCCGACCTCACCCGGCAACAGATATTTTGAATACTATATCGCCGGCGCGGTGCACGAGTTCGGCTTCATCGCTGTCGAGGAGCGTGAGGTCATCGAGTTCGGCAAGCGTTTCGTGCCTTTATCGTATCATACGGACCCGGAGTTGGCGAAGAAGAGCATCTACGGTCGCTTGATTGCCAGCGGCTGGCATACAGCCGCTCTCATGATGCGGCTTTACACGGATCACTATTTATCAAAAGTAGCGAATCTCGGCTCCCCGGGCGGTGATGAACTCAAATGGGATAAGCCCGTCTTTCCCGGCGATGAGCTGTCGATTCGCGTAACCGTGCTGGAAGCCCGCCGCTCCGAATCCAAGCCCGATCGCGGCATTGTTCGCTCTTTTGTCGAAGTGCTGAATCAGGAACGCGAAGTCGTGATGAGTGTAAAGATGGTAAACTTCGTGCGGTGTCGAAATAATATTGCGTCGAAATTCTGACGGTGTCAGTAACTACAACGAGGCCGCTCAAAACCGCGGAGTCCTTCGACAATGCTCAGTGTCCGGCACTGAGTTCATCGAAGTGACGAACGGGGGTAAGAAGATATTGTAGATGATTTTCCGTTCCATGCGGTTCTCGAAGCATTCCGGAGTTTTTCAGAATTCCACTAGGCTTCTTCCGCCTCTTCATAATCGAAATCGTCACGCGGTGTGTAATTCTCAAAGCGCATAAACTCGTTAAGAAAGGTCAGCTCGACTGTATCGATAGGACCGTTTCGTTGCTTGGCAACGATAATTTCCGCTTTGCCCTTGGCTTCCGAGTTTTGGTTGTAAACCTCATCCCGATAAATAAACATGATGACGTCGGCGTCCTGTTCAATCGCGCCCGATTCGCGCAAATCGGACATCATCGGCCGCCGGTCGCCGCGATCCTCAACCCGCCGGTTAAGCTGCGAGATAGCGATGACAGGCACGGCCAGCTCTTTGGCCAAAGCTTTTAACGAGCGCGAGATTTCTGAGATCTCCTGTTCACGGTTTGCAGCCCCTCCCATGCCGCGCATCAACTGCAGATAATCAATGACGATAAGCCCGACTTTCTTGGTCCGGTCGCGCACCAAACGCCGCGCTTTGGCGCGAAGCTCGAGGACTGAAATAGCCGGGGTATCGTCGATATAGATCAGCGCTTCGTGGAGCCGGCCGGCGGCATTCGCCAATTTAGGGAAATCCCGCTCAGCCAAATAGCCGGATCGAACTTTGGAATTGTTGACGCGGGCTTCGGAACAAAGCATTCGGAGAACCAACTGTTCTTTGGCCATTTCGAGGGAAAAAACTGCCACGCCCACTCCCGCAAAGGCGGCGTTGGCGGCGATATTGAGGCTGAAGGCGGTTTTGCCCATGCTGGGGCGGCCAGCGACTATAATCAAGTCGGAAGGCTGCAGCCCGGCCGTCAGTTTGTCCAAATCTTCGTAACCGGTGGGCACTCCGGTTACCATTTCTTTACGCTCATACAGTTTTTCCACTGTCTTGAGCGTGTCCTTGATCATATCCCCGACGGCGACGAAGGACGCCTTGATCTTCTGTTCCGATATGTCGAAGATGACTTTCTCCGCGGTGTCCAAAAACTCTTCGACGTTGCCCTGTTCTTCGTAACCCCGTGTCGCAATCTCCGTTGCGGTACGGATGAGACTGCGCAAGATCGACTTTTCCCGCACGATGCGCGCATAGTAGGCGATGTTGGCCGCGGTCGGCACGAAGTCAGCCAGAGAAGCCAGATAGGCGCTTCCTCCCACGGCATCAAGGTCACCCCGATTCTTGAGATATTCG
>Ga0081538_10003781_pt1 | contig 14166 bp, 16 predicted proteins | sample TabmetS5T2R1_FD_71022 | JGI IMG/M metagenome (GOLD analysis project Ga0081538, IMG submission 71022) | Tabebuia heterophylla rhizosphere microbial communities from the University of Puerto Rico - S5T2R1 | ecosystem: Host-associated > Plants > Roots > Rhizosphere ... | reverse complement strand
GTCGTCCGGTCGGGGCGCTCGCCTATCGTGACCACGGGAGCCGTCGTGTCTGGGGTCGTCGTTGAGTCGTCCGTCGTGGAGTCGGTCGACACGGTCGAGGAGTTGAATGCCGCGGTTGTCGTATCACCGCCGTCGCCGCTGATCGCCATCCCGATTGCAACGCCGCCGACCGCGAAGAGGGCGACCGCCGCAACCGCGCCCGCCACGACGAGCGGCTTCACGGCGCTTCCACCACCGAAGCCCGGCAAGGCTTGCCTGAGAACGTAGAGGTTGTGGCGTGTTATCTCCTCCCCCGCCTTGTCGCATTCCGCCTTGCGGATCTCAAGCGCCTCGTTCAGCTGCCTCGAGGCTGCATCCGCATCCTCGGCGCCGAGCGAGAGCGTGCCGAGTTCATGCTTGGCCCAGGCGATCCCGGGTGCATCGCCGCGTGCCTGCGCCGCCCGCAGGGCCGTGCGCAGCGTCTCGACAAGCGCCACGACGCGCCAAACGAGCGCAAGCAGAACCGCGAGCACGCGGGCGACACGAACGACGTCGCGGTAGCGCTTCTCGCGGTCGAGTCGCTCGAGCAAGGCGAGAAGTAACTCGACCTCCTTCAGGAGCATTTTTCTGTCGAGCACTTTCCCTTGGGAGAGCGCGGTGATGAGCTCGAGCGCGCGGTCGAGCTTGCTGACGACGCTCCCGATCTCGCCGGCGGCATCTTCGGCCCGAGCGAGAACCTCCTCGCTGTCCCCCGCGGAGATCGGAGCCTGAGCAAGGCGACCCGCAGCTGGGTTGAGTCGCTCTTCTGGCTAGGTGAGAAGTGAGCGCGCGTGCCCTGCGGCGAGCCCCGTAAGATTCGCAAACTCATCCGCGGCTCTCTGGGGTTCGGCTCGCTAGGTTCAGCGCTCTTGCAATAGTCGAGGGAGGGCTGCTTGCTCTGGTCGTTCGTGCATCTCGTTGTCCGAAACGTGTTCGCGCTGCTGTTGCTGCTGGGACGGCCGAGTCGCTCAAAGAGCTGGAGATCCTCGTGCTCCGTCATGAGCTGGCGATTCTCCGCCGGCAGGCCTCGAGGCCAAGACTGACACGAGCGGATCGCGCGCTGCTGGCGGCGCTGAGCCGCTCGCTTCCCCGGGCCGCCTGGGCGGCCTTCCCGTTCAAGCCGGAGACGCTGCTTCGCTGGCACCGCCAGCTCATCGCTCGCCGGTGGACACACGCGCACCGGAGGCCCGGGCGACCGCCGCTCGAGCGCTCGCTCCGCGAGCTGATCCTTCGTCTCGGCAGGGAGAACCCGCACTGGGGATACAAGCGGATCGTCGGCGAGCTCAAGGGTCTCGGGATCGAGGTGTCGGCGACATCCGTGCGCAAAGTGCTGCTCGAGGCAGGTCTCCAGCCGGCCAACGGCGAACGCATTCATCGTGGCGGAGCCTTCTTGCGAGCGCAGGCGTCGAGCATCGTCGCTTGCGACTTCCTCACCGTCGAGACCGCCTTTCTGCAGCGGATCTATGTCCTCTTCTTCATCTCGCTCGCGACCCGGCGGATCGAGCACGTCGCCTGCAGCTCGAACCCGGACGGCCGCTGGGTCACCCAGCAGGCGCGTAACCTCGCCATGCAGTTCGAGGATGAGCAGCCGTTTCGGTTCCTCATCCATGATCGCGACACGAAGTTCAGCCGCGCCTTCGACGAGGTTTTTCGAGCAGAGGACCTCAAGGTGATTCGCATTCCGATCCAGGCGCCGAACGCGAACGCCTTCGCCGAGCGCTGGGTGCGCACTGTTCGCGCCGACTGCCTCGACCGGATCCTCATCCTCGGCCACCGCCAGCTCGAGCACGTGCTCCGCGTCTACCGCCGCCACTACAACGAGCACAGGCCTCACCGCGCTCTCCAACTGCTCCCGCCGAACGGCCGCGACCCAACGCCGCTGACAGAGCCTGCCAGCCTTCGGCGGCGCGATCTGCTCGGCGGACTCATCCACGAATACGAGGCCGCCTGAGTTTGCGAACCCTACGCCGAGCGTGGCCGCCTAACCCGCCCAACGGATCAGCAACTCACTCGCCCACTCGAGCCCGCGGCGATGGACGAGCTCGGCCAGCGCGCCAGCTGCAGCTTTCGGTCGACGACCCGCGAGGCCCTCCAGGCAGGCGAGGACGGCGTCGGCCTCCCCGAACCCGACGTCCGGGACCTCGGCGCAGTAGCGAGCGTGCCAGCGCAGAGCCGCCCGCCGGAACTTCCCAGGCTCATCGACCAGGAGTGGGACGAGCTCGAGGGCGTCGGCGAGACCGACAAAGTCGAGCTCCCTCGCCTCCGCCAACGCGATCGTCGCGTTCCCGGAGTCGAGCGCGCGGCGAAGCGCCCATACGCGGATCCCTGCGAAGTCACGAACGAATGTTCCACCAGAGCTCCGATGTGGACTGTGACCCATCCGAGTGCACGCGGGCTCTTGTGGGGATGTCGACAGCGGAGTACGCTCCACAATCGAATCGCGCGAGAAACCGCTCGAGGGAGCTATGCAGCTCGGACGTTCCTGGCGGGGGGTGACGGCGGTGACCGCTTTGGTGGTCGCGCTGATCGCCGTCGGCGAGGCGCGCGCGGACACGAAACGAGTCTCGGACGGAAACGACCGGCCGGGTCCGCTCGACATCCGCTCGGCGACCCACGGTCACGACGGTGACCGTGTGGTTCACACGATCTCGACATTCGGAAGATGGGGGGTCGGCCTCATCGGCCGGAACACGTCCAACCTTCTTGCGCTTGAGATCAACACGGATGGGGATCGCGCGGTCGAGCGGGTGATCCTAATCTGGTCCAGGAACGGCCGCATGCGCGCGCCTGTTTTCAGGCGCTCGGGGCGACGCTTCATTGGGATTGGCTCCGCGACTGCCTCGAGGCCCAACGGCCGAACCGTGCGTGTGTCGATTCACCCCCGACTACTCGGAGACCCAAGGGGCTACCGCTGGAACGCGCACTCCCAGTTCCAGGCGCCCGGCGGGTGCAGCGATTTCTGCATCGACAAGGCGCCCAACTCCCGCCGCGTCTTCCATGACCTCGCCGCTCCGGCGATCGCACTGGTGTCGTTTCCGTCGTTTCCGGCGGTTCCGCCCGACGTCGAATACGACGTCTCGTTCCGGGTCTCGGATCCGGGAGGCTCAGGGATCCGCCTTTGGCAGCTTCAGCATCGCCCGTTCGGGACGTCGACCTGGACGACGGTCGCCAGCGGGACGGGCGGAGGGCTGAAGAGCCCTCACTACGTCTCCGCCGAGGACAACGACGACCAGTTCCGGGTCGTCGCCGTGGACAGGCAGGGAAACACGAAGGTGAGCCCCACCCGGCTCGTTTCGGTACCGGTAGACGATGACGCCCTCACGTACACTGGCACATGGACGACGGGCGGTACTTCCGACGACTTCCGCGGCACGCTCCGGAGCTCCTCGGAGGCAGGCGCCACAGCCAGCTACAGCTTCAACGGTCAGTACGTTGCCTGGGTCGCGCCAGGCGGAAGCGGACACGCGGGCGTGTGGATCGACGGACAATTCGCGGAGTCCGTCCAGCTGAACAACTTCACCGGGCCGCGTCAGGTCGTCTTCGTGTGGCTATTCGCCTCTGCGGGATCGCACACGATCGAGATCGATGTGGTCACCGGACCCGTGCCCGTGGACGGGATCATCGTTCTGTAGCGTCAAGGCTCCGAATTAGTGCGGGCCCGCTCCCGCCGTCGAGGCCGACGAGGAGGAAGACGGCGGGAAGCGGAGATTCACCTACCTCGCCGAAGGCTGGCCGGACTTCCCCATGCCCCAGCTTCTCAGCAGCTCCAGCGACGACCGGCGTGTCGTCGTCTCCTGCCTCGTCTTCGACCTGCGCTTCGACTGGCGACTCGAAGCGGCCGAGAACGGGTGCGCGACGCGTATCTCACCACCTGTCACCAGGAGTCACCTCAGGTCACGCCTCACGCCGAGTCGCTCGGACTGGAGATGACACACGGCGACAGGAGATGACGACCGCGTAGACTCATGGTGAACCTCGCTGCTGTTGACTTGGCAGAGAACGGTGCGCCACGACAGGCCCGCGCGCCCTTTTCGATGCACCCCCGGGTAGCGCGTTCGCCCGGTGGCGAGCAACGCATCGAGCGACGCGTCGTGACGCTCTCTCGTCGCGGAACAGCAGGCTCGCCTGCGCTCCTGCTCTTCCCGCGAAGCTAGGAGGGCCCGGCTTGTACCCCTAGACGTGGTAGTGGCGCCGAAACCAGGCCACCGTGCGCCTCACCGCCTCCCGATGGGGCGTCGTCTCGAACGGCCCGAAGGCACCCTGGAACTTCGACGCGTCAACGACGAAAGGTCGCTCGAACTGGTACAGCGTCTCGTTCAGCTCCCGCAGCAAGGGGTTGAACAGGCCCGCCAACCTGATCATCGGCCGCGAAGCGACCCCGATCTTCGGGGTGTGCCCGGCCTCCTCAAACACCAGCTCGAGGAACTGCCGCCCCGTGAGGGGCTCCGCCGCCGGAACGTGCCAGAACTGGCCATCGGCCTCGTCGCGCTCGCCCAGCATCACGAGAGCGCGGCCCATGTCCTCCAGGTAGTTGAGCGTGTGGGGCTGGTCGAGCGAGCCGAGCCACCGCGTCTTCTTGCCGCGCAGCGCCGGCTTCATGATGTTGTCCCCCGCGGTCGTAGCGGTGCCGCGCGGGCCGTAGTAGTCGGAGGAGCGAACGATCGTGCTTCGCAGTCTTCCGTCGGCGTGAGCGCACAAGACCGCATCGGCCATCTCGATCCGCGCGCGGCCCTTCCTACCCTCCGCGCGCTGGGGCGTTTCCTCGGTCATCGGGCCGTCGGGCGGCCCGTACGCGTAGAGGTTGTCCGCGAAGACGAGCTTCGCGCCTGCCTCAGCCGCTGCGTCGATGACGGCTTCCGTCATGGGCGGGAACAGCTCGGGCCACTTCCTGTAGTCCGGCTGTGCGCAGTGGTACACAACGGCCGCGTCTTCACAGGCCCGCCGTGCGCCCCCGGCGGCGCCGACGTCCGCCGCCACCTGCTCGACACCCTCCGGCACGTCGCCCGCGCCGCGCCGCGTCACAGCTCTCACCCGCAACCCCCGGGCCGCGAGCTCGCGGACAACCGCGGAGCCGGTGCCACCCGCTGCGCCCAGGACGACGTGACGCTTGGAGGCGGCGACCACGAGCACAAGCCTACCCCGCCAACGCTCGCCCACTTTCCCGCCACCGTCCTGGCCGCTGGTCGGGCTGGTCCCTTCCTGTCATTGTCAGAAACGCACGATGCAACACGGCTCGTTCCCGCTTCGGACGAGAGGCAGGCGTCCACCGGCGCGCAGGGATCGCGCCCACGTCGCGCGTGCCGTCGGTCTCGTCCTGCTCAACGGCACAAGAACCTGGTGCCCGACGCCGACCGTGAGGGACAATCTCCTGGAAGGAGGTGCTTGAGATGGACGATCCACAGATCCACGGAACGATCGAGAATCTCGTCGCCGAAGAGCACGAGCTGTGGGAGCGGGAATCGACGGGGGAAGCAAGCGAGGACGACCGCCGGAGGCTCGAAGAGATCAGGGTCTCCATCGACCAGTGTTGGGACCTCCTGCGCCAGCGCCGCGCGCGGCGCGACGCCGGACAGGACGCCGACACCGCCGCGGCGCGGCCACGTGAGGTCGTCGAGCACTACCGGCAGTAAGCCCAGGATGTCGCGGACGCTCACGATCGTAGGCCTCGGCGGCTCGCTCGCGCGGAGGTCGAGAAGCCGGGCGGCTCTCGAGGTGGCGCTCGAGAGAGCAGCGAGCGCCGGAGCCGAGACGTTGCTGCTCGACCTGCGTGACTCAAGCTGCCGATTTACGAGCCGGACGACAACGAGCCGACCCCGGCCGCGGCGCGTCTGATCGAGTCCTGCTACGGAGCTGACGGCATGCTCTGGAGCAGTCCGATGTATCAGGGCACGATCTCCGGCGCGCTCAAGAACGCGCTCGACTGTCTGCATCTGCTCGGTGATCGCGAGCCCGCCTTCCTCCACGACAAAGTGGTCGGACTTGTCAGTGCGGCCGGCGGCACGCAGGGTCTGCAGGCGATCAACACGATGGAGTTCGCAACGCGCGCTCTGCGAGCGTGGGCCGTCCCTTACGTCGTTCCCGTCGCGCTTGCGGCCAGAGTCTTCGACCCAGACGGCCGCGTCCACGACGCCGCCGTCGAGACGCAGCTGAAGACTCTCGGCGGCGAGGTCGTGTGCGTGGCCGAGCGATTCGCCGGCGACCGCTCTCTTCATCGCCAACACGAGTGCTGGCTCGCGGCCGCATGAGTCGCCGCCGCCGCAGGCTAAGTGGCGCGCGAAGCCGGGCACGAACTCCCGCGAAGCAGGAAAGCAGCCGAAGCCGCTCAGAGCTTCCTTGCTTTCTCGTCTCGATTCCACCGCTTCCGCCCGCGTAGTCAGGAACAGTGCGAGGTTGCCAATCCTCCTTGGCTCACGGCTGAGGGCTAGGCGCTTGACAGAGTCGGGGCGCAATTCGCCGGCCACGAAGACGCCGTGGTAGCTCGTCTCTGGGTGGAACGAGGCGCCGTCGAGCGGTCATCCCGACCAGTCCGGCGCTAGCAGGAGATCTCGAGGACGAGGCGCCACAAACTCGCTTGCAGCACCTCGCAGTGCCAGATTGCGATAGGTCCGGTCCGCGCGTCCGACTTTTCACTTAGGCGTTCTTCCGACGGCGGGAGGTGGCTTGACAGACACCGAGGCGTAAAGTTCGTCGTTGTGAGCCCGACGTTTCAGTTGGGCCGGATCGCCGGGATCCGGATCGGGGTGAACTGGAGTTGGCTGGTCGTGTTCGCGCTCATCGTCTGGTCGCTCGCGGTTGCCGTGTTCCCGTCGCAGAACCCCGGTTTCTCCGACGGCGAGTACGTAGCGATCGCCGTCGTGGCCGCGCTTCTCTTCTTCGTCTCCCTCCTGCTGCACGAGCTCGGACACGCGCTCCAGGCGAGACGAGACGGGGTCGAGATCGAGGGGATCAACCTCTGGCTCTTCGGCGGCGTGGCGCAGTTCAAGACCGGCTTTCCGGGCGCCGGCGCCGAGTTCCGAATCGCGATCGCGGGCCCGCTCGTCTCGCTCGCAATCGGCCTCCTCTGCATGCTGGTCGCGGCCTTCGCAGGACTCCCGAACGCGATCGACGGAATCGTCGCCTGGCTGGGCTTCACGAACCTCATCCTGCTCGCCTTCAACCTGTTGCCGGCGCTGCCGCTCGACGGCGGCCGCGTCCTGCGCTCGGCGCTCTGGTACGCACGGGGCGATCTGCAGTCGGCGACCAGGATCGCGGCCGGAATCGGCCGCGGCTTCGGCTTCCTCTTCATCGGTCTCGGCGTCGTAATGCTCATCGTCGAAGGGGCTTTCAGCGGCGCGTGGCTGGCGTTCGTCGGGTGGTTCCTGCTCCAGGCGGCGACCGCCGAAGCCCGGTACGTGGTCGCCAAGCAGGCGCTCGACGGCCTCAAGGTCCGTGACGTGATGGTCCGTCAGCCCGTGACCGTCGATGCAGACCTCAGCCTCGGCCAGTTCATGGACGAGGTCGCGTGGTCACGGCGCTACACGACGTACCCGGTGCTCGAGCACGGGCACCCGATCGGGCTCCTGGCGTTTCGCTCGGTCGCAGCAGTCCCGCGCAACGAATGGAACACGCGTCGCGTACGGGACGCGATGATTCCTCGCGATCAGGTGCCGTTGCTCGATGAGGGCGACGAGGCCTTCGACGCGCTGTCCGAGCTCGCTGCGACCGAGCTGAATCGCGGCCTCGTCGTCGACGACGGACGCCTGGCGGGGTTGCTGTCGATCACCGATCTCGCGCGGGCTCTCGAGCTGGCTCGATCATCCCGACCTGTGAGAGACGCCACTCCCGAACGGGCGCCGTAAGCCGGCGTTGGGAGAGCGCCGAGGCTTTCAGTCTCTCCACCAGTCAGCTCGTTCCCGCATCGGGTGTGCGTCTGTGCGCTAGAACGCTTCTCCAAGCCAGAAGTGACCAGATGCATGCGACCACGAGTGCGAAGAAGGATCACGTCGTACGGTGACGGGGCCACTCACCGAATGCGGCCATCCCGAAGACAATCGCGACGACGATCCACGAGACGGCGTCTAGGACGATCCACCAGCCACGGAACTACACCATGTCGTCTCAGCTCGCTTGGGCGCCGGCGCGCCATGGCAAGCGGCGGAGTTCCTCAGCAAGCGCCTGGACACCGGACTCTCCGTGGCGGCGTGCCCACAACTTGAGCCAGTCCTCGTTGTCCAGAAGGAACTTCCAGTCGCTGATCACCGCTTGCCCACCGGTCCCCGTGTCGCGATGGCTCACTCGACCACCACGAGGAACGGCTTCCCCTTTTCGACGACGTACGTAGCCAGCTCCGCGGCGTTGCCGTCGCCGACGTTCCTCACCGCGTGGACCGTTTCCGCCGGGACGAGCAACACATCGCCGGGCTTGAGCGTCGTCGGCGGGCTCCCTTCGAGCTCGTATTCGAGCGACCCCTCGAGAACGTAGATGATCTCCTCGCCCGGGTGCTTGTGCTTGATGAACGGGGCCTCGGGCCCGATGTCGACGCGGTGCTGGATCACCTCGCGTCCGGGAGCGCTGAGATCGTGCCGCTGGAGGTCCGTGCGGGTGATCCCCGGTACCTGCTGTTCGACAGCCATGACTTGCTCCTTTCGCCTAGTGGCTCGTGCGGATCTCGTGCCTAGTTCGTCACCATCCACCGTGACTAGGTGCCTGGCGCATGGTCTGGCGCATGGTCAGCCATCTCTTGACGCTTCCAGACGTACGCCTCTGGCGCTTGATGAAGGGGTCCGTCGAAGAGCGGTAGCCAGCGACTGATGATCGTCGATCGGACTGGATCGTTGAAGAGTGATCTGACTGCCTCGGCCGCGCCGTTGCCTTCGAACACGAAAATGATCTCAGTCTCGGTCAAGAAGATGGTGTGCCGGTCCAGATAGGGTCTCGAGTTCCTCCATGCCGAGAGCGGAGTGTTCGGCGAGAAGCGCTCGCGCTCGCTCACGCCCGTCTGGCGTCAGACGAGCAACCAGGACGAAGCGATCCACGGCGGCAGGACCTACCCAGCTACCAGGAAGACACGTCCTTCTGGTGTGGACTGCGAGCTCATGAAAGTCTCCCTTCGGGAGCAAACGTCAGCCTCTGCCGAAGCGCGACAGCCACTCACGGCCCGCCCACCTCAACGACGAGCCACCCATGGTCGCTCTCGACGTGCGCTGCGTCCAGTGCCGCCGTGAAGGCTTGAAGGGCCAGCTCCTCCGCCTCGTCAGCGCTCGGCGCCCGCACCTTGAACGTCGAAGCGATCGCCCCGGATCGGCTCGAGTGGTTGGTCTCGATCCGGGCGATCGTCCGCGTCACTTGCAGGGCGTGATCGACGGCGGCGGCCTTCTCCCCGTCCTTGTCCGTCCCGCCTGGCGTCTCGATGCGGATCGTGAACTCTTCCAGGACGGCGGAGACTCTAGCGCCGACCGAACCGTTCCGGAAGGCCCAGAGCTGCAAGTGTCCGTTTGCTCTGACTTCCCCGTGAGCCAGACCCGACAACGGCGCCAGCGGGGATTGTCGATCGCGATGCTGACGGCCTCATCGCCACCGAGCACGTGCCGGTTCAACGGTTGTCTCCTTCGAGAAAGGAGTGGACGAGCGAGGCGGCCATTGCTCCGTCACCGACGGCGGACGCCACTCGCTTGATCGAACCGTGGCGCAGGTCTCCTGCCACGAACACGCCTGGTTGGCTTGTCTCGAGATAGAGCGGGTCGCGGTCGAGGGGCCACCGTGATCCTTCGTCTAACTGGAGGAGATCGGGTCCGGCGAGCACGTAGCCGTGATCGTTGAGGTTCAGCCAGCCGCTGATCACCGCCGTGAGCGGAGCGGCCCCAATGAGCACGAACAGCCCGTCTGCGGGAATCGACGTCCTCCCGGTCGGCCCTTCGGCGACGACCTCCTCGAGCCACGCACCACCGCGAGCTTCGCTCACGTTGGTCTCGGTCAGCACTGTGATGCGGTTGTGCGCCTCGATGCGGTCGATGAGGTAGCGGGACATCTTGCGCTCGAGCGAGTCGCCCCGCACCAGCATCGTCACCGCCTCCGCATGGTCCGCAAGTGACAGTGCGGCCTGCCCGGCTGAGTTGGCCGCTCCGACGATGACCACTCGACGGTCGCGGTAGGCTGCCGCATCGCCTGGCGCGGCGCCGTAGTGGACGCCGCGTCCAATCAGCCTGTCGATGCCGGTTGCCTCCAGCCGGCGGTAGGCGACTCCGAATGCAAGGACGACGCTGCGTGCGCGAACGGTCGTCTCGCTGGCAAGCCTGACCTCGATCATCCCGTCCGCGGCAGTCAGCGCCGAGAGGGCTCCAGCGCCGATCAGGAACTCGGCGCCGAGACGCCGCGCCTGGCGATAGGTTCGGTCGGCGAGCTCACCCCCGCTGATCCTGTCCGGGAAGCCGGGATAGTTCTCGATCCTGGAGCTCGTCCCGGCCTGGCCGCCTGGGACGTGCATCTCGACAATCAGCGTGCGTAACCCTTCCGAAGAGGCGTAGACAGCGGCGGTGAGGCCCGCCGGTCCGGCGCCGACGATAAGAAAGTCGTAGAGATCGTGCCGCGGATTCACCGGGAGTCCGGCGCCCGCCGCCAGCTTGGCGTGCCAGATCCTGGATGCTATGGCTCGCTCGAGAGTCACGCTGTCGAGCCCGGCTGTTCGCTCGATGTAGTTCCGCGGCGCTTCGATACGGCTGCCGTTCGCAAAGATCGCGAGCGGGAGCGAGGCCGACTCGAGTTCCTCGTCAGGCAACATGGCTGCGAGCGGATCGCGATCGAGGTCGATCCAGCGGAGATCGACTCCATTGCGAACTAGGAAGTCGCGCGCGGAGTCGGCGGCGTCGCTGCCGCGTCCGATCAGCGTCAGCGGACGGAGTGTCGCAATCTCCTCGGCGCAACTCCCCAGGTCGGCCGCGCCGCGAAGCTCGCCCTCCTCATGTGCGTGGTACATTTTTGGATCGGCGGGCACTCACGGGCACGCGCGACGCCTCGCGACACAGCTTGGAACGTGCCCAAGACACTCGATCGCGACCACTCACTCGAAAAGCTCCTGCAAACAGGCGGGTGGCGTTGTCGGCGCTGGCGTGACGCCGACTCCCTCCTTACGAGTTTCGAGCCGCTGTCACCACCAGTCACCAGGAGTCACCTCAGGTCACTTCTCCGCCGAAACCCGCCGGACGGGAGGTGACTCACGATGACCGGAGATGACAAGCTCGTAGACCCCTGGTGAACCTCGAGCATGTTGTCCAGGAAGGGAACGGGCTTGCACTCCTGGCCCGAGCTGAACAACGTGGCTAGGAACTACTAGCGGTCGCACCAGTGACAACCGACGGCATATCCAGAGGCCCCGAAGAGGTAAGGAATGCCATGAAGAAGCGCCTCCCCGGGGTGACGGCTCCACTTTGTCGTCTGGGAGCTATCGCAGAGGAGGCCCGTTTCGATGTTGTACGCCGGTTTGGATCTCAGCCGCAAGCGTCTCACCTCGGCGCCTGCTTCGGCGCAGGCGATGCTCGCCACCAGTCCGGCGATCCCTCCGCCGACGACGTTGATGGCCGCCATTACGTCTCCTCCTGAACGTCGAGGTCGATCCGCACGGTCACCGGCTGCGTGCCGAGCCAGCGCACGAAGGCGCGGAAGATCGCCGCGTCCAGGCGGCGCATACGCCCAAGCGCCGAGGCGACCTGCTCGAGCCGGGCGAATGCGTCGTCGTCGGGGAGGACGTGCGCGGTCCCGGCACGCCAGCGGCGGCCGATCTTCACCCGCACGCGCGGGTTCGCCTCGATGTTGCGCACGTAGCCGGCGCCGCGGCCGTGCTCGGAGACGAGCCAGAAGGTGTCTCCGAGCAGCCCGTTCCCGACCGGGGTGCGCCGCGGCCTGCCGCTGCGGCGGCCGATCGTCTCCAGCAGGGCGAAGGCGCGCGGAGCGAGGCCGAGCGCGAGACCGAGGCGCATCTGCGGATTGAGCACGTACCGCTCGACGAACCGGGCCAGGCGTGCCGAAACTCGCACCGCCCGCCGCCTACTGGGGTTCGTCGAGGTGGCGCAGCTTGTCCGGGTTGACGACGATCCGGATGCCGACGATCTCTCCTTCGGCGAGCTCGAGCGCGAGCACGCCCGTGGGGCCAGCGGCGGTGTCGGTGCGCACGCCCGGGTCGCCGTTCACGCGCACCGGCCGGCTGCGCGCCCCAGCCGGAGCCTTCCGGGCGATGGCGATCAGGAAGCGCGCGATCCGCACCGCCCCGTACAGCGGCTGCAGCGCGGCCGCGACCTTGCCGCCGCCGTCCGTCCACAAGACCGCGTCGCGGGCGAGCAGGCGCGTCAGCGCCTCGACGTCGCCGCCCTGAGTCGCCGCCACGAAGGTACTCAGGAGCTCGCGCTCCTGATCTTGCGTAGGCCGGAACCGCCGCCGCGGCTCGCCGACGCGCGTCCGCGCGCGGCGGCCGATCTGGCGGCAATTGGGTTCCGTCTTCTCGACGATCTCCGCGACCTCCGCGTAGTCGAAGTCGAAGACGTCGCGGAGCAGGAAGACAGCGCGCTCGACCGGATTGAGCCGCTCCGGCGTGGCAAGCAGCGCAATGCTGAGCTCCTCCGCCTCAGACACCACCTCGGCCGGATCGAGCTCCGAGACCAGCGGCTCGGGCAGCCACGGCCCCACGTACTCGACCCGTCTGCGCTCGGCCGAGCGCAAGCGATCGATCGCCAGCCGCGTCACCATCGTCGTCAACAACGCGGGCGGCGAGCGCACCGCCGAGCGGTCCGCCTCGTGCCAACGCGCAAACACTGCCTGCACGACATCCTCGGCCTCGACGCTGCTTCCGAGCATGCCGTAGGCGATCGCAAACAGACGGGCACGTTCGCCCTCCAGCATGTCGCTCACCCGCTGATCGGTCACTCGCATCGCTCTACAAGGGTGTAGAGACAACCGCCGGACATGTGACAGCGACCTACGATCGCAGGCGGCCCCGGCGCGACCGAGCTGCAAGTGCTTCGTGCATCAACCGAGCGCTACATTGTCGCAGGTATCACAAACACAGCGAATCGCTCGATCTCCGCGACCCTGTGGTCGTGCCAGACGACTGGGACGGGCCGATCGGGCTGTCGTGGGCGCTCGCCCACCCCGAGCGCGTGTCCGGGCTGTTCATAACACCCACGCTCATGGGCCGCGCGGCAAGATCAAGCTGCCACTGCCGCTGCGGCTGTTCCGCACCCCCGGGTGGTGTCGGCGAGGTGCTGGTAAAAGGGCTGCACATGTTCGTGCGTGTGTTCGCGTTCCGCGTCGGCGTCGTCCACCGTAAGCGGCTGAGGGCCGGCGTGCGCAGCGCCTGTCTCGCTCCGCATCCGACCCGGTCGAGCCCCAGAGGCGTGTTCGTGTTTTCGCACGAGATCCCCGCCAGCGGCACCGCGCCCGTCGCCCTGACCGGGCGGCTCGAGCGCCGGTTCGCCACCCACGCATGAAGTAGGGTGAACGCAGAGGCGCTCCGCGACTATTGCCTTTCCCTAAAGGGAACCTCGGAGACGTTCCCGTTTGGCCCGAAGGTCTCGGTGTTCAAGGTCTCCGGCAAGATGTTCGCGCTCTCAATCCTCGGCCAAATCCCGCTCCGGATCAGCCTGAAATGCGAGCCCGAACTCGCCGAGCTCCTTCGCGCGACGCACGCCGCAGTGCTACCCGGTTACCACTTGAACAAGCGCCACTGGAACACCGTGATCATCGATGGGTCGCTCACCGACCACATGGTCGAGAACATGATCGAGGACTCATACGACCTCGTGGTCAGCAAGCTACCGCGGGCGCAGCAACAGGCGCTCGACTGGCGCCCCAACGCCTGATCGGTGCGAGTCGGTCAGAGCGCTCTGCAAAGCCGCGCAAATCGCGCCCGCCTACGGCGAGAGAGGTTCGCGGCGGTGTGCCTTCCCGGCCGTGGCTGTCGGTGGTGTCGGTCGGATCGATCCATGTGGTGGCCGCTTTGGCACGGGTCAGGCCGGGCGGTAGGCCAGCAGGACGTTGCCGGATCGGAAAGTAGTGGTATTCCAGAGTTCTAGCGGGACGCGACCGTTGAGCGTGGAGAACATCGAGGCGCCGTTGCCCAGGAGGATCGGGAACACCATCACGCGGAGCTCGTCGACGAGGCCGAGCTCGAGCAGGCTCGCG
>Ga0081538_10003780_pt1 | contig 14170 bp, 10 predicted proteins | sample TabmetS5T2R1_FD_71022 | JGI IMG/M metagenome (GOLD analysis project Ga0081538, IMG submission 71022) | Tabebuia heterophylla rhizosphere microbial communities from the University of Puerto Rico - S5T2R1 | ecosystem: Host-associated > Plants > Roots > Rhizosphere ... | reverse complement strand
TGCTCACCTTGGCCGCCGGGCAGTTCCTGATGACCCTGGACAGCTCGGTCATGAACGTGTCCATCGCCACCGTGGCCAAAGACGTCGGCACCACCGTGACCGGCATCCAAGCCGCCATCACCCTCTACACCCTGGTCATGGCCATGTTCATGGTGACTGGCGGCAAGGTCGGCTCGATCCTCGGCCGCCGGCGCGCCTTCGCCATCGGCTGTGTGATCTATGGGGCCGGCTCGCTGACCACGGCCCTGGCCCCAAACCTGGCCATCCTGATCCTGGGCTGGTCGGTCCTGGAGGGCATCGGCGCGGCTCTGATCATGCCGGCCATCGTGGCCCTGGTCGCCGGCAACTTTCCCCCACGCGGCCGCCCCCGTGCTTATGGGCTGGTGATGGCGGCCGGCGCCGTCGCGGTCGCGGTCGGCCCGCTCATCGGTGGGTTTGCCACCACCTACTTCTCCTGGCGGTGGGTGTTCGCCGGCGAGGTCGTGATCGTGCTCGGGATCCTGGCACTGGCCCGCCGCGTCCAGGACGCTCCGCCCGAGGGCGAGACAAGGCTTGACCTGGTCGGCATCGTCCTGTCGGCGGTCGGGCTCGGCCTGGCCGTGTTCGGCGTGCTTCGGTCCAGCGAATGGGGCTGGGTACAGCCCAAGCCCGACGGACCAGACGTGCTCGGGGTGTCGCCGGTGGTCTGGCTGGTGTTGGGCGGCCTGTTCGTGGTCTGGCTGTTCCTGGAATGGGAACGCCGGCGCGAGCGTACCGGCGCCGAGCCGCTGGTCCGACCCGAACTGTTCGCCAACCGTCAGCTGGTCGGTGGGCTGGTGCTGTTCTTCTACCAGTACCTGATCCAGGCGGGCCTGTTCTTCACCATCCCGCTGTATCTGTCGGTCGCCCTGGGCCTGTCGGCCATCGAGACCGGGGTCAGGATCCTGCCGCTGTCGCTCACCTTGCTGTTGGCCGCCGCCGGCATCCCCCGGTTCCTCCCCAACGTTTCGCCCCGGCGGGTCGTGCGGTTGGGGCTGCTGGCCATGCTGGTCGGGATCGTGGCCCTGTTCGCCAGCATCGACCCGGCCGCCGGGGCCGAGATCGTGACCGTGCCGCTGCTGTTGGCCGGCCTTGGCATCGGGGCCCTGGCCTCCCAGCTCGGCAGCGTGACGGTGTCGGCGGTGCCCGACGAGGAGAGCCCGGAAGTCGGGGGGCTGCAGAACACCGGCACCAACCTGGGCGCCTCAATCGGGACGGCCTTGGCCGGCTCGATCCTGATCGCCGGGCTGACCAGCTCGTTTCTGACCGGAGTCCAGCAGAACCCAGCTGTCCCGGACTCGGTCAAGGCCCAGGCCAATGTCGAGCTCGCCGGGGGCGTGCCGTTCATTTCCGACGCCGACCTCCAGGCGGCGCTCGACCAGGCAGGGGCCAGCCAGGAGACCGCCACCGCGGTCCTGGAGGCCAACCGGCAGGCGAGGCTGGACGGACTCCGAGCCGCGCTTGTGGTGCTCGCCGTGGTCGCGTTGCTTGCGTTGTTCTCCGCTCGGCGGATCCCCACAGCGCAACCGGGCTCGGCACCCGGGTAGCGTGTGCGATCGCCTCGGGTGAGGGTGAGGCCGGCTCTCCGGTGGCCGTCGTGTGGCTGCCGGGCCGGAGGGCGGCCGGAGGCCGCCCGCAGGGCCGGCCTTGAGGGTGTAGAGGAAAAGGGTCTCCCAGCGCCCACAACAGCACGGACACGACGGCGCGGAACGCCGGCATGCTTCGCCCACGTCTCGCACCGCGCATCGCTGGTCGCGCTGGCTACCGTTCCGGCTCCTCGTCGCCCTGGTGGCCGTCGCCGCTCTCCAGAGCAAGCTCCTCGACCCGGACTGCTGGCCGATGCGAGCCTAGGGTCTGCATTGGAGGAGCCGGTAGGGCCTATGCCCAAGGAGGCCACGATGGCCAAGCCCTGGCGATGCAGAGTCCGACTCCACCGCTGGCAGCGCCTGCGCGGCGCAAACGGCCAGTGGTACCGCGAATGCCGCGGCTGCGGGAAGGAGCGCATCGACATCTACAAGGAAGGCCCCAGGCCCACCTCGCTGTAAGCGGCGGCCCGGGTAGCGACCACTCGGCCGCTACTGGCTGCTGGTCCGCGTCGCCCTGGTCGTCGTTGCCGTCGCCCAACGCAGGCTCGACCCCAGCTCCTGGGCCACTCGTCCTCGGCTGCCGCGCTGCGCTATCAGCACGTGATGGCTGGCCGGGACGCTGCCATCGCGGCCGCCCTGGATGAGCTGGTCCAGGCAGCATCGACACGTTCGGAGGACGCGGTTGGCGGGTGGTAGTGCACGCGGGTGGCACAAACCGGACAGCGCGGCCGGAAGCGCAAGCAACCCCATCGAGCGGCGTGACGCGACCGTGCTCAGGTCGTCGGCCCGACCCGGGTGCTGCGGCCGGGCCGCGTGGCGGCCTGCACCGCCAGCCCACCCGCCAGGACCAGGGCCGCGGCCAGGAACCCGAGCGACGCCAGGCGCCAGCCAGGCTGCCTGTCCGGTTCGACCGGCCGCGCCGGACGTCGGTCTGGTGGCGCCAAGGCCTCCGACCTGGCTCTCGGTCGGCGACCGCGGCGGCCCTGCGGGCGGCCGCAGCCTGCGCACCGGCCCGGCAGCCACACGATGGTCACCAGGTTCCAGCCTCACTCCACACAGGTGGCACCAACCACTCCATGGAGCGACGCCTGGTTGCGACGGCGCAGATCCTTCGTCCTGTCCTACATGTCCTGTGGGCCCTAGCCGACGGAGGCGAGGCGATAGATGCCATCAGCTAGCGAGAGGGCGTACAGCTCGCCGTCGCGGTCCTCGGCGAATGACACCAGCCCGGGAAGCCGCAGGCCCAGGTCGCGGTGGCGCACAGGCTTGCCACGGGCCCAGGACAACGCCCGGATGCGGCCATCGCACACATCGCCATACACATAGGCGCCCTGGAGGCCGCGGATCTGGCTGCCGCGGTAGGCATGGCCGCCGATCACCGCGCAGCGGCCGTTGCGGTGGAAGTACTCATGCACCGGTGGCACCGCCCGCGGCGGTGGGCTGCCACTGAACCGGCGGGTGCCCTCCAGCCTCCGCCAGCCGAAGTTGGCCCCCTTGGACCGGCGCAGTCCAATGACGTCGATCTCCTCCACCACGTACTGTCCCACGTCCCCGATCCACAGGTCACCGGTGGCCCGATCGAACGAGAACCGCCACGGGTTGCGCAGGCCATAGGCCCAGATCTCGGGCCGGGCGCCCTTGCGGTTCACGAACGGGTTGGTCGGCGGCACCGTGTAGGCCTTGGCGCCCGAGGGCGTTGGGTCCAGGCGCAACAGCTTGCCCGACAACTCCCCCAGCGACTGGGCCGCATTCGCCGCGTCCCCGCCCGGGCTCCCATCACCGACCCCCAGCCACAGCAGCCCATCAGGGCCGAACACGAGGTTGCCGCCGTGGTGTCGGGTCGAGGGCTGCCGGATGGTCAGCACCTCCCGACGCGACGCCGCATCGACCCGGCCCCCGTTAATGGTGACCTCGATCAGCCGGACCGCATGCTCGGCGTCGGTGAAGCTCACATACAGGCCGCGGCCGTCGGGAGCCAGGGCCACCCCCAGCAGGCCCCCCTCGCCCTCGGCCACCACCTGGTCGGTCAGATCCAGCACCGGCCGCGAGTCTAGCTGGCCATCCCGAATCACCCGCACCAGGCCGGCCCGCTCGCCGACATAGAAGGTGGTGTTGTCCTCGGCCACCGCCAACGCCACCGGCGTCTGCGCCCGAGCGACCTCCTCCAGCTCTACCGCGACCCGGTTCAGCTCGGCCTGGGTTGGCGGCTCGGCCGGTGGCGCCGAGGTCGTTGGGACCGAGCTGGCGGGGGTGGAAGCGCCGGGCGTGCCCCGCCTGTTCGGGTCGCGGTCCTCAGTACAGGCACCGGCCGCCAACGCCAGCGCCGCGATCAGCATGGCCGTCGGCCGTAGTTGGCGCCCTGCCATCGTGCACCCCTAGGGGAGTCAGCATCGCGAACCGGCGAACTGTAATCGGCTCACTCCTCCCCAGCAAACGGACAGTCAGGCACCGAACCATCTGGATTGGACCTCCGCGGCCGGAGGCGGTCCTCGCCTGGTAGGAGCAGTCACGGTCGGTGAGCGAAAATCGCGGGTCAGAAGGCATTCATCGCCGGGACCCGGGACGCCGAACAAGGGTCCGGTCGTCGGGTGACGTCGGCTCATCCTGGTGTGCTCGAGCACCGGCTTGTGACCAGGAAGGGAAATCAAGGGAAGAGGCTTCATCCGGTATACGGCCCGCCGAACCGGCCCTGAACGTGAAGACGACCAGCGTTTCCGCTGGTCAGAAGCTTATGGTGGGCCTGCCAGGACTTGAACCTGGGACGTCATCCTTATCAGCAAAATGCAGGGAACCGCTGTGCTAAGCGCCGTTCTCGCAGGTCGCGCTCAACCGTAGGCTAACCCAGTCGCCGACGAGGACAAGGACCTGCGCCGCTGGGTCGACCGGGCCTCGCCTTCGCCAGCTCGTTGCCGCCCAAGTGTCACGCAGCCACAGCCCAGGTGGGCGCAGACGGACGTGCCCGTGCGGGACCGTCTAGGAGCGGTGGGTTCCTCGGCCATCGGACCCTCCTGTGGCTCGGGAATGGGTCGGCAATCAGGAGCGGTGATCGAACCCGCGGCCTCGCCAGCACTGGTCCCCTGATCGGCAGAGGTTGAAGCCGGGCTCACGGCAGCGCGAGCATGAGGAGCGGCTGGAGGTGCTGGCGGTCGGGACCTGCTGGCGCTCACCGGTCGGCGCTGCTCGCCAGACGGACGAACGAGGCCACGACACGGCTATCGAGGAAAGTACTTGCCAACTTGGAAAGTCCGTCGTATAGTTTCAGAACAGGAAAGTACTGTCGTGCTAGGCAAGGACCACGTCATGAACGAGCAACTCCGCCCCGACGAAGCCGCCCAAGCACTGACCGAGATCCGCCACCGCCAGCAACAGGTCATCGACCTGGCCGTCCTGCCCACCTGGTACTGGTGGGCCATCGGCGCGCTGACCGTCGTCCTAGCCGCCGGCGTCGACACCAACACGCCCGCCGCGATCGGCACCACCGTCGCCGTGTTCGTGCTCGGCATCCTGGCGGCCACCGGCTGGGCCCTGGCCGGCACCCTCCGCCACGCCCAACTGCGCAGCGGGTTGGTCGACCGCCGCGGGGTGGCCGCGATCCTGGGCTTTGTGGCCCTCACCGTCGCGCTCACCCTTGGGCTCGCCTTCACCCTGCGAGCTACCGGCGTGTCCCACCCGGCGACCCTGGCCGCGGTGGTCGGCGGCCTTGGGATGGGCATCGGCGGTCCCATCCTGATGCGGCGGCTGCACCGGATCATGCTCGCCAATCGCGCCGGGTCGCCACGATGAGCACCGCCCGCTTCGACGATCTTATCCACGCGCCCACGCGGCTGGGGATCGTCTCGCTGCTGGCCGCCTCGCAGTGGGCCGACTTCAGGTTCATCCGCGACCGCCTGGGCCTGTCCGACTCCGCGCTGTCCAAGCAACTGGCCACCCTGGAGGAGGCCGGCTACGTGCAGATCCGCAAAGGGTTCGTCGGCAAGCGGCCCCGCACCTCAGCCAGACTCACCCCCACCGGGCGCACCGCATTCGAACGACACGTCACGGCGCTCCAAGAAATTGTCTCCCGCTCCGGCGCGACCATCCTGCCCCACTAACTCTCATACGTCCTGGCCTAGCCTCCAGCCGTAGATCGTGATCTTTTGGGAGTCTCAGGAGTCTGAGGACCTCTGATCATGATGACGAGGGGTTGCTTGAGCCGGAACAAACGGCATCGAAGGGCGTGTCGCCGTTGACGGCCGCCGTCACCCTGCGGGCGAGCGTGGAAAGGCGTGCATGACAAAGCTCCAGCTGGGCCCAGTCGGCGTTGTCGTGGGGCGGCCTGGAGACGGGGACGTCTTCGTGGCTGCCGCAGCCGAGCTGGCCGAGCTGGGCTATGGGACGATCTGGCTGGCCGGCCCCCAGCTCCAGAACCTCGACCAGATCGGCAACGTCGTACGTGCCACACGCAACATCCAGGTCGCCAGCGGCATCCTCTCGGTCGACCGGTTCGACCCGGCGGCCGTGGTCGCCGCCCATGCCGAACTCGACGCCAGGCATCCGGGCCGCTTCCTCGTCGGGCTTGGCGGCGCGCGCGGGCCCGAGCCGCTGCGGACGCTGGCCGGCTACCTGGATGCCCTCGACACCGTGCCCCCGACGGTCCCGGCAGCCGCCCGCATCCTGGCAGCCCTGGGGCCCCGCATGCTTGGCCTGGCCCGTGACCGCGCGGCCGGCGCCTACCCCCTACTGGTCACGCCCGACTACACCGCGCAGGCGCGTTCCCTGCTGGGCCCGGACGCCACGCTGGTGGTCGGGCAGTTCGTCATCATCGAGCCAGACCCCGAGCAAGCCAGAGCACTTGCGCGCGGGCCACTTGGATCGATGACCGCCCGCGGCGGCGGCTATGCGGCCAACCTGGGTCGCATGGGCTTCGCCGAGGACGAGATCGCACAGTTGTCGGATCGGCTGGTCGACGCCGTGGTGGCCTGGGGTGATCTGGACGCGGTGGCCGCGCGGGTCGCAGCACACCTGCGGGCCGGGGCCGACCAGGTCGCGCTGAGCGTGGTGAGCGCCGATCCGCCGGGCGCCCTCCCGGTCGAGCAGTGGCGGCAGCTCGCCAGGGTGGTGGTCTCCTGATCCTCAGCCGAGGTTCGTGATGCTGATGGCTCTACCCACCTGACGCATCGGGTTGTCCCTGGGAACGCTTCGGATGCTTGTCCCGTGAGACTCAGGGAGACAGCGGCCCAGGGGCCGGCCGGGAGGCCCGACGCCGTGGCTGGGGTCGTTTGGTGGCGCGGCATGTCAGCGCGTACCGGGTTGCGCAAGGAAGTTCTGGTCGGCGACGACCTCAGGCCGCATCGACTCCGCCGCGCAGGATCTCGATGACGGAGGAGTCGTCCAGCCGGCCGAGTCCGGCTCGCCGTCCGGCAAGATAGAGCTGTTCCGTGGCGCCGGCGAGCGGGGCTGAGTAGTCGTGCTGTCGCGCCGCGTCGATGACGAGGCCCATGTCCTTCACGAAGATGTCCAACGCGCTGTTCACCTGCTCGAAGGCGCCCTGCACCATGCGCTGTCCACGGTCGTCGAGCATGAACGAGGCGGCGGCCCCGTGCCGGATGACTTCCCAGGTGGTTTCCGCGTCCAGGCCCATCGCCTCGGCGAAGGCCAGCGCCTCGGCGGCCACCGCGATATGGACCCCGCACAGCAGCTGGTTGACGAGCTTGACCTTCTGGCCGTCCCCGGGCGCCGTGCCCACCACGGGGGCGGTCCGGGCCATGGCGTCAAGTACCGGCCGCACCTTTGGGAGCGTGGCCTCGGGTCCTGCCACCATGATCAGGAGGTCTCCAGCGGCGGCGCGGGCGACGCCGCCAGAGACCGGCGCGTCGATCAGATGCAGCCCCTGGGTGGCCAGCCGAGTTGCCCAGTCCTGCACGGCGGCCGGGCCGACGGTGGCCATGACCAGCACGACCGAGCCGGGAGGCAGGGCGGCCGCCGCTGGGTCGTCGCCGTAAAGCACGGCATCCACCTGCGCGGGGGTCGCCACCATGACAGCCAGGACCTCCGCGCCCTGGGCGGCCTGGGACACCGTGCTGGCGGCCTTGACTCGGTCGGTGGCGAGCGACTGCGCGCGGCCAGGGTCGATGTCGTAGGCCAGCACCTGGTGGCCTGCGCGGGCGACGCAGGCGGCCATCGGTGCTCCCATGGCCCCAAGGCCGATCCATCCCACACGGGTCATCGGAACTTCTCCTCTCTCTTGTTGTTGTTCGTGGGCGAGCATCGGGCTCGTCCGCGGAACAGGTCGATGACATAAGCCAGGGTGGTGTCGTCGCCGACGTTGCCGGCGAACACCACATAGGGAACGCCCACGACCTCCGTTGGGGCCTGCACCGGCCGGAACACCGACACCAGGCCCGCCAGGAGTTGTCCGATGACCTCAGCCCGGCGGATGCCCAGGCCGTGGACGGCCACGTCGTGGGAGGTGATGCCGCCCTTGGCGACCACCCAGGCCGCCTTGCCCGTACGGGCGCCGCGGACCACCTCGACCACGGCCGAAGAGACGGTCCGGGCGATCTCAAGGCTGCCGGCGGCGTCTGCGCCGCGGACCAGCCTGCGGCTGCTGTACAGCAGCACCTCGGAGTCGGCGAGGGCGGCGACAATCCGGCCGGTGGCCTCCTCCACGTGGGCGTCGCGCCTGGCCGGGTCCAGTAGGGTGGCGACATCCAGTTCCACCTCGGTCAGGCCCCCACGGGAGCGGGCGATCTGGACCTGGCGGCTGGTCAGCCCCACGTGGGACCCGACCACGACCAGCCCGTGCCCGCCGGGGGACCCGGTCGGCCAGAGGTCGGCGGCGGTCAGCGGGGCCTTGGGCTCCAGCCCGGCCAGCGCACGGACAAATGACGGCCCGGTGCGGTAGAGGAAGGACCGTCCCACCGCCTCCGCCTGCAGCAGGCCGAGGACGACGACCTCCAGGTCGGCGTAGTCGGTGGCGTTGACAACGACGAACGCGCCGCCGGTCACGCCGGTGAGGATCTCGGCAACCCGCGTCGGACCGCCGAGGCGGATGTCGGCCAGGCCGATGCTGTGCACGTCGGCGGCCCGGATGGTGCCGCCGCTCTTCTCGCCTACGAAGTCCCGCAGGTTGGAAGAGCTGTAGCCGAAGGTTGCGTCGTGGGCAAACTCGGTGTCGCCGACCGGCAGCAGCTGGCCGCCGACGCGCGCCCAGTGCACGTCGCCGGCGGTGAGCCTTCCCGCCTCCAGGTAGGCGGGAACCAGCAGCACCCCGTCATAGCCGTGGCCGGTCAGGTCGCGGCGGACCGCGTCCAGGGCGCGCAGTTCGGTGACGACGTGGCCACGCAAGGTGGAGTCGCTGCGACTGACCAACTCGATGGGGGCGTTTAGCTCCGCGCCGAGCTCCAGCAGCGCTCGGCCGACGGCGGTGTTGAGCTGGACCGCTTGGTCCTCGGGCAGGCTGCGGGTGTTGGTCAGGACAAAACAGGTCGAGCCTGGGGCGGCGAGGCCGGCGGCGAATTCCTTGGGTTCGAGCGCGGTCACCACGGCGACGTCGTGGACGGTCTGGGAGCCGGTTGGGTCGTCGTCGAGCACGGCGATCCTGCGGCCGGCCGTCGCATGGGCGGCGCGAATGCATGCCCGGGCATCGGGCTCGAGGCGTACCGGAGGCTGCGCGCCGAGCACGTCGGCTGGCTGGCGGGCCACTGGGCTGGTCGATTCGATCATGGCTGGTTCCTTCGCAGATGGGTTCGCCGGTTGCCGAGTGGTCAGGTCATCCGAACAGGCGCTGGACCTGCTGGGTGATGGTCAGGATGGAGAGCACCCCGAAGAACCCTGCGGAGAAGACCAGCACGCCGATCCGGATCCCGCGGACCTTGAGGGGAGTGGGCAGGGAGCGGCGGTTCATGATCAGCAGCAGGATCGAGTAGATGAACATCATGGTGCCGGCGACGCAGGCCGAGATGACCAGCAGGACCAGCGGCTGGTTCAGGCCCAGCAGCAGGACCAGGCAGCCCAGGCCGACCAGGCCCCACGCCAGCCAGAAGTACAGCTTGCTCTCGGTGACCCGCGCCTTGCGCAGGTAGGTCGTCTTGAGGATGTCGGCGGCCAGGCGGCTGGTGTAGTCCACGATGCCGGTCGCGGCCGCGAACAGCGAGAACGCGCCGACGGCCCAGAACAGGACGCCGAACCAGCCACCGACCACGGCCTTGAGCTGCTCGCCCTCGATCCGCAGGAAGCCGATCGAGTTGGGCAGGCCGGGCAGGCCGTACACGGTGGAGTGCGACAGCATCGACATGAACACGATGGTGAGGATGGTCACCAGCACGAAGCTGAGGGCCTGCTCGAGGTTGGCGAACCGCCACCAGCGGCGCCACCTGGCCAGGTTCGCCTGGGTAGGCGGGAAGACGTACCCGGCGGTCTCCGACCCGGCCTCCTGGTGGCCGGTGACCGGGCTGACTAGGCGGGGCACGTAGCGGCCCATGCCGAAGCCCTTGTCGCGGATCCAGTTGCTCTGGCACAGGTTCTGGCCACCGCCGGCCCCGGCGAACGCGACCGCGCCCATGACCAGCGCGAAGCCGAGCTGGGTGGGGAACTGCCCGACGTGGGTGGCGGCCCCGGGCAGCGCCTGCCAGGTGCTAGCCTTGACCGCGAACAGCAGCGCCACCCCCACGAACCCGCCGATGACGGCGACCTTGACGAAGATCAGCCGTTCCAGCGCGACGTACACGACCGGGGCCAGGGTCAGGGCGGCGCCGATGACCAGCAGCATGCCGATGGCGATGACGGTTGGGTTGCCGCCGACCAGGTAGGTCAGCATCGTGGCCGAGCTGGTCGCCCAGCCGGGCCACAGGTTCTGGAGGTAGGCCATGACGGCAAACACCAGGCCCCAGTGCTTCCAGAACCGGTTGAAGCCGGTGAGGGCGGTCTCGCCGGTGGCCAGGGTGTAGCGCTCGATCTCCATGTTGAGGAACCACTGGATGACCACGCCGAGCAGCGCTCCCCACAGGAAGATCAGGCCGACCTGGGAGGAGATATAGGGCCAGAGGATGAACTCGCCAGAGGCCAGGCCAACGCCCGCTCCGACAATGCCGGGCCCGATCAGGCGCCACAGCCGCTTGGGCGGCTCGGGCAGGTCACGGACCTCGGGTGGAGGAAGGATTCTGGTAGGCAGCTTCGGCACGAACCTGCCACTGCGGGTGGGCGACCTGTCGATCACGGACATCAGCGACGTCTCCTTCTGGTGCAGGATCAGTAAGGCAAGGTCCGGCCGGAAGGCGTACGCACGTCGGAAGGCGGTGTCCTCGTCCGCACGGGCCGGCGGGTCATGCATTGGCGGAGCATGCTGGCCTCCCAGGGCAGTCGGGCGCTGAGGCCTGGCATCAGCGCGATGGACACGACGCCGATGCGTGATGCTCCAGGGCATGAGCGGTCTGGAGATCAGACATCTGACGTCTGTCGTCAGACTATGGCCTCGGGAGTACCGCCTGTCAAGACCCAAGTTGACTCGATGTGAGCTGGCCATCCCGTCCAGCCTTGACCGTCATCCAGCCTCGGAAGGAGGCTACATCAGACGTCTGAGGTCCATGAGGAGGGCCATGCCACGCGACTCTCTCGCCGATAGCCTCGCCGATCAGCTCCTGCAGGGAATCATCGACGGCCGCTACCCGACCGACGACCCCCTCCCTCCCGAAGCCGACATCGCCAAGGAGGCCAATGTCAGCCGCCTGACCGTCCGGGAGGCCGTCAAGACGCTCCGGGCGAAAAGCATCGTCCGCATCGATCGTGGCCGCGGGACCTACACCAACCCGCCAGACCGGTGGACCGACCTGGAGGCGCTGGTGCGGGCCGTCAGCGCCCAGGCACCCACCCTCGCCGGTGTGGTGCCCGAGCGGCTCATCGAGGCTCGCCGCGTCATCGAGACCGGCGCGGCAGAACTGGCCGCGACCCGCCGGACCGCCGACGACCTTGAACATCTCCAGGCTCATCTCGACGCGATGGCCGCCGCGGCCAACAACGGCGACGTCGACGCCTTCGTCACCGCAGACCTCGCGTTCCACCAGACCGTGCTCGACGCCGCAGACAACGCGTTCATCTCCGCACTCCTTGAGCCGTTGAGCCGGCTGTTGATCCCAGCCAGACGTCAAACCTCCGAGGTGGCCGACATCCGCCGCCACGCCATCGAGCACCATCGTGCGGTGCTCGACGCCATCCGGTCCGGGGACCCCGAACGCGCGCGGCGCGCCATGCACGACCACATCGACCAGACCGGCCGCGACCTGCGCACCTATGTACTCAAGCCTGGACCGAAACCCCCAAAAGCACCCTCGGGACGGGGGTGAGCTGCCCGCGGACGGCGCCACGTCAATAAGGATCAGGGACCTGGAGCGTTAGGTGGCCAGGTCATCGCTGATCCGAGTGACCGTGGTTGTCCGCTTGGTACCGTGATCGACCCTCCGATGTGGCACGCCAATGGCACGACCAGCGGGAGCGAAGGTGGCTCGGCCTCGCGGGAGAGGGAATCGACTCTGGCAATGGGTGAGTCCGTCCAGGGCGACCGCATATCTCATGGGCGAGCCGCGAATGGGGCTGGCCGCGATGGCGACGACCATCCGGGCCTCGCCCAACTTGTTTACCTACGTAGAGAGCGGTACGTCAGCGTTCACCCAAATGCAGGAAGGAGCGCGATGTCGCCCGTGTAAGCATCCACCTGGCACGGCAGGCGGCGGACACCCGTAGCGATCCCTATGCCTTCCAATACGCTTGTGTAAATATACCGCGCCTATCAAGGGGCTGACCTTGGATGATAGAGCGCGGTTTCTGTTTCAAGGGAGGAACGATGAAGCGAAAGCTACTGATCCTGGTATTGGCCTTGAGCGCACTGCTGGTCCCAGCATCGGCTCAGGCATCGCCGTCTGACCCCGGCGCCTATGGACCAGACATCACCCCGGATGGATGGACAGAGAAGACCTGGGCGCACTTCGGGAACTGGACGAAAGGCGAGGTCTCCGCTGAGTCCTGGACGGACTTGAATTGGCCGTGCTTCGGAGCCACTGACAACGACCAGGACTGCATGATCGAGGACGTCCGTGGTCATAGCCTGGTCCGCAAGGTCTACAAGGTCACGCGGACAGAGATCGACTTCACCCGCCTCGGTCGCTACCCGGCTGGAGTGTTGGCCGTCAACAACACCAACCTCAACTCAGGGACGCTCCCGGTCATCGAGCACCGGACGCCTTGGGTCCAGGTGGCGCAGTTCTGTGGGGCTGAGGACTTCCGGACGTGGACCCGGGTGACCTTTGCCGTCAGATGGTCTGATGGTTGGTTGACGAAAGGCCTGTCGTTGCTGAGCGACCCTACCGAGAATTGGGCTGGCTCTATCTGCCAGGAGGCAGCAGCACTGACTGATATGACTCCAGCAGAGCGGCAAGCCGCACGAGACCGGTTCGTAAGGAGGGCACGCGCGTAGGCGACTCTGGCCCATTCCCATCCTGGTGCTGGCCGCTGCCGCGATGGTCTTAGGCGGTGTCGCTGCCGGCGCGAGGGCGGCCTTGAGGGTGTAGAGAAAAGTCTCCCAGCTCCCTCAACAGCGTGGATACGACGGAGCGGGACGCTGGCATGCTTCGCCCACGTCCCGCACCCGTCGTATCGCTGGTCGAGCCGGCTACTGGTCCTGGCTGCGCGTGGTCCTGGTCGGGGTCGCCGTCGCCCACCGCAGGCTTGGCCCAGCTTCTCGGCCACCACCTCGACGGTGGACCGGGCGCTGCCGTCTCCGGTGGTCCGGCTGTCTTGAGTCAGGAATTTGGCGGGGGTCGTCTTGTGTCGCAAGCGGATCGCTATCCGGGCGTCCCGTCGCGCTCTCTTTTTTGGGCGAGGTGCTGGAGTTGCCGTTCATGCACGCCGGGCAGCCAATCCTTGCCGAACGTGGCCGATGGGCCGATGCGCGGGTCATCGGGAGCATGGCCGTCACGTAGGGCATGCACGTACGCGCGATCCAGGTCGATCCGTGCGCGCACCTGATCAGCTCCGCCGACGGACCCATGACCGGGGATGAGGACATCAACGTCGTCCGCTACGCCCTCGAGCAGCCGCAGCGCGGCGAGGTAGTCCTCAATCGGATTCGCGGCGTCCAGGTCGGGAAACGGAATCAGGATGTCAGAAAGCATGTCGCCGGCGACGAGAACGCCGCGCTCCTCGATCAACAGCGCCGCATGGCCCGGTGCATGCGCCTGATGCTCGATAATCCGGACTTGAGGGCCATCCCAAGGAATCTGCGCAGTTTCGGCGGGTAGGCCGGTAATGAGGCCGAACAGGTCCAGCGGTATCTCCTCGGCGATTTCCGGCGGCAACATCTCGGCGACGCGGGCCTTCCAGTCCGCGTTCGACAGCAGATCCCGCATAGAAGCCCCGCAGCGGGCTGTACCGTAACGGGGCGCTTCGCCGAGCTTGGCGTGCCAGAGCACGTGATCCCAATCAGGATGCGTCGAGAAGCCTGCCACAACGGGCTGGCCCAACTCGGACAGGTCGTTCGCGAGGCAGGCCATTTCGTCGCCTTGTATCCCGGGGTCGATGAGCAACACGCCGGCCCG
>Ga0081538_10003779_pt1 | contig 14171 bp, 17 predicted proteins | sample TabmetS5T2R1_FD_71022 | JGI IMG/M metagenome (GOLD analysis project Ga0081538, IMG submission 71022) | Tabebuia heterophylla rhizosphere microbial communities from the University of Puerto Rico - S5T2R1 | ecosystem: Host-associated > Plants > Roots > Rhizosphere ... | reverse complement strand
CGAGATCCCCTCCCTGCCCCGCCACGCCCACGCCGGCAACAAGCGGGCCTGGAACGGCCCCGACGACCAGCGGCCCTTGTCGGCGGCCGGCCGGCGCGAGGCGGCGGGGCTGCTCGTCCAGCTCCGCGCCCGGCCGGTCGGCGCGATCCTGTCCAGCCCCGCGCTGCGCTGCCGGCAGACCGTCCGGCCGCTGGCCGAGCACCACCGGCTGCCGGTCGAGCTGGACGGGCGCCTCGCCGTCGACGCCACGGTCGAGCAGGCGGTCGGGCTGCTGCTCGGCCCGGACCTGGCGATGCGGTGCTCTGCACCCACGGGGAGCTGATCGGGCAGCTGCTGGTGGCGCTGCGCGACGGCGGCGCCCCGATCGCGCCGGACGCCAGGTGGCCCAAGGGGTCGACCTGGGCGCTACGCCCGGCCGCCGGCCGCATCGCCGACGCCCTCTACCTGCCACCGGTGCGGCAAGGGGGCCGGTTCGCCGAGCGGCTCCCCTGACCGGTCCGTTGGCTGCAGGCGCCACAGGGCGACCGCCTGCAGCCCGATGGCCGCCAGCAGCGGCGGGACCACCACGACCAGCGGCCACGGCCGGTGGATCCCGATGAGGTGCAGGTAGCGCCACCACACCCACAGGTTGACCACGGCCACCGCCAGCAGCATGGCCACCACCGGGAGGCCGCGCCGGCCGCCCGGCAGCGCCACCAGCCCGGCGGCCGCGACCAGCCCGACGCTGACCAGCGCGGGGAACAGGTAGCGGACGTGGGCGCCGCCGCCCTGGCTGACGAACTGCAGCAGCGACAGCTGCAGCAGCCCGAGCAGGACGACGCCGAGGGCGAACGCGACCGTTCGGGCCGGGTCGGGCCGCCAGCCACCACGGCGCGGACCGGCCGGCCGGCGGGCGCCGGCGAGCAGCAGCCCGGCGACCGGCAGCAGCCCGAGCAGCCAGAGCCGGGAGGTCAGGGCCCCGCCGAGCCCCGGCGGGTTGGAGGTGACGCCCCACAGGCGCTGCTGCTGCAACCGCCAGAACCCCGGCTGGGCGACCAGCTCCAGCACCGAGCCCTTGGGGGCGCGGCCGAACTGGTCCAGCAGGGCCGCCGTCCCGGTGGGGTCGCCGTAGAGGCTGAGGTTGCGGAGGTAGAACCAGCCGGCCGCCGCCGCCGCCACCGCCGCCACCGTGCCCGCCCAGGCGACGGCGCGACCCAGCCGCCGCAGCCGGCCCCGGCCGCCGGCCCGCCACACCGCCACCAGCACCGCCAGTCCCGCCACGCCCACCACCAGCAGCCCCGACGCGCGGGTGAGCGCGGCCACGCCGGCGGTGGCGGCCACCGCGGCCAGCCGGGCGGCCGACGGGCCGCGGACCACGAACACCACCGCCGCCGCCAGCACCGCGGTCGAGCTGAGGAACGCCAGCGAGTCGTTGTAGACCCTGGCGGAGATGCCGACGAAGCTCGGCAGCAGCGCGACCAGCCCGGTGGCGGCCACCGCCAGCTGCGGCCGGCCGGGCGCCAGCTGCAGCACCGTGTAGGCGACCACGACCAGGCCCAGCGCGGACAGCCCGACCGACAGCAGCCTGGCGGCCAGCACGCCGCGGAGCGGGTGGGCGGTCTCGGCGCCGAGCCGCAGCGGCAGCGCGACCAGGGCGTAGTACAGCGGCGGGTGGTTCGCGGTCCAGATGGTGCGGTGCGGCCCGTCGCGGCCGGCCAGCTCCACCGCCAGGCGACGGTCGCCGTCGCTGGGGATCGGGGTGTCGATCCGCGGCAGCCGTCCGTGGCTCAGCTCCCGCGCGTAGGCGACGTGGCTGGCCTCGTCGGTCGGCTGGTAGGCGGGCACGTACATCCACAGCGTCGCCAGCAGCACGAAGGCGAGCACGGCGCCGCCGACGCCGAGCCGCAGCAGGCCGCGCTGCCCACGCGCATCCACCATCATCAGGGGCGGAGCCTAGCCGCTCGGTTCGCCCGGGCACGAATCGCCCTGGCGGGGCTTGCGGGCGGGTGTGGGCGGCGGGAAACTGAGCTGTTCGCCTCCGACGACCGCAAGCGAGGAGCCCACGATGGCCTACGCGCTCCGCTGCGCCGACAGCGGCATGGACTGCCCGGGGGAGTTCCAGACCAGGACCGAGGACGAGCTCATGAAGCACGTCGAGCTGCACGTCGGCGAGGCCCACCCCGACATGGAGCTGACGGCCGAGAACGTGGAGATGGTCAAGGGCCTGGTCCGCACCGCCTGACCGGGGCCGCCGTCCGCCGCGCCCTGGAGGCCAGCGCATGACCGACGACGAGCTCCGCGAGCTGCTGCGGCAGACCAGGGTGATCGCCGTGGTCGGGCTGTCCGCCAACCCCGACCGGCCCTCCAACCAGGTCGCCTGGTACCTGCACCACCAGGGCTACCGGCTGTTCGGGGTCAACCCGAGGTGCCCGGTCCCCGAGGTGTTCGGCGTGCCGGTGCTGCCGTCGCTCGACCAGGTGCCGGTGCCGGTCGACGTCGTGGACGTCTTCCGCCGCCCCGAGTACACCGCCGACGTCGCCAGGGAGGCGGTCGCGGTGGGGGCGCGGGTCCTGTGGCTCCAGGCCGGCATCCGCAGCCCCGAGGCGCGCGCCATCGCCACCGGCGGCGGGCTGCGCTACGTCGAGGACCGCTGCCTCAAGGTGGATCACGCCCGCCTGCTCGGGCGGGTGAGCGCCGCGGAGGGCTGAGCGTTCAGGCGAGGCCGCGGCGGGTGGCCGCCGGCCGCCGCCGGCCGAGGATCGCCTCGGTCATGCGCACGGCCCGCAGCGTCGCCTGGACCTGGTGCGCGCGCACGATGCTGGCGCCCTGGAGGACGCTGACCACGGCCGCGGCCAGGCTGCCCTCGAGCCGCCCGTCCAGGGGCACGTCGAGGGTCTCGCCGACGAAGTCCTTGTTCGACAGGGCGACCAGCAGCGGGTAGCCGAGGCCGGCCAGCTCGCCGAGGCGGCGGGTCAGCTCCAGGGAGTGGAAGGTGTTCTTGTGGAGGTCGTGGCCGGGGTCGACGATCAGCCGCTCGGTCGGCACCCCGCGCTGCCTGGCGACCGCGGCCCGGTCGGCCAGGAACGCGCCCACCTCGGCGACCACGTCCACGTAGGCGGGGCGGTGCGGCCGGGTTCGCGGCGGTCCGCCGGTGTGCGTCACCACCAGGCCGGCGCCCGCCTCGGCCGCCGCCTCGGCGACCTCGGGGTCGCGCAGGCCGGAGGGGTCGTTGACCACGTCGGCCCCGGCCGCCAGCGCGCGCCTGGCGACCCCGGCGCGGAAGGTGTCGACCGAGACGACCGCGTCGGTGCGCGCCCGCAGCGCCTCCACCACGGGCAGCACCCGCCGCAGTTCCTCGGCCTCGGTCACGTGCGGCCCCGGCCCGGCCTTGACCCCGCCGACGTCCACCCAGTCGGCGCCCTCCGCGAGGGCGCGCTCGCCGGCGGCCACCGCGGCGTCGAGCGCGAAGGTCGCGCCGCGGTCGTAGAACGAGTCGGGGGTGCGGTTGACGACCGCCATCACCGCGACCTGCCGGCCGAAGTCGAAGGTGCGCCGCCCGAACGTGCGCAGCATGGCGCGATGCTAGAGGATCACGCCGGAGAGCGAAGGAGCCGGCCGTGCGCGTCCACCTCGAGGAACGGGTCGCCGTCGCGGCGCCGCCCGAGGCGGTGTTCGCGGCCGTCGCCGACTTCCAGGCCCAGTCGGAGTGGGTGGCGTTCACCACCGTGACCACCGAGGGCGGCCCGCACCGGGTGGGGGAGCGCCTGGTCGCGGTCACCAAGGTCGCCGGCGTCGGCTTCAGCGACCCGATGGAGGTGACCCGCTGGGACCCGCCACGGCGCATCGAGGTCCGCCACCACGGCCGGGTCGTCCGCGGCACCGGGACCTTCCTGGTCGAGCCGGCCCCTGGCGGCGCCTGGCTCCGCTGGGCCGAGGACCTCGACCTGCCGCTGGGCGCGGCCGGCCGGGTCGGCTTCGCGGTGGTCGGCCCGGCGTTCCGCCTGCTGCTCCGGCGCAGCCTGCGCCGGCTCGCCAGGATGGTGGAGTCGCGGCCCCGGCCGCGCGGCGGCCCGGCGTAGCATCCCGCCGTCGAGCACGCGGATCCCGGAGGCGAGATGGCCAACCTGCTGCAGGGCGGCAAGGGACGTCCCCTGCATCCCCTGCTGGTCCACTACCCCAGCGCGCTGTACCCGACCAGCCTGCTGTTCGACGGGCTCTCGCACCTGGCGGTCGACGGCAGGCCGTTCGTCAGGGGCGCCTTCGCGCTGATCGTGACCGGGCTGCTGGTCTCGGTGCTGGCGGCGGCCGCCGGGTTCGCCGACTTCCTGGCGATCGGGGGCGGCGGCCGCACCTGGCGCGTCGCCGTGCTGCACATGACCTGCCAGCTGGTGACCGCCGGGCTGTTCCTGGCCAACGCGATCCTGCGCGGCCGCGACCTGGACGTGACCACCTCGCCCGTCGGGCCGGTGATCCTCAGCGTCTGCGGCGTGGCGGTCCTCTGGCTGGGGAACCTGCTCGGCGTCGAGCTGGTCTACCGCCACGGCCGCCGGGTGGAGCCGCCCGAGGCCGCCGCCGAGGGGCCCGCCGAGAGCCGGCAGGCCTAGGCGCCGCCTAAAGGAACCCGTCGAGGTCGTCGGTCTCGAACGGGATCCCCTCGCGCCGCGCCAGCTCGAGCAGGGCGGCCTGCACCCGGCCGAGCGCGAGGACCTGGCCGGCCGGCTCCACGGTGGGGTCGAGCAGCCGCCGGTAGGAGGGGGCGAACCCCGGCCCGGCGGCGTCGCTGCCGGCGGTGACCCGCACGGCGTGGGCCAGGTTGCGGTAGGCGGTGCGGGTGTGCAGCCCGACCACCAGCGCGGCCAGCACCGCGGCCTCCTTGACCGCCAGCGACGTCACCGCCAGGTCGCCGGCCAGCTCGGCGTCGCGCGCCTTGGCCTCCCAGGAGACCAGCTGCACCAGGTCGTACCCGGCCGCGGCCCGGAACGCCTCCGGCGGGCTCTGCTCCACCGCCGCCTCGTGGACGTGCCTGAGCCGGTGGAAGAACTCGCCCGGGTCGTGCAGGACGAGGTGGCTGACGTACTGGTCGGCGGCCAGCGGCCACGCCGGCCCGATGTGGCCGGCCTCCTCGAGGTAGGCGTCGGCGGTGATCGCGGCGAGGTCCACCACCGTGCCCCGGTGGCGCAGGAACCGGTCGGGCACCTCGACCTCCGGCCCGGCCGTGACGACCGCGAGGTCGAGGTCCGACCCGTCGCCGTCGTCGCCCCTGGCCACCGGGCCGTGCACGCCGACCGCCACGATCGCCTCCTCGCCGTGGCGCCGCAGCAGCGCCGCGGTCAGCCCGCGCGCCAGCTCGAGTCGTTGCTCGTGGGTCACCGCGCAAGGCTACCGTCCAACCCGACGTCCGGCCGAGGCGACGATCGGCCGTTCGGTGGATTCCGGTGGCGGGCCCAGCCGCTACGCTGGCCGCTGGCGGATCGGCGCAACCGCGAGCAGGAGGACGGTCGATGGCGACGGCACCCGCGACCACCGGCGCGCAGGGGGAGAGGGTCGGCGCGGCCGAGCCGGTCCTGGTCGCCCGGGACCTGCGCCGGCGCTACGGGCAGCGGCTCGCCGTCGACGGCGTCGGCTTCCGGGTCGACCCCGGCGAGACCTACGGGCTGCTGGGGCCGAACGGCGCCGGCAAGACCACCACCATCGCGATGGTCTGCGGGCTGCTGCGGCGCGACGGCGGCGAGGTGACGGTGGCGGGGGCGTCGCTGGACCAGGACCCGGCCGCGGTCAAGGCGGCCATCGGCTACGTCCCGCAGGACATCGCCCTCTACCCCGACCTGAGCGGCGGGGAGAACCTCCGCTTCTGGGGGCGGATGCAGGGGCTGGCCGGCCGCGGGCTGGCCGACCGGGTCGACGCCGTGCTCCAGGTGGTCGGGCTCGCCGACCGCGCCCGCGACAAGGTCGCCGACTACTCCGGCGGCATGCAGCGCCGGCTCAACATCGCCGCCGGGCTGCTGCACCACCCGCGGCTGCTGGTGCTCGACGAGCCGACGGTCGGGGTCGACCCGCAGAGCCGCAACGCCATCCTCGAGAACGTCGAGGCGCTCAGGGGCGAGGGCACCGCGGTGCTCTACACCACCCACTACATGGAGGAGGCCGAGCGGCTCTGCGACCGCGTCGGCATCATCGACCAGGGCCGGCTGATCGCCGAGGGCAGCCGCCGCGAGCTGGTGGCCCGCGTCGGCGAGCGCGACCGCATCGAGCTGGCCGCCAGCGGCGACCTGGCGCGGCTGGCGGAGGCGGCCGCGCGGCTGGACGGGGTCGACGAGGCGACCGTGGCCGCCGGCGGCGTCCACCTGGTCGGCCGCGACGGCCGCCGGCTGCTGCCGCGGCTGTTCGAGGCCGCCGAGGGGACCGGCGCGGAGGTCACCAGCGCCGAGGTGGTCGAGCCCGACCTGGAGGCCGTGTTCCTGCACCTCACCGGCAAGGCGCTGCGGGACTAGGACCCGGGCCCATGCTGCGCGCCACGCTGCTGATCGCCGGCAAGGACCTGCGCCAGCGCCTCCGCGACCGCTCCGGGCTGGTGATCGCCTTCGTGGCGCCGTTCCTGCTGGCCGCCATCATCGGCCTGGCGTTCGGCGGCGGCTTCCGCTTCCGCGCCACCTACGCGGTCGCCGACGGCGACCGCGGTCCGCTGGCCGCCCGGTTCGTCGACGGCGTGCTCGCCGGCCCCGGCCTGGCCGAGGTGGTCACGCTGCGGCGGGTGGACGAGGCCCAGGCCCGCAACCTGGTGGACCGGGGCGAGGCCGACGCCGCCTTCCTGATCCCGGCCGGCTTCTCCACCTCGGTGCAGCAGGGCGGCTCCGCCACCGTCACCGTGCTGGAGGCGGGCGAGAGCCCGGTCGCCGGCCAGGTCGCCCGGTCGCTCGCGGAGGCGTTCGCCGCCCAGGTGGCCGCCACCGGGCTGTCGGTGCGCACCGCCCTGGACGCCGCCGGCCGGTCACCGACCGAGGCCGAGGCGCAGCGGCTGGGGGAGCAGGCGGCCGGGCGGCAGCTCCCGGTGGGGCTGGTCGAGGGCCGCGTCGGCGTCCGCGAGGTCAAGCCGGCCAACTACTTCGGCCCGTCGATGGCGATCTTCTTCCTGTTCTTCACCGTCTCCTTCGGCGCCCGCAGCCTCCTGATCGAGCGCCGGCAGGGGACGCTGCGCCGCCTGCTGGCGTCGGCGGCGCCCCCGGGCGCGGTGATCGCCGGCAAGGCGCTGGCCGCGTTCGTGCTCGGGGTCACCAGCGTGCTGGTCATGTGGCTGGCCACCAGCCTGGTGTTCGGCGCCGACTGGGGCGACCCGCTGGCGGTGGTCGCGCTGACCGTCAGCAGCGTGCTCGCCGCCATCGGCATCACCGCGCTGGTCATCACCCTGGCCCGCACCGACGAGCAGGCCGACGGCTTCAGCTCGCTGGTGGTGTTCACCCTCGCGCTGCTCGGCGGCAACTTCATCTACATCGCCCAGCTCCCCGACCTGCTGCAGCGGCTCAGCCTGCTGACCCCGAACGGGTGGGCGCTGCGCGGCTTCGTGGACCTGGTCGCCGACGGCGGCGGCATCGCCGCGGTCGCCGGGCCGATCGCCGTCACCGCCGCCTTCGGCCTCGCCACCGGCGCGGTCGCGCTGGTCCGTGCCCGCCGGATGGTGCTGGCGTGAAGCCCCTCGCGATGGCCGGCGTCGCCTTGCGGCAGCTGCTCAGGGACCGGATCGCGCTGTTCTTCGTGGTGCTGCTGCCGGTGGTGATCATCCTGGTCATCGGCGTCACGGTCGCCGACGCGGGCTCGAACCGGCTGCCGGTCGGCGTCCTCGACCAGGGCGCCGGGCCGCTGGGCGCCGAGCTGCGCGCCGACCTGGCCACCTCGCCGGCGCTGGAGCCGCGGACCTACGACGACCTGGACGGGCTCCGCAAGGCGGCGCGGCGCGGCGCGGTCGCCGCCGGGGTGGTGCTGCCGTCCGGCTACGACCAGGGGCTGCGCGCCGGCCGCGACGCCGAGGTCACCTTCGTGGTCGACCAGACGCGGTCGGTCCCGGCCGAGGTCCGCTCTGCCGTGGCGGCCGTGGTCGCCAGGCAGGCCGCGGTCGTGCAGGCGGCCACCTTCGCCGCCGAGGCCTCCGGGGTGCCGTTCGACGCCGCCCTGGCGCGCGCCCGGACGCTGAGCGGCGAGCAGCCGCAGGTCCGCGTCGAGGCGACCACCATCGGCGCGCGCCCGGACGCGCTGCCGAGCGGCTTCAACTACACCGCACCGAGCAACCTGGTCCTGTTCGTGTTCATCACCTCGCTGGCCGGGGCGGCCGCGCTGATCGAGGAGCGCCGCCTCGGCGTGATCAGGCGGATGCTCGCCACGCCGACGCCGGTTCCCACCATCCTGGCGGGCGAGGCCCTCGGCCGCTTCGTGCTGGCCCTGTTCCAGGGGCTGGTCATCTTCACCGTCGGCTGGCTGGTGTTCGGCGTCGACTGGGGCGACCCGCCGGCCGCGCTGCTGCTGGTGGTGGTCTTCTCGCTGGTCGGGACCGGCGCCGGCATGCTGGTCGGGACGGTGTTCCGCACCGCCGACCAGGCCACCTCGATCGGCCCGCCTCTCGGCATCGCGCTCGGGATGCTGGGCGGCTGCATGTGGCCGCTGGCGATCGTGCCGGAGCCGATGCGGGTCGTCGGCCACCTGTTCCCGCACGCCTGGGCGATGGACGCCTTCATCGACCTGATCGCCAAGGACGCCGGCCTCAGCGGGATCGCCGCCAACCTCGTGGTCCTGCTCGGCTTCGCCGCCGTCCTGCTCACCGTGGCGACCTGGCGCCTGCGCCGCGCGCTGGTTCGCTGACCACCCCGCCCGCCTCCAGCAGCTCCTCGACCTCGCCCGCCTCCAGCGGCTTGGCGAAGGACTTGTCGATCTTCAGCCGGCTCCTGCAGCTGGCGGGCTCCAGGATCGGCTGGTAGCGGAGCTCGAACTGGCCCTCGTCGATGCCCCGCTGCAGGTCCGCCTCGAGCGCGAGGCAGGTAGAAGTAGCCGGCCGCCAGCAGCCCGCCACCGGCCAGGAAGGCCAGCCAGGCGCGTCCATACGTGCCTGATCGTCGGACCCCGGGCCGCGTACATGGCCCAGGATGACTATTTCTTCCGGTCGGCCCCGGGCTGGGCCGCCTCGGCGGGGCGGCGCCGCGGCACGGTCACGTCGAACCAGCGGTGCCTGGCCCGCTGCTGGCTGATGTCGACGTGGACGTGCTTGACCTGCGTGTACTCGAGGTAGCCCTGCTCGCCCAGCTCGCGGCCCACCCCGGACTGCTTGTAGCCGCCGAAGGGGTAGCGGGGGTTCAGCAGGTGGTAGTCGTTGACCCACACGGTCCCGGTCCGCAGCCGCTCGGCGACCTTGACCGCCCGGCCGGAGTCCCGGCTCCAGACCGCGCCGGCCAGGCCGTACGGCGAGTCGTTGGCGATCGCCACCGCCTGGTCGTCGTCGTCGAAGGGGATGACCGCCAGCACCGGGCCGAAGATCTCCTCCTGGGCGATGCGTGCCCTGGGGTCGACGCCGGTGAAGATGGTGGGCGCGAAGTACCAGCCGCCCTCGTGGCCGGGCACGGCGACCCGCTCGCCGCCGGTGGCGAGCTTGGCGCCCTCCTCCTGGCCGATCCGCACGTAGCGCTCCACCCGCTGCAGCTGCTCGGCGGAGACCAGCGGGCCCATGTCGGAGGCGGGGTCGGCGGCCGGGCCGACCTTGATCCGCTCGGCGGTCTCGACCAGGCGGGCGACCACCTCGTCGTGGACCGGCCGGGCGACCAGCAGCCGGCTGCCGGCGGTGCAGACCTGGCCCTGGTGGAAGAAGATCGCGTAGGCGGCGCCGTCGACCGCCAGGTCGAGGTCGGCGTCGTCCAGCAGCAGGTTGGCCGACTTGCCGCCCAGCTCCAGCAGGACCTTCTTGACGGTGCCGGCCGCCAGGGCCGCCACCCGCCTGCCGACCTCGGTGGAGCCGGTGAAGGCGACCTTGTCGACCCCGGGGGAGGCGACCAGCGGCTCGCCGGCCTCCGGGCCGAAGCCCGGCAGGACGTTGACCACCCCGTCGGGCACGCCGGCCTCGGCGCACAGCCGGGCCAGCTCCACCGCGGTGCACGGGGTCTGCTCGGCCGGCTTGAGCACCACCGTGTTGCCGGCGGCCAGGGCGGGCGCGAGCTTCCAGGCCGCGTTCTGGATGGGGAAGTTCCACGGGATGATGCCGCCGCAGACGCCGACCGGCTCGCGGCGGAGGTAGTTGTGGCTCGGCCCCGGGGCGACGGTGAACGGCAGCGACTGCTCGGCGGGGACGCGCGCGGCGAACTCCGCGAAGGTCCGGAAGGCGAACGCCGCCCCGGCGACGTCGGAGGACTTGACCTTGCGGATGGTGCCGCCGGAGTCGCGGACCTCGAGCTCGACCAGGCGCTGGGCCTGCTCCTTGAGCTTGGCCGCGACCGCCTGGAGGACGGCGGCCCGCTTCTCGGGCCGCAGGCCGGACCAGCGGCCGTCCTCGAAGGCCGCCCTGGCGGCGGCGACGGCCCGCTCCACGTCCGCGGCGCGGGCCCTGGCCACGGTGGCGTGGGCCTGGCCGGTGGAGGGGTCGGCGGTCTCGAAGGCCTCGCCGGCGGCCGCCTCGGTCGGCGCGCCGTCGATGAACAGCTGGTAGTCGCTTGGCATGTCAGGCTCCCTGGAACCTCGGCGGGCGCTTCTCGAGGAAGGCGGTGACGCCCTCCAGGTGGTCGCGGCTGCTGCCGGCCGCCGCCTGCGCCTTGGCCTCGCCGGCGAGCGCCCCGGCGAGGTCGGCGCCGAGGTGGTCGCGGAACAGGGCCTTGGTGCGGGCGAGCGCCAGCGTCGGCCCGGTGGCCAGCGCGGCGACCGTCGCGGCGGCCTGCCGCTCCAGGTCGCCCTCTGGCCACACCCGGTTGACCAGGCCGAACTGGAGGGCCTGGTCGGCCTCGACCCAGTCGCCGAGCAGGGCGATCTCCAGCGCCCTGGAGAGGCCCACCACCCGCGGCAGGTTCCAGGTCGAGCCGGCGTCGGGGATCAGGCCGATGGCGGCGAACGCCAGGCGGAACCGCGCCGCCGTGCTGGCCAGGCGCAGGTCGCAGGCGAGCGCCAGCGACACCCCCGCGCCGGCGGCCACCCCGTTGAGCACGGCGACGGTCGGCTTGGGCATCTCGGCGAGCAGCCGGCAGATCGGCCCGTAGTGGCGCTCCAGCTCGCCGGCGAAGTCCGGCGCCCGGCCCTCCCGGTAGGTGCCCTCCAGCTCGCGCAGGTCCTGGCCGACGCAGAAGGCACGGCCGCTGCCGGTCAGCGCCACCGCGCGGACGGCCCGGTCGTCGGCGGCGTCGCGGAGCGCGGTGACCAGGTCGTCCTTGGTCGCCTGGTCGAGGGCGTTGAGCGCCTCCGGGCGGTTCAGGGTGAGCCAGGTCGCGGCCCCGTCCCGGCGGACCTCGAGGCCGCTCACGCCGGCTGCCCCCGCTCGTCCACCACCACCGCGGTGTACATGCTCACCAGGCCCTTGGCGAAGGTCATCAGCTGCCTGGCGGCCTCGGCGGCCTCGGGGCTGGCGAACGCCGCCCGCATCGACGCCTCGTCGTCGTAGTACATCTCGGCGACGAGGTAGTAGGGCGTCTCGCCGCGGGGGGCGCCGGTGACCCTGGTCACCTCGGTGCGGCGCAGGCCCGGGGTCTTGGCGTTCAGGGGCAGGTGGACGTCGAAGTAGGCGCGGTCGAACGCCTCGGGGTCGTCGGGCTTGGTGAACATGGCGACGAGCTTGACCATGGCGCTGGACTCCCTTGTCCCGGCTGGATGATCGGCCAGCCTACCCGACCGGTGCCGGTCCCTCCCGCCCGGCGCCGGCTCGGCCGCCGGCGGTCACTCGCCGCCGCCGCCGAAGTCGCCGCCGCCGAAGTCCCCGCCGCCCCAGTCGCCGCCGCCCCAGTCGCCGCCGCCGAAGTCGCCGCCGGCGTCGGCACCGCCGTCCCCGCCGCCGTCGCCGCCCCCGTCGCCGCCGTCCCCACCGCCGTCGCCGGCGTAGAAGGGGAAGCCCCAGCCGCCGAGGGCGCTGCCCAGCAGGAACCCGGTGAACAGCCCGCCCAGGCCGCCGAAGCCCCCGAAGTAGCCGCCGAACCAGGGCGCGTAGTAGCCGGGCGCGTTGTAGTAGGGCACCCGCCCACCGGCGCCGGTCGGCACCTGGCGGGCCTGCGGGTCCTCGCCGTCGCGGATCCGCTGGGCGTCGGCGGCGCAGGCCGGCACCGTCCGCGGGATGCCGCCAGGCGGCGTCCACTCGACGTCCTCCACCGAGGGCCCGTGGCGGGGGTCGAAGAAGCACGGCGGCCGGCGCTCCGGCGGCGGCCTGCCCTCCAGGACCGCCCGGGCCGACGCCATCGAGAAGCGCCCGGCCTCCAGCGCCGCGCTCATCCCGGCCAGGTCCTGCGGGCGCGCGGCCCGGTCGAGGATGCGGGCCGCGCGCTGGTAGGCGTCGACCGCCTCGGCGTGGTGACGCGCGGCCTCCGGGTCGGCGCCGGGCATGCGGGTGTCCAGGTCCAGGGCGTTGATGTCCTCGCCGAGGGCGACCAGGTCCTCCTGGGCGACGGTCTTGACCTCGGCCAGCTCCCGCTCCCGCTCGCGCCGCCGGCGCCTGGCCCCGAAGACCAGCGCGCCGCCGCCGACCAGCAGCAGGGTGGCGGCGGCCACCCCCAGGATGGTGCCGCCGGCCCCACCGCCGCCGTCCCCGGTGCCGCCGGTGCCGCCGGTGTCGGGCTGGCCCTGCGCCTGGCCGCCTTCCCGGGCCGCCGCCGCCACGCCGTCGATCCACTGCGCGAGGGCCGCCGGCGCGTCGCTGCCGTTGTCCGCGAAGGCCTGCCGCGCCAGCGTCACCGCCCGGCCGGCGGGCAGGGTGCCGCCGACGTTGCCGGCCGCCCACTGACGCCCGGCGACCACCAGGTAGCTCCCCGGCCGGCCGACCTGCCGGGCGATCGCCTGGGCCAGCCTGCCGGTGCTGTCGTTCGACTCCTGGAGGGCCGCCGCGGGCAGCACCGCGACGAAGACCGGGGTGCCGGCCCCGTTCGCCTGCTCGCGCAGCTCGCCGGCGGCCTGCTGGGGGACGATCTCGCTGGCCAGTTGGTCCACGTAGACCGGGTCGTCGCGGAGCGCCGCGGCGGCGTCGTCCACGTAGCCGGCCGCGGCCGCGGGCGCCGCGAGCAGGACCAGCGCGAGGGCGGTCAGGGCGGCGAGCCGGGTGGCGGGTTGGCGCTTGGTCATTGGTCGCTCACTCCAGTGGGGAACGATGGGAAGCCGGCGGCGTCGACGACCACCTGGGTGACCGTCCCCTCGCCCACCACCCGGCCGTCGTGCCTGGCCTCGACCCGGCAGACCAGGCGGCGGGGGGTCTGCCCGGTGGCGGCGGCGACCACCTCGACGGTGGCGCCGACCGGCACCGGAGCCGTGTGGCGGCACCACACCTCCGCGCCGACGCCCTCCTCGCCGGGCTCCAGGAGGGGCAGCAGCACCAGCCGGGCCGCGTACTCCATGTCGCCGACCATGGCCGCGGTGCCGTAGACCGGGTGCGGTGCGCCGCCGGGGAAGGTGGCCACCTGCGCCTCGGTGACGACGCGCCGGTGGCTGGCGCTGGCGGCGGCGGGCACGGGCCTCACCGGCCCGCCGCGCTAGCGCCCGCCGGCGGACTGGTCCGCATCGGGGTCCTCCTGGATCGTGACGGTGCCGATGTCCGATTCGCGCTCCCCGATGACGGCGCCGCCGTAGTCCTCGATCCCGGTGTCGGCGAAGGAGGCGGGCAGGTAGCCGTAGCCGCCGCCGAAGGTGTTGAGGCCGCCGACGAAGCCGTCGTCCAGCGCCTTGCCGAGCGGCAGCCCGCCGACCAGGTCGGCCGCGGCGCCGCCGAAGTAGCCCCCGAACCAGGACTCGAAGTAGGGCGGCGCGTCGTAGAAGGGCACCCGGCGGCCGCCCGTCCGCACCCGGCGCGCCTGCGGCCGGGTGCCGCTGGCGATCATCTGCATGCAGGCCGGGCAGGCGGGCACCGGCCGCGGCGGGCCGTGCTCGGGCTCCCAGCCGACGTCGTCGACCGAGGTCCCGTGCCTGGTGTCGAAGAAGCACGGCGGCCGCCGTCGCGGCGGGGTGTGCCCCCCGAACAGCGCCCTGGCGGCGTCCATCGCGAAGCG
>Ga0081538_10003778_pt1 | contig 14173 bp, 15 predicted proteins | sample TabmetS5T2R1_FD_71022 | JGI IMG/M metagenome (GOLD analysis project Ga0081538, IMG submission 71022) | Tabebuia heterophylla rhizosphere microbial communities from the University of Puerto Rico - S5T2R1 | ecosystem: Host-associated > Plants > Roots > Rhizosphere ... | reverse complement strand
CTGGACGCGGCACTCCAGCACGCCACCGACGGCGTCGGCTTGTGTCGGCAGCTCGCCTCTGCCCTGCCGCTGGCGATCGGCCTGGCGGTCCTGGCCCGCGTCCGACAGGCCCAGGGCGACCGGGCCGGCGCGCTGCAGGCGATCGGTGAGGCCGGTCGGGTCAGGCCGGACCCGCAGGTCACCAGCCTGCTCGACCCCGTGCCGGCGGTCGCGGCGCGGCTGCTGCTGGCCCACGGCCAGATCGCCGAGGCCGCCCGCTGGACCGTCGAGCGTGGCCTGGAGGCCGAGGACGAGCCGAGCTACGTGCGGGAACGTGACCAGCTGGTGCTGGCGCGGGTGTTGCTGGCCAGCGACCAGGCCGAGCGGGCGCTTCCGCTGCTGGGGCGACTGCATGAGCTGGCGGCGGCGCAAGGCCGGGTGGGCAGCGTGATCGAGGTGCGGGCGCTGCAGGCGCTGGCCCTGCACGCCGTCGGCGACCAGCCCGGCGCGCTGGCCGCCCTGGCCGAGGCGCTGACCCTGGGCGCGCCCGAGGGATGGCTGCAGATGTTCGTCGATGAGGGCGCGCCGATGGCGGCGCTGCTCGGCAGGCTCGCCGCGGCACCCGCCAAGAAGCACGCCGCAGCAGCCCGCCTACCGGCTGCCTACGTGGAGCGGCTGCTGGCGGCGTTCGAGCACGCCGGCCTGCCCGTCCTCTCCCCGCCGAGACGCGGCGGGGTCGCCATGGCCGGGCTGGTGGTGGCGCTGAGCGACCGCGAGCTGGAGGTGCTGGGGTTGCTGGCTTCAGGCAAGCCCAACCAGGCGATCGCCGAGGAGCTGGTGGTCACCGTGGACACCGTCAAGAGCCACGTCGGCCACATCCTCGGCAAGCTCGGGGCGGCCAACCGCACCCAGGCCGTGGCCCGCGCCCGCGAGCTGGGCCTGCTGCCCTGACCACCCCGACCGGCGTACCCGTTGGTGGCCCACCATGCGGCCCTCTCGTGCCGGAACATCCCACTCCCGTTCCCACCTTCGGGCGATGCCCCAGCTCACTCCGCTTCCTACCGTGCTGGCAGGTGACGCGGGACACAGGCTGCAAGGAGTTGCCCATGTCGTTGATGGCCTCCAACCCCACCATGATCTCGATCCGGCGACGGCTTCGCGCCGCGGTCGATGGTCCGATCATCACCCCCGGCAACGCCGCCTACGACCAGGCGCGCACCGTCTTCTACGGCGGCATCGACCGCCGGCCGGTGGTCATCGTCCGGCCCACCGACGCCAGCGACGTGTCGCAGGTGGTGTCGCTGGCGCGCGAGACCGGGCTGGAGCTCGCGGTCCGCAGCGGCGGCCACAGCCTGGCCGGGCACAGCACCACCGACGGCGGGATCGTGCTGGACCTGGCCGACATGAACAACCTGGAGATCGACCCCGAGCAGCGCACCGCCTGGGCCCAGACGGGCCTGACCGCCGGCGCCTACACCACCGCCGCCGGGGCGCACGGCCTGGCGACCGGATTCGGAGACACCGGCTCGGTCGGGATCGGCGGGATCACCCTTGGCGGCGGCATCGGCTACCTGGTCCGAAAGCACGGCCTGACCATCGACAGCCTGCTGGCCGCCGAACTGGTGACCGCCGACGGCCAGCTGCTCCGGGTGGACGACCACTCGCATCCGGAGCTGTTCTGGGCGATCCGGGGCGGCGGTGGCAACTTCGGGGTGGCGACCCGCTTCCAGTTCCGGCTGCATGAGGTCTCCACGATCGTGGGCGGCCTGCTGGTGTTGCCGGCGACTCCCGAGGTGATCGCCGCCTTCGTCGCCGAGGCGCAGGCCGCCCCCGAGGAGCTGTCGACCATCGCCAATGTGATGCCCGCCCCGCCGCTGCCGTTCGTGCCCACCGAACAGCACGGCCGGCTGGTCATCATGGCCACCCTCGCCTATGCCGGCGACGTCGAGGCAGGCGAGCGGGCGGTGGCGCCGTTCCAGTCGCTGGCCACCCCGATCGCCGATCTGGTCCGGCCGATGCCCTACCCGGAGATCTATCCTCCCGAGGAGGGGGACTACCACCCGACCGCCGTGTCGCGCACGATGTTCGTTGACGCCATTGACCGCGACGGGTCGGAGGCGATCGTCGAGCACCTGCAGGCCTCGACCGCGCCGCTGTCGGTGGCGCAGCTGCGAGGGCTGGGTGGGGCGATGGCGCGGGTGCCCGCCGAGGCCACCGCGTTCGCCCACCGAGCCAGCCGGCTCATGGTCAGCGTGGCCGCGGTGAACCAGCGTCCCGAGGAGGCGGAGGTCCACCGGGCCTGGGTCGACCGCTTCGCCGCGACGCTCCGAGACGACGACGCCCGCGCCTACGTCAACTTCCTGGGCGACGAGGGCGAGGCGCGGATCCGCCAGGCGTACCCGGGGCCGACCTGGGAGCGGCTGGCGGCGATCAAGGCTCGCTACGACCCGACCAACCTGTTCCACCTCAACCAGAACATCCCGCCGACCAAGGGTGACGCCGATGGCAAGGTCTCGGCGGCAGAGAACCGGGACCTCAGGGCCGGGTAGCTGCACCGCGCCACAACAGAACCCGCGCAGAAGGAGACCTACATGACCACGACGTTGGTGCTTGGCGGTACCGGCAAGACCGGCCGCCGGGTGGCGCAGCGGCTGCAGGCCCGGGGGGTGCCGGTCCGGATCGGCACACCCTCGGCTAGCCCACCGTTCGACTGGACCGACCAGGTCAGCTGGGCCCCTGCGCTGGAGGGCGTGGGCTCGGTGTATGTGACCTACTACCCGGACCTGGCCGTCCCAGGAGCCGCCGAGGCGGTCGGGGCCTTCGCCGAGCTGGCGGCGGCCCGCGGGGCCCGGCGGCTGGTGCTGCTGTCGGGCCGGGGCGAGGAGGGCGCGCTGCGCGGCGAGCAGGCGGTGCGGGCCTCGGGGGCCGACTGGACGATCGTGCGATCCGCCTTCATGGCCCAGAACTTCAGCGAGAGCTTCTTCCTGGAGCCGGTGCGGGCCGGCGAGGTCGCCTTCCCGGCCGGCGAGGACCTGGCCGAGCCGTTCATCGACGCCGACGACATCGCCGACGTCGCGGTTGCGGCCCTGACCGAGGACGGCCACGTGGGCCAGGTGTACGAGGTGACCGGGCCGCGGCTGCTCGGTTGGGCGCAGGCGGTCGCCGAGATCGCCGCGGCGGCCGGCCACCCGATCCGGTATCTGTCGGTCTCCCTCGAGGAGTACGCGTCCCTGCTGGTCGAGAACCAGGTCCCGGCCGACTACGTGAAGATGCTGACCGAGGTGTTCGCCGAGGTCCTGGACGGCCGCAACGCCTACCTGACCGACGGGGTGCAGCGGGCCCTGGACCGCCCACCCAGGGACTTCGCCGACTACGCCCGCGCCGCCGCCGCCACCGGCATCTGGGACGCCAGATGACCGCGGTGCGGGACCTGGCGCCGCCGGCCGGCCTGGTGATGGCCGGCGAGGAGGCCGCGGCGGCCACCGGCGCGCGGCTGCAGCTCGCGCGCGAACTGCACGACAGCCTCGCCTCCGCGATCGTGATCATCGGCATCCAGGCTGGCGTGGCCGACCAGGCGCTGGACCACGGCGAGACTGGTCGAGAGCGGGCCCGGGAGGCGCTGCGAACGATCCGGGCGGTGGGCCGGCAGGTGCTGGAGGACCTGCAGGCCACCGTCGCAATCCTCCGTGGGAGCTCGAGTGCGAGCGGCCCGCGGCGCGGCGTCGACCAGCTCCATGAGCTGATCCGCCTGGCTGCCGGCGCCGGGACGCGGGTGGACCTGACGGTCCAGGGAGCGGCCCGGCGGCTCCCGCCCGCCGTCGACCTGGCCGTCTACCGGATCGTCCAGGAGGCGCTGACCAACGTCCTGCGCCACGCCGGGCCGGCCACGGCCATGGTCCGGCTGACCTATGACGACGACCACCTGAGCGTGCAGGTCGACGACAACGGCAAAGGCTCGGAGCCGCCTTCGGCGGCAGATGGTTCACTCCGACCAGGCCAGGGCCTGGTCGGCATGCGCGAGCGCATCGTCGCCCTCGGCGGCCGGCTGGACGCCGGGCCGCGCCCCGCGGGCGGCTTCCGCGTGCTTGCCACCTTGCCCCTGGGCGGTGCGGCGTGAGGGTCGACACAGATGGGATCAGTGATGGCTGAGGTGGTGATCCAGGCCCGAGGGCTGACCAAGTCCTTCGGCAAGACCCGGGTGCTCACCGGGGTGGACCTGACCGTTCCCGCCGGCACGCTGCTGGCCCTGCTCGGCCCGAACGGGTCCGGCAAGACGACCACCGCGCGGATCTTGACCACCCTGCTCCCGGCCGACGGCGGCTGGGCCACGGTCGCTGGCCACGACGTCACCCGGGAGGGCCCCGCGGTCCGGCGCAGCATCGGCTTGACGGCCCAGCACGCCACCGTGGACGAGTTGCTCACCGGACGGGAGAACCTGGAGCTGTTCGCGGGCCTGCACCACCTGGGCGGATCCACCGCGCGACGGCGGGCGGCCGAGCTGCTGGACCGCTTCGGGCTGGCCGCGGCCGCCAACCGCCGGGTCGGGACCTACTCGGGGGGATGCGCCGCCGCCTCGATCTGGCCGCCAGTATGGTCGCCGCGCCGCAGATCCTGTTTCTCGACGAGCCGACCACTGGACTGGACCCGCGCAGCCGAGCCGAGCTGTGGTCGGTGATCCGCGAGCTGCTGGCCAGCGGCACCACCGTGCTGCTCACCACCCAGTACCTGGAGGAGGCCGACCAGCTGGCCGACCGGATCGCGGTCATCGACAACGGCCGCATCGCCGCCGACGACACCCCCAGCGCCCTCAAGCGCCAGGTCGGCTCGGAGCGCCTACTGCTGCGCCTGCAGCGTCCCGAGGATCTCTCCCGCGCCGGGCCCCTGCTGTCCAGCGACGCCGGCCGCGCTGACGCCGGACCGTACCTCGACGCCGACGCAGGGGAGGTCACGATGGCCATCCACCACCCCGATCAGCTGCGCCATGCCCTGGTGCGGCTGGACGAGGCCGGCATCGCCGTCGAGCAGGTCGAGCTGCGCAGCCCCACCCTTGACGACGTCTTCTTCGCACTCACCAAGGCGGCAGCATGAGCGCCACAACAGCCACCGCAGCCACACGCCTCGACCGCACCTCCGGAATCGATCGCGGATCGACCGGGGGGGACCTCGGCCGTCTGGCCGTCCGCGCCCTGCGCCGCGAGGGCCGTCGACTCGACGCCCTGTTTGTCAACCTCGCCCTGCCGGTGGGCATCATGGTCGTGTTCGTCTACGTCTTCGGCGGCGCGATCACCACCGGCTCCAGCGGGCTGAGCTACATCGACTTCGTCGTCCCCGCCGTGCTGCTCCTGTCCGCCGGGTATGGCGCCGCGTTGACCGCTGCCAACGTCGCCGCGGACATGAACGGAGGCATCATTGACCGGCTCCGTACCCTGCCCATCAGCAGCTGGGTCCTACCCACCAGCCATGTCATCGCCTCGGTGGTCCGGAACGTGGTGACCGCCGCCCTCGCGCTGGCCGCCGCGGTCGCCCTCGGCTTCCGCCCCGACGCCTCGGTCCTCGACTGGGCACTGGTGCTGGCGTTGATCGTCGGGTACGTCCTGGCGATCTCCGCGATCGGGGTGGTCTGGGGACTGTTCGTCAGGTCGATCCAAGCGGCCGAGGCCTTCAGCTTCATCGTGCTGTTCCTGCCCTATCTCTCGGACGGCTTTGTCCCAGCGGCATCCATGCCGAGCCTTCTTCGCGGCTTCGCCGAGCACCAGCCGATCACACCGCTGGTCGAGACGGGACGGGCGCTGCTGCTGGATCAGCCCATCGGCAACGCCGGATGGATCGCGGCGGCCTGGCTCGCCGTGGCCGTGGTGGTCAGTATTCCGACCGCCGCCGTGCTCTTTCGCCGACGGACGACCATGGGCGCATGACCGGTATCGAGCCGAGAGGGGTTGTGTGGCCGGCTACCGGCCCGTCGGCTGTCCCGCCTCGGCCCGAGAGCCCTTGCGGGTCCGCAGCGCGTCGGCCTTGGTCCGCTCCGGGAACCGGCTGGCGTACTCCCGCTCCAACTGGAGCATGCGCTCGGTGTGGTTGAGCAGCGCCTGGCGCGAGCCGTGGAAGAACGTCTCTTCGCGGGTCGCGTACAGGTAGCGCAGCTCGCGCTCTAGCGCCGCATCATCCAACCGATGAGGATCAAGGCCGAATTTCCCCGCCATGGCAAGCTCCTTCCGGCCACGGACGCCGTCGCACTGCGCCGCGGGTTCCGTCGCGTCAATGCCAACATAACGGCATGCGGCGGCACTCGCCCGACGTCACCCGGTCGCGGTGTCAGGCCGGCAGGGCCAGATGCAGCCGGACCGGTCGGTTGAACCCCTTGAGCCGCGCCGGTCCGAGGGCCTCGAAGCGGACCCCGTCGGGCTCGGCGGCGGCGACTACCTCGTCGGTGACCAGGACCTGACCTGCTCCGGCCTGCCCGGCGATGCGGGCGGCGAGGTTCACGGTGCGGCCGAAGTAGTCGCCGTCCTGGACCACGATCGGCCCGGCATGGATGCCGACGTGGGCGGGCGGGAGTCCGGCGGCGGGCGCCTCCTGCACCATCTCCAGCGCCGAGAGCACCGCCGCGCCGGGCCGCTTGAAAACGAACATGACGCCGTCCCCAAGCCACTTCACTGGCAGGCCGCCGCGGGCGCGAGCGGCCCTCTGGGTCAGCTCGGCCAGGTTGGCGGCGATCTCGGCCGCCGCATCGTCACCTCGCTCCTCGGTCAGGCGCGTGTAGCCGACCAGGTCCAGGAAGCACATCGCCGGGGGCTGCTCCACGCGCCGGTGGATCCCGGCCTCCTCGACCGCAGCCTCGATGTGTTCCACCAGATCCGCGATCCACGCGCGCTCCTGCTGCCGCCGGTACAGGGCCAGCAGCCACCGGTCGTCGCGCGCGGCCATCTGCGAGCCCAGCTGGAGCGCGGTCTCGATCATCTGCCGTTGGCTCAAGCCCGACCGCAGCAGGGGAAGCTCGATCCTGGAGTGGAACAGATGGTTCTGGGTCTCGGCGATCCGCCGTAGGCTGTCCCCAAAGACCCGCAGGGCCCGGATGGTGGCGTCCTCGTCGATGCCGGCGGCAACGGCCGCCTGGATGGTCGGGAGGAGGTCGAGGTCGTCCTCACGGACCGGTTCATCGGCTTCCGGCGGGGCGAACCCGGCGGCCTCATAGGCGCGCTGCAGCAGCGCCATCGGCATGCCCAGACGGGCGGCCAGGTCGCGGTAGGTCTCGGCGGTGCGGCCCGACCACCTGAACAGCGGGTGGTCAAGGAACGCCAGGGTGAGCTTCCCGGAGGCCATGGCGGCACCGATCCCCTCCAGCGGAAGCCCCGCCTCGGCGCACGCGCTGGCCAGCCGGACACGCCGGACGTCGCCCGAGGTGTAGGGCCGCTCACCCTCACCTGGCACCAGGATGCCGAGCTGGACCAGCCGCTCGACGTCCTCGGGCAGGACGCCGGCCCGACCGGCCAACTGGGAGACGGAGAGCTCATCCACCGAGGAGGACTCTAGCCGTTGCCGCGACCTCCTGACGGGTTCAGGCGACCTTGTCGTCCCAGTCGACGTGGTAGGTGTAGAGCCATGCGTGGGCCTGGGGGTTGGCGAAGCGCCTGAGCGCGAACGGCATGACCAGGTCTCTGATCCACACCCCCAGTGGGTTGCTGATTGTCTTGGACTGGCCGAGGCGGCGTGAGTAGGCGACCACCTTCTCCGCGCGCTCGCGGCGCAGCCGTTCGTAGGTCGCCAAGGCGGCGTCCACCTCGGGGATGTCTCGCAGGCACAGGGCGAGGACGAGCGCGTCCTCCATCGCCAGCGACGCGCCCTGCCCGGCGTTGGGCGAGGTGGCATGGGCGGCGTCACCCAGCAGGACGACCGGGCCGCGGTGCCAGGTCGGGATGGTCGAGAGGTCGTGCACGGTATAGGCGCCGATCTCGCTGTGGGTGGCCTGGATGATCTCCGAGATGCGGTCCAGGTCGCCGGCGAACAGCTCCAGCAGGCGCCGCTTCCACTCCCCGGTGGAGGTGCCGGCAAGCTCGGCGCGGGACGGCTCGTCTGGCCGGTTCAGATTGACGAACCACCAGATCTCCCCGGAGGCGCGGACCAGGTAGCCGAAGAACGCCCGCCTGCCGAAGACGAAATGCTGGGTGTCCGGCGTCGGCGGGATGGTGGAGCTGTGGCTGTAGCCGCCGATCGAGAGCAATCCGGTGTAGGTGGGCTGGGGCGCGGCGGGGTCCATCGCCTGGCGGGTGGCCGAGTGGATGCCGTCGGCCCCGATCAGCAGGTCCCCTTCGGCCTTGGTGCCGTCGGCGAAGTGGGCGATCACCTCGCTGCCGGCGGCCTGGTAGGTGTCCAGCCGCTTGCCGAACTCGAACCTGACGCCGCGGCGCTCCGCCTCCTCACGCAGCAGCCGTTGCAGCAGGCCGCGCCGGAGGGCGACGCTGACGGTGCCGTCCGGGAGTCGGATGCCGTTGGCCACCTCGCCGAGCCGCCGGCCGGTGCCGCTCCACATCACCATTCGCGGCATCGGAAAGCCGTCCGCCTGCCTGGCGGCATCGATGTCCAGGGTGCGCAGCACGTCCAGGCCATTGGAGGAGGTGTTGAGGAACAGCCCGACGTAGTCCGCGGGCGCATTGGAGGCCTCGTACACGGTGGCCTCCATCCCGGCTCGCTGCAGCGCCATGCCGGCGACGGGGCCGCCGATTCCGCCGCCCATGATGAGAGCTCGTCGATTCGTCATGATGACTCTCCTCCTTGGGAACGTCCTTCCTCACGACCTCATGGCCCACCCAGCGTGACCACCACCAGAATCGCCAGCCCGACGGCCACGACCCCTGCGATTACCGCGCTGAGCTGCATCCCGTCTCAACCAGCTCGCGCTGTGCAGCCCGCAGGCTGTCGCCCGTCGTCACTTGGCAGCACCATTGCGGTTGGGGCGACCCGGCACCAGCCGGCCACCGCTGAACCTCCCTGGCGGGCAGCCCGACTCCCTCAGGGTGTGGCTACCGCGACCCGCCCGTCAGGCGCGGAGGAAGGCGAGCACAGCGAGCACGCGACGGTGATCCTCCGGGCTCGCCGGCAGCTGTAGCTTGGCGAAGATGCCGTTGACATGCTTCTCGACCGTGCGCTCGGTGATCACCAGCCGCTCGGCGATCGCCTGGTTGGAGCGGCCTTCGGCCATCAGCGCGAGCACCTCGCGCTCGCGTTCGCTCAGGTGCTCGACGGCGTCGTGTCCCTGCCGTGGCCGCCCGACCAGCTGGGAGACGACCACCGGGTCGAGCACCGAGCCACCCGTCCCGACGCGGCGGACGGCGTCGGCCAGGGCGTCCAGGTCGGCGACCCGGTCCTTGAGCAGGTACCCGACCCGCTCGGCGCTGTCACTCAAGAGCTCGAAGGCGTAGCTCGGCCGCGCGTACTGGGAGAGGACCAGGACGCCCACGTCCGGATGGATGGAGCGGATCTCACGCGCCGCGCGCAGGCCGCCGTCGGTATCGGGTGGCATGCGGATGTCCACGATCGCGACGTCGGGCCGATGCGTCTCCACCTGCTGGAGGAGCCCGTGGGCGTCCCCGGCCTGCCCGACCACCTGGAAGCCGGCCTCGGCGAGCAGCCGCGCCACCCCCTCGCGGAGCAGCACCGAGTCGTCGGCCAGGACTACGCGCATGGGATCGCCACCCGAAGCTCGGTGCCCCGCCCGCTCGGGCTCTCCCACTCAAGCGTCCCGCCGAGCGCCTGGAGGCGGTCGCTCAGGCCGCGAAGCCCGCTGCCGCGAGCCGGGTCCGCCCCGCCGATGCCGTCGTCGCACACCCGAAGCCGTAGACAGCCGTGCTCCCGAGTCAGGACGACGGTCGCCGTCGACGCCCGCGCATGCTTGGCGATGTTGGCAAGTCCCTCGGCGACCGCATAGTAGGCGCCTGCCTCGACCCGTTCTGGAAGCCGGCCGTTCAGCTCGGTCGCCACCGTCACCGGCAGCGGCGCGGTGTAGGCCAGGTCCTCCAGCGCGGGGCCGAGGCCCCGCGTGGTCAGGACGCTGGGGTGGATGCCGTGGCTGAGGTCGCGGAGCTCGGTGAGCGCGGTCTCGAGCGCCTGCTTGGCCTGCCGCACGCTGGCCTGGGCGGCCTGGGGGTCCGAGATGAGCTTGGACTCGGCCAGCCCGAGGGCCAGGGCGACCGAGGTCAGGCGCTGCTGGGTGCCGTCGTGGAGGTTCCGCTCGATCCGCTTGCGTTCCTGGTCGGCCGCCTCCAAGATCCGGGCCCTCGACGCCTGGAGCTCTTCGAACCGGGCGCGCAGCTCCGCCTGGAGGCGTTCGTTGTCCAGCGCCAGCGCGGCTGCGGCACCAGCGGCTCGGATGAGCCCGGGGTCGTCGCTGAGCGCCCGGTCGTGGACGATGGCCGCGACCCGGCGACCGTCACGTTCGACCACGGTCGCCGCGCGGTCCTGTCCGTCTCCCGGGAGCTCCATCGGCTGGCCGTCCAGGTCGACGTAGCGCTGCTGGTCGGGCAGCCAGTAGGCGACCGTGAGCGAGGGGTCGCCGAGGGCCCGGGCCAGGGCGTCGCGCAGCGCACCGGGCGGTCGGGCCTCCTCGAGCTCGACCACCAGCTCCGCCACCGAGGCCCGGGCAAGGCGGACCCGGAGCAGCACGGCAAGAAAGGCGAAGGGGATGGTCACGAACGCGACCCGGAAGGCCCACATGGACACAGCGCTCACCGGCCGCGAGAAGAATTGGTCGGCATTGAAGACGGCAAGCAACGCCAAGGCGAGCGCGCCGGTCCACAACAGCGGCGCGACGGCGCGCCGCCAGGCGCGGCTCCCAGCCCTCCAGCGGTACACCAGCAGCGCGCTCGCCCCCAGGAAGACGACAGCGCCGAAGGCGAAGCTCAGCTGCGACAGCGTCCCGCCGACCCCATCCTCCCCAAGCACCAGCGGGGCGTGGTACAGGATCCCCAGGTCAAGGTAGACAGCAGCGACCAGGCCGCGCGCCAGGCGTGAGTCCAGCCGTCCGCTCGGGAACGCCAGCAGCAGGTGTGTGAACACCGCCAGGTGCAGCGGACGCACCCACGCTCCAACCATGTGCACCGCTGGCTGCTCGGCAGAGTCGAGGAGACCGGCCAGGAAGGTGAGACCGACCAGCACCATCAGCGGCCCGGTCCGATTCTCCGGCCGCCGGGACCACGCGACCAGTCCGCTGCCGATGAACGCCCAACCGGCCAGCAGCGACAGCACCAGCTCCACGCCCGAGAAGCCCCCACGCGCGGCGGCGAGGAGCAGGGCCGTCTCGCCGCCGCCGATGGCGACCGCCGCCAGCCCCAGGGCGAGTCGTCCGCCGCGCTTCACACCCACCTCCTCGGCAAGCCTGGCAGCCCGCGAGGCGCCCGACAAGCGGGCTGGCTCGGATGGTTGGGTGTAGCTGGCCACACCAGCTGGCCACCCAGGCGTCAAGCCACCTCCCAATTGGGGACTCGCGCTGGCCACCACCGCGCAGTGGTGGTGGCGGGCTGGTTCCGCCTTGCTCGACGCGCCACTGTTGTCCAGGTCACAACAGTCGCCGCCGGGCTCGGCAGCTTGAACTGGAGCAGGACCATGGTGCAGCGCACGCCAACCCATAGTTCCGCCGACGAGGCAGCCGTCCGCGAGGTGTACGAGCAGTTCATGCGCGCCTGGAACCGAGGCAGCGGCGCCGCCTTGGCCCAAGTCTTCACCCACGACGGAGACCTGGTCGGCTTCGACGGCACGCACCTTCACGGACGCCAGGAGATCGCCCAGTTCCACCAGCGCCTGTTCGACAAGTGGCTGAAAGGGTCGCGGCTGGTCGGCGAGGTCCGCGACGCGCGGTTCCTTGGTCCGGACGTGGCGGTGCTGCACGCCGTTGGCGGGACGATCCTGCGCGGCAAGCGGGCGCCGGCGCCCGAACGTGACTCGATACAGACCCTGGTCGCGACCAGGGACGAGGACGGCAGCTGGCGGCTGGCCGCGTTCCAGAACACCCGGCTGCGGCTGATGACGGGCGGCGGGCGGGCCTTCCTGGCCCTGACGCTATCTGACTGGGTGTGGAGGGCCCTCCGGCCCAACAAGCGCCCAGCATCCCACACGACCCGGTAGCCGCAACGGCCGGGTCGACATCCTGCGAGGAGCCTTGACATGTATGAGCGGAACGACACCCGCCATCTCCGCGATCACGAGGTGGCGGCGCCTCTCGGCCAGGTCATCAGCGGGCGCCTGGTCGTCAGGCCCAAGGCCGCGCGCCTCACCGTCCACGGCGACCCCTCCACGAGCGATCTGTACCGGGCCAGCTTCGACTCCCCGGCCCCATCGGTGAAGGTCCAGGGCGGCACCGTCACCGTTCACTACCCGCGCATGGCCTGGCTCACCGGCCTCCGCGCCCTGCTCGCCCCGCCACCGAGCGGCCGGGTCACGCTGAACGGATCCATCCCTTGGCACATCCGGGTCCGCGGCGGCACCGCCCACACCAGCTTCGACCTCAGCGACCTCCCCCTCTACGCTCTCGAGCTCGATGGTGGCGTCAGCAATGTCACCGTTGTCCTGGCCCCCCCCGCCGGGACCGTCCCGATCCGCATCGCCGGAGGCGTCCACGACCTCACCGTCCTGCGCCCAGGGAGGGTGGCGGCTCGCGTCCAGGTCGGCGATGGCGCCAGAAGCCTGACCCTGGACGATCAGCATTTCGGCGCCATCGGTGGCAGCACCCGCTGGCAGAGCCCCGGCTACGACCAGACCGCCGACCGCTACGACATCGCCGTCTCCGGCGGCGCCGACACCTTCACCCTACAGACCGGTTGACGGGGAAGCGGGCCCGCTCAGGGTCGCCAGCCGGAATCGGTAGCATGACATCGACTTAGTTAGTATACTAACTAAGTCGATCCCGGGCATGCGGGCCCGGTGCAAGGAAGGACCAATGGCGATCCAGATACGGATGAGCCGCGCCGAGGGCCACGCCGAGCCGGGCGAAGCTGTCTATGCCATCGACGACAACCTCGGCTACCTGGTCAACCGCGCCGCCCGCCTGATGGCCCAGATGTTCTCGCGGCGGCTCCAGTCCCATGGCGTGGCTCTGGCCCAGTGGGCCATCCTGCTGTTGCTGTACGCCAAGGACGGCCAGACCCAGCGTGAGCTGAGCCGGGTGGTGGCCATCGAGGCACCGACGGTAGCCCGGACCATCGACCGCATGGTCCGTGACGGCCTGGTCCGCCGTGAGCCGCACCCACAGGACGGCCGCGCCACCTGCATCCGGCTGACACCTCGTGGCCTGGCCCTGCGCGAGGAGCTGGCCGCCGAGTCGATCGCCGGCAACGGCTTCGCCGCGCGGGTGCTGAGCGCCGAGGAGCTCGAGACCCTCAAGGCCCTGCTTGGTCGGGTGATCGACGGGCTCACGCGGGAGGAGGAGGAGGAGGAGCGGCCGACGCCGACCAAGCCCGACGCCTAACCACCGGCGTCCCGCCATCGCCAGAAAGGAGCAGCCGCCATGACCGGCAAGCGACTGTTCATGCTCAATGCCGTGATTGCGGGCGGCTACGGCATCGCGCTGCTGACGGCCACCGGCCCGATCCTGGACCTCTACGGCATCACCCCCAACCCCGAAGGCGTCTACATGGCCCGCTGGTTCGGGCTGGGCCTGTTGGCCATGGGCCTGACAACCTGGCTGGCGCGCGAGGCCGCCGAGGACGCCGGAGGGCAGGCGATCGCCAAAGCCCTCACCGTCACCTACGCCATCGGGGTGGCCCTCGCCCTCTGGGGAACCCTCTTCGGCCCCTTCAACGTCCTGGGCTGGATCGCGGTCGGCCTCAACCTGCTGCTGGGATCGGGCTTCGCCTACGCTCAGTTCCTCAAGCCGAGGACCGAATCGCCTACCAGGTCCCCGGTGAAGGGCCACCGGACCTCGTCTTGACCCCTGGGAGCTTCGGCCAGCTCGACATCGGCTGGGAAGATCCCGGCATCGCCCGGTTCTGTCGCGCGCTCGCATCGTCTTGCCGGCCGATTCTCTTCGACCGGCGAGGCACGGGCATCTCCGATCCCCTCCCGCCCGATCCGCTGCCGCCCTGGGAGGCATACGCCGAGGAGCTGGCCGCGGTCCTGGAGGAAGTCGGCTCCGAGCGGGCCGCGCTGCTGGCCGAGGTGGACGCCGGCCCGACGGCCATCATCTTCGCCGCAACCCGACCACAACGGG
>Ga0081538_10003777_pt1 | contig 14177 bp, 13 predicted proteins | sample TabmetS5T2R1_FD_71022 | JGI IMG/M metagenome (GOLD analysis project Ga0081538, IMG submission 71022) | Tabebuia heterophylla rhizosphere microbial communities from the University of Puerto Rico - S5T2R1 | ecosystem: Host-associated > Plants > Roots > Rhizosphere ... | reverse complement strand
ATAATCCCTTCCATCGAGCGAGTAGAAGATTTCGAGGCTGCAATCTTGCCTGGCAACTCGAAACCAAACTTCGGCCGGATTCATTCTCAATGGAGTTACCGACCAGTCGGAAAAGTCATTTGTCGCCACCGCGCTGGCTTGCTGGGTGCCATTGACGTACTCGATTCCGCATTTTAGCCAATGTTGATCTGATGCTCGCAGCATAAGACCTCCCTGATCATAAAGCGCCGCGTAATCGCCTCGAAACCGCACCTGCACGACGAAATCGCCCGCAATCTGCCGATGAAAGAAGTGCCCTGAATCCCGAACGAACCCATAATGTGTTTTCCTCCAGAAGTCGGTCTTCGGAGAGACGTCGACCGATAGCCGATCGTCCGCGATTTCCCATTTGTCGGGTGGATTTAACCACTGAAAGGACTGCCACATAGAAGGATCGGAGTTCCCTACATCGGAGGGAAATTCACCCATCGCTCGTCAGCCGTTTTGGACAAGCGGAGAGGGGTTTCCCCATCGATCGGCGAACACGAACTGAGGGAGAGGTTTTCGCTCTCGGGGCGTAAGATCCCGTTCTTTGAGGGCGTCCGGGAGTCTTGCGGGATCTGCCTTATATCCGATGGCCATGGCGGTCCAAGCTTCGTAACTCGCGGGGATCTGGTAGATCTCACGAGCCTTGTCTGGCAGAATGCCGATCATTTGGTGAACGTAAAGCCCTCGTGCGGTCGCCTCGATCACGAGGTTTTCCGCTGCCAGACCGAGATCATGAATCGCGGCGCGATTTTCCTTGTTATTGCGGGAAAAGCGCAGACTTACGACACAGAGAAGCACGACCGGCGCGGCTTTGGCCCACGTCTGATTTTCCTCTACCAAACAGGAGAGAAGCTTTGCGAATTGCTCGGGATCATCCTTAGTGGCGACAAAATAACTCCAAGGCTGTTCGTTATAGGACGAAGGCGCCCAGCGCGCCGCCTCAAGAATCGCCTCGAGTTGTTTGTCGCTGACTTTCCCCGCCTTGTAGACTCGAACGCTCCGTCTTTTCTTTATGACCTGCAATAGCCCCGCGCTGTTCATCGGCACCTCCAAACATGCGCTCTCGGCCTAAGGATTATCTCCCCGGCCGTTACCATCCCTCGATCTTGCTTGAGATTCCTGGCGCCGGGCTCGGTCAATTTCCCATTCCATGCGCTTGCCCAACCATTCTCCATCGGCCACGAGTCTCTGCCAATCCACGTCCTTGCCCGAGAGCATCGCCAGGTCGCTTTCGATGGCAGCTCGTATGTTCCTTCCGGGGTCCCAGAATTGCCCAAAGGAAAATCGATAAGCATTGTTGATGTATTCCAACCAATTATGAATTCCTTTCATTCCAGCTTCGATTTCCGTAAGTCCTCGCGGCTGGTCGCCGCTACGTACGAGAGTTAGGCCAAAATACAACCTGGCGATGTCTTCTGGTTTGTTTAACGAGAGAGCCCGTTCCAGCGACTGTCGTGCTTGCGGGAGTTGACCGACCGCGTATTCGGCCCGGCCAACATAACTCCAAATCCCTTGTTGCAGCGCGCTACCGTACACATAATTGGGGTCTTTGGTCGCAGCGCTCTGAAAATAGGCGAGGGCGGTTTCATTGTCCGCCGCGAACCAAGCGCGCCGTCCTGACTGTAATTCGCCTCCGACCTCCAGGCTGGTACAAGCTGAAACAAAAGCACCTATCGCAAAGAACGCCACGGGAATGATGGCTCTCATAAAGCACCTCCGTTCTCGCGTGGCCTTGGCACTAAATTTTACTGTTTGTATACTTTGTCGATGAAGCCGCTTTTTTCCAGCTCCCTTACGACGCTGTCATCCACCATGTCTTCGATTCGGAGCTGCGCGCCGGGCTTGCGGCTGGTGGCTTCTTTTATTTGCGTCTCGGTGCCGGCTCGAGTCACCAGCGGCACCATGTCGTAGAGCTTCGCGCTCGCTGTGTAGGCGTCCTCAAGATAAGCTTCATTGGTTATTCTGCTGTACTTGGAAACGATTTTTTTGCTCTCTTCTTTCCGGGTCTTGAAAAAGTGAGTCGCCTCGATATGCGCCATGACGACTTTTTTCACCGTCTCCCGCTGGCGGGAAAGATAACTCTTCGTCGTGGTGGCGCAGATATAGGGGAAATCAAACCGCTTCTGAAAATCGGCGGTGCTAATGAGAATTTTAAAGGGCATTCCCTTCGTCAGGTGAATGATCCCTGGAGGTGATGGAAACCCCACGATCCTGCCGGTACGAAATGCCGCAGCCCGTTCTGCCGGACCACCCACTTGCATGATCGGAACTTGTTTATCGGGTTCCATTCCCAATCCCCGGATCAGCGCCCGTGCCGCCACATCTGACGCGCTACCAATCCGGCTTATGCCGATGCTTTTTCCTTTGAGATCTTCCGCTGATTTGACGGACTCATTGACAACCAACTCGTAGGGGAGGGAGTTGAGATAGCAGGCAACTAGAACGATGTCGGCGCCGGCAACCACGGCGTTGGCCACGCCGCCACCCGACGCGTTCGCCACATGTACGTCCCCGGCCACCAGGCTTGACACACTAGTGGTCGTGCTCGGGATGAACAGTAAATCCACGTCGAGTCCGTGCTTCTTATAAAAGCCGCGGTCCTGGGCTAGGTACCAGACCGAATTGCTGCTCTCCAGAGCGCTGTGCGCCAGCCTGATCTTTTCCTGCGCCCAGGCGGCCTGCAAAAAAACCGGGGAAAACACCAGCAATCCACTCAAAAACCAAAATCCCCGCGGAAGTTTCATAAACGCCTCCCAGAAGATACGCCTAGGAATCAGAGATGGGCTGGTGCGATCCACTTTTCAGTCCTTGAGCGCGCATGTCTGCCGCTACCAGGTGAACCGCGGTCCAGGCAAGTATCGGATGCGCGCCTGCTCCGGCGACTTTCAGAGGCTCGAGGGTCTTCACGGCAGCCATCTCTTGCGGACGCAGTTGATATTCGTTGAGCATCGCGTCCATGTCCTGGACAAAACGCTGTCGCTCTTCCGCTTTCATGCGCAGAGCGTAGAGCAATCGATTGAGATTGTAGGCCTCGGGTTCAGGGAATTTGTAGTAGCGATAGCCGTCAGACGGCGTCTCGATCGCCTTCGGCAAAGGTCCAACCCGCGGCGGTCCCTCGAGGGGCGTGGCGAGCGGGAAGTCAATCACCCCAAGGCCGTGATGCCAGGTCGGCTGGTAAGACAGAACCTGACCGCGTTGGTTCCCAACAGCACCGAACACCGTATACCAGGTGAGCAGCTCAGTTTCGCCGGTTTCGTCCAGCTTCTCTGAGCTCAGGCTGAGAAGCGAAGACAACTCGCCGCGCTCGATCACTTGCAGCAAATACTGGTCGAAATCAAAGTCAGGATAACCGTACTTTTCTGTGCCGGGGTAATGGGACATACCCCCACTGGCGAGGATAGCTATTCGCTCGCCGCACTGGGCGACAACTTCGGCGATGGCGCGTCCCAGCTGGTAAGCGCGATGGGGTTGTGGCAAGGGCGGCACATACACATTAACGAAGAGCGGCACGATAGGAATTTGGCGCGCCTCGAGAACGTATTCGAAAGGCACCACGAAGGCGTGGCCCATGAAAGCCTTGTGGCAGAAGGCGATATCGAAATCACGCTTGAGACAGCCATTGAGGATGGCACGAGCTAGCTCTTGGTGGACTCTTACGCGGTATTGCTTGCTGCCGAACGAGCCATCGACCTCCGGACCGACTACGATCGCAAAGGCTGGTGACACATCGAGCGAAAACGCTTCCAGATGATCGAGGCCGACCACGATGAGGGCGTCCGGCTTCGTCTCGTCGAGCACGCGCCCGAGCCGGCGCATAGCGGCGATCGTAGCGTCGAGTTGCGCCGGATCCTCACCGGGCTGGCGCAGAAACAGCGCCGGCGCATGGCATGAAACCATGGCTGCAACGATCTGTCCCATGGTGCTAGCCCGAACCATTCACAGCGAAGCGAACGAGGAGGAAGCCTCGCCGTCGCGGGGAAACTACGGTTTCGAGTTCCGAGTTTAAAGTTTCGGGTCCTAACTCGAAACGCGAGACTCGAAACCCGAAACTCGGGAGTCCATGACTGTTCTGCGCTGGCGTCAGAATATTACCCATGAACAGAAACCGAACGCTCGTAGTCGCGCGTAACCATCTCTTCTGCGAAAAGCTTTTCGTGCTTCATCCATCGATGGGTCTGCTCGAACATCTCGCGAGTATAGGGCTCGAAGATCAAACGCTCGCCCGGGCCGAACCCGCTGATATCGATCATCGGATGATACTTCTCGGGTAGCTCTTTCAGGAAGTAATGCTTGTAGCGCTCCGGCTCGAGATCGATGTCGCGCTGCGCCCGCTGTAACGCCCGGAAATAGCGTTTGATATCTTCGACATTCGCATCCGGGTGCAGTAGGAAGCCGATCATAAACGTCGTGTCGAGAACTTTTCGGAACCCCTGCTGTTCAACCAGGTAAAGCGGCGCGCCAAACATGTTGGCGGCATCGACCTTGCGGTCCAGCAGCGCCGCCAAGCGATCCTGTGGCTGTCCGATAAAGCGTAACTTGATCTCGTCAGGCTTGAGAATTTTCTCCAGTGCCTGGATCGCCGAGAAATAACTCCCGGAGTGATAGCCCACACCCACCTCGACCTGAGCCAGGTCGAGAGACTTTTTGATCGAGGATTCGGGCGGGACAACGATGGCAGAAGGGGTGACGGAATAGGCGTGTCCCCACATTTGACCATGCCCGGTGGAAGACGCCATGTTGACCGCCCAATGGCAGGCGCAACTAATGTCGGCAGCGCGCCCGCGTTCCATATTTTCGAATGCGCCGCGCGTCACTTCCGGCGCGGCGGTCTCCGTGGACTGGACCAGCGCATACCCCGACGCTGCTGTGGCATACGAATTCAGAAGCTCGTAGTCCAACCCTTCCTCTTTAAAATATCCCTTTTCGTCAGCGACCCATTCCTGCAGTCTCCCGTGTGGCTCTATGAGAAATTTCTTCATCGGGACCTCCCGTCGATAATCCTTTTACCTCTTACTCTTTACTCTAAGCACGCACTGGGCCCGTTGGTGACAGTATCGAATAACGTCTTGGCATGTCAATGTTTGCAGGAACGGTTTCATGGGTAGACGGGGGTAAGAATTTTTGCCACACCGTAGGAGAAGGCATACAGAAGTGCGATTGTCATGGCGTCTGAAAGATGCGATCGATCGCAGCGCAACTGAAAAGGAATGGTAGTTCAGTTACCAGAAACGAGCATTTAGAGCGTTCCAGCAAATCCAGATTCCTGATTCGTCGCCCAGAGGAAAGCGCAAAAGAGTCTAGGCAAGAGTGGATGCCGAAATCCGTATTGTCAAAGCGATTTGTTCTTAGCTGGCACACAGGTTGCACGTTTTAAAGTCAAAGCTTTTTCTTTGCGCGTTACACCGAAACCAACCAATTTATACGGAAGGAGAAACACTATGGCTGTCGGTATAGGAGAAGCGTTTGTGGGCCGTATCATTCACTATTATCCTCGAATAAACGTCGGGATCGTTGAACTGACCGACGGCGAGATCAATTTGGGCGACCTGATCCACGTCCAAGGTAAACAGACAAATCTGGTCCAACCCGTCGATTCCCTCCAGATCGACCACCACAGCATTAACCACGCGGACAAAGGCAGAAGAGTTGGGATCAAACTCAAAGATCGAGTGAGAAATCATGATCAGGTTGGCGTCGCGCGTTGGATTCTTCCGGGGTTATCGTAAAATGACAGTGGCCCCATCTAGGGAGGCGGAGTGGGCACGTAGACTGGAGTGATCGATACGTTTGCCAGGCGGGCTCGAATCCCTAAAGGATAAGCCTGTTCAGCGGATTCAGTCTGTTAATGTCTAACTACGGGGATTTCGGGGAATACCCCTCCTTCAGTACAAAACACTTTTACGCCTGATTCTGCGCTAATTCGTGCTCGCGACCTGTTTCATAGTCGGTTCTGGGTATAAGAATCTTTTTGTTAGGGAGAAAGCTTTATGCGTTTAAGAGAACACCCGAAGATCCAGTGGCCACCTAGATGGGGTGAAAGTTCGAGTAGGGAAGAACAGGGGATTTTGAGAGACGTTGATCTTATCGAACCGATGAAGCTTCTGATAAGCAACGAAATGGACGGCAAAGTTTATTTTGCCGAAATCTATTGCTTTAATACCACCTTCGCCTCGCGGTTGCACGATAAAATCAAACCCATTGTGGGTAGACCGATAAGCGAAGTGGGGGAACTCGATTTGTAAAATAATTCTAATTGGGGGGGTGAATCATGAGAGTGGCCAAAAAAGGAGATACCGTCAGAGTCCATTACCGGGGCAAACTCCAAGACGGGTCTATATTCGATGAAACTTTCGATCGGAAGCCTCTGCGATTTACCATCGGCGGAGGTGAACTCATCCCGGGTTTTGAGGAAGCCGTGGTGGGAATGACACCCGGTGATTCGAAGACCACTGAGGTGCCTGTAGAAAAAGCTTTTGGGCCCCACCTAGAAGAGAGAGTGGTTGAGGTTTCTAAAAACAAGTTCGAGCACTTGAATCCGAAGCCCATAGTAGGTGAACGGGTGCCAATCCCTCAACGGGACGGACCACCCATAAATGCAATCGTCACTGAGGTCACCGAATCTAAAGTGACCGTGGACTTCAACCCGCCGTTTGCGGGACAAGATTTGACAATTGATATTAAGCTTCTTGAAATCGTTTAGGAGCACCACTGTGAGAGAATGGTATTAGAGGGCACGGCAAAATTCTTTTCGCGAACGTTTGCGCATCGTGCGCGCAGACTTGTTCCCGCTCGCAGTTGCCAAGCTTCAAGGCGACCGCGTACGCGTTAGGGAGCCCATGGAAAAAACCTGCCGAATTGGTGGGTTTCAGAAGCCTCTGATATGTCGCCCGCTCCTCCGAAATCTTCTGCAAAAACTCTTCTCGGGTGATCAGCCCGTTCTCAATCAAGAGCTTCGCCAGAGCGTCCGTCTTGCGCGAGACTTAGGCGAGAAGTTCTTCCGGCGTGATGGGTCTTTCATCTGGTTCTGCCATTGTCTTTCCCCATTTTATCACCTTATCCGCCCGCACCAATACGTTTGACGGAATTGTGAATTTGTTTCGCAGCTTTCAGATTAGGCGGCTATCACTGTTCTTAAAATCATTGGAAAGAAAGGATGCTGTAGTGCCAAAATTCCTCTAAAGTTGTTCTCTATTACGCACATTTGAGTTCTAGGTGTGTAGGGTTTCGTTGACAGTCGTGTCGCTGAAATAATCAAAATACCCGACTTTTCAATAGGAGGCATATGGTTTGCTCCACTTCAAGCGGAACGACTTTAGAAATTTCTTTGATTGCGTCAACGGAGGTCGTCGAATGATGTACCGATAATTTCATCATGTCTTTCAACGGTCACCACAGAGCGCCTCTGTTTTCCGGTCGATAAGGAGGTTTCTATGGCTCGTCTTCGAAAGAAAAACAATAACCGACCGAATATTCGAGAATATCCCTGTTCTTAGAAGAAGTTTTTGGCGACAAGGATGATGCCGATATTCCGGATGTACCCGGTCTCGAATTAACAAAATGCTTTGAATTGTCCTTACCCAAGAACGTTACGTGCCAGAAGAGTAGCCGAGAAATCTTGGCCCCGTGGAAATAAAGCGAGTGAATTAGCAAATCACTTAAGTGAGTGAGTGGGTCGTCTGCATCCGCCATTGGACAAAAAATGTCCGGTCATGATTAATAGGCGTCCCTGTGGTTCGATAGTTCGGACAGGAATTTTAGGCAACCTCGATTTATATGAATGTCCGAAGGGCCACCGCACTACTCTCGCCGCCAAAAAAGAAGAGGCCGAATTCGAAAAACAAAGATTACGGCTAGGCTTAGGAAATGGACAACCCCGAAGCTGACCGCCTCGACGAGGAAGAGGCAAGGCGAAGACATTTTAAACATGATTGCCCCGAGGATTGTCAATGGTGCGAGGCGGAAGAGTATTGGAAAAAAATTTGGCCAGATAAGAGAGGAGAAAATCATAAACATTAACAATGCGTTTCCAAGTGATAACTGAAAGTGGCTAGTGTTGCAAAACGCTGACTCGCTGAGATTGACAAGCACCGGTGAACCCAAACAAAAAGGAGGGTCCCAAATGTTGCTTCGAGACCATCCGCTCATGTCCTATAAGGGTATGCCTAGCTGGCCTCCCGCCTGGACCTGGACCGGCGGCGTGAAAAACGACCACCCACGAGGGGAAGTTGGAATTTTAGAAGCAATACTGCCCTCCGTGATTCAACCAGCTGACAGGTTCTTTTTGTATATCGTATACGAAGGATCAACGTATATTGGTTGTCTGCTGATCGATGACCATGCCTTCTGCCGTCAAGTAAGGAAGCTACTCAAGGCTTGCTGTAATCATCCTGTTGCTCAAATCGGGAGCATAGATGTCACTTATACTCTTTAGAGCTTTGCTCACTCGCCTTTTCAAAGAGCCATCAGGTTCAAGCATGTGCAACTATTAGCGTTGAAACAAGTCATTACGGATCACTTTCGTAAGCGGCTCCTCCAATTCTTTTGATTCGTTCCGGTCATTCCGAAGTTTTGAACTTCATGAAAAATAATATCGACCGTGATCTCCGGAGGTGTTCGATCCTGGGGTGCTTCCTCGTTGTAACGATCTGCGTCTGTGGCATGGTGCTGTCTGCTCAATCTGCGCGTTCAGCTACCGTCGCGTCTGAGAATGCTGCACCCGCTTCACCGAAAGTAGAGAAACCGGCACCTATCCCGCTGGCGGAGGTAGCGACGGACGCCGAGACGGTATCTGATCGTTTGCGCGACATATTGGCCGAGCTTTTACCCGATCCAATTACTGATGAGATCGCAAAACAGCTGCCCATACTCACGCGCGAGATTGATGCGCGGCTCCGTGAGAGCCGGAGGATAATTGCTCAAAGACCGTCCGTCGAGATACTCGCCACCATCGAAGCGGAATGGCGCCGGTTGCGGCGCAATCTGTCCGGCTGGACAGCGGATTTGACGAACCGCGCGACCCGCATTGAACGCCAGATTGCTGTGGTCGATGAACTTGAAAAGACCTGGGAACAGACGCTCAATGCCGCCAAGAGTTCGAATGCCCCGCCGGAAGTGCTGCGTCGAATCGAGGCCGTCATCACTCAGATCAAGCAGGCGCGCGAAACGATCGACAAGCAAAGAGCGCGAGTACTGACTATGCAAAGCCGAGTCGCCGTACAGGACGCTCGGATTGCCGACGCGCTAATGTCGATCCGGCAGGGGCGTGAGGACGTGTTGAAGCGTCTTTTTGTCAGGGACGGTCCGGCGATCTGGAGCGCGGAGTTGCACTCCAGCGCGACCCAGGACGTTCTGGAGGAAACCTCGAGCTCGCTTTTCACGCAATGGGCGGCACTGAGTTTCTATGTTGAAAGACAACCGATCCGGTTTTTTCTCCATGCCGCGATCTTCATCGGACTCGCTGCCGGCCTTTACTGGACCCGGCGCCAAATGCATCCAGAAGCAAAAGATGAGGCTGGCACCACACTGGTATTCGAAATGCCGATTGCGGCCGCACTCATACTGTCGTTTCTTTGCAGTCGCTGGATCTACCCGCAGGCACCCCGGCTCTTGTGGGCGACGTTGGGAGCGATCGCGCTTGTTCCGAGCGTCATCGTTTTCCGCCGGTTACTCGAACGGGATTTATATCCGATCGTGTACGCATTGGTTGTCTTCTACTTTGTCGATCAGCTCCGTGCAGTAGCGGCGCCGGTGCAGTTTCTGCCGCGGCTGCTGTTCCTGGCCGAAATGCTCGGCGGCATGTTGTTTCTGGTTTGGCTTTACCGATGTATGGGACGGCCTGTTTCGACACCAGAAACGAGGAGCTTGCGCAAAATAATCAAGATCGCTGCCTGCGTCGCGTTGGCCGTGGCCGTCCTGGCTTTCACAAGTAACATCCTGGGTTACGTCACATTTGCCGATCTCGTTGGGAATGCGCTTTTCCTTAGCGCCTACCTTGCGCTCATCCTCTATGCCGTGATCGAGGTCTTGGAAGGGCTTGTGATGATCGCGCTGCGCATCCGTCCATTCAGCCTTTTCAGCATAGTGCGCCGACACGGGCCGCTGTTGCGTCGTCGGGTACGTCAAGGGCTGGTGTGGCTGGCCATTTTTCTCTGGATAGTCTTCGCCCTTAACCGACTGCTGCTGCGTGAGCAATCACTCGGCGCGATTCGAGAAATCTTGACCGCGGAGTTCATTGTCGGTTCCCTGCGTGTCTCGTTCGGCGACGTCCTCGCCTTCGTCCTCACCGTATGGGCTGCCGTTCTTGTATCGCGGCTCGTGCGCTTCCTGCTCGATGAAGATGTTTACCCACGCATTGGCCTCAGACGCGGCCTTACCTACGCCATTTCAACGGTGCTGCACTATGTCATACTCCTCATCGGATTCTTGGCAGGTCTCGCCGCCCTGGGGGTTGATATGACCAGAGTGACCATACTCGCGGGGGCATTTAGCGTCGCCGTCGGATTCGGATTACAGAACATCTTTAATAATTTTGTCTCGGGCCTGATTTTGCTTTTCGAACGACCCATTAATATCGGCGACACAGTTCAAATCGACGACGCCTCAGGGGTGGTCGAGCGCATCGGCATTCGCGCCAGTATTATCCGTACGCTGAACGGCTCTGAAATTATTGTACCAAACGGAAAACTAATCTCTGAGCGCCTCATCAACTGGACCCTCTCGAACCGGCAGCGCAGCATCGAACTGCCGATCGCTGTAGCTCGGGACGCTGATCCGAGCCGTGTTATCGCTCTTTTGGAGCAGACTGCAGCTAGCCACCCGCTCGTTACCCCCGACCCTCCCCCGAGGGCATTGGTAGTGAGGCTCGGTTCAGACTCCCTCGGCTTGGAGCTTCACGCTTGGACCGATCGAATCGAGCAATGGATGGAAATCCGTAGTGAGCTCGCAATTGCGGTCCGTGCGACATTGGTTGCAGAAAACATTCCCCTCCATTGAATGCGCGAATCAATTTACTGCGGATCCATGGTAGGCATGGATCCGCAGTGCGACCAGGGGTTTCTTTAGCAGTCGAGCAGACATCGAATCGTCTGGTGGATGCGGATGTCACAGGGTTGTGTATTCTGTGTTCAATCGTGCCAACAAACTGAAAGATCGATCATAGATCAAACACTACCGCTCTAAGTTCTCTGCTGGATAGCCAGACTGACCGCGTTCAACCAGACGTTGACATTCTGCCAGCGGCCTTCGTCATTATTCCGTCTCCTCGCTTTTAGGCTATTACCGCGGCGGAAAGGGAGGCTGAACTCACAGCCGGCTTTCCTTTCAAGGCCTGCCGCAAGCGGTGATTGCCTTCCACCGCACCCCCATGATGGGAACAATTGCGGGCGAGCCGCCACTAGAGGAACAAGAGCGGTGCTACGAATCTGACGAGGCCGTTTTCGCTTGCGCTGCTTTGGTGCGACCTTTTGAATTCCCGAGGACACCGACACAATCTCCAATCGTTTGCCGTCGAATCTCGGGGCAAGCACCGCTACGAGGACTTACAATCCTCTTAGCGCGTCTAAGCCTACAAGAACACAAGAGAATTTTTCTACTTTGCCATTACTTTGCTACAATGAAACCAGTGCCAGAGAATGAATCTCGACACATGGGAAGAAACGAATGGCAGGATTGAAAGGCAAAAGCGGGCCTCCGGGCAACATGAACGCCTTCAAGCACGGGCTTGCGTCTATTCAGAAGCGGCGCGAGGAAGACGTCCCTACCCAGCATGAGGAGAATGTCAGGCAACAAATTCTGGACGGCTATCACCCCTATTTCTCTGAAATATCAATAAAGACCCCATCCGGGTCTGAAAATTGATGCTCCCCATGGCGACAGGTAGCGATCAAGGCGAGGCGGCGTTCGCCTTCTTTGGGCTCGCTGACGACGCGCTCGCGCATCTCGGGGTCGGTCTCGCGCAATGCGGCCAATTCTTTCTTGACGGCCTCGACGCTTTCGACTTTAAAGCCAACATGCTCTAAGCCCGGCCGGTCGATTCCGGCGCCCTCGAAATCGCTCATTTTCCACGGCGCGACAATCAGCGTGACTTTGCCGTCGGTGAGGTAGAAATTGGGATCTTCCAGCGCCCTTTCTTCTTCCTTCAAGTCGAATAGATCACGGTAAAAAGTAGCAATCGCCGCCGGGTTCATCACCCGCAGCTTGATGTGATGGATGCGCCGCGGCTGCTCCCTTTGCGCTTGAGCTTGCGGTGAGCTAGGTCGAACCGCGTAGACATCTCGACGATTGTCCATGCCTTCCTGTGTCAGATCGAAGTAGTTGCCTTCCGGATCGTGAGCGCCAAAAGTAGCGAAAGGTCGATTGGAAGGCCGCTTGAGCACAGCGACATCGGGATACTTTTTCTTGATGCGCGCTATCGCCTCCTGGACGTCGTCGACATCGATGCCGAAGTGATGCAACCCCGGCACGTAGCCGGGTTTCCTACCGATCACCGTCACACCAACATAGCCGTCGCTGATGCTCATTGCGTAATTCGTCCGGATCGCCTTTTCTTCTTCAGCCGAGCCGGGCTTGGAGCGTTTCATGCCGAGCACGGCCTCGTAAAACTTGGCCTCGCGAACGAAGTTTTCACTGACAATGGCAGCGTGTTGAATCCGGGTTAACATGAAATGGCCTCCTTCGTCGGCTTTTGTTCCAAATGTTCCAATCGTTCAAGCCGTTCCACCCCCTCCTTGATCCCTTCGGCAGGCTCAGGGCAGGCTCTCCCCCGCGGCGACGCGGGGGAGGAAACAGGCGGGGGCTTGAACGTTTGGAACCACTGGAACGCTTGGAACACGAATCATTTCCCAGCGATTCGCTTGAAGAACCCTTCCTTTTCCAACTCGTCGAGAATGCTTTCATCGAGATATTTATTCAAACTGGTGTCTAGCTTGGGATTCTCGTTGGCGACCAACTCCAGCGTATTCTGCAATCCAACATGGGAGACCCGCGTGGGGAAGGAAAACTTGGGAGCAAAATACTTGTAGGTTTCTTCGAGAGCTTTCGGATTGTCCTGCTTCAGTCTGTGCTTGAAAATCGCTGTCCCTTTTTCTTGATGATTCATAAACTGGTAGGTTGCTTCGGCGTAGGCCATCAAAAACCTTTTAACGACCCCACGATTTTGCGCCATGAAAGAACGACGCACGGCGACGGCGGACATGGGGTAGTCGGCGGTCTTGAAGTCGTTGAGATTGCCCAGTTCGTTCATTCCCATGCGCAGCGCCTCTCCGAGCTCCGGGTGGGAAAGCACCGTGGCATCCAGCGCCTTGGTGGTGAGGGCCACCAACCGGTTCGCTCCGCCACCGGCTTGCAAGACCGTGACTTTATCGCGCGGAATCTTCCACTCCCGAAGCAACAGAGTGACAGCGAGATCATTGCCGCCGCCGAAGCCAACGATCCCGATCTTTTTTCCGATGAGATCCGCCGGCTGGCGGATTTCTTTCGCGGTCACGAGACTGAACGGAAATTTGTTTAACGATCCGCCGACCATCACAATATCGGCCCCACGCATTACGGCGCGGACGTGTCCTGCCGCGTCCACGTGAGCGAACTGAATGCTGTCCCCGATCAGGGCTTGTATTTGGCGGGATGTGCCAGGTACCAGCACCGTTTCGCCTTCAAGACCGTACTTTTTGAGCAATCCCAGATCTTTGACCGCCCACATGGACACTTGAAAACCCGCAAAGCCGGCGTACCCGATCATGTAGCGTTCCTGGGCAAACCCGCTTGTTCGCAGAACGAGAAAAAACAGGACGAGACCTATGAGTTTCCCCGGCATCGTATCAACCTCCTTCTGCTTGCTCTTGTGAATTACTTGTTCCGCGTGTCGGTCGTTTGATACTGACGTTCGAGCTGCTTGACATATTGCTTACAGTCCTCGGCAGCGGGAACGAGTTCGGAATGCACCACTAGATGCGGGAACCGGTTCAAGCTCGCATTCCTGATCACATGTTGCGGTTCGCGTCCCTCCTGCACATCTTTGATGGCGTTCAACAACAATTTACGCGCGGCGATGATCGCCTTGTCCGAAGATACCGGATGCTCCTGGGTTCGATTTTGCACGGGGCCTTGACTCTCCGTGGCAAAGGCGTCGTGCGCTTGAAAATTGATCCCCATGC
>Ga0081538_10003776_pt1 | contig 14177 bp, 14 predicted proteins | sample TabmetS5T2R1_FD_71022 | JGI IMG/M metagenome (GOLD analysis project Ga0081538, IMG submission 71022) | Tabebuia heterophylla rhizosphere microbial communities from the University of Puerto Rico - S5T2R1 | ecosystem: Host-associated > Plants > Roots > Rhizosphere ... | reverse complement strand
ACAACACGGGTCGCGTCATACGTGATGTCGACGCCGATATTCTGGCTGTAGTCGAGGCCGAAAACCGAGTCGTGCTCAAAACGTTCGGGCACTTCGTAGTCGATCGGGTCAACAGCGAACTCCCCTCCGAGCAAAGGAAGAAACCCTACACAAAGGTAATGTTGATAGATGGGAACGATGATCGTGGCATCGACGTCGGGCTGATGACGAAGGAAGGCTTCGACATCGAGGACATGCGGAGCCACATTCACGACCTGGACGACACCGGAGAGCCGATCTACAGCCGTGACTGTCCAGAATACGCTGTGACAACCCCGACGGGTGAGAGTATTTGGGTACTGCCCAATCACTTCAAGAGCAAATTTGGCGGCAACGACCCCGCCTCGATTGCCAAGAGAGAGGCTCAAGCTACACGAACCGCGGAGATCTACCAACGCCTGCGAGACACCGGTCACGACAGTGTTGTGGTGCTAGGCGACTTCAACGACACGCCAGATAGCGCTCCTCTCCAGCCACTTCTCAAGGGCAGCGACCTGAAAGATGTGTCGAAGCATGAGAAGTTCGTGGTGGGAGAGTTCAACGTCCCCCCGAGCAATGAAAATAAGGGCATCGGAACATTCGACCTTGGCAATGACAACGACAAGATCGATTACATCCTATTGTCGCCTGCCCTGTTCGGCAGAGTGACATCGGCGGGCCTGTTCCGCAAAGGCGCGTGGCCGGGTTCCAGACCAAAGCGCTGGGAAGTCTACGAGCAGCTCACTGAAGAAGTGCATGCTGCGAGTGATCATCATGCTATCTGGGTGAACATAGATTAGCCTCGATGTAAGTGACTGTAAGTCACCCGCGACTACTGCGATGAGCGCCTGTCACTATCACCATCGCTGATCGGAAACACCGGATACTATCTACCGATACGCCAGTACAGCGAGAGGGACCGGGAGACCGTGGAGGCGTGTGTAGGGATTAGAGCACCACGATCAAATCCATAAGCTCCCCGGAGAGCAGAGCGCGGAACATCAGCTCCGGCGTTGTCCTAACTTGCGTTGGCCCACCTCAAGGCGGTAGTAGTTCACTGCCGTCGGCGGTGGTGCTGGCGTTAGCGCCCATGCCGCTCGTGCGTGACCTTGGTCCTCGCGAACCACGCCGGTCGCGCGAGAGCCCCGCCACCTTCGAACGGTTGAGCTAGAATGTTCGCAAACGTAGAAGAGAACCAGATCATGGCCATGGAGGAGAGAGTTGAGTGAGATCGAGCGCCAGAACCGCGAGCCGGAGGGCCTCGACTACGTCAAGGTGAGCCTGGGCCTCGTTTTCGTCTTCGGCGCGTTCGTGTTCGGCATCCTCTCCCCGCCGGGCACGCTGGTGATCTCGTTCGGCCTGATGATCCCGGCGGTCGCGCTCCTCGGCAGTGCCTTGCAAGAAGCCAAGAAACGGCGAGCCCTCTCTTCTCCGTCCGCTAACAGGGAACGGGAGCTGCTCTCGGCCATCCGGAACAACGGTGGGTCAATCACTCCAGCGGAGGCGGCGATGGAGACCTCGCTCACTGTGAGGGAGGCTGACGGGATGCTTTCTGAGCTGGCCGGAGGGGGACACCTCTCTGTAGAGAGGTCGGGCGGAACGCTCCGCTATTCGCTCCCCGGCAGACAGGCGACCGAGCTTGACGAACCCAGTTCCGCTACCTAACACGATCCGCTCCCGCCGACGCCTCCTCGCGGGCCTCGCGACTGGGATATAGCGTCGAGATGCACCGGACACCTTCGAGTGGCATCATGCGCCGTATGTTCGTAGTCCGTCGGGGCAAGCGGATCGGGAAGGAGGAGCCTAATGTCTGCACAAGAGAACAAGATCTTGTCCAACCGGGTCGCGCAGGCGATTAGCGAAGGCGACCTGGAGGCGCTGGATGAGCTCATGGCTCCCGAGCTTGCCGATGAGTTCAAGCGTGATGTGGCCGAGATACGTCGTGCCTTCCCGGACTACGCTGGTACCAACGTGGAGCAGATCGCCGAAGGGGAGGAGGTGGCCAACCGTTTCGTGTTTCTGGGCACGCACCTAGGCGAGTTCGAGGGGGTAAGCCCGACCGGCAAGCGGGTCGAGTTTGTAGGCCATTCCATAGATCGGGTGGTCGAGGGCAAGATCGTGGAGAGCTGGGTGGAGGTTGACATGCTCGGCGTGATGCGGCAGCTCGGAGCGGAACCAGGGCCGGGACGATCCACTTCGCAATGATGGACCACAGCTTGCGCCTCCGGCTCCTCGCGGGTCTCTCGGTTAGAGCATAGTGGCCAGGGTGCACTGGACAACTTCGAGTGGCACCATGCACGGTGTGTTGCGGTCCGCCAGGGGCAAGAGGACCGAGAAGGAGGAGACGAATATGTCCGCACAAGAGAACAAGGCCGTGGTGCGCCGGGAGCAAGAAGAACTCTGGAACCATGCCGGTGACCTCGACGCAGCAGAGGAACTCTTTGCAGCCGGGCAGGCTGAGGCTGCCAAGCAGGAGGCAGCAGATTTCCGGCGAGGCTTCCCGGACGTGATAAGTACCATTGAGGACCTCATAGCCGAGGAAGATATAGTGGTTGCTCGCTGGAGGAGTCGCGCCACCCACCGGGGGGACTATATGGGCATCGGTCCGAGTGGCAAGGAGGTGCATTTCACGGGCATCTCCTTCTACCGCATAGTGGAAGGCAAGATCGCCGAGTCATGGACAGTCGAGGACCAGCTAGGTTTGATGCGACAGATCGGCGCCATTCCCGGGCCGGGACGATCTGAGGAAGCTAGTCCTACCTAGCCACGCCGTCCTTCCGGCTGACTTCGCCTCAGCGCGAGAGATAGTTGATTCGCGGGAGAGCCGCAAGGCTTCGATGACTACCAGCATAGGTATAATCATCTGCGAGTTGATCGGTGTGCTGAGAAGAATGGCGGCGCCTCTGTATGGAGTTGCGGTCGTTGTGGCGTTCGTTTTCTGCCCCACACTCGCAGCGGCCCAAGGCTCGGATACGGTGTACGACGAGGCCGGAGCGCTCAGCGACCCCCAAGAGCAGCGTGTACAACAGGCCTTTGACTCGGCGCAAGAGGATACAGGACAGCCGCTCTACGCCTTCCTGGTACCGAACAAGGGGGTAGAAGGCCAGGCGGCGCGGCAAGATCTACTGACCCGGGAGGCAACCGAGGCTCAAGTCCCGCAGGATGCCGGGATAGTCATGGTTGCCACAAACGACGGTTGGGCCACGACATACAACTTCCCGCAGGACTCATACAATGCAATGGTCCCGGACTTTCGGGAGGGGGACTTCACCGCCGGGCTCGTGGCCGGAGCACGAGAGATCCAGGGTGAGCCTGCGGCACAGGACGCGCAAACCAATCCTGATACGGGCGGTCTGCAGGGAGGCGGTCTACTCCTTCTCCTGGCGGCGGTGGCAGGAGCTCTCATACTATTCAGGAACCGGCGAACCAACAAACGGCGCATCGAAGAAGAACGTCGGAGCGCTGAGGAAGAGTTCGCCAACCTCACTACCCACCTGAACGAGTTCGACGAGAAGGAGCGACTCACATCAGGCTACCTGGAGGCTCAGCGTTCGCTGTTGGATCAGCGAACGGAGGAGTGGGTAGAGACGAAGATCTCGGATGCCAAAACAACCGATTTCGCCCAGGCGTTCGATGAGGCCGCATCCCGGCTCACTTCCGACCCCACTTGGGCGCGGGAGCGTATGAAGCACGGACGCAACCTCCTCGCCGAGTCTATGCAGAAGCTCCACGAAGCCGAAAGAACCATGGACGACTACAGGGCCGCCGACGAAGCTCTGGATGGCAGGCTTCGTGTGGCCAAGGAGGAGATACGGGCCGCTGAAGAAGCCGAGGAGATCGCGCGGGCCGAGGGCGTCGCCGTCGTACCTCTGAAGCTGCGCCCGGAATACGATCGGGTCGCCCGAGAGGCCGCGGATCGCGCCTCCCGCCGAGACGAGTTCGATCCCCGGCAGAGCCTCGCGGCCGTCGAGGCACTCGCGGAGCGGGCCCGCGGGCACAGGGAGGCGCTTCACAACGATATATCCGCACGCGACGCACTCCCCGACGAACGCTACGCGACAGAGGGGGCGCTAGTACGGGCGCGAGAGACCCTCGAAGAGTATCGTGGAGCCCACGATAGAGCGCTTGGCGAGTTTGGCCAGGCCGCCCTCGGAGAGGTTCCGAATCCCGGAGAGCTTTCCTCGAGCCTACTCGAAGCCGAAGGCTATATGGAGCGAGCAGATCGCGCCGCGTCGTCAGGTCGCTTCACCGAAGCTCGCTCCCTGCTGCAGGGAGCCGCCGAACTCGCCCGAAAGACCATGCAGTCTCCGACCCGGCTGAAGGCGGCCACGGCGGAAGCCGACCGCAAGAAACGCGAGGGCGAGGAGAAGCTCCAGGAACTCGAAGCCCGACTGGCGCAGGCGAAAGCGAACGAGCACCTCATGAATCCCTATCAGCGGCAGAGGCTCAGGGAATACGAGTACCAACTGGGGAACGCCCGCTATGGTTTCTTCGGGGGAGACTGGCTCACCGCGCTGTTGCTCTTCGAGGCTCTGGACAACGATTACATGTACGTGGATGACCCTTCATCCTTCGATGTCGGAGACTTCGGCGGCGGGGATTGGGGTGGCGGGGATTTCGGAGGAGGAGACTTCGGTGGGGGAGACTTCTAACGCTCCGCCGCTTGGCGATGCCTACCCTCCCACATTGAGCGTGATTGGTAGGTCTACTATTCCTGAAGGTTTCCTTCGAATTCCCGCTTGGTGCGTCGCTTGCTATTCGGCGAACATTGCGGCCATCTTGTCGAGGCACTGCTCCATGCCGGCACAGTAGCACCCTGGACAACGAAGGTCCTCCTTTGCGATGCGGCCGGTTGCCGTGTGATTATGAGCCGAGAAGGTGCCCGAGGGTAAAGTGCGTTAGTCGTATACGATTATGAGATGGAAATGCTCTCACTGCGCACCTAGTCGTGGACAGGCTTGCTGTCGCGCCCCGCTCGTGATCCGAAGGACCGAAGCGGGGCAACCGATGAACTTCGTGGTTGAGGTAGACGAGATCGCATCCCCTCCACGAGAGCCACGAGTCCTCGATCACCGCCGGACTCCATATTCATATGAGCCTCTAACGCCAGCCGAGCGTTGCCAAATTCAGCTTCTCGGCCTCTTCGCCGGTCATCCCCCACCCTAGAGCGCCTGCGTTCTGACGCGCCTGGAGCTCGTTCTTGGCCCCTGGGATGGGGAAGGCGTTCCTCTGCGTAATCAGCCAGTTCAGGGCTACCTGGGCGGGCTGTTTGTTGTGGGCCTCACCTATCTCACGCAGGATGTTTAGAACCGGCTCGATCTTCTTGAGGTTCTGCTCGCTGAAGGCTCTACCCATACGCCGCACGATGCCCGAGGGCCTGTGGCCACCAGGGCCATACTTGCCGGTAAGGAGCCCTTTGGCGATGGGGCTGTAGGCGATGAGCGTCACGCCGAGATCCCGGCTCGCTTCGAGCACCCCGTTTGTCTCCGGTGCCCGCTGCAGCAGGCTGTACTCGACCTGGTTCGAGGCGAGCGAAACCCCGTGAAAGGCTAGCCGATCATACGCCCGCTGCATCTGGCCAGCATCGTAGTTGCTGACGCCCACCCGGCGGACCTTGCCTGCCTTGACCGTCTCCGCGAGGGCATCCATCAGGTTGTTTATCTTGAGAAGCGGGGTCGGGAAGTGGATCTGGTAGAGATCAATAGTCTCTATGCCGAGTCGCTCCAGACTCTTGTCTACCGCCTTCAGAAGGGATCTGGCGCTGAGGCGGTATGGTAGGGGGGCGAACTTGGTGGCTATGACCGGCGTCCCCTCGAAATCTCCCTCGCGCAAGATCTCGCCGATGATCCTCTCTGAAGCGCCGTTGCCGTACATCTCCGCCGTGTCTACAAGGGTTACGCCCTCGGCCATGCTCGCCCGGAAGGCCGCCCCTACGTCGCTACGGTCGTACTCCTTGCCATATCCCCAGAGCCTGGTCGTACCCCAAGCCCAAGCACCGACACCCAGAGGAGCGACGTTGAGCTCATCCGCCAGACCAATTGTAAGCTCGCTATGCAAAGCGACTCCTCTCATACCATCGCCTCGATACTTTGGCGAGCGAGGCGTGCCGGCACGCTCACGGTGCGACCGTGAGCTTAGAAGCTACGCCAAACCACCACTACGATCCCACTAAGACTATCGCAAAATCTCGAATCGACTCAGAGATCTGAATGCGACATCCTCTGTACAACCTGTAAGAGAGAAGCGTGCCTTTGAGATCCCGTGAGAATCAAGACCCAGCCAATGCTAGTCACCCCTGACCAACCCGTGCGAGAAGCGTCCTGACTGTGCATCGCTCGCGAGGGTAGCGCTGTTCTCCTTTGCCTCACGCTCGAAAGCGTTGGCATTGATAGACAGCGCATAGGCATGAGGAGACTTGCGAACACGATATATAGGGGTCTAACATAGATCGCAATGAAGTCCTTTGTCGCCACTGGAAGGGTTCAGTATAAGGGCTTCGTGAAGCCTCGGACCTTGCGCGGACCAAGACGTGATACGTCGCCACGGAGGGCGCCTGGGGATTGCGCGATCAGTACAACCCTCCTTCGCCATACCAGAAATCACTGTCGCCACAGGGCCCGGCTGGGCATCTTTGCTCTTGTATTCATCTTCGGGGTGGGCTGGTCGTTGTTGGGGTTAGTGGAGAAGGGGATAGCGGCGCCCATCGCGTCCTCAACATTTGCGGCTGAATGGTCCTGGCCTTTCGATTCTGCCACCAAGGTTTCCCCTAGCAGGGAGGATGAGGCCTCCAAGGATCAGGAGACGAAGGAGCAGGCGCGAAAACCACCTGGGTTGACGATGGCCTGCGACGGTCTGGACGTCCTCGTGGACCGCAAGCACTCCCTCTCCCCAGACTACGTGCCAAGTGACCTCGTGCCTCTGCAAGAAGATCACGGTGTTCCCACCCTGGGTAGCGAGGTGCTCAGGCTCCGGCACGGGGCGGCTGAGAATCTCGGAGACCTCATTGAAGATGCCGCAGCAGACGCAGAGGAGCTGGTTGTGGCTTCAGCCTACCGCTCCTACGAGCAGCAGCAACTCTCCCACCAAAGGTTGATCAGCGTCTTCGGGGCGGACGCTTTTGGGATGAGTGCTCAACCTGGACACAGCCAGCATCAGCTCGGTACCGCAGTTGATTTCACGAACGCGGCCGCAGGCTACCTCCTCTGGAGGTCCTTCGCAAACACGAGTGCTTACAGCTGGCTGGAGCATCACGCCTGGGAGTATGGATTTGTTCTTTCCTATCCAAGAGGCAAAAAGGAGCAGACCGGCTACCAGTGGGAGCCCTGGCATTACCGGTACGTGGGAGTTAAAGAGGCGACTCGACTCCAACAGAGCGACCTGAGCCTGCAAGAGTTTCTGGAGCGTGAGGGAAATATGACCCACTGCTGAAGTTCCAGAAGGTTAATCGAAGGTGTGACATCAGGTATCGCAACCGCCTTCTCGCGGGTGGAAGCCAGCTGGGACAACGACAAACCTGATCTTCCGTGCCATGGTCAGGTGGGACGGCCAGTCGGTAATCGAGGTCACAACGCCCTAGTCACACCGAAGAGGCTGCTCTGACTAGGTGCGAATCGCTGGTTAGCAGCGGTCGCGGGACCCGTGAGAAAGCGCAGGCGGAATAGGCAGGCCTCATAGGAGACCATCAGGAACTCGCCCGTCAGATCGCCGGTTCCGGCGTTGTTGACCAGCACGTCCACGCCGCCCAGAGAGTCGGCCAGCTCGCCGATCACGTCCGCAGCCCCCGGTAAACAGGGAGTCAACGAGCCTTGGCCCGGGCCGGTCTTAAGGGAGAAACTCGATGCGGATTCGTCGAAATACATCGGGGCCTTCTATGTGCACGCTGAGTCCTCTCAAGAGCATGGCGATATCCCGCGCCGATCTACCAGGGACCGTTGCGCTCTGGATCTGCTGACGAGGTGGAGCTAGAGACGATTCCAATAGTATTCAATGAGACGCATGTATTTCTTCCAGTCCCAGTAGGGTCCTGGATCGGTGTGGCAGTGGACCCCGCCGCCGGAGCCAGAACAGCCAGGCACTTCATCGTGGCCGATTATGTGCTTGCGGTCTATGGGGATCTCATACTCCTTGCAGCACCACGCCGAAAGTTTCGCCGAAGTATGGTACATACTCCCTGTAAACCAGTACGGGTTGTCTATGAAGCCCGCGTGCTCGATGCCGATGCTGTGTGTGTTCGTGTCCCACCAACCTGCGTGCCAGGCGATGTCCTCGTTGCGTACACACTGCGCCATCCCGCCTTCCCTGCTTACGACGTAGTGCGCCGACGCCTGGGCGGCACAGTTCTCGAGCCAGCTTATGGTGCCTGAGTAGGAGCCCTCTGCGACGTGGATGACGATCTTTCTGATATCGTGGGAGGTCTCCCGGGTTGAGGTAGTGTAGTTGCATGAGGCGGCCGGACGCCATACGGTGCCCGGGTAGTCGATGGCGCCGCTCTTGGCGGTGTAGACCTGGGGTACTTCGACGTCCTGTGGCGAGAGCTTCAGGTGCTCGCCGGTCGAGATGGTCAGTGAGGCCCCGCTCCTGAGCACCCTGTAGACCTGGCTGGCGTAGAGCTCCGTGTTCGCGTACCGGGTTAGCGCTTCTTGCCAGCCATCCAGTCTCTTCGGCCTGGTCTTTCCGACAAGGTCTGAAAGTAAGGCTGCGCCGCCCTCGATGTTGGCAGAGCGATCGTTCTTGAGTCGAGCTTTGGACAGACCAGTAAGCTTGGCCGCCTCGCCTAGAGTGTTCCTAGAGGGGTTTTGGGTGAGCTGCATGATCCCGTAGTCGCCGCGGCCTTGGGGATCTCCCTTCCGGAAGGCGCTAGAGGACGGCGGCGGCATCTCCCAGAGGGTGTTGTAGTAGCCCATCGCCAGGAGCAACTCGACCGGGACCTTGTACTTTCTGGCTGCAGCCTCGAACTGTGCCTCCAGAGAAGAGTTCGTCTGTGCCAGGACTCTGCCGCCCACCGTTCCGAGCAGGGTGGCGCCTGCGAGTCCTGCCCCGCCCAATCTCAAGAAATCTCGGCGGTTCATAGTCGTGAACCGGTCTTCAGCGTACATTTCCCCTCCATTGATGTTCTCAGGTCTTTCCCATAGAGACCATTATCCACTGTATTGGACCTGTTCGCAGAGATCAGTAGCAGGTGCGCTTGAGTGTGCAGACTTGTAACGTGTATTCCGTGACGAGGATCGCTCTTGGCCCCTATTCTCCAGAACTGGTCACTCGGCCTTGGCGGATCCGCATAGCCACGCACAAAGGGGCCACGGATGTTTAACTGCGACTGGCACTCGGTAGATATACACCTTGGAACTGGACGAGACCACTACCGACGGAGGTGTCGAGAAAGTGGCCACGACCATGATGACCAAGGCGTATTTCGAAGACCTGGGAAGGATCACCGAGAATAACGCGAAGAGCGCCCAGGAAAGCGCCAGAATAGCGACTGAGTACTGGGTCGCATCCCGCGAGAGGAACAACGAGCTCGCCAAGGACATCACTCGGACCCTTACTGAGAGCATGAAGCGTCAGACGGACGCCAACGAGGAACTTCTGAGCAGGATCTTCGAGATCCTCGAGGAGCGCGACGAGGCACACAAGCGCTTCTTCGAGCAGTGGGCTGAAGCGTTCAGCAGCGTTCCGTTCGACTATGTTCGGCAGGCCACGCACGGGGTGGAGAAGAGCGCCACTAGCGGCGACACGGCGTCCGTAAACGGAGGCTTTCCCATCGCTGGCTACGACGAGTTGAGCGTGGAAGAGATCTCGGGGCGTCTAGAGGCCCTCAGCGAAGCTCAAATAAAGCAGGTGCGGGACCACGAACGGCGCACTAAGAACCGCAAGAGCTTGATGGAGCAGTTTGACCGCAAGCTCAAGATAGTCTCCTAGTGCTAAGGCCGAAGCAGTAGCCTCAAGGGCCGGGAAAGACACCCCGGCCCTTCTTCTTGCGCTTGTTCACCAGGGTGCGTGGAAGGAGCCAGCGAGTTGAAAACTCGCCGTTGAGCTGATGGCGACCAAGAATCGGGCTCCAAACACCTCAAGCTGGCATGTTTGGTAGCCGATTCTGGGGCGAAAGCGAGCACCGAGAGGGGTTTTCGACGCGCACGGCGCGGGCGTGAGAGGAGACCGAACTCGTCTTACCACTTCCCCGCGGCGGCCACCCGATTCTTGCCCGCTCTTTTGGCCCGGTACAGCTCGTCGTCTGCCTTCTCGACGAGCTGCTCGACGCTAGCCACGTCTTCGGTGAGAACAGCGACACCCACCGAGACCGTTAGGGAACTACCCAAATGGGTTTCATTCTCGGTTACGCTCTCGTGCTCGACCCCGTGGCGCACGCGTTCGGCGACCTCGATGGCGTCTTCTATATCGCCGCCCATCAACACAACGAACTCCTCACCCCCGTAGCGGGCCACCACATCGTCCGCCCGCGTCGACTCACGTAGCACGCGTACTACGTAGCGCAGGGCTTCGTCCCCGCTCCTGTGCCCGTAACGGTCGTTGTACGACTTGAAGTTGTCCACATCAAGCACGGCGCATGCGAGAGGCAGACCGTTTCTCTTATAGAGCTCTATCCGCCGCTCCGCTGCCCGGTGGAAGAAGGATCGACTGACCAAGCCGGTCAGGTGATCCACATTGGCCGCCCTTCGCAATGAGGAGATCTCCACTTTCTCCGCTCGGCCTATCTGATGCAAGGCCAAACCCACAAAACATAAGGCGATCAGTTCGGCGACGTCTGCGGCGGCGTCCTCTAACGTGCTCAGTCGAGAGAAATCCGCCAACACCTCCGCCACTTGTGCGGCTACGATCAGGACTGCAGCGACGATAGAGATCCATATTGCGAGCCGGTGGGCAGAGAGTGTCAACGCGGGCGCCAACCGCAGCGCCAGAAGGATTACGAGGCACCCAACAGCGGCGGTAAGCACGTCGAAGGTGATCTCGAAGATGTGCGGCAAGGCTAGCACGTTGGCCATACTTTCCCATGTTAGCAATAGTGCTTGGAAACCTCATTCCAGTCCCAAGGACAGTCAGGGACTTGCTACTTCATATTCAGGACAATTGCCGTATCCTCTGATCAGGTACCAGTATCCCGAGGGACAGCGAGAAGGAAGGGACGAGAATAGGAGAACATACTGATAGCAAACGAGTCCTACGGTTGGGCTCCTGGTCTGGAGGTCGAGTTCTATGTGCAGGAACATCAAGACACTTTTCAACTTCGCGCCAACGGCAACCGATGAGGAGATACATGCCGCTTCGCTGCAGTACGTGAGGAAAATAACGGGTATCAACAAGCCGTCCAAGACAAACGATGCGGCCTTCTACTCCGCAGTCGAAGACATCGCGAGGATCTCGGAGCGTTTGCTCGCCTCGCTCGAAACCACCGCACCGCCTAAGGACCGGGAGGAAGAGGCGGCCAAGGCGAAAGCGCGCTCAGCCCTGCGATTCGGCGGGTGATCACACCGATCGTCTCTTCCCCAACCAGCGCGTACCCATGAGGGTGCCAGCGCCAAGATATGAATAGACGCTGTCCCGATGTCCAAGTAACGGGTACTTGCGCCGCGTGGACTCTGTCGGGTTCCCCGCCTTCGCTGAGGTTTGCCTCGCCCAGGAATCGTTGTGGAGAGGACCCCTTTGTATCGGTCTCGCTGTAGACCCACTTGCTTCCCATCCATCGTTCCTCCTCTTCGATCGCTGCCGTTCGCAGTCGTCCGCGCGGCGCCTCTTTCCCACCCTTCCTCGTTCGTCGGTCCTTCTAGGAGCTCTTTTCACAGACCTTCGTGCGATGCCTGAAAGCAGCATTGCACGCGAATTTGAGGACAGGTTGAGTGTACGGTGAGAGCCCGTTACGACCCGACGGATCGTCCTTCCTAGACGATGTCTCGCCCCGGATCGAACCTCGTCACGAGTTCGTCGGGACGTACATCGTACCTAGCGTGACCGTTAGCGTAGAATGTTGGGTGTTGAGCTGGCGCAGGAGAAAGGGGAACCAATGGTTCCACAAGAGTGGGTAGGCAAGCGGGTGGAGGTTGATCTAGTTCGCCCCGGACCGACATTGACGGGGGCTACATACCAGGGCACGCTGAACGCTGTTACCGACCTGGGTATTGTCGCCATGCTGAGCACCGATGACCAACTGGGAACCGAGGAACGGGAGCGGTTCTACCCCTGGAGCGCGGTCTTGTCCATCGATCTCTCTCGGTAGGGCGAGAGGACTTTATCTGCGCGATGGAGTTAGGCTGCGGGTGTTGAACTCGCGCTGGTCAAGTTCTTTGTCGGTACGACGCAGTCAGCTGATTGAACGAGCATATCTCTTCTGAGATTCGCCGTTGGTGTCGAAACCGTAACGATCCGAAGACGATCATCTCTGCGTGGCTAGAGTGCATGTCGCAAACGAGACGAGGCCGAATTCCCTCACCGGAAGTGGAATGACCGATATGAATGCTGGACCCTGCTCTATCTTGGAGGCGCGCTGATCACGCCGACTCACAGCCACCGGTTCGAAGGAATCTTCTTGTGTACCACCGTTGAATGCCATTGCCCTGGGCAACGGGCCTTGGTTGGTGAAGGAAGGAGGAGGCGGAAGCTCCATTTCACTCGTGGTCTATCGCAAGCCTCCCGTGAAGCGAGTATCATCTTTACCTAGGAGGCATACGATGAAGTGTCACGCGTGGGGTTGCGAGAAGGCATAAGACATTGAAGCGTTGGTACACGGCCCTGGTAGCGGCTGCAGATTTGACCCGACCCGGGCGCTCCTGGCGGCGCGTGAGAGTTCGCGCACGAGGCGGCGTATAGGGCTGTGTACGACGTCGTTATTATCACTTTGACCCGTGTGCCCTACGTAGTCGCGATCATGGCCGCAGTCGTTCTCTCCTACCTGGCATACCGACGTCGACCGAGGCCGCCGAAGTGGGGAATGTGGCCCGGAATTTTCGCCGGGCTCGCGCTGTATGGATTCCTGGCGGCGTTGGCACCCGCCGGATGGGACGAGCCGCTCGTGCTGCTGGGGATAGGCTTCGCCGCCCTGTCGGGATATGCTTGGCTCGATCCCGCCAGAAGGAGGTCTTCGGTGAGGGCCAGAGAAACCTCTGGGAGGCGCGGGTGGCTCGGTTAGGGGACTCGGCGCGGCGGTCGGGGCTACCTCTTCTGAAGAGGATACCTCGCATTCCCGGTCCGGGACAACACGTAGACCTGCGTACCGAAAATGGCACGCGGCGCCAGGTTTCAGGGCGCTCTCGGTACCCTGGACGGCCGACACGGGAGAGGTGATGATCTGGGTCGCAACGGAAGACGAATACAGGGCCGGCAGGAGGGAAGGTCGTAGCGCTGTCGGCGTATCGTGGTCCACGGAGCGTCTTCGCCTGACTTCCCCTCGCCCCCCGTGGAGCCTGTCTCACGGGTGAGCGTACGGTGGGCTGCGGATAGGACCCAGGTTTATATCCACCGTTCATGATAGGGCTACCCGAGAAAGCGCAACACTCGCAGGGGAAGCTACGCACACTGGGGATGATGGCTGTAATCGCCGTCATGATCTCCCTATTCCCGCTACTTTTCGGCTGTTCCTCTGAAGGGCCCAAGGGCCAGTCCGACGGGAGCCAACGAACCGACGAGGGCCAGCGGTCCAGCGCGGCACGCGGAGGGCAAACTGGTAACGCTGGCGACGACTCGAAAGGCGCCCGCCGCACCGAAACACGGGCGGCCCTCGTCCCGATCGCCCACCTGAGCTCTACCGCGGAAGACATCAGCACCCGAGAGCTTTCGGGGACACGAAATCTGGCCGTCGGTCGAGGATACCGTGATGAGGTCGAAGAGCTCGTAGACAGCCCGAAGTTCGAAAGCTTCGTCTCTGGGGCCGCCGTGGTCGACCACGTCAGCAGGACTCCCGAGGCGCTCGGGCTCGTCCCCTGGGACGAGGTTGGCCCAAGGGTCAAAGCACTTTCGGTAGACGGTAGGTCGCTACTGGACTCGGAGGGTAGCGGAGACTATCCCCTTGCGCCGGAGGGTGCGACGGTCCCTGATCCCGAAGAGCTGCGGCGCGTGGTAGTTGGGGGCGACATAGTGTTCGACCGCGGGCAGTACTACATGGTCATCCAGAAGGGAATGGGGATCGACTTCCCGCTCGACGGCGGCTACGC
>Ga0081538_10003775_pt1 | contig 14178 bp, 13 predicted proteins | sample TabmetS5T2R1_FD_71022 | JGI IMG/M metagenome (GOLD analysis project Ga0081538, IMG submission 71022) | Tabebuia heterophylla rhizosphere microbial communities from the University of Puerto Rico - S5T2R1 | ecosystem: Host-associated > Plants > Roots > Rhizosphere ... | reverse complement strand
AGAGAGCGGGGTCAGTTCCCCTTGGAGGGCTACGAGGAACGTTGCTATCCCGAAGACCCCCATCCAGGCCGCGAAGAGCCCCAGGACGGCTATCCGCACAGTCTCCGGTACCACGCGTTTGCCTATCTTAAGCGGTGTGATCGCCCGCGGGTGGATCATCCTGAAGATGTCCTGGAGGATCGTGCGGAAGATAATGAGGATACGGATGACCTTGATTCCGCCCGCGGTCGAACCAGCGCATCCTCCGATGAACATGAGCAGGACGAGGGTTATCCGAGCTGCCGTGTCCCACTGGTCGAAGTCCGCCGTTGCGAATCCCGTCGTGGTAATGATACTGGAGACCGCGAACGCCGAGTCCCTGAGCGCCCTGCACCAGGAGTCCCCGTAATCGCCTTCCAGGACGAGGATCCCCCAGATAAAGAGTGACGCTGCCGCGATGATTCCGAGGTAAGCCAGTAGTTCTCTGTCGAGCAGGACATCGAGCCGGTGTCTGGTGTAGAGGAGGTAGTAGAGCGAGAACGAGACGCCCGAGGCCACCATGAAGAAACCGATAATCGCCTCTATGGCGAGCGAGTCGTAGAAGCCGACAGACGCTGTCTTGTTGCTGAAGCCCCCCGTCGCGACGGTGCCAAAGGTGTGGATGACGGCGTCGTAAAGCGGCATCCTCGCAAGTAGCAGCGCGACGGTCTCGGCGACTGAGATGGCGAGGTATATGATCACAAGGGCCTTGGCCGTGTCCGCGATGCGGGGCGTCAGGCGAGGCTGCGTAAGCCCTGACATCTCGGCGCCGATCAGGCGCGCCGCCCCGACCCCGAGTAGCGGCGCGACCGCGACGAAGAGCACTACGATCCCTATTCCCCCGAGCCAGTGGGTCATGCTCCGCCAGAACAGGATGGAGGGAGTTTGGGCTTCGATGTCCGAAAGCAGCGTGGCCCCCGTTGTCGTAAATCCGCTCATCGCCTCGAAGCTGGAGTCCAGAAGGCTGTGGAAGGTGCCCTCGACGAGGAACGGTGTACCGCCAAGCAGGGCGGCGAGCGTCCAGGCCAGCGTTACGGAGAGGTAGACATCCCTGTTCGACACGTACTCGGGAGCGCGGCCGCGAGGCCTGGAGAGGCGGAAGCTCACGACGCCGCTTGCGACCATCAGAGTGGCAGGAAGCAGAAAGCTCGCCCACGAACCGTCGCGGTAGAGCACCGAGAGCGCGAGGGGGACGAGAAGCGCCAGCCCGATGGCCAGTATCACACCGGCGTTCACCCTGATTATTACCCTCGGGTTCAAAGGCTAGGTGGCGAAGAGGTTCTCCACCTCTTCCACGGCATCCTCGACGGTGAATACCACGGCGTCGTCGCCTGGCCTGAGAACCTCCTTGCCCGTCGGGATGACTACGGTCCCATTGCGCAGCAGGGCTCCCACGATGGCGCCTTCGGGGAAACCTACTTCCGAGAGCGGGCGGCCAGCGACCTTGCATCGCTCGGGGACCCTGAGTTCGATCATCTCGGCCCCGCTCGCCAGGAGGGCCACGTCAATGACCTCACCCTTGCGCACAAAGCGGAGTATGGCCTCGGCCGCGAGCATCCTCGGTGAGATCGTCAGGTCGACCCCGAGGGCATCAGCGAGCGGCGCGAACTCGCCGCGGCTTATACCGGCGATGGTCATGCGGGCCCCCAACTGGCGGGCGTACATGGCGGCGAGCAGGTTGGCCCTGTCGTCCCCCGTGACGGCCACGAAGGCGTCGGTACGGTCAACGCCCTCCTGGAGCAGGAAATCGCGGGAGATCCCCTCGTCGTGAAGCACGAATCCCTTCCTGAGCTGGGAAGCCACGTAGCGCGCCCTGCCCTCGTCCCTCTCTATGACCCTTACCAACATGCCTGCCTTCTCCAGAGAGAGGGCCAGCCTGAGACCGATGCGCCCTCCGCCGTAGATGGTCACATCTCTTACCGGCGCCGTGTCCGTGGCCAGAGCGCCCACGGCCTCGGAGATCTGCCTGCGGCCGCTGATCAGCAGTACGTGGTCCCTCTTCTCCAGCACCGTATCGCCCCTCGGCACGAGCGCATCTTCACCCCGCACGACGCCGACTATGAGACTGTCGTCGGGCAACCTCACATCACGAAGCGCGCGGCCCACAGCCTCCGAGCCCTCGTTCAGGATTACCTCGGCAACTTCGATGGTGTCCTCGGCGAAGCTGTCCACGTTGATCGCGCCAGGTACCAGCAGGGCTTCTTTGATCTCTAGCGCCGCCATCTGCTCCGTATGGATTATGAAGTCGATTCCAAGCATCTCCCTGGCGAAAGGCTCTCCCGACTCGTAGTAGTCTGGGTTGTGTATGCGCGCCACGGTGCTGGAGACCCCCTGGGCCTTCGCAGCCAGGCAAGCGATGATGTTCACCTCGTCTGAGTTACTCGCAGCAATTAGCAGGTCGGAGCTCTTGATACCGGCCTCGTTGAGCAACTTGGGGTTGGCGCCGTTACCGGCGATCACCAGCGCGTCGAGTTCCTCGGTAGCCTGTTCGACGAGCTTCTCGTCCTTTTCGACGAGCACGACGTTGTGCCCCTCGTGAGAGAGCATACGGGCCGTGTTGAGTCCGACCTCCCCTGCTCCGATTATCACCGTGTGCACAGCACCTCCTACGGACCGTCGGGCAGGACGAGTGGAGACCTGTCAAGGGCCTTCTTTGATCCTCCGACCACGAGCACGTCCCCATTGTGTAGTACGGTGTCGCCGTGGGGCAGGGACCCTGGTCCGCCCTCCGGCTTGAGGGCAAGGACCGTGAGGCCCATCTTCTGCGAGAGGTCTAGTTCGGAGAGTGACTTGTCGAGCCACGCTCTTGGGACCCGGGCTTCGATCAGGGCCTCGTCCTCTCCGAGGTCGACGTAGTCCAGCATAACCGGCGAGGCAATGGTCCTGGCGAGTTGCTCTCCTATTTCCCGCTCGGGCTGTATAACCCTGTCTGCGCCTACCCTCTCCAGGACCCTCGCGTGGATACCACCCGTGGCCCGCGCCACGATCCTGGACACCCCGGCCTCCTTCAAGGTGGCCGTCGCGAGGATGCCGGCCTCGATGTGGTTCTCGCCGATCATCACGGCGGCGGCGTCGAAAGCTCCTACGTTCAGGCCTCGCATGGCGTCCTCGTCCGTTGCATCCGTGGCGACGAAGTGGACGTTCGGCAGCTCATCCGCGAGGCTCTGTACCACGTCTTCCAACTTGTCTATGGCGAGTACGTCGTGCTCCAACGAGTCGAGGGTGGCGACCATGGAGATGCCGAGACGCCCCAGGCCGACTACGATGAACTGGCGATTCATCGGCCGCCGACGTGGATCGCCGGTCGCCTTTCAGGGTTCGGCTCGGCCTCGCGCAGTACCTCGTGGGTAACGGGCGCGGTATCGCCTTCACCGAAGAGGATGTAGCGGATCAGGTAGACGATGGGGTTACCCTCCGTCCATCCGAAGTAGCAGTGGGGCGTCTTCCCCGTCGTGTCGCGCAGGTGTAGCAGGAAGGCCGCTATTGCGTTGGGGACGACCGAGCTTACACAACGTAGCACCTGGTGACCTCCTACCTCGACGCCCCTGACCTCGAGCACGTCCGTGAACTCCGAGGCGTCCTCGACCTGCACCTCCAGGAACAGGATCTTCTCTTCCTGCGGGATGTGGTTGTCCTCGCGCTGCTCCCTCTCCTTCCTGGTGTACTCCTCCTCGGTGCCGTTTCGGCGGCGGTGGGCGACCAGGTGTATCTCACCCCTCTGGGCAGCCTCCTCGATGAAACTCCTGGCTTTCTCGTCCACGTCTATCCGCTCCTGCCTGAGCTCGGTCGAGCGTTGAACCCGGGATACCAGGGAGATAGCGATGATCGCCCCGATAAAGAACAGCGCTATGGTGATTCCGTCGGGACGTTCGTAGACGTTGGAGGCCAGCGCGTAGACGAAGACGACGGTTACTATCCCGAAGAGGACCGTGCCCAGCATGCGCCCGCCGCGCCAGGCAGTCAGCGCGACGGCGAAGCCCGCCGAGGTCATCATCGCCAGAATGCCCGTCGCGTAGGCCCCTGCCTGCGAGCCCACGTCGGCGGCAAAGATGACCGTGACGATCATGGAGATGGCCGTGTAGACGAGTACCAGCGGCCTGACGGCCTTGCCCCACTCGGGCGACATGCCATAGCGGGGGAGATAGCGGGGAACCACGTTCAGCAGACCTGCCATGGCCGAGGCGCCGGCGAACCAAAGGATGGTTATCGTGCTGATGTCGTAGATCGTGCCGAATGCGTTGCCCAGATGCTCGTGCGCCACGTAGGCGAGGGCCCGGCCCTGGGCCTCGCCGTTCAAACCGAACTCGCTCTGGGGTATCAACAAGGTCGTCACAATGCTCGTCGTCATCAGGTAGAAGCACATGATCAGGGCCGCAGCCAGGAGCATCTTGCGGGTGTTTCGTATGCGCCCTTCAGGGCGCTCGGGGTCGTCGTCGGCGTCTCCACGTACCAGCGGCATCATGCTAACGCCGGTCTCGAATCCGGAGAGGCCGAGTGCCAGCCTAGGAAATACGAGGAGCGCGACCCCGAGCATGCCGAGAGCGCTTCCGTGCTCCCTGAAGAGAGCGCTTTGCCAACCGGCCACGGCCTGGGGTTGTTGCGCGATCTCGTAGAAGCCAACCGCCACGACCACGAGGTTCACCAGCAGATAGGCCCCGACCACGGCGACGGCTATGCCGATCGCCTCCCTGAAACCTTTGAGGAAGATCCCGCCGAGCACCGCGAGCAGTCCCAGGGTGATGAGTACTCTCTCATCCCGCAGGGCCTCGGGCCAGAACGGGTTCTCGACCACGTGGGCCGTTGCGTCCGACGCCGAAAGGGTGATGGTGATAACCCAGGAGGTCGCCACGAAACCGAGCAGGCAAAGTACGAACAGCTTGCCCTTCCAGAACGAGAGCAGGCGTTCGAGCATGGCGATCGAACCCTGCCCGTGCGGGCTCTCCGCGGCGACGACGCGGTACATGGGCAACATCCCGAAGAGCGTCAACAGAACGATCAGCAGGGTGGCGACCGGCGATAGCGCGCCGGCGGTGGCGACCGCAATCCCCGGTATGTAGCCTAAAGTGGAGAAGTAGTCGACACCGGTCAGGCACACGACCTGCCACCACGCATGCTGCTCTTCTCCCTCCCTGGCTTCGGGCCCCTGCACCTCTTCGATGCGCTCCTCCAGAAGCCAGCGTATGAACCGCCTCCCAGCAGGCTGCTCGGAAATGGTGGATTCGCCCACTAGGCCACGGTCCCGGTCGGGGAGATCTGGCTTTCCTGGGTTGGACTATACCCGTTCATGGTGAGCCCAGGAATTATAAGGTATCGGAGAAGTAGGGGGCAGACCTCTTCGTCCTCCAGATCTTGCAGTGCTTCAGACCCGGCCGAGCTCCTCAGCGACAAGTTCGGCGACCTCGGACGGGTTCGTCGCTGCCCTGATGCCCGCCTCCCTGAGCGCCTCACTCTTGGCCTCAGCCGTGCTCTCACCGCCAGAGACGATGGCGCCCGCGTGCCCCATCGTCTTACCCTCAGGAGCCGTAAAGCCAGCTATATAGGCCACGATGGGGATGCTCATCTCGCTCCTAACGTAATCGGCCGCGAGCTGTTCCGCATTGCCCCCAATCTCCCCGATCATCACAGCGCATTCCGTCTCGGGGTCGTCCTCGAACTTGCTCAGGATCTCGATGAAGTCCGTCCCTATGATGGGATCGCCGCCGATCCCGACGGCGGTGCTCTGTCCGATCTCTCTCTGGGTGAGCTCGTTGACGATCTGGTAAGTCAGCGTGCCGCTGCGGCTTACGACGCCGACGTTGCCGGGCATAAAGATATCCTTCGGCATTATGGACACGTTCGCCTTCTCCGGCGAGAGGACGCCGGGACAGTTCGGCCCGACGAGGGTCGCGTCCTTGGTCCTTAGATAATTGGCGACCCGCATCATGTCGTGTACGGGGATGCCTTCTGTGATGCAGCAGATGGTCGAGAGCCCGGCGTCCAAAGACTCGAAGATGGCGTCGGCGGCGAAGGGAGGGGGGACGAAGATCACGCTCGCGTTCGCGCTCGTCTGTTCGACGGCCTCCTCGACGGTGTCGAAGATAGGAACTCCTTCGTAGTCCTGCCCGCCCTTACCTGGCGTCACCCCTGCGACTACCCTGGTGCCGCTCTGTAGCATCCTTCCCGTGTGGAACGCGCCCTCCCTGCCCGTTATGCCCTGAACGAGGAGCCGCGTCCCATCGTCTACGAGTATCGCCATGAAGTTACCTTCCCCCGTCTCTAGCGAGCTCTACCGCCCTGCGGGCCGCTTCCAGCATCGTCTCCTCTGTTACCACGTTCTCCGGGGTGTTCTCGGCGAGGATCCGGCGTCCCTCTTCGGCGTTCGTACCGTCGAGTCTGACGACGATGGGAAGCGTGAGGTCCGTCCGCTCTATGGCCGACAGCAACCCCCGCGCCACCTCGTCGCCGCGCGTTATGCCGCCGAAGATGTTGAAGAGCACGCTCTTGACTTGCTCGTTGGAGGTGACGATATCGAGGGCGGTCGAGATCTGCTCGGCGTCGGCCCCGCCACCGACGTCGCAGAAGTTGGCAGGTTTGCCGCCTGCCTGGGCGACTACGTCGAGCGTGCTCATCACCAGCCCCGCCCCGTTGCCGAGGATGCCGATATCGCCGTCGAGCTTGACGTACTGAAGCCCGACTTCCAGCGCCCGTTGCTCCTGCGGGTCTGCAGCCTCGATGTCGTGCAGCCCGGCTATGTCTTCATGCCTGTACAAACTGGAGTCGTCTACAGTGACCTTCGCGTCCAACGTCAGGACGCGCCCTTCCCTGGTAACGACGAGAGGGTTGATCTCGACCAGGCTCGCGTCTAGGCCCTCGAAGGCTTTGTACAGGTGCGAGAGCGTAGATCCTACGCCCTTGGCGACGTCTCCTTCCAGCCCCGCGGAGAAGGTGATCTCACGTACCTGGTAGGGAAGAAGGCCGAGCAGTGGGTCTACGTGCAGCCTGACGATTGCCTGAGGGTTGGTCTCTGCGACCTCCTCGATCTCCACCCCGCCCTCTGTGGAGAACAGGATCAAGGGCCGTTTCTCCGTCCTGTCCACCGTTATGGAGAGGTAGAACTCTCTGTCTATCTCTTCTCCGTGCTCGACGTAGACGTGTCTAACGATGTGCCCGCGGATGTCCATACCGAGGATCTGCTCTGCCGCCTCCACAGCCTCCCGCGGGCTGTCCACGACCTTTATGCCGCCGGCCTTGCCGCGCCCTCCGGTGAGGACCTGGGCTTTGATCGCCACGGTTCCCCCGAGCGTCTCCGCGGCCCTTCGTGCCTCCTCCGTCGTCCCTGCGACGATGCCTGGCAGCGTTTCCAGACCGTAGTTCCTCAACAGCTCTTTCCCCTGATACTCGTAGAGATCCAAGTTATAAAACTCCCGCGAAGCCGGCCATGACGGACCAAAATTATACAGACTTCCAAACTCCAGTCATGATCGCATGAACCTCTTCACCTTACGAGCCGCGATGCGAGAGGGCTCGACCTTGCAGATTCTCACCTCCTTCTCAGAGAGGGTGTCTAGAGTGGACTCTCGGGCACCCGCAGTTGGCCGCCGACGTAGGAGAACAGGCCGGACGAACAAACGGAGGGACAGCGTAGTTTGAGGTGCGCAGACCCGCAGCTTTGTGTGCGCTGGAGGAGTCTCGCTGTCCGTCGAACCGTCGCAAAGTCACAACCGGAAGTACAATATAGGTTCAGAGGCCAAAGAGGAGCAGATGAGACCGGGTACCAGGATACTGTTGGTGGAGGACGACCGTGCGATCGTCGGCTTCGTCGAACCCGAGCTCGAACGCGTCGGCTTCCTGGTGCGGTGCGCCTACGACGGTATCACCGGCCTGGAGGAGGTGGGGGAGTTCGGGCCAGCGTTGATCGTCCTGGATATCATGCTGCCGGGGTTGGACGGGGTCGGGCTCCTCAAGCGGTTGCGCGAGGGAGGCAGCAGGGTGCCCGTGATTATGCTGACAGCCCGCGACACCACGCTCGACAAGGTACACAGCCTCGACCGCGGAGCGGACGACTACCTGACCAAGCCGTTCGACATTGAGGAACTCCTTGCCCGCATCCGCGCGTTGCTAAGGAGGGCTGAGGGTGACGAGATACTCCGGGTGGCCGACCTGGAGATCAACACTTCCACCCGGGATGTGAGGCGGGTGGAGAGGGAGATAGAACTAACGACCCGCGAATACGAATTGCTCGCGTTTATGGCCCAGAACCCTCGCCGGGTTCTCTCCCGCGATCTCCTGCTCTCGCGCGTCTGGGACGGGGAGTTGGGCCTTACCCCCAACGTAGTGGACGTCTACGTCGGCTACCTCAGGAGAAAGGTGGACGCCCCCGGTGAGGAGAAGCTGATCCGCACCGTGCGTGGGGCGGGCTACGCCTTGAGGGGAGCGTGAGCCCTTGCCTATAAGGTGGCGCCTTACGCTGTTCATCGCGCTGGTAATCGGGGTGATACTGCTCGTCCTGGGCCTAACACTCTACTTGCTGATCAGAGGGATGCTACTCAAGGACGTCGAAGTCACCGCCAAGAGTCGGGGAGAAGCCGTGGCCCACACCTACGAGTCGGGAGACCAATTGAGCACTGCCCCCAGCGATGACGACCAGATCTTATTCGACGAAAGCGTCGCCGTGATCGTCCGGGGCAAAAATGGCAAGGTCATCGATAAGTTCAATCTCCCGGCGGGAGGCTCAGCCGCCGATTTCGACGTGTGGCGCAAGGCGCTCAAAAACGGGCAAGACGCCACTGATAAGAGGATGCGCCTTGGGGATAATGACTACTACGTCTACGCCGTAGTGATGGACCCTTCGGCTCGCCCGGCTCAAGTGGTTGAGTTTGGCAAGTCCTACAACGAAACCGAGGAGATCCTCGAGATTTTCGCAACTGTGCTGGCGTTCGTCATCGGGGCTGCCTTTCTCCTGTCCATCGGTGGCGCCTACCAGCTGGCGGGAGCTGCCCTGAGGCCGGTGGACGCCGTGACCAGCGCCGCCAGCAGGATGGGCGAGGGAGATCTATCCAAGCGGCTGCCCGTGGCCAACCCCAAAGACGAGATCGGGCGTCTGGTCATCACGATAAACGGCCTGTTGGCGCGTCTTGAAGCTGCCTTCAGGCGAAGGGAGGAGGCCCTCTCGCGCCAGCGGCGCTTCGCCGCCGACGCGAGCCACGAGCTTAGAACCCCCCTGACCTCCATAAGCGGGCACGCCAGGATGCTCGACGAGTGGGCCCTCGAAGGAGACAAGGAGACCGCGCATCGGAGCCTCGGCACCATCCGCAGGGAGGCAGGGAAGATGCGCGGCCTGATCGAGGCCCTACTTACGCTAACCCGCGGGGATGAGGGCGCACCCATGGAGGTAGGGCGTTACGATCTCGGTGCGGTCGCGAAGGAGGCGACCGAGACCGCCGCTAACGGCAAGGTGTCTATCGAGTTGGTTCCCACCGAGCACGAGATCACGGCCACCTTCGATCGGGAGCGCGTACTGCAGGTGGCTTCTATTCTCCTGGACAACGCGGTAAAGTACACGCCCCGCGGCGGGAGCGTGACGGTCAGAGTGGGGGAGGAAGACGGCGGCGTGGCGCTGGCGGTCTCTGATACGGGGGTTGGGATCCCCGAGGACCAATTGCCCCTCGTCTTCGAGCGTTTCTACAGGGCTGACGCTGCGCGGGCCGAACAGGGGGTAGGCCTTGGGCTCTCCATCGCCCGCCAGATCGCCGAGGCCCACGGGGGCACCATAGAAGCCAGGAGCGAACCTGGTGTGGGCACCACGTTCGTGCTCCTGCTCCCCCGCCAGAAGCCAGCACCGCCCCAAGGCTCCGGCAGAAAACCGGGCGAAGACCCGAGGTAACGGGCCGCAGGTACCCGGCGACCGGCCCGAACCCAAGACTCATCACAGGTGCCAGAAGGCCTTATGTCATATACTGCTGGCTCCCGTGGGAATCGGAACCGCGATCAACGTTCTCGCCGTGCTCGCCGGCGGTGGTATCGGCACTCTCGCGGGCGCCAGGCTACCCGAGGGCATGCGCTCGACGGCGATGCAGGCTATCGGTATCGTAACTCTGCTCGTCGGCGTCTCGCACTTCATGGAGTTCGACAATGTGCTCGTGCCGCTGGTCAGCGTGATCCTGGGTCTCGCAGTCGGGGAGCTCCTGGATCTGGACGCGCAGCTACGTCGGTTGGGAGACCGTCTGGAGGAGAGATTCTCCAAGGGCGAGAGTCCGGTCAGCCGGGCATTCGTGACGACGAGCCTCCTGTTCTGCGTCGGCCCGCTGACGGTGATCGGCTCGCTCCAGGACGGCTTGAACGGAGACTACAGCCTCCTCGCTCTCAAGAGCGCCCTCGACTTTATCGCGGCGCTGGCCTTCGCCTCCGTGCTGGGGTGGGGCGTGCTGCTCTCGGCCGGGACGGTCCTCGTGGTTCAGGGCTCGCTGACGCTCGGGGCCGCCTTTCTGGACGCGGTCGTAACCGGACCCATGATCTCCTCTACCACCGCGACCGGAGGCATCCTGATCTTCGGCCTTGGCCTGGGTCTGCTCGATCTGAAAGAGATCAGGGTGGCCAACATGCTCCCCGCTCTCCTCGTCGCCCCCCTGCTCGTGGCGGCGAGTCCCTTGTGGCCATTATGACATACGCGCGCGCCGCCGATACTCTAGTATTCATACGTGAAACGAAAGGCAAAGACCGGGCAGATCTTCGGGCGGTGGGAAGGAGCGGCTGATGGAAGAGACGGACAGGCACTGGCGGGGAAGTCCGCTCGACGTGGCGGGAGTCGGCATGGACGCCTACGGCATAAAGGAGATCGTCATCGAGTTCGACAACGGCGACGAGGACATCTTTACCCCGAAGCAGCGCGAGGAGTTCGAGTCTTACGAGTTGCACCAAATGGCGGCTTACCTCGACTCGATCGGCCACAGCATCCGCAAAGGCCAGAAGCATTAAAGGAGGTCGACTTGCACGGTATAGAGCGGACCAGGAAGGCCCAAGGGCCGCTGGAGGGCGGTGTTGGCGTAACGCGTATCGTCGTCCGCTACTCGGACGGACGCGCGATGACCTTCGTGCCCGACGCGGGCCGCGACAAGTTCTCCGAGGACGACATCCTGGAGCTGAAGAAGGTCTTCGACCGGATCTCCTCGACGGCCGAATGGGCCGAGATCAACACGCGCTTGGGATTTTAGGTAGGTGGGCGGGTTTCGAACCCACCCTAAAACGCGAAGCGCCCCTATGCCTCGACACGGCGGCGCCTTACGCCCCGCCCTACCTGCCCGGTGCGTCGCGGCCCGGATCGACCGTGTAACGGTCGAGGAAGTCCTCGTCGAGGTCGACCCTTTCGCCCGCCAGCTCCCTGCGTCTCAGGTCCCATAGGACCTGCAGGTCGTGGTCTATCTGTTGCAGGCGCTCGCGGTCATCGGAGTCCGCGTGGTGCGTACCCTCCCTTACCAGGAGTCGCTCGCGCTCCGCCGAAAGCTCTCCTATCTTGCGCATCACACCCTGTGCCATCCTCGCCTCCTACCCATATGTTCCTCCCTGATTCTATCGGATCTGGATAGACTACAATCGGAATTCCTGTCGGCGGAGTGCGAGCAGGGGGAGAAGAGTGCTCAACAGGATCTACCATCTCGGTTACGCGGTGCAGGACATCGGGTCCGCCTCGCGGTTCTACGAGGAGAACTTCGGGGCCGCGCCCGGAGAGCCTGAAGTCATAGAGGACCAGGGGATTATCGCCACCATGTTCAGGGTCGGGGAATCCAGTATCGAACTCGTCCAGCCGACCCGCCCGGACTCGCCCGTCGGTAAGTTCCTGGCCAAACGCGGCGAGGGTTTTCACCACGTCGCCTTCGAGGTCGAGGATCTGGAGGGGACGCTTGCGCAGCTCAAGCGCAACGGCGTCGAGATCATAGACGAGGAGCCGAGGACGGGGGCGGGGGGGACCAGGATGGCCTTCGTCCATCCGAGGGGCGCCTTCGGGGTGCTCACCGAGCTAGTAGAATTGCCACACGCCTGAGACGAGCGGGGAGGACGAGCCGTGGACACCGAAAAACGCCGGGACGAGCGCCGTACGGAGTCCGGGATAGAGGTCAAGCCCCTGTACAAGCCAGAGGACCTGGAAGGCTTCGACTACCCCGAAAAATTGGGAGATCCGGGTGAGTACCCGTACACCCGCGGTCCCTACCCCAGCATGTACCGCGGCAGGCCGTGGACCATGCGCCAGTACGCGGGTTTCGGCACGGCGCGCGAGACGAACGCCCGCTTCAAGTACCTCATAGACAACGGCCAGACCGGGCTCTCCGTGGCCTTCGACCTGCCCACGCAGATGGGACGGGACTCGGACCATGCGCTCGCCCTCGGGGAGGTGGGCAAGGTCGGCGTGGCGATCGACTCGCTCCTGGACATGCGCGACCTCCTGGAGGGGATACCACTGAGGGACGTCTCCACCTCGATGACGATAAACGCGACGGCCTCGATCCTTTTGCTCCTCTACTCGCTCGTCGCCGAAGAGCAGGGTGTGGAGGCCCATGGCGTCACAGGGACGACCCAGAACGACATACTCAAGGAGTATCTGGCCCGCGGCACCTACATCTACCCGCCGGGACCTTCGATGAGGATCACCACCGACATGTTCGCCTACTGCGCCTCAGAGTTGCCGCGTTGGAACACCATCTCCATTTCCGGCTACCACATAAGGGAGGCCGGATCCACGGCCGTCCAGGAGTTGGCTTTTACCCTCTCCAACGCCATAGCCTACGTCGAGGCCGCCCTCGACGCCGGGCTGGAGGTGGATGAGTTCGCGCCGAGGCTCTCGTTCTTCTTCAACGCCCACAACGACCTGTTCCAGGAGGTGGCCAAGTACAGGGCGGCGAGGAGGATGTGGGCGAGGATCACGCGCGACCGCTTCGGTGCGATCGACGAGAGGAGCAGAAAGCTCAGGTTCCACACCCAGACGGCGGGCTCCTCGCTGACGGCCCAGCAGGCGGAGAACAACATCGTCCGCACCACCGTTCAGGCGCTCTCCGCGGTCCTTGGCGGGACTCAAAGCCTGCACACCAACGCCTTCGACGAAGCCCTCGCGCTCCCGACGGAGCGGAGCGCGCGCATCGCCCTCAGAACCCAGCAGATCCTGGCGAGCGAGGGCGGCCTGACGGGGACCGCCGACCCGCTCGCAGGCTCGTACTACGTCGAGACGCTCACGGACGCGATCGAGGAGGAAGCCTGGGCATACATAAGACGCATCGACGAGCTGGGGGGCTCGGTAAAGGCCGTCGAGGAGCGCTTTATGCAGCGTGAGATCGAAGACGCCGCCTACCGTTACCAACGGGAGGTGGAGAGGGAGGAACGTGTAATCGTCGGCGTCAACAGATACACCTCGGGTGGGACCGACGACCCAGACATGGAGCTCCACACCGTCGACGAGACGATCCGCGCGCGGCAGAAAGAACGGCTCGCGCACCTCAAGGAGAGCAGGGACAACGTTGCCGTCGAGAAGGCCCTCTCCCAACTGAAGGAAGCGGCCGAGGACGGCGAGAACCTTCTCTACCCGATGAAAGAAGCCCTGGCAGAGCTCGCGACGCTCGGCGAGGTCTCCGACACCCTCCGCGGGGTCTTCGGCGAGTACAGGCCTTCTTGAAAGCGGTGTGCGGAAGGATCTGATGGAGGCCACGATCCACGCTCCGAGTGCTCTTCGAAGTCGGGTCGAAGGGCCCGAACGGAGGCATCTCGACCCTGTGTTAACATTGCCCCGAAGCACAGAGTGTTTACCGCGCTTTCGAACTAGTTCGAGTTACCGGTCCGTGGAGCCGGAGGAGGTTGGCAAACGTGGTTGATTGGTTTCGCAGACGTAAGGCCGGGTCACCGGATGGCGGTAATCGGCCGGCGCATCTCGAGGCCGAGACGGCAGAAGAGCTTGTGGACCGGGAGCCGGCCGACGGGTTTTCGGAGGCCGGTATCCGTGAGGCTTTGAGAGACGTAAGGGACCCCGAGATAGGGCGCGACCTCGTCTCGCTGAACATGATCCGAGGTATAGAGATTGCCGGTTCGCTCGTCACCGTCGGCGTCGCCCTCACCACCGCAGGCTGTCCTTTGAAGCACAGGATCACCACCGACATCACTGACCGCCTCAAACTGATCGAGGGCGTCCAAGAGGTCGAGGTC
>Ga0081538_10003774_pt1 | contig 14180 bp, 16 predicted proteins | sample TabmetS5T2R1_FD_71022 | JGI IMG/M metagenome (GOLD analysis project Ga0081538, IMG submission 71022) | Tabebuia heterophylla rhizosphere microbial communities from the University of Puerto Rico - S5T2R1 | ecosystem: Host-associated > Plants > Roots > Rhizosphere ... | reverse complement strand
CGCCCGCCGCCGAAACGCCCCAGCTGCCCACCTCGCCCCAGCAGTTGCTGGCGCGCCTCCAGGCGCTCGGCATCGCCTACCAGAACCACGAGCATGCGGCGGTGTTCACGGTCGAGGAGGCCAAGGCCCTGCGCGGCGCGCTGACCGGCGGCCACATCAAGAACCTGTTCCTCCGCAACAAGAAGGAGGAGATGTGGCTGGTGGTGGCCGAGGAGGACAAGCGCATCGATTTGAAGGCGCTGGGCGAGAAGCTGGGCGCGGGCAAGCTGTCTTTCGGCTCGCCTGATCGGTTGCTGCGATACCTGGGCGTCTTGCCGGGCGCGGTCACGCCGTTCGGCATCATCAACGACCAGGACCGCAAGGTGAATGTGGTGCTGGACCGCGACCTGATGGGCTTCAACCCGGTGAACGCTCATCCGCTGGTCAACACCATGACCACGGCACTGTCGCCGCAGGATCTGGTGAAGTTCCTGGAGGCCGAGGGGCACAAGCCGGACATCCTGGACATAGGATAAGGAGTGAGGATAAGGGGTGGGCCCGGCTTGATCCGGGCCCGCCGAAGGGCCAAATTAACGGCCAAGATCAGGGAATTTTCTGGAGTTGAGTGAAATGGATCAGTTGATTGGCGGTGGCAAGCCGGGCAAGGCCGGCAATGGCGCTCCCGCGGGCGACCTGGTGAAGGACACCAACACCGCCTCGTTCCGCGCCGACGTGCTCGACGCCTCGATGCAGGTGCCGGTCATCGTCGATTTCTGGGCGCCGTGGTGCGGCCCGTGCAAGCAGCTTGGCCCGATCATCGAAAAGGCCGTCAAGGATGCGCGCGGCGCGGTCAAGCTGGTCAAGATCAACGTCGACGAGAACCAGGAGCTGGCGGCGCAGATGCGCATCCAGTCGATCCCGGCGGTCTATGCGTTCTTCCAGGGTCGGCCGGTCGACGGCTTCGTCGGCGCCCAGCCGGAAAGCGCGCTGAAGCAGTTCATCCAGCGCCTGTCGAAGCTGGCGGGTGGCGAGCCCGGCCCGTCACCCATCGATGAAGCTTTGGAGCATGCCGAAGCCGCGCTCAAGGAAGGCGACCACGAGGCCGCCAGCGCGATCTTCGCGCAGATCCTGGAGCATGAGCCGGACAACGTGAAGGCGCTGGGCGGCATGGCGCGCTGCTGCATCGCGGTGGGCGAGCTGGACCAGGCCAAGAAGTTCCTGGCCCAGGTGCCGGCTGCCCAAGCCAACGATCCGACGATCGCCGGTGCGCGGGCGCAGATCGAGCTGGCGGAAGCGGGCCAGAAGTCCGCCGGCCAGTCTCAGGAGCTGCGCGCCCGCGTCGACGCTAACCCGAAGGACTTCGACGCGCGCTTCGCCCTGGCGCAGGCTCTGTTCGCCGGCGGCGATCGCGAAGGCGGTATCGACCAACTGCTGGAGATCATCCGCCTCAACCGCACCTGGAACGAGGAAGCGGCGCGCAAGGAGCTGGTGAAATTCTTCGAGGCGATGGGCCCGACCGATCCGCTGACCCTGAGCGCGCGGCGCCGCCTATCCTCGCTGCTGTTCAGCTAGTCGCGCGATGCGCCCCGGCCCGACCTCGCTCGGTCCCTTCGATCCCGGCTACAAGGAGCTGCCGGCCGCGCTGCCGATCTTTCCGTTGACCGGCGCGGTGCTGCTGCCCGGCGGGCGCCTGCCGCTCAACATCTTCGAGCCGCGCTACCTCGCCATGACGCGCCATGCCCTGATGCAGCCGACGCGCCTCATCGGCATGGTGCAGCCGGTGGAGGAGGGCGCAGACCGAAACCCCGATGCCACCGCCCGGCCGGCGGTGCAGCGCATCGGCTGCGCCGGCCGCATCGTCTCGTTCCAGGAGAACGAGGAGGGGCGCTATCTCATCACCCTGAGCGGCCTCATCCGGTTCGAGATCAAGCGCGAGCTGCCGCTGCACGAAGGCGGCTTCCGCTTGGTGGAGCCGCATTTCGCGCCGTTCGCCGAGGACATGGCGGAGAGGGACTTCGAGATGGCGGCCAAGGCCGAGTTCCTCGCCGCCTTCAAGGCCTATGTCGAGAAGAAGCAGCTGAAGGTCGACTGGGACGCCATCAAGGGCGCGCCCGACGATCACCTGCTGGTCTCGCTCGCCATGCTCTCGCCCTTCTCGCCGGAGGAAAAGCAGAGCCTCTTGGAATGCGCCGACCTGGCGCAACTGACGGCGATGATGACGGCCTTGTTCGAGCTCGCGGGCGCCAACCGGCAATCGCCCGACCGCATCTTGCACTAGGGGATTTCGCCATGACCGACCTCACCCCCTCCGATCGCACGCCCGCTTTCGCCGTTGATCCGAAGCTGCTGGAGATTTTGGTCTGCCCGCTGACCAAGGGCACGCTGATCTACGATCGCGAGAAGCAGGAGCTGGTCAGCCGCGGCGCCGGCCTCGCGTACCCGATCCGCGACGGCATCCCCATCATGCTGGTCGACGAAGCGCGCCAGCTGACCGACGACGAGCTGGCGGCGAACTAGCCGCCATTCCATGACCACCGACAAGCACGAAGACCTCAGCACGCAGCATTGGCCGGTGGAGATCCGGCTGAAGCAGGCGGAGAAGGCGCTGGAGGTCGATTTCGACGACGGATCGAAGTTCCGCTATCCGGCGGAGCTGCTGCGGGTCGAAAGCCCGTCGGCGGAGGTGATGGGGCACGGTCCGGGGCAGAAGACCATCGTCGCCGGCCGGCGCCATGTCGGCATCCTGGCGCTCGAGCCGGTCGGCAACTACGCCATCCGCATCAAGTTCGATGACCTGCACGACACCGGCATCTTTTCGTGGCGCTATCTCTACGAGCTCGGCCGCGACCAGGAGACGATCTGGGCGGAGTATCTGAAGGCGCTGGCCGAGAAGGGCCTCAGCCGCGATCCGCGCCCGCGCCACTAGCCATCATCTGCGCCGGCAGATCCGGCGCTTGTGTGGCTTCTGCCTCCATCGCGTCCGGAACCAGCCATCCGCGATAGTGCGCGAGCAGCCCGACCAGCGGCACGCGCAGGCTGACATCGAAGCGGAAGCGTTCGTCCAACACCTGCTCGAACGCCGCAACCCGCGGCAGCAGCGCGTGCGGCAGGCGGATGCCGAACAGCTTGCCCTTGACGATCTGGTAATGCAGCCGCGTGCCGTCCCAGCGCAGGCGGATGGTGAAGACGAACGCGCCGAACCGCTCGGTGATCTCGCCCGGGATGCGCGCGCGGCTGAGGCGCGAGCGCATGACGCGGCCGGAGAAATCGCGCTCCCAATGCTCGGTGCCGCCGCGCTGGGTGAAGCGCACGGTCACCGGCAGGTCGCGGCCCGCGCGCGGCATGCGGAACAAGGCGCGGATCAGCAGCGCCAGCGGGTTGGCGCTGCGGTCGACATCGCAGCGTCCGCTGGCGGAGGCGCACTGGCGGCGGCTGTGGATGACGCGGATCGGCTCCGGCAGGCGGCTGAAGTCGCGATGCATGGCGAGCGCGAATAGGTCGCTGCGATCCTTGGCGCGGGCGAGGGTGAAGACCGGTAGATGCGCGACCTGCGCCAGGATCTCGTCCAGCGTCAGAATCCCGAGGCACGGATAGGCGCCGGCCGGCAAGATCTCGCCGCGCGCCAAGCGCGCCACCAGCGCCACTGCGGGCGCCGCCGGCACGAACGGGCCCTGCCCCTTCTCCGCGACTAGACGCCAGCGGTAGGACATCGGCCGGCCGTCGGCGCTGATGCCGTCGACATCCACCAGCATGCCGCCGCGGTCGCTCCCGAAGCCGTAGAGCCGGTCCGCGATCCAATGCAGCATCCGGTGCAGCGGCAACAGGCTCCTGAGCCAGCCCTGCCTCACCGGCCAGGACAGCAACCATAGCCCGACATGCAGCACGGACAGCTCGAGGCCGGCATAGAACTCGACCGCCTTCAGCGTCGGGTAACGTTGCGGCAGCAGAAGCAGGTCCGGCGCATCGCACGCCGACAGCCAGCGCTTGCCGAGGGTACGATCGCGGTCGATGCGGATGCGCCGCTGATGCATCTCGCCCCAGCCCGGCACGGTGGTCCAGCGGCCACCGCGCAGCACGGGCAAGGGCCGGCCGGCCTGGCCGATCACCGCCTGCACCAAACTCGATCCCCTCGGCGCGCGGTTGCCCGGGCTGATGCCGATGCGCACCGACGTCGGCGCAAGGCCCGCCTCCGCCACCACCGCGCCGGAAAGCGCCGGCACGGTGCTGGCGCCGGTGATGACCGCGACTCCTTTGGCGCGCGCCGCGTCATCGAGCTGCGCGATGCCGGCGACGAACGCGTGCGAATCGGAGAGGTCGATGTAGTGGATGCCGGCGTCGATGCAGGCTTCGGCCACGCGGTAATCGGCGCCCTGGAACGGCCCGATGGTGTTGACGACGACATCCGGCCGCCGCGCCATCAGGTCGGCGAGGTCAGATGGCTTTGCGATATCGAGCGCGGTATGGTCGGCCTTCAATTCGCGTGCGAGTGCTTCCGCCTTCTTGGCATCGCGCCCGACGATCAGGATCGCAACATTCTCCATCCGCGCCAGCAGGCGGCAGATGCGGCTGCCGAAGGCGCCATAGCCACCCAGGACGGCGACCTGGAGGGTCAGAGCGGCCGCCCCTGCACCAGGCGCGGCAGCTTGCCGACAATGCCCATGGCGTGGCGCATGGCGAGGCGCTTCAGCGGCATGGTGCGGTTGAAAATCGCGAAGCCGAGGTCGCGCGCCATCCGCAGCGGCGCGAAGTCGTTGGAGAAGAGACGCGTCAGCCCATCCATGAAGGTGGACAGCATCAGGTTGTCGAACCGCCGCCAGCGCGCGTAGCGATCCAGCACTTCCATCGCGCCGAGATCGAGCCCGGCGCGCGAGGCATCGACCAGGACCTCCGCCAGCGCGGCGACGTCGCGCACGCCGAGATTGAAGCCCTGGCCCGCGATCGGGTGGATGCCGTGGGCGGCATCGCCGGTCAACGCGAAGCGCGGCCGCACATAGCTGTCGGCCAGCACCATGGTCAGCGGATAGGAGAAGCGCAGGCCGAGCGGACGCACTTGGCCGAGGCTCGAGCCGAAGCGCCGCTCGATCTCCTTGCCGAACGCGTCGTCGTCCAGCTTCAGCAGCATCGGCACCAGGCGCGGATCTTCCGACCACACGATGGAAGAGCGATGCCGCACCGTGCCGTCCGCCAATGTCTCGTCGGTCATCGGCAGCATGGCGAAGGGACCCGCGGGCAGGAAATGCTCGTGCGCCACGCCGTGATGCGGCTTCTCGTGCGTCACGGTGCAGACGATGGCAGCCTGGCTGTAGCCGAACTCGCGCGCCGCGATGCCGGCCATGCGGCGCAGCGCCGATTGCTTGCCGTCGGCCGCCACCACCAGCTGCGCCGTCAGCACGCTGCCGTCTTCCAGCGTCACGCGCGCCGCGTCGCTCGCGAGGTCCAATGCAGTGACGACGTGCGGCGCCAGATGCGTGAGGTTGGCGCATTCCTTCGCCCGTTCCAGCAGCGCGATGCGCGTCAGGCGATTCTCGATGATGTAGCCGAACGGCGCCGCCGGCTTGTCCGGCTCGCAGGCGATGATCGTGGTCGGCTCGGTGTCGGGCGGCAGCGGGGTCGGCTTACGGTCGAGCAGGTCGAGGTGGCTGTAGTGCACATAGCCGTGGCTCTCACCCTTGACGTGCCAGCCGCCGTCGGTGACGCGGATGTCGAGGATGGGCTGCGCGTCGGCCGCCAGACGGTCCCACGCGCCGATCGCGGTCAGCACCTGCTGCGATCCGTAGGCGACGGCGGCGGAGCGCCCGTCATAGCCGCGTCCGGTCAGCGCTTCGGCGGATTCGGCCTCCACCACGATGGTGCGGATGCCGCCCTCGGCGCAGGCGATCGCGAGCGTCAGGCCGACCAGCCCGCCGCCGACCACGATCAGCTCGGCCTCGTTGTCGCCTGTAATGCCCCCGCGCGTCATGGCGCCAAGGTGGCGGCTTGGCGCTCGATTGTCCAGCGGCTACAAGGACGCATGGAGAAGGCCAAATTCACCGCCGATTTCGGCAGGACCGCCACGGACTATGCGCGCCATCGCGCCGGTTATCCGGACTGGTTGTTCGAGCGGCTGATGCGACGCGGCCTGGCGCGGCCGGGCATGCATGCACTCGATCTCGCCACCGGCACCGGATATCTGGCGCGCGGCCTCGCGCAGCGCGGGCTCACCGTCACCGGCCTCGATATCGCGCCTGACATGATAGACGCGGCCAAAGCGCTGGACGCGGCGCAGGGCCTCGCCATCGAGTATGTCGTCGGCAAGGCGGAGGAGACCGGCCTGCCAACCGCTGCCTTCGACCTCGTGACCGCGGCCTGCTGCTGGCACTGGTTCGACCGGCCGAAGGCGAGCGCGGAAATCCTGCGGCTGCTCAAGCCGGGCGGCTGGCTGGTGATCTGCGCCCAGAATTGGTTTCCCCTGGGCGCCAATGTGGTTGCGCGCACCGAGGCGATCCTGCAGCGGCACAATCCCAAATGGCCGTTCGGCGGGCTGGACGGCATGACGCCCGGCGCGGTCCGCGATCTGCGCGCGGCAGGCTTCCAATCGATCGAGAGCTTCTCGGTCGACTTCGAGATTCTCTACAGCCACGAAGGCTGGCGCGGCCGCATGCGGGCCTCGGCCGGCGTCTCCGGCAGCCTCGCGCCGGAGCAGGTCAAGGCGTTCGATGAAGAGCTTGCTGCCATGCTGGCGCGCGATTTCCCGCGGCAGCCACTGCAGGTGACTCACTGCCTGTATGCGGCATTTGGACGGAGAGCTTAGGCCTCGCGCTCCGCGTCAATGATCTGGCGCGCGACGCGGCCGGCGAAGCCGGCGCGGGCCATGGCGGCGAGGTCCTTGTCGCGGCATTCGGCGCGCGTGTCGTCTTCGCTGCGGTAGGGCCCGAGTCGCCGGCGCCGCGCATAGCGCCGCGCGGCCTCCAGTTCGGGCTCCTCGTATTCCATCGACAGGCGGTCGACCGCGGCGCGCGCGGTCTCGCTCTCGACGCCCTTGGCAGAGAGCTTAGCGATGATGTGGGCGCGCGAGGTGCCGCGCGCGGAGAGGCTGCGCGCCCGTGCCTCGGCATAGGCCCGGTCGCTCAGGACCCCGCTGGCTTCCAGCCACTGGATGGCCTCGTCGAGCGCGGCGATCAACGGCGCTGGATCGTCGCCATGATGCCGCACGGAATTGCGGATCTTGCGCAGCATCACCTGGCGCAGGCGCGCGCGCGGAGCGGCGAAGCGATCAAGATAATCGAGAGCGGCGCCCTTGAGATCGGCGGGCGTGAGACGGCGCGGGGGTCGCAGATGGCCCATGCGCACATGGTGCCAGAAAGTGCCCGGGATGCCAAGGTGGGTGGCTTGCACGAGTCTCCCCTCATGACTATGGTCACGCGCCATGTCCTCGCCGCGCACGCTCCCGCAATCCCTCGCTCCGCGCCATTACAGCACCGTCAACTGGGTCGGGCTGCACACCCTCTACATGAAAGAGGTGCGCCGCTTCATGACAGTCGCGACCCAGACCATCCTGGCGCCGATGGTGACGACCCTGTTGTTCCTGGCGGTGTTCGTGCTGGCCCTCGGCCATGCGGTCGATCGGGTGGCGGGTGAACCCTACATGGAGTTCCTCGCGCCCGGTCTCATCATGATGGCGATCACCCAGAACGCGTTCGCCAACACCTCGTCCTCGATCCTCATCTCCAAGATCCAGGGCAACATCGTCGACCTGCTGATGCCGCCTTTGACGCCGCTGGAGCGCACCATCGGCCTCGCCGGCGGCGGCCTCACCCGCGGCCTGGTGGTCGGGATTGCGACCTGGGTCGCCATGGTGCCGTTCGTGCCGGTCAGCCTCGCGCATCCCGGCTTCATCCTGTTCCATGCCGTGATGGCGAGCCTGCTGATGTCGCTGGTCGGGGTGCTGGCCGGCGTGTGGGCGGAGAAGTTCGACCACATGGCCGCCATCACCAACTTCGTCGTGACGCCGGCAGCGTTCCTGTCCGGCACCTTCTATTCGGCCGAGCGCCTGCCGCCGTTCTGGCAGGGCGTCGCGCATGCCAATCCGCTGTTCTACATGATCGACGGCTTCCGCTACGGCTTCATCGGCCACGCCGACGGGTCGCTGATGGCCGGGATCCTGGTGCTGCTGGGCGCCAACGCGGTCCTGCTGTGGCTGACCCATCGTCTGTTCGCAACCGGCTATCACCTCAAGGCATGAACAGAGCCGCTCCAAAGGCGATCAGCGCACTGCAGGCGCGGCGCTTCGGCCCGGTCAACTGGATCGGCTGCGGGAGCCTGCTGCGCCGGCAGTTCAGGAACGGCTTCTCCGACCTGCACTACACCATCCTCGGACCGGTGATCTCCAACGCGCTCTACCTGCTGCTGTTCGTGATCGCCTCGTCCTCGCTGACCACGCTCGACCCGGGCACGCTCGTTGCGTTCATCGCCCCCGGCCTCGTCTGCTTCGCGATCGCCGAGCGGGCATTCGAAGTCTCCGGCGCCAACCTCATCTACGACAAGCACGAGCGCATCCATTTCGACTGGCTGATGGCGCCCTTGACCCCGACGGAGAAGGCGGCGTGCTTTGCCATCAGCTCGACCATCGGCGGCATGGCGGTCGGCGCCGCGGTGGCGCTGATGACCCTGCTGTTCGTGCCGGCCGGAGTGGCGCATGTCGGTGCGCTGCTGTTCTTCGCCGTCGCGACCGGCATGATGCACGGCCTCATCGGTACCCTGCTCGGCATCTGGGCGGCGAAGTGGGATCAGTATACGGCGCTGCACACCTTCGTGCTGCTGCCGCTCGCCTTCCTCAGCGGCGTGTTCGCGCCGGTCGCCTCGATGCCGGAAACCGCGCAGACGCTGATCGCCTTCAACCCGATCTTTTACCTGATCGACGGCTTCCGCTACGGCGCGATCGGCGAAGCCGCGGCCGACCTCCGCCTGTCGGTCGGCGTGGCGCTCGCGGTCAATGCCGGCTTGTTCGCCTGGGTCCACTACTGGCTGCGGACCGGCTACCGGCTGAAGAGCTAGGGCAGCCCCTCTTCCAGATCCTCGCGCGCGTAGCCGAGTTGCGACGCGCCTTCCTCCAGATAGTCGGCAAGCAAGGGCGTGCCCATCAGATAGCGGGTTTCGTCGCCATTATGGCGATCGTGCGCGGCGCTGACCGCTTCATCCCAGTCCTCGTTGGTGAAGTCGCCGCGGCCGACCCAGGTCAGGGCGACGATCTCATCGCGCTGGTCGTCGTTCAGTGTATTGAGCGCTTCCTTCAGCTCCTGCGCGGTCGGATTGTCGGGCCGGTCTTCCAGGATCGTGGTGTTGCCGGCCTCGTCGTCGATCGGGTTGCTCGCATCGTCAACCAGGATCGGTGGGACTTCCGCGTCGAACTCCCGCGCCTTTTCGATGATGTAGACCAGTGTCTCGAGCGGAACGGATAGGTTCGGCATCGCATGCTCCCAAACGCCATTCGGCCCTTATGACTTATGGCTTGGGAACAGGCGCGGCCGGTAATGGTTCCGGCCGGCTCTGATGGTTACTGCATCGTAAAACGCATGCCAGGCTTGTTGAAGCGCATCCCGTTGTGGCGCCAGTGCTTGTTGTGCTTCCAGTGCTTGTTGTGCTTCCAGTGACCGTGCTTCCAGCTCTTATGCCACCATGGCTTGCCCACGTGCAGCGAAGGGTGGCGCTTGATGAATTGCCACTGCTTCTTGGCGAAGGACGGCCGCTCGAAGATGAAATTCGGATGACGCACCACGAAGGTCGGCTGCCCGACGATGAAGCCGGGCTGGTTCACGATGAAGCCAGGCTGGTTCACGATGAAACCGGGATTGCCGACCACGAAGCCCGGGCGGGTGACAATGACGCCGGATCCGCCGCCGATGACGATCTGCGAGCGCCTGTTGAATTGATGGTGAGTCTGAGAGCGCCAGTGCCGGGTCCAGCCGGTGGAGTTGCCCCAGTTGGACGTCGAGCGATTCCATTGGCTCTCGTCGGCGCTGGCCGGCGTGACGCCGCCAGCGATGCCCAGAGTCAACGCGAGAGTCAGCGCCACCGCCAGGGCGGCAAGCAGGCGCGCGGCGTTCGTATTCGGAAGCTGTGCAAACATGGGTGCCGTCCTTCTATGGGTCCCGGTCGACGGCGCAGAGATGTCGATTATACGACAAACAAGACCGGCGCGATGCAGTTGCCTCCACGCGCCGGAACACATTGCGGTGAGCGCCCCTCCAACGGGGGAGCGCTCAGTAGTTGCTGCTTGACAGTGGCGTCAGCTGGATGACACGCACGCCGTTCTGCATCTTGATTGTCGGCTTCGGCTTGTAGCCCCTCTGCTGGTTGGTCGGCACCACGGCAGGCGTCGCCGCCGCCCTGCGCTCGACAACCGGCTGTGGCGCCTCGTAAAGCGTCCGTGGCACGAACACGTACTCGTCGCCATAGTACGACACCACCGTCGGCCGCCGCAGGATCACGCCGCCGCCGGTGCTGACGGTGCCCGGCGCGCGGTAGCCGCAATCGCCGTAGCAATAGTTGCTGAAGCCGCCATAGGAGCGGTTGCGATAGGTGTGGCCGTAATAGCCCGGCAGCTTGCGGATCTTGGGCCCGGTCTGCGGCGGATAGACCCACGGCTGTGGCATGTACCACGGGATCTGCTCGGTGGCCTGCGGGGCCTGCTCGACGTAGTTCTGCGCGCTGGCCGGCGTGACGGTGAACACCGCGCCGAGCGCAAAGCCGAGCGCCACGAACAAAGCGGCGAGCGGCCGGAGTGCTTGCAGTTTCATGGCTTCTGTCCTCTCGCGATTGTTGCCATCGCTGATGGCTCAAATATCGCTCAAATGCGATCGGACGTAATGGTTAAAATCCTAAAATCGGTGACCTATACCACAGATGCGCAAAGGGGCGAGACCCTGCAGTCTCGCCCCTCTCGCAGCCTTCGAATCTGACGTCGGGGGATGTCAGTCGAAGTCGAGCGGAAACACGATGTTGACCTCTGGCCGGCGATGGACCGGCGCCGGGTAGTAGTAGACCGGCGGCGGTGGCGGCGGGGCCACGTAGACCGGCGCCGGCTGGTAGTAATAGACCGGCGGCTGGTAGTAGTAGCCTTCGCTGTAGTAATCGCCGTAGTGATGCTTGCGGTGCTTGTGGCGGTGCCAGCGGCCTTCGCCTTCGCCGCCTTCCTCGTCGTCGTCCGCCATCGCAGGCGAAGCGGCGAGGATCGCGAGGCTCACCGCGATCAACGTTCCACCCAGCACCCGCGCCAGGGCCGTCGCGCAGCTGCGGCGCTGCTCCAGCAGTTCGATGTCAGCAGTCATCATCGTTGTCCCCTTTCCAAGTTAACCCACCCCAATGCCGCTCAGTCGAAGTCCAGCGGGAAGACGATGTTGATCTCAGGCCGGCGATAGACCGGCGCCGGGTGGTAGTAGACCGGCGGCGGGGGCGCCACGTAGACCGGCTGCGGCTGCACATAGACCACCTTCGGCCGGCGCGGCTGGTAGTAGTGGTAGCCGCCGTGGCCGTAGTTGTAGTGGCCATGCTTCCAGTGCTTGTGGCCGTGGCCATTCCAGTGCTTGTGGCCGTGGCCATAACCATGGCCGTTGCCGTGCTTCCAGCTGTCCGCCATGGCCGACGAACCTGCTGACACCACCAGGCCGACCGCCACCAGAGCTCCGGCCGCCAGCTTTCCCAAACTGGTTTTGCGCGGATGCTTCGACGTCGTCATTGTCCGATCTCCTTATGGGCGTCCCTCGAACGGCACCAGCCGCTCGTCCCGCCGACGATGTAACTCGATCCGGCCTGATTCCCGCCGTGACGAGGGTGTTACCTCGCAACTTCGTGATCGCGATTCATCGTTTCGAATCAAGAAGATGAACCCCAGATGAACGAACTCCGGAGTTCAAATTTGTTGAACTCGCGGGTAACGGCGCGGCAGCATCCTCTGGTTGTGTTAACCACAACTCATCGTTGACATTAGTTCGATCTTTGTTCTAAATGGCGCCTTCGCTTCGTCTGAGAGAGGGAGGGTCGTCCATGCGTCGCATCGCCGGGTTGTCCAACAAGAAGCTCAAGAGGCCGCCGGCGAAGGTGCGCAAGGTTCCACCGAAGGGGGCGCGCAAGGCGGCCCGCCCGATGTCGGCGCCGCAGATTCCGGCCTACCACGTCATCGATATCTGCTTCCAGGGCATCGACCGCGACAGCATCATCATCAACCGTCGGCAGTTCCCCGCGCACATGCGCGCCGATCTGCAGCCCGCGTTCGAGGAGCTGTTCGTCAAGGATGCCGACCATATCGTCGGTGTCCTGGCAGCGTACCATTTCGAACGTCTGACCTTCGCCAAGCTCATGCATCGCGACAAACGCGAGCCCGTCGCCGTTGGCCCGTTGCAGTTTGACGATGTCGACATCGGCGAGGCAAACCCGGCGCGCTGCTTCGAGAATGCGCTGGTGCTGCGGGACAGCGCGCCGATCCCGCATGCCGTCTTCCTCATGCACATGCGGGAGCATGGCGAGAACCCGCTGCTGACGGTGGAGATCGCGGTGCCGCGCGATCGCGATGGCGCGGATGAATTCGTGCAGGACTGCTTCCGTCGGCTGGAGCAGGCGATCGCGCAATCCCGCGCCTACCGCGGCAAGGTGCTGTCGCTCGAGAAGGCAGAGCACTACGAGGGCCGCTCCCGCGGCATCCTCGTCCATCGTATTCCGCGAGTGGCGCCGGATGCGGTGATCCTGCCGGCGGCAACGCGGACGCTGCTGGACCGTAACGTGATCGACTTCATGCAGGCGCGCGAGAGCTTGCGCGCGCTGGGCCTGCAGACCAAGAAGGGCATCCTGCTCTATGGCCCGCCCGGCACGGGCAAGACCCACACCATCCGCTATCTCGCCAGCAATCTGCCTGGCATCACCACCTTCATCATTACCGCGGGACAGGTGGGGCTGCTCGCGCATTACATGACGCTCGCGCGCTTGCTGCAGCCCTCCATGGTGGTGATCGAAGACGTGGACTTGATCGCGCGCTCGCGGGAGCGGATGCAGGGCGGCTGCGAGGAAGTGCTGCTGAACCGCCTGCTGAACGAGATGGACGGGCTGCAGGAGAACAGCGATGTCCTATTCGTGCTGACGACCAACCGACCGCAGGACCTGGAAGCGGCCCTGGCGCAAAGGCCGGGCCGCATCGACCAGGCGATCGAGGTGCCGTTGCCCGACGAAGGCTGCCGCGACAAGCTGGTGCGCCTCTACGGCCGCGGCATGAAGCTGTCGTCAGCGCTCATCGCCGAAGCCGCCAAGCGCACCGACGGCGTCAGCGCCGCCTTCATCAAGGAGCTGATGCGCCGCACCGCACAGGCCGCGATCGCGCGCGGCGGTGCGAAGAAGGTGACGGAGCCGAACGAGGCTGACCTCAGCGAGGCGCTCGACGACATGCTGTTCAGCGGCGGGAAGCTGAACGTGAAGCTGCTGGGTGGTGCAACGAACTAAGCCTCTCTGAGCTCAACGAGCGCCTGATTGAGGTCGGCGATCAGATCCTCGGTCTCCTCGAGGCCGACATTGAACCGCACCAGCCGCTCGGCCGCCGGCCGCACTGTCCGCTTGAGGTGGAACTGGGGCATGACCAGGCTGGTGACGCCGCCCCAGCTGAAGCCGATCTTGAACAGCGTCAGGCTGTCGATGAAGCGGACCACCGCCTCCGTGGAGAAGCGCGCGTCGAACTCCACGGAGAACACGCTGGCCGATCCGGTGAAGTCGCGCTTCCAGATCTCGTGCCCGGGGCAGGAAGGAAGCGCGGGATGGAGAACGCGCGCAATCTCCGGCTGATCGGCCAGCCAGCGCGCGACCGCGAGCGTGGAGCGCTCCAGCTGCGCGAGCCGCACGCCCAGCGTCTGCAGGCCGCGCAGCGCCAGGCTGCAATCGTCGGGCGACACGGCCATGCCGGTCAGGAACGTCGCCGTGCCGATCGCCTGATAGAGCGCCTCGTCGCGCACCGTCACCGCGCCGAGCAGCAGATCGCTGTGCCCGCCGATATACTTGGTCACCGCCTGCACCGAGACATCGACGCCGTGCGCGAACGCATCGAACAGGACGCCGGCCGAATAGGTGTTGTCGAGCGCGACTAGCGCCTTGTGCCGATGCGCGGCGGCGGCGATCGCCGGCACGTCCTGCACCTCCATGGTTGCCGAGCCAGGACTCTCGCACCAGATCAGGCGCGTGTTGCCACG
>Ga0081538_10003773_pt1 | contig 14182 bp, 13 predicted proteins | sample TabmetS5T2R1_FD_71022 | JGI IMG/M metagenome (GOLD analysis project Ga0081538, IMG submission 71022) | Tabebuia heterophylla rhizosphere microbial communities from the University of Puerto Rico - S5T2R1 | ecosystem: Host-associated > Plants > Roots > Rhizosphere ... | reverse complement strand
GCCCGGCGAGCTCGTGTACGGCGACACCTATGCCGGCTACGCCGAGTACGCCACGATCGCCACTCGGCCGAGCGGGATGTCACATGGTGCGTTACCTGTCGGCGACCTCCCCGTTGAACGAGCGGTCTTCGTCGAGCCTCTGGCCGACTGTCTCCACGCCGTCCACGATCAGGCTCAGGTGACCGAGGGCGACCTGGTTGCCGTGATCGGAGCCGGCTCCATGGGACTGCAGGTAACGGCCGCGGCGGCGAGGGCCGGCGCCCGCGTGCTCGTGGTGGAGCCGCGCCCCGACCGACGCGCTATCGCCGAAACCCTGGGCGCCGACCTCGCCGTGGCGGCGGACGGCTGGCGGCGCGCCTGCACCGAATGGGCCGACGGCGCCGCGCCTGACGCAATCATCGTCACGCTCGGGCGCGGCGAGCTGGCCGCGGACGCCGTGCGAGCGTGCGCGCCGGGCGGGCGGGTGATCCTGTTTGCCGGCTTCGGCGACGAGGGTCACGCCTCGATCGACCTCAACCGGCTGCACTACGAGGAGATCTCGCTGGTTGGGAGCGAGTGGGTGGGCGTGCCTCCGCACCAGCGCCTCGACCGCTACGGAGAGGCACGCGAGTTGCTGGCGCTGGGCGATCTGCGGCTCGAGGAGCTCGTCTCGGACGAGGTGGGGCTGGACGGAGTCGAAGAGGCGCTTCGTGCGGTGCACGACCAGCGAAGCCTGAAGACAATCGTCTACCCGGGCAGCCGCACGTGAGTGAGCGCGTCGCGCTCGTGACCGGCGCGAGCCGAGGCGTCGGGCGCGCGACCGCCGTGGCGCTCGCGCGTGCCGGACACCGGGTGGTCGCGGTCGCGCGCAGCGCGCGGTTGCTCGACGAGCTCGCGGTCGAGCCCGGCATCGAGCCACTGCCGGGCTCGATCGACACGCCGGAGGGCTGCCTCGACGTGATCGAGTGGGTCCACGGCCGCGCCGGGCCGGTCACGATTCTCGTCAACAACGCAGGCCGCGGCGGCTGGCACGATCGGCCGATCTGGGATCAGGACCGCGACGGCTGGCGCGCCTCGATGGCCGTGAACCTCGACGCCCCGTTCGAGCTCACACGCGGCTTCGTCCCCGACATGATCGACGCGGGCTTCGGGCGCATAGTCATGATCTCCTCCACCGCCGGACAGTTGGGCGCACCGTCGATGGCGCCGTACTGCGCGTCGAAGCACGGCGTCATCGGCCTGATGCGCTCCGTTGCACAGGATGTCGCGCCGTACGGAATCACCTGCAACGCGATCCTGCCGGGCTGGGTGCGCACCGAGATGGCGGAGCGGGACGCGGAACAGGAGGCCGCGCGGCGTGGCACGAGCGCGGACGAGGTGTGGGCCGAACGCGCCTCGGCGAGTCCCGCGGGTCGCGTGGTCAAGCCGGAGGAGGTCGCCGACGTCGTCGCCTACCTGAGCTCGCCTGCCGCCGCGGCGGTGAACGGCGAGGCAATCACCGTCTCGCTCGGCAGCGCCTGGTAGCCGGGCGGCCGTCAGCCCAGCGAGAGCACCACCATGCCGAACAGCACACCGGCCACGCCCACCAGCTGGTGCCGTGCCACACGCTCGCGCAGCGCGATGAGTCCTACGAGAATCGGAATCACGGGGTAAGAGGCGGCCGCCGCACTCGTGATCGCCAGCTCGCCGATCTCCGCGCCGCGGTTGAAGACGAGGTAGCCGGTCGCGTCGAGCGCACCGGCGACGAGGCAGCCCGCGACTCCGACGCGCCCCAGGACACCCAACGCCGTTGGCGGCTTGGTAACCGCCACCGTCGCCAGAATCGCCACCGTCATCGCGCGGGCGATCAGTATCGGAACGAGCCAGCCGAGGTCGTCGGTGAAGGTGGCGAGACCGAAGAGGTAGCCGCCGAAGGCGACCGAGGCCAGCAATGCGAGCCGGATGCCGCTCCCGTTCGCGTCGGCTGACGCTTCCGTCCTCGGCTCGAGAGCCGCGAGCACGATGAACCCGAGTACGAGCACGCACCCCAGCAACTGAAGCGAGGTGAGCGACTCACCGAGGACTACCACCGCCAATAGGACGACGACCGCGCCGTTGGCCGAGGCGATCGGGCTGACGATCGCGATCGGACCAAGCTCGAGCGCCTTGTAGAAGCCGCCGTAGGCCGCCACCGCCACCGGACCCAGGCCCGCGAGCGCGAGCAGCTGTGCCGTGGACGGGCCCGGCAGGTCGTCCAGCGTCAACGCGACGAGCACGAGCAGCGCCACGCCTACGGCCTGGGTGAAGAGAAGCGTCCGAAAGAATCCGCTGCGGCGCGACAGGTACGTGACGAGCACGTCGGCGAAGCCCCACGCGAGGGCCGCGAGCGTGCCGAGGACGAAGCCGTTGCTCACGCGGGCGCGAGCGAGTTGGCCCGTCAGGCCTCGACGGGCGCGGGGACGAGCCGACGCAGGTGCTCGAAGCTCCTCCGCAGGCGTTCGGCCTGATCCCGAACGTCAGCGCGATTGTCGAGGCCCTCGACGGCGATCGGGAGCTCGCGCCCTTCGAGCCCGGCTGCGAGAGCCGACCAGATCCGAGGCAGGTCCGCGATCCCCTCGCCCGGGTAGCGGTACAGCACCGAGAAGCCGCGACGGTGATAGCCGCCCTCGGTCTGAATCGACTCGAGCTCGAAGTCCTTTACGTGGCCCGCCACCGCGAACGGAGCCAGCGCCGCCACAACCGGGACAGGATCCTCGAGCGCCGCGACCGGATTGATCACGTCGAGGAAGACGCGCGCGCGATCGTCCGCAACCGCCTCGACGATCGAGCGGTACTCGGCGGCGGTGAAGTCCGAGTGGTTCTCGAGGGCGAGTGTCACGCCGGCGTCGCGCGCGGCAGGCAACGAGGCACCGAACGCTTCGATGACCCAGTGTCGCTCGGCCTCGATTGCGTCGGGTCGGTCGGCGAGATCGGCGCGGTAGAACCCGGAGGTCACCCGCAGCAGAGGGCTGCCGAGCGCGACCGCGCGCTCGAGCCAGGCCTCGACCCGGTCCGCCGCGACGCGCGGCTCGTCGCCGAAGCGTGCCCCGCCGAGGAAGTCCCCCGAGGCGAGGATCCGCAGCCCGAGGTCGTCCGCCCGCCGTGCGAGGCCGCGAAGGTCTTCGACACTCCGGTCGCGGGCGTGGTGGAGCGTGAGCTGGAGATACTGCCCGCCCGCGGAGGCCGTCTCCTCGAGCACCCGCTCGAGTCCGATGTCGCCCGTCTCGAGTCGGAGGTGCCAGCACAGCGTGTCTGCGCCCAGCACCAGCTGCGGGAGGCCCGAAGCAGCCGGCTCGGCCGGCTGCGCAGGGAAGGAATCGCTCACGGCCGTATGACCGTCCCGCCGTCGGCCACCAGCGCTGCCCCCGTGACGAAGCTCGCCTCGTCGGAGGCCAGGAAGAGAATGCAGTTGGCGATCTCGCGCGGCTGCCCGAATCGCCCGAGGGGCGCCACGGCCGCGAACTCCGCGCGCAGCTTCTCCGGGTCGTCCACCGCGGCCAGGAACTGGTCGTTAAGCGGAGTGTCGATCACCCCCGGGCAGATGCAGTTCACGCGGATGTTGCGGGCCGCGACGTCCACCGCCAGGGCACGAGTGAGCTGGAGGACCGCGCCCTTGGACGTGGTGTAGGCCCCGTCGTTCTCCCAGGCGATGAAGGAGTTGATCGACCCGACGGTGACGATCGAGCCGCCGTCCGGCATGTGGCGCAGCGCCGCCCTGCAGGAGTAGAACATGCCGTCGACGTTCACGCGCTGTACGCGCTCCCACTGCTCGTCGCTCGTGTCAGCGAGGTTCGGTCCTGTGCCGGACTCGTCCGGCGGCAGCTCGATGCCCGCGTTGGCCACGAGCACGTCGACGCGACCATGCTCTTCGGCGACCTCTGCGAACGCCGCGTCGACGGCGGCGCTGTCGGACACGTCGAGCGTGAGGCCGGGCGGCCGCCGCCCGGTGGCACGCTCCACCTCGGCGCGGGTCTCCGCGACGCGGTCCGGGCTGCGCGAGGTGACCACCACCTGGGCACCCTCCTCGGCGAGCCGAACGCAGGCCGCGCGACCGATACCCGAGCCGGCGCCGGTCACGACCGCGACCTTGTCCGCCATGCGGCTCACAACGTTTCCTTGCCGAACTGCGAGTACATCCCGGCTGTGACCAGCCGGACCGGCGCGGCCGCGCCGTCCAGATCCCGGGCGATCTCCTCGAGGTGCGCCCACGACGGCAGGCCCCAGGCCGCTATGCCCCGCGGCTCCGGACCTAGGCGGCCGATGCGGTCGAGCACGAAGTTGAGCGTCAACTCGGGATGTGCGGCCGAGCGCGCCTCGTAGGCGCCCCGGACGTCGTCCCGCGTCGAGCCTTGCGCGACGTCGAAGAACTCCAGATAAACCCTCTCGGTCTCCACCGGGATCGGCTCGGTCAACGGGTCGTAGGAGCCGGCTTTATCGATGCGAGCGGCGATCTTGAAGGGCTCCTCGAACTCGTCGGCCTCCCCGGAGCGAAAGATGCGCTCCCAGTCGTCGAAGCGGTCGAGCCCCTGGTGGGGCGTGTACCAGAACGCGAGGTACTCGGGTTCCGGGCCGGTGCGCCACGTCCGGCCCAGGTTGGCGAGCAGGACCTCCTCGGGATTCTCCGCGGACCAGCCGGTCTGGCCGTGCCCGGCGAGCGCGTGAAATGCCTCGAGGGAGACGCCCGGGCGCCGGGATATGTACTCGATGTAGACGAGCGGGCCGGTCATGCTCCGCGTCCGCTTGCCGCCGGGATGGTGTCGACGTGCTGGCCGAAACTCGAGCCTTCGCCGTGCGTGGAGTAGCCGCCGTCCACCACCAGCGTGTGCCCGGTCACCCAAGGGGAGCGACTGGGATCAACCAGGAACGAGACCGCCTCGGCGATGTCGCTGGTCTCCCCCACGCGCTGCAACGGGCACGCCCCCGCCTCAGCCGCCTCCACGCCGGGCATCGCCAGCTCGCCCTGCGTGGAGGGAGTCCGAATCGTGCCCGGCGCGACGGAGTTCACCCTTACGCCGCGCGGGCCCAGCTCGTACGCGGCGCCCTTCACGAGGCCGTCGATCGCCGCCTTGGAGACGGTGTAGTGCGCCGCGGTGTCCCACACGAGCCAGGATGCCGTCGAGGAGATCAGCACGATGCTGCCCGCACCGCGCTCGGCCATCGGCCGGGCGGCATGCCGCGTGACGTGGAAGCTGCCGTCGACGTTCACGTCCATGAGCAGCCGCCAGCCGTCGGGGTCGAGCTCGAGGAAGGGGACGTTCCGGTAGACCCCGGCCACCTGGGCGACCGCATGCAGCGGGCCCTGGTCGCGTTCGATCGCCTCGATGAGCTCGCCCACGGCGCGCCAGTCAGCGATGTCGCACGCGTAGCCGACGGCGCGGCCCCCCGCCGCCACTATCTCCCCGGCCGTCTCGTCGCAGCTGCGCACGTCGGCCACCGCCAGCTCGTAGCCGTCCTCGGCCAGTCTGCGCGCCACGTGCGCGCCCATGCCGCGAGCGGCGCCCGTGACGAGCGCCACACGCCCACCCTCCGTCGTCATCCTTTGGTCTCCTCCTTCGGCCGGTCCGGCTCCTCGATCTCCTCGCCGCGGTCGCGATCGGCGGGACGTAGGTCCTCACCGGCGGTCGGCGCGGGCGGGGCGGTCTCCTCCTCGCCGCGCGGCAGCAGCCAGCAGGCGTCGGAGTCCCAGTCGATCGACACCGGCTGGTCCACCTCGTGGCCCGTCGCCCCCCGGGTTTCGGCCTTGACGTGCGCATCGAGCTCGGACAGCTCGATGCGATAGGAGAAGCCGGTGCCGCGGTACGCGGCGTCGCGAACGACGCCCGGGAGTGAGTCCGGCGTGCCGTTGGCCCCGAAGGCGCCCGTCACGCGCACCGCCTCTGGGCGCAGCACGAGCCAGGCCGGGCCCGTGGCGGCATCCTGGTAGTCGATCCTCCGGGTGTGGCTGCCCAGGCGCAGCACCGCGTCGCCGTTGCCGGACTCGAGCACCTCCACGGGGAGCACGTTGGCGTTGCCCACGAACTGCGCGGCGAACACCGAGGCCGGGCAGCGGTAGACCTCGGTCGGCGTGCCGACCTGGTCGACCCGGCCGGCGTCCATCACGACCAGGCGGTCCGACAGGGCCATCGCCTCGCGCTGATCGTGCGTCACATAGACGAAGGTCGCGCCTGTCTCGCGGTGGACTCGCCGCAGCTCCACCTCCATCTCGAGGCGGATCTTCAGGTCGAGCGCGGACAGCGGTTCGTCGAGAAGCAGCACGGCGGGTCGGTTCACGAGCGCCCGCGCAAGCGCCACGCGCTGCATCTGCCCGCCCGACAGCTCGTGGCTGCGGCGCCTCTCGTAGCCCTCGAGACGCACGAGCGCGAGCGCCTCCGCCACGCGCTCGCGTTGCTCGCCGCGGCCGACGCGGGCCACCTGGAGGCCAAAAGCCACGTTGGCGAACACGTCGAGATGCGGGAACAGCGTTGGCCGCTGGAAGACGAGGTTGGTCGGGCGCTTGTTCGCCGGCAATGAGGTGATGTCCTCGCCGTCGATCAGCACGCGTCCTTCGCTCGGCCGCTCAAACCCGGCAATGATTCGCAGCAGCGTCGTCTTCCCGCACCCCGACGGGCCGAGCAGGGTTAGCAGCTCGCTGGGCGCGATGTCGAGCGAGATGTCCCTCAGGACCGGCTCGGAGCCGAAGCGGTGGGTGATCCCCTCGAGGCGCACTCGCGGCTCGGTCACGCCGTCCCCTCTCTCGGTCCGGTCAGGACGAGGGGGTCCTCGGCCAGGCTGCGGCCGCGCCGGCGCCGTTCACTCCAGACCGTGAGCAGGAAGGTCACCACGAACAACAGCATTGTGAACGCCAACAGGAGCGACGAGATCGCATTGATGCTCGGGTCGATCGTCCGACGCAGGCTCGACCAGATGTACATGGGAAGCGTCGAGTCGGGGCCGATCACGAAGAAGGTGATCACGAACTCGTCGAAGGAGAGCGCGAACGCAAGGCAGGCCGCGCCCACGAGCACCGGCCACACCTGGGGCAGGGTGACGCGGCGGAACACGGTCCAGCGACTAGCGCCGAGGTCGGCGGCAGTCTCTTCGAGCGCCGGGTCGAGCCGCTCCAGCGCCGCGCGGGCGACCAGAAAGAAGAACGGGAAGACGTAGACCAGGTGCGCGATCGTGACCGTCAGCAGCGACAGTGAGAACTCCACGCGCGTGAAGGCGACCAGCAGCGCCACGCCGACGAACAGGCCCGGCAGCGTGATCGGGAGGAAGAACAGCAGGGAGAGCGGGCCGCGCAAGCGGGAGCTCGAGCGGGTCAGCCCGTAGGCGGCGAGCGTTCCCAGCAGCAAAGTCAACAGCGCCGTTGACGTGGCCACGATCAGGCTGTTCTCGGCGGCCGAGCGGATCACCCCCGAGGAGAAGACCTCGTCGTACCAGCGAGTCGAGAATCCCTCGAATGGGAAGGTGAGAGAGCCCGTCGAGTGGAAGCTGAACAGAAACACCAGCAGCAGCGGCGCCCATAGGAAAACGAGCCCCGCGACCGTGAAGGCGCCGGTGATCGGGCTGCGCCGCGTGCCCGTCACGTCGCGAACCTCACCTTGTCGAGCTTCGTCAGCCGCAGGCCGAGCGCGATCAGGGCGTAGCAAACGACGAAGCCCGCGAGCATGGCGAACGCCAGGGCTGCGCCGTAGGCGAAGTCACCGGTGCCGATGAACGCCACCTGCACCTGCACGCCGAGCATGCCGCCGCTGGTTCCGCCCAGGAGCTGGGGGGTGACGTAGTCGGCCGCGGAGAGCACGAACACGAACAGGAAGGCGCTCACCGCGGGAGCGGCCACCAGCGGCAGCACCACCCGGCGCCAGCGCTGCACCCGCCCGGCTCCGAGGTCCTGCGCCGTCTCCAGGTAGGAGGGCTGCAGCGGGGCGAGCCCGGCGTAGAGCACGAGCACCACGTAGGGAAGGAAGATGTGGACGAGCGCGACCGTCACCGCAAAGCGGTTGTAGAGGAGGAAGTCGAGCGGCTCGTCGATCAGGCCGATCGACTCGAGGCCTCGGTTTATGGCGCCGTTCCTGCCGAGCATCGTTCGCCAGGCGAAGATGCGCACCAGGTAGCTCGCGAGAAACGAGGCGACGATCAGGAACAGCACGAGCCCGCGCCAGCGCCCTGCCGAGTACCGCAGCCAGTAGGCCATCGGGAGCGCGATGAGCACCGAGAATAAGGCGGCCAGCAGCCCCACGACGAGGGAGTTCCGCCCCAGGGTGCGGTTGATGTCGGTCTCGAACACCTCCTTGTAGTTCTCGACCGTCAGCGGCGCCTTCACGTCGTATAGCGAGCCGGTCAGGAACGAGTAGACGGCGAACGCCAACAGAGGGGCGATGAAGAACACGAGCAGGCCCGCGACCGCCGGCGCGGTCAGCACCAGCGGCCCCACTCGCGGGGGGGCTTTCATGCGCTGCCGGCTTCTGCCTTGATCTCCTGCCAGCGCTTTTGCACCTCTTCGAACGTGACGAACTCGTCGGACTCCACGGGGGGGTTGTTATAGAAGGGCGAGCGCTCGAGCAGCGAGTCGAGCTCGTCGTAGCGGTACAGCCCGGCGATGTTCTTCGGGAGGTCGGCCACGGCAGCCTCGACCGTGACACCGCCCACCAGCACCACGGCGGCCTCGGCATTGACCTTCGGGACGAGCGACTCGTTCATCCACGAGAGCGCCGAGTCCACGTTGTCGGCGCCGGCGGGGAGCGCGTAGGCATCGCAGAACGAGAAGCTGCCCTCCTTGGGCACCTCGGTCTCGAACGAGTCGACGCCGGCGTCGGCGGCGAACTGGTTCATTGCGGCCCAGCCTTGCCAGCAGATGTCGGCGTCGCCGGCGGTCATCTTCGTGGTGGCGTCGCCGAACGACGGCGAGACCCCAGTGGTCTGCGCGGCCATCCTCGACAGCAGGTCGAAGACCTTCTCGCCGTCGGCCTTGGTCGTCTTGGACGGGTCGAAGCCCTCGACGTGCGCGGCAAGCGTGAACGAACCGACGGGATCGTCGGGCATTGCCACGCGGCCTTTGAACTGCGGCTCGAGCAGATCGAGCCAGGAGCTCGGCATCGACTTGACGCGGCGCGTGTCGATAGTGATCCCAATCGACCCCCAGGTCCACGGCACGCCTGTGCGAGTGCCGTCGGGGTCGATCCAGAAGCTCCCCTCCTTGCTGGCGAAGTAGGGGAAGAGGTTCTTCAGGTTGGGCAGCTTCTGCTCGTCCAGCGGCTCGAGGATGTCGAGCTCCTGATAGAGCGGCTTGTAGCCCTGGTAGTAGGTGATGATGTCGTAGCCCGCGCCCGCGCCGCCGGCCTTCAGCTTGGTCTGGATCTCGTCGTGGTTGCCGATGTAGGTGGCCTTGACCGTGACACCGTTCTCCGACTTCCAGCTCTTGAGCGGGTCGGGGATGTCGTAGCCCTCCCACGAGAGGAAGTCGACCCGCCCGCTCGCCGCGGGGGCCTTCGCCGGCCCCTGGGTGGCCGTGCTCGCCGACTCGCCGTCGTCATCGTCACCGCAGGCGGCCAGCAGCGTCGGACCCGCACCCACCGTCAACGTCACCAGGCCGGCCCGTTGCAAGAAGCGACGGCGACTCGTCTGCCACCTCGCCCACTCCTCGTAACCCATCCTCGTCCTCCTCTTTCTCTCTCTAGTCCTCAACCGCCAGTCGCTCCGCCGCCCGCTCGATCGAGGCTGCCGACGGAAGCAGAGCCCCCTGGAGAGCGGGCGTCGGGGGGATGCGCACGTCGGGCGCCCCTACCCGCCGGACGGGCGCGTCGAGATCGCCGAAGTGGCGCTCGCCTATCCGCGCCGCGATCTCGGCCCCGAACCCCCCCGTCAGGTTCGCCTCGTGGGCCACGAGCACCCGGTTCGTCCGTTGGACCGCGGCGCCGATGGCCTCGTCGTCGAGCGGCGCCAGCCAGCGCAGGTCGACGACGGCCGCGTCGATGCCTCGGCCGGCGAGCGTGTTCGCGGCCTTCTCCGCCGCCAGCACCGTCGGTCCCCAACTGAAGATCGCGAGATCGCCGCCCTCGCGCCGGATACGGGCTCCGCCCACGCCCTCGCGTCGGCCCCCGAGCTTCACCTTCTGCTTGTGCTGGTAGAGCGCGCGTGCCTCGAATAGAACGACCGGGTCCTCGTCCGCGACCGCTGCGCGCAGCATCGAGTGGGCGTCCTGCGGCGTCGATGGGACCCCGATCCGAAGTCCGGGGATATGCGCGAGCAGGGCCTCGAGGCTCTGGGAGTGCTGTGCGCAGGAGCCCGGAGTCGCGCCCTGCTGCGTGCGCACTACAAGCGGCGCGCCGTGCTGTCCGCCGCTCACGTAGCGCACGTTCGCCGCCTGATTGATCAGCTGGTCGAGCGCGACCAGCATGAAGTCCCCCCACATGATCTCGACCACTGGGCGCAGCCCTTCGAGCGCGGCGCCCACGGCCGAGCCGAGTATCGCCGACTCGGCGATCGGCATATCGAAGACGCGCCGCTCGCCGAACTCCTCCTGCAGCGAGCGAGTCACTCCGAAGATCCCGCCGGCATGGCCGACATCCTCTCCGTAGACGACGACTTCGGGGCGGGCGGCGAGTTCGCGGCGCAGGGCCTCGTTGACCGCCTTGCCGTAGGTCAGCTCGCGCTCTTCGGGCGGCTCACCGGTGTCCCCGGCGGCGGCCGGAGCGACGTTCACGTGGGCGTGAGCTCCCGCGGCGTCTGGGGCGGGAGCGGACGACGCGGTCCGCGCGGCTGCATCCACGCGCACCGCCACCTCGTGCTCCAGCCCCGCGACCTGGCCCTCCGTGACGCCGGCCTCGGCGAGCCGACGCCTAAGGCTCATCACCGGATCCGCTGCCTGGGCGGAGTCGCGATCGGCCGCCGGTCGGTAGTGCTCGGCGTCGCCGTTGTAGTGGGCCCAGAGCCGATGGCAGCGGGCCTCGATGAAGGTCGGGCCGTCGCCCGCACGCGCGCGCGCCGCCGCGTCTGTCACCGCGTCCCGGACGGCAATCGGATCGTTGCCGTCCACGCTGACGCCCGCGATCCCAAGGCCGGCGACCCGAGCGGACAGGTCCGCCACCGGGACGATCCGGGCGATTGGGGTCATCTCGGACCAGCCATTGTTCTCGCAAACGACGACCAGCGGAAGCTTTCGGTAGGCGGCGAAGACGAGCGCCTCGTGGGTCGCACCCTGACTCGTGGCCCCGTCGCCGATGCTCACGGCCACCACCCGACCCGTCTCCCCGACCTGCGCGGCGAGGGCAGCTCCCGCACCGATGGGCATCCCTGCCCCGACGATCGAGTTCTCGCCGAGCAGGCCGAACTCGGGAGCCATCAGGTGCGCCGACCCACCGCGCCCTCCATTCACACCGGTGGCGCGCTGGCAGACCTCGGCCATGAGCGCGTCCAGTGGGACGCCGCATGCCAGGGCCCAGCCGTGCCCGCGATACGTGGCCACGACGCGGTCGCCGGGATCGAGCGCCGCGAGCGCACCCACCGGCACCGCCTCCTGCCCCGCGCACAGGTGAATCGAACCTGCGAAGGCGTCGGCCCTGCGGAGCTCGAGCACTCGCTCCTCGAAACGGCGGACAGTGAGCATCGACCGGTACGCGTCGAGCAGCTCGGTGGACGCCAATTGCGAGACGGCCATGCCTCGGTCCACCGTAACCCCGGCGGGCAGCCTAAGTCAAATGGCTAGTTTCGTTCAGATAGTGCTACGGACTCGGCTGCCGTCCGCAATACCGCATCGAGGTATTCGTCCCGATGCGCCCGGAAGCGTTCCTTCGGAGCCGACAGCGCGAGCGCGTATGGAGAGGCACCGCGCGCCAGAGGAGCAGCGAAGCAGCACACACCCTCGTGGAACTCCTCGAGATCGGTGGAGTAGCCGGCCTGACGGATGCGCTCGAGGTCGGCGAGGAGCTCGCCCCGCGAAGTGATCGTGTGGCTGGTCAGGCGGGCGAGCGGGTTTGCCGCCAGGTAACGCTCGCGCGCGTCCTCCGGAGCGAGCGCCAGAAGCAACTTGCCGCTCGCTCGGGCGTGTCCGTGCTCGATCGGCCCGATCGGGCTGTTGGCCACGGATACGTGATGCTGGCCGGGAACGCTGCAGAGCAGGACCAATCGGGGGCCCTCGCGCGCGGCGACGTAGGCCGTCTCCCCGGTGCGCTGAGCGAGCGCCCGCGCCAGCGGCAGAAAATCCTCGGGCACGACGTGGCGTTCGAACCCCTCGACAACCGCGCCCACGCCAATGCTCAGCCGGTAGCGGCGATCGGCGCCCGCGGCGATGTATCCGACCGCAGTGAGGGTCTGCACCAGGTGGTAGGTGGTCGCACGGCTAAGGCCGGTTGCGGTACTGAGCTCCTGAGCCGTGAGGCCCGCGGGGCTGTGCGCGATCTCGTTCAGCAGCGCAGCTGCGCGAGCCACCGACTGGATCCTGGGCTTCGCCGCGCCGGGAGCGGCCGTAGAATCGCGGATCGCCATATGCGACACGCTAGCACCATATGAACAGGCCTCCTCGGAGGTCGAGGCGGGGTGCGGTCCGAGTCGGATTCGTGGGCGCGGGCAATGTCCTGCCCGCGTACATGCAGGCGCTGGACCGCGTCGCGGCACGCGGGTGGGCCGAGGCTGGCGCGGTCGTCGCGCGGTCCGAGGCCTCGCGAGCACGGCTCGCGAACCTGCGGCCCGGTGTGCGGGCGGTTGCCGGCGTCGATGAGCTGCTGGAGGACAACGACCTCGAGGTGGTCGTCGTCCTCACCCCGCCGGCCACACATCCTGAGCTCGTTCGACAGCTCCTCGCCGCCGGCCGACACGTCGTTTGCGAGAAGCCGCTGGCGAACGATGCCGAAACCGCCGGCACGCTCTTCGGCGCGGCCGCGGAGGCCGGGCTGATCCTCCTCTCGGCGCCGTTCGTGCACCTAAGCCCGACGTTCCGCCGGCTCTGGTCGGTCGTGGCGGACGGTGAGATCGGCGAGGTGCACGCGGCGCGCGCACACTACGGCAACCCCGGCTCCACCTGGGCGCGCTGGTACCACGAGGACCCGCTCGCCACCCTCGGCGACGTAGGCGTCTACAACCTCAAGAGCCTTGCCGCACTGCTCGGGCCGGTTCGCGAGGTCACCGCGGTCTCGGCGACCGCGCTGCGAGAGCGCCACATCGGCGACCGGCCCTACCCGGCGCGCGACCCGGACACGTGGCAGCTCGTGCTCCGCCACGAGCGGGGCGCGCTCGCCTCGGTGCTCGCCTCACACGCCACCCCCGCCTACCGGCGCCCCGCGATCGAGCTCTACGGAACGACCGGGACTGCCAATCTCGTCGGAGACGACTGGGACCCAGCTGGGCTCGAGGTTTGGCGCGAGGACGGCCACGTCTGGGAGCTCCGTGAGCCCGAGGACGCGACATGGCTCTGGACCGACGGTCTCCGAGAGGCCGTGCTCGCCCTCCAGGGCGGCCGTGCGCCGCTCGACAAGCCCGAGCTCGACGTCCATCTCATTGAGGTCATCGCTGCCTGCGGCGTCAGCGCCGCTGAGGCCAGGACCGTGAGCGTGAGCAGCCGCTTCCAGCCCTGGACCGAGCTTCGGCTGGCGGGCGAACCGGCCGGGCACCACGTGCACGACCGCACCCGCCCGGCCGATGAGCAATGAGGCGGCGGCGGCGTGCTTGCGGGTGTGCGACCGGGGTGCTTCTACTCGGGTACCGTGAGGTGCGCGCGGACCAGCAGGACGTCGTGGTCACTGTGCTCGGCCGGCACCACGTCCGCCGAGGGCGAGCGGAGCGCGCCGCTTCCGTAGACGTGCTGGAGTCCGGGGGCCTGCTCGGCGGACCTGTCGGTGCGGGTCCAGACGCCGGCGGGGGCGCAGGAGTCGCGACGGTTGACGTCACCGCCGAAGGTGACGGTGCGTGCGGCCGCGCGACGTGCAAGGAGCGCCGCGAGTTCGACGCACTGCGCGTCGTTCCCGGCGACCTCGATCGGCGAGCGTGTGTTCAGGTGGGCGGTACACACGTCGACGTCGACTCGGGTGCTGACGCAGAGCCACCGGCGCCGCTCGGGACCGGCCTGTGCCTCGAAGTCCTGGTTGTCGGTGCTCTTGATGGCCGCCTCCGTTAGCACCGCGTCACCGAAGAGTCCGCGGCCGCCCGGTCGGACGCAGCGTAGGCGCTCGCCGCCGTAAATCACCCTCGAGAAGCGAAGGTGGTAACCGGTCCG
>Ga0081538_10003772_pt1 | contig 14183 bp, 7 predicted proteins | sample TabmetS5T2R1_FD_71022 | JGI IMG/M metagenome (GOLD analysis project Ga0081538, IMG submission 71022) | Tabebuia heterophylla rhizosphere microbial communities from the University of Puerto Rico - S5T2R1 | ecosystem: Host-associated > Plants > Roots > Rhizosphere ... | reverse complement strand
GGAGGGCGCCGGCCCCGGGGGGGGGCAGGCCCCCCCCGCCGCCGATGACGCTGCGCTCGTTCATGAGCGTCGTCATGGCCACCCGCCAGCCGTCACCGACGTCGCCGATGCGGTCGGCATCGGGCACCCGCACCTCGGACATGTAGACCTCGTTGAACTCGGCCTCGCCCGTCAGCTGCCGCAACGGTCGGACCTCCACGCCGGGTGCGTGCATGTCGAGCGCGAAGTAGGTGAGTCCCTTGTGCTTGGGCACATCGGGGTCGGTCCGGGCGACGAGCATGCCCCGGTCCGCGATGTGCGCCAGGGTGTTCCAGACCTTCTGGCCGCTGATCACCCACTCGTCGCCGTCGCGCACCGCCCGGGTGGCGAGCCCGGCCAGGTCGGACCCGGCGCCGGGTTCGCTGAAGAGCTGGCACCAGGCGTCCTCCCCGGTGAACATGGGCCGCAGCAGGCGCTCCCGCAGCGCCTCGTCGCCGTTGGTGACCACGGTCGGCGCCGCCAGCGTCCACCCGAAGAACTCGCGGCTGGCGGGAGGCGCGGCCCCGGCGGCGAACACCCGCTCGTCGACCCGGCGCTGCAGGGCGGGTGGCACCCCCAATCCCCCCGATCCCTCGGGGAAGTGCACCCAGGCGAGCCCCAGGTCGTACTGGCGCCCGCGGAACTCCACGGGATCGGTCGACGCCGGGTCGAGCTCGGCCAACAGCTTGTCGATCCGCTCGGCGACGAGGACGCTGGCATCAGTCATGTCCCCGAGCGTAGGACCGGTCCGTGGTGGGACGCAGGCCTGCCGGTCAGCGCACGAGGGCGCGTACGCCCAGCACGATGGGGGCGAGCAGCAGGAGCTCGAACAGCAGGGCGATGTAGATGAGCGCCGCGAGGCAGGCCAGGATCATCAGGAACAGCACGGCGATGATCGCCATGAGCACCACGCCGACGATCCACGACGCCGCGACGCCCAGGCGCGAGCGGGGCCTGGGGCGGGCTCGCGCCGGCTCGATCGTCGCACCCATGGCGCCGAGCCGCTCGAGGCGCGTGGCCAGGAGTGGCAGGAAGCCGCCGAGGTCAGTGCCGCTGCCCTCCGCCGGTCGCGTTGGGGAGGTGCCGTCTGGCACCGGCGTCGTCCCCTCGAACCCGACCTGTGCCGCAGCTCGGCTGCGGCGGACGAAGAAGTCCCAGCGGGACTCGTCCGGCCGCCGGGTCTCCTCGCGGAGCGCCTGCATCCTCGCCTCGTAGCGCTCCTGCGACCCCGGCTGGCCCACACCCGGCCCCACGAGGAACAGGTGGGTCCACGGGCCCACCGGAACGGAGGCGCCGTGGACGCGGAAGTGCTGGAGCGCCTGTGCCAGCGCGTCCGGATCGCGGGTCAGCTGCACGGCGGTGGCATCGGCCAGCAGCCTCCGGCGGCGCCACAGGGCGGCCATCGCCTGGTTGGTGAGCAGTCCGCCGGCGATGAGGCGGGTCAGCGTGAACGCGAGCGACGCCACGAAGAACGGAAACTGGGCGAGGGTCGTGACGCAGCCACCGGTGGGCTCTGGGTCGGGGCCGCCGAGCTCGGCGACGGTTGCGAGCTCGCTGGCCATGAACTGCGCCTCGGCCCGGTCGTGACGCCGGCGCCCAACCGCCAGACCGACGACCCGCCACAGGACCTTGCGGGTGCGGCGGCTGAACGGGGCGCTGAGCGTGGCGCCCACCAGGTCGAAGGTCTGGAACACCGAGGCGATGACCAGGGCGATGCGTAGGTCCCCGTTGACGGCGACCGCCAGGAGATCGGCGACCACGGCGCCCGTCTGACGTCGGCCGAGGTCGTCGAGCAGCCGGCGGGGCACGATCAGCGTCACGTCGTGGATCGACCGTCCGACCACTGCCGCGTTGGCGAGATTGGCGAGATCGGCGTCGTAGACCAGCACACGTGGCGGTGGTACGCCCGCGGCGACCGCCATCTCCTCGACCAGGTTGACGAGCTGGCGCTCCTCGATGTCACCGGGGCGTGGCGGCCGCGCACCGGCCGCGAGCGCGACCGCACCGGCACCCGAGCGCAGGAACAGCCGGCGGACGCACAGCCACGCCGCGCCCATGACCACGATGCCGGGGATGACGAGCGCCGCCGCGATGGCGAGGGCGACCGCGGCGGCGTCCCCCGTCGTCCCGGTGTTCCCGGCATCGTCGGCGTCGGAGAGCTCGTCGAGTGCGTCGCCGATGTCGGCCAGAGGATCGGGCATGGGCGTGACCGCGTCGACGACGTCGAGCGCCACAAGCCCAGCCGCCGCCACGAACGGCGACACGATCACGCTCAGCGGCAGCCCCAGCACGAACACCGCCACGACGGAGAGGACCGAGAACCGCCACCCGGACCGGCGGTGCCGCCGCTGCGCTTCGTAGAAGGTCTCCCGGCGACGCCGCCGCTCACCAACCGCCATCGGGCCCTCCCCGCCGGCGCGCAGCTTAGGTGCGCAGTCGGTGGAACGTGCGCTCGGGCCCCTCCTCGCTCGCTGAGGGCGTGAAGAAAGCCGCAGTTCGCGAACCTGGGGGGTAGAAGGGCCCGCCAACGGGTATTGCGACAGTGCCGGAGGAGGCGCGGCGGCGGAGACAGCCAACGCTGACCGGGGGAACGCCGCCGCCTCCTCCATGCATTTTCCCGGTCGTCATCGAACGTCGTCGCGGGCCCTGCGTATCGTGTCGCGCCGATGAGGCGCAGAGGGTCCCGGATAGTCGCAGCCACCGTGCTGGTCGCCGCACTCGCCCTCGCCGCGTGCAGCTCCGGCGGCGGGGCCGGTGCCGGGAATGCCGGTGGGCCCGATGGCGCCACCGACGCCGGCGCGACCGCCGACTGCGATCCGCCGCGACCGGCAGAGGCGACCGCCGCACCGCAGACCTTCAGGTTCGAGGACGAGGAGCGCACGTACGCCCTGGCGTTGCCTGACGACTACGACGGCACCACCGCGCACCCACTGGTGTTCAACTTCCACGGCTTCGCCGGCAGCAAGGAAGGCCACAACGCCAACACCGCGATGGCCGAGAAGGGGACGGCCCGCGGCTACTTCGTGGTCACGCCGGATGCGCTGGGCGAGCCGCGTGACTGGAACTACTTCGGCAACTCCGCGCGGCCCGATGATTTCGGGTTCGTCGACGCCCTCGTGGTCGACCTGAGCGAGCGGTTGTGCATCGACGCCGACCGCGTCTACGCCGCGGGTCATTCGGCCGGCTCGGCCTTCGCGGGCTTCCTCCAATGTCGTGCGCCGTATCGCTTCGCAGCCGTGGCGATGGTGGCGGCGTTCATCCCCACGACGTGTCCGGCGGACCGCGCGAGCCCGTCGGTGATCGCGTTCCACGGCACGGCCGATCCGCTGGTGCCGTACGACGGGGGCTCGGTCGCCGGCGGGGCGACCGGCATACCTCCGGTGCTCCAGACGCTGCAGCAGTACGCCGACGCCTACGGCTGCGACCGCCCGGCGACGCAGGACGAGCCGGCCATGGGCGTCGAGACGGACACGTTCGGGGGCTGTGCGGGCGGCAGCGACGTCGTGCTGTACACGATCGTCGGCGGCACTCACGACTGGCCCGGCCACCCCGCACGGCCCGCCGGAGGCGGGGGCCAGGCGTATCCCGCCACCGACGCGATCCTCGACTTCTTCGACGCCCATCCCCGAACCGCCGACGGCGGCAGTGACGGCACGTGACACGTTGATGACACGTGTTGCACAGGTCGTGAAATAACCCCTACCGTCCGGCCGATGGCTGAGACGACGGTCACATCGACCGAGTCGGCGGGTGGCGACGGTCGAGCCGGCCGGGCGGCCCGTACTCGCATCGCCGTCGTAGACGCCCTCCTGGCGCTCAACGAGAAGGGGAACCTGCGGCCCACCGCCCGCGAAATCGCCGCCGAGGCCGGGGTGTCGCTGCGGTCGATCTACGTCCACTTCGACGACGTGGAGTCGCTGCTGGTCGCGGCGGCCGTCCGCCACGGCGAGTACCTGATCTCACTGGCCCGCCCGGTCCCGACCGACGGCCCGCTCGCTCACCGGGTGGCGGCGCTGGTTGCCAACCGGCGGACGCTCTACGAGGCCGGGAGCGGCGTCCGCCGCGCAGCGCTCGTCCAGGAGCCGTTCTCTCCCGCCCTCCAGCGCGCCCTCGAGGCCGGACGCAAGGCGGGGCGCGCCGAGATCGACAACGTGTTCGCTAAGGAGATCGCCGCGGCCGCCACGGATCGCGCACGGTTGCGACAGGCGTTGGCCCTGACCCTCGGGTCGACGTCGTGGGACGTGATGCGCCGCTACCAGGGGCTGACGGCGGACGAGGCAGAGGAGCAGCTGCGGACCATGGTGCTCGCCCTACTGGACGGGTGGGGCGGCGCTTGGGAGGCGGGATCGAGCGGGCCCAGCGGATCACCGGATACGTGACGAGGAGTGCGATGACGTCCGCCGCCGTCGACAGCACGACCAAACCACCAGCCAGGCGCCTCGAGCTCTCGGAGGTTGGGCCGCGGCTGGCCTTCCTGGTCCCGTTGGTCGCGCTGGTCGTGCTGCAGCGGGTTGCCTTTCCCGCCCCCCTCGGCGTCGTCGTGAACGGCGCGCTGTTCGGCAGCCGGATCGCGCTCGTCGCGCTGGGGATCGCGCTGATCTACCGGGCCAACCGGATCATCAACTTCGCGCAGGGTGACCTCGGGGCGGTGCCCGCGACCCTCGCGGTGATGCTGGTGGTGGCGTGGAACTGGAACTACTGGATCGGGCTGATAGCCGGGCTGGCGGCGGCGTTGGTCCTGGGCGTGCTGGTGGAGACGCTCATCATCCGCCGGTTCTTCTCGGCGCCCCGCCTGGTGCTCACCGTCGCCACGATCGGTCTCGCCCAGCTGCTCGCGGGAGCGGGGCTGTTCCTGCCGCGCGCCTTCGGCGACCAGTCGTTCGGCACCCGGCTCGCCCCGCCGTTCGAGGCCAACTTCGAGATCGGCGGCACCAACTTCAACGCCAACGACGTGCTCACGATGATCGTGGTGCCCATCTGCCTGGTGGCCATGGCGCTGTTCCTGCAGCGCTCGCGGGTGGGCGTCGGCATCTTGGGGTCGGCCGAGCGGGCCGACCGGGCCTTCACGCTGGGCATCCCGGTCAAGCGGCTGCACACCGTGGTGTGGGTGGTGGCCTCGCTGCTGGCATTCCTGGGCATGTTCCTGCGGGCGGGCGCCGTGGGCCTCCCGATCGGCGAGGTCCTGCCGCCCACGTTCCTGGTCCAGGCATTGGCGGCTGCGGTGTTCGGCCGCTTCGAGCGCTTCACCACCATCGCCGCCGCGGCCATCGGGCTGGGGATCGTCGACCAGGCGATGACCTTCCAGCCCGGCAACCGGCCTCCCTACAACGACGCCGTCCTGTTCGGGATCGTGCTCGCCGGGCTGCTGCTGACCCGCCGCAGCCGCGCCGCGGCCCGGGTCGACACCGACGCCTCCGCCACCTGGCAGGCCACGCGGGAGATCCGCCCCATCCCGCGGGAGCTGCGCCGCCTGCCCGAGGTGGTGGGGACGCGGGCGCTGCTGGCCGTCGGGCTGGGGCTCTTCGTGCTGACGCTGCCGGCGTGGTTGTCGACCAGCCGCATCAACCTCGCCACGATCATCCTCATCTTCGGCATCGTGGCCGCGTCGCTGGTCGTGCTGACCGGCTGGGCGGGCCAGGTGAGCCTCGGGCACATGGCGTTCGTGGGCATCGGGGCCGCCGTCGGCGGCGCCCTGACCGATCACCGCGGCTGGGACCTGGCGCTGGCCGGCGCCCTCGCCGGCGTCGTGGGGGCCGTGGCGGCGGTGGTGGTGGGCTATCCGGCCCTGCGGCGGGGCGGGCTGACGCTCGCCGTGAGCACGCTTGCCTTCGGGCTGTTCGTGTCGCAGTACGTGCTCAACCGCACGATCTTCCCCGACTGGTTGCCAGGCCGGCGCATCGACCGCGGCACCATCCTCGGGATCGAGCTGACCGGCGAGACGGCCATGTTCTACGCCTCGCTGGCGGTGCTGGCCCTGGCGCTGGTGATGGTGGTGGGGCTGCGGCGGTCCCGCACGGGCCGGGTCCTGATCGCCATCCGCGAGAACGAGCGGGCCGCCCGGGCGTACGGCGTCAACGCCACCCGCACGCAGTTGGCCGCGTTCGCGTTCTCGGGGTTCCTGGCGGCGGTCGCAGGCTCCCTGTACGTCCACCAGCAGACCGGGCTCTCGATCGACCCCTACCTGCCGCAGCGCAGCCTCGAGCTGTTCACCATGGTCGTCATCGGCGGCCTCGGGTCGTTGCCGGGGGCACTGCTGGGCGCGACGTACGTCTTCAGCGTCGACTTCTTCCTGCCCAACGAGTGGCAGTTCCTGGCCACCGGGGTGGGCCTGCTGCTCGTGCTGCTGATCTTCCCCAGCGGCCTGGGCGGCGTCCTGGCGGACGTGCGCGACGCGGCGCTGCGCCGCGTGGCCAAGCGCCGTCAGCTGGTCGTGCCCAGCTTGGTCGCCGACGTGCGGGTCGACCAGGGCGAGGCGCCGTTGGCGACGGCCGACGAGCCCCCCGTCGAGGAGGTGCTCCTCGCCGCCGGCGAGATTGCCGAGCAGGCGGAACAGGCTGAGATGGCCGAGCAGACCGAACCGCCCGAGATGGCCGGCCAGGCCGAACCGGCCGAGGGGGCAAAGGTGCCCGAAGGGGCCGAGGGGGCCACCCCCGAACCCATTGCCTCGGGTAGCGATCGAGGCGAGGGACGGTCATGAGCACCGACGACCGGCTCACGTTCGACGGACCGGGTGGGAACGGTGCCGAGCCCACGATCTCCGGCGACGGCGCCGCCACCGACGGGCTGGGCCCCGAGGCGGGCCGGTGGTCGCGCTGGAAGCTGCGGACCACCGGCGGTGCCCCGCTCTTCCCGCTCGGGGTGCTGTTCGGGCTCAACATGGCGGACGAGCTGGACAGAACCGCCTTCGGCGTCCTGTTGCCGGAGATCCGCGACCACTTCGGGCTCGACACCAACGGGATCCTCTGGGTCGTGTCGTTGTCGCTGGTGGGGGCGATCATCCTGGCGCTGCCCATCGGCTTCTACGCCGACCGGCTGCGGCGGGTCCCCATCGTCGTCGGCGGCGCCTCCATCTGGGGCGTGTTCTCGCTGCTGACCGGCCTCGCCAACAACCTGTGGACGCTGGGCATAGCCCGCGCCGGCTCCGGGCTGGGCCGCGCCGTCAACGACCCGGTCCACAACTCGCTGATCGCCGACTACTACGACATCCCGGTGCGCCCCCGCGTCTACTCGGTGCACCGCTACGCCAACGCCCTCGGCCAGTTCCTGGGGCCGCTCTCGGCGGGCCTCATCGCCTATGCCGTGGGATGGCGCTGGCCGTTCATCGTCTTCTCCTTCGTCACCGCCTTCTTCGTGATCCTGGCCTTCCGGCTCCGCGAGCCGATGCGGGGGCGCTTCGAGCGGCGGGCCATGGGTGTGTCGGAGGACGTGGTCAACACCGAGGAGGAGCCGCCCTCCTGGGCCGAGTCGTTCCGCATCGTGTGGCAGGTGCGGACCCTCCGGCGCATCTACTACGCCCTCCCGTTCCTGGCCGTCGCCGTCGTCGGCCTGCTCACGCTCGGCGGCCTCTACTACGAGGAGGTGTTCAACCTCGACGAGCGGGCCCGCGGCTTCGTGACCGCGTGCATCCAGGGCGGCGCCCAGTTGGTCGGGCTCATGGTCGGGCTCCGCATCGTGACCCGGCTGATGGCACGCGGCCCCAGCTTCGTGGTTCGGTTCCTGTCCTACGTGGCGGGCGTGGTGGCGCTGGGATTGCTCGTCTTCGCCACGGCACCCAGCATCGGCGTCGCCATCGCCGCCAACGCGGTGGTGGAGGGCTCGTTCTTCCTGCTGATCCCCGGCATCTACGCCGTGCTGTCGCTCGCGGTCCCGGCCAAGGTGCGGGCCTTCGGCTTCGCGGTGGGCACCCTCTGGATCCTCCCCGGGTTGCTGCTCCTGCCCGTGGTCGGCCAGCTGGCGGACACGTACGGCATTCGCTGGGGCCTGATCGCCGCGGTCCCCGTCTTCCTGATCGGTGCCTTCGTCCTCTCCTCCGGGCACACGTTCGTGGAGCACGACATCCAGCAGGTGTGGCGGTCGGCCGCCGCCCGCTCCGAGGTGGCGCTGCTGCGCCGGCAGGGCAAGGTCAAGCTGCTGCTGTGCCGGGACATCGATGTCCACTACGACGACGTGCAGGTGCTCTTCGGCGTGAACCTGGAGGTCGACGAGGGCGAGATCGTCGCGCTGCTGGGCACGAACGGCGCCGGGAAGTCCACGCTGCTCAAGGCCATCTCGGGGTTGGTGCAGGCCAGCGGGGGCGCGGTCGTGTTCGACGGGCGGGACATGACCCACACGCCGCCCGACGAGGTGGCCGGCCGGGGCGTGGCCGTGGTGCCGGGCGGCCAGGGGGTGTTCACCCAGATCAGCGTCGCCGACAACCTCCGCCTCGCCGCCTGGACCAGGCGGAAGGACGGCGCCAAGGTCGCGGCCGACACCGAGCACGTTCTGGACATGTTCCCGGTCCTCCGGGAGCGGCTGCACGAGGTGGCCGGCAACCTGTCCGGCGGGCAGCAACAGATGCTCACGCTGGGCATGGCGTTCATCTCCAAGCCGCGGCTGCTGATGATCGACGAGCTGTCGCTCGGCCTGGCGCCGGCGGTGGTGACCCAGCTGCTGGAGATGGTCCGCTCGCTGCGCGACGAGGGTACGACCGTGATCCTCGTCGAGCAGTCGGTGAACGTTGCCCTGACGGTGGCCAACCGGGCCTACTTCATGGAGAAGGGCGAGGTGCGCTTCGAGGGGCCGGCGACCGAGCTGTTGAACCGGCCGGACCTGCTGCGGTCGGTGTTCCTGCGGGCCGCCGCCCCGGCCGCGGAGGCCGCGGACGGCGCGGAGCGCTCGGGAGTTCGGGACGGGCCCCCCGTCCTCGAGGTACGCGAGGTCACCCGCAGGTTCGGGGGCGTGCGGGCGCTCGACGGCGTGTCGTTCGACGTGCGCCCGGGGGAGATCCTGGGCTTCATCGGCCCCAACGGGGCCGGTAAGACCACGCTGTTCGACGTCATCTCCGGCTACACGGCCGCCGACTCGGGGACCATCCAGCTCCTCGTCGACGGGGCGCTGGTCGACCTCCACGAGGTCCCGACGTACGTCCGCTCCTGGCGGGGCCTGGGCCGTTCGTTCCAGGACGGCCGCCTGTTCCCGGGCCTCACAGTCCACGAAGCCGTCGCCGTCGCCCTCGAGCAGCACGTCGAGGTGCGCGACCCGATCGCGGCCACGCTGCACCTGCCGTCCGTGGGCGACTCGGAGGAGAAGGTCCACGCCCGCGTCGACGAGCTGATCGGGCTGCTGGCGCTCGGCGCCTATCGCGACAAGTTCGTGCGCGAGCTGTCGACCGGCACGCGGCGGGTGGTCGACCTCGCCTGTGTGCTGGCCCAGGGACCGACCGTGCTGCTGCTGGACGAGCCGTCCAGCGGCATCGCCCAGCGGGAGGCCGAGGCGCTGGCCCCCATGTTGCGGCGGGTGCGTGACGAGCTCGGCGCCAGCCTCCTGGTGGTCGAGCACGACCTGCCGCTGCTGAGCTCGATATCAGACCGCATCATCGCATTGGACCTCGGGCGGATGGTGGCCGAGGGCACGCCGGCCGAGGTCGTCGAACACCCGGCGGTCGTGGCCTCGTACCTCGGTACCGACGAGGCCGCAATCGTCCGATCCGGCGCACCGACAGTCGGCTGAGCCCCGGCGCCGGGAACGAGAGGAGGCTCCATGTCAACCACCGACGAGACCAAGGCCCAGGGCGACGGCGCCGGCGCAGGCCGGCCACCCAAGCGCCAGCCCGGATGGGTGAAGCCCGCCAAGCGGTACGGGCCGATCGTGGTGGTCCTCGCCCTAATCGGGGCCGCGGTGCTCGTGTTCGGCGGCGGCGGTGACGACGGCGACGACGAGGCGGCCACCGATGCCGCGAGCACCAGCGAGGAGGAGCTGATCGCCTCGGGCCCGATGACGTGGCAGAAGGCCGAGCAGGAGGGTGAGACCGACAGCATCGATTGGGGCCCCAATTGCGACACCGAGACGGGCAGGATCAAGCTCGTGTCCATCTATGCGCCGCCCTGCGTCGAGCCGTTCGAGGGGGACAACGGCGGGGCCACCTCGCCCGGTGTCACGGCCGACACCGTCAAGGTCGTGGAGTACATCGCCGACCCCGCCCTCGACCCTCTCACCGCTGCGACCGTCCGCGGCGCGGGTGCCGACGTCAACCCGGAGACCAACGCCGAGACGGTCCAGGGGTTCGCCGACCTCTACAACCGGCTCTACGAGACCTACGGCCGGCGTGTCGATGTGGAGGTGTACACCGGCACCGGGGCGGGCGACGATCTCGAAGCGGCGAGGGCCGACGCCATCGCCATCGCCGAGAAGGACCCGTTCATCGTCATCGGCGGCCCGCAGCAGGCCAGCCCGGTGTTCTCCACCGAGCTGGCGTCCCGCGGGATCATCTGCGCCGGCACCTGCGCAACCGCCATACCCCAAGAGATCCTCGACGAGTACGAGCCGTACATCTGGCAGAACGGGCCTACGCCCAACCAGGCCGCTGCGCTTGCCGCCGAGCTGATCGGCAAGCTGGCGGGGCCGGGCAAGGCCGAGCTGGCGGGGGACGATGCCACCAAGTCCCAGGACCGGGTCTACGGCCTGCTCCACTACGACAACCCCGACGGTGATCACGAGCCGGTGTTCGAGTCGCTGAAGGACCAGTTGGCGGACAACGACATCGAGCTGGCCACCGACATCGAGTTCACGCTGGACCTGGCCCGGGCCCAGGAGAATGCTCGCACCAACATCGCTCGGCTCAAGGAGGCCGGCGTCACGACGATCATCTACTACGGCGACCCGCTCACGCCTGCGTCGCTGACCGCCGAGGCGACGGCACAGGACTACCACCCCGAATGGATCATGGGACCGACATATCTCATGGACACCTCGCTGTTCGCCCGCCAGACCGACCCCGAGCAGTGGAGGAACGGCTTCGGCATCTCACTGATCAGCGGCCGGGGTGCCCAGGAGACCGACGGCGCGTTCCGCATCTGGGACTGGGCGTACGGGGGCCTGCCGCCCAACAACAACGCCAACCTGCTCAACACGGGGATGCTGCTGACGGTGTTTCCGGGCATCCACCTGGCAGGGCCCGAGCTGACGCCCGAGACGTTCCGCGACGGCCTGTACCGGTACCCGCCCTCGGGCGGCGGGCCGACCCAGGCCCAGCTCTCGCGCGGCGACCACGGCATCTGGCCAGATGCCGACTTCGGGGGCACCGACGATGCCACCATCGTCTGGTTCGACCCCACGGCCAGCGGCGAGGACGAGGTCGGCAACGACGGCGTCGGCCTGTACCGGTACGCCAACGGCGCCCAGCGCTACACCCTGGGTAACTTCCCCGACAGCGTCGAGGAGGCCGGCCTGTTCGACAACGCGTCGTCGGTGACGATCTTCGACCAGGTTCCGGCGGAGGACGAAACGCCCGACTACCCGCTACCGCAGTAGTTCGGGGGCAACGCGGATCGGCCGGAGGGGGGTCGACGATGGCGAGCACCGGCGAGGCCACGACCAGCGAGGGCGGAGGAGGAGCGCCTCCACCCAAGCGCCAGCCGGGATGGGTGAGGCCGGCCAAGCGGTACGGGCCGATCGCGGTGGTCCTGGCGCTCATCGGGGCCGCCGTATTGGTGTTCGGCGGCGGCGGTGACGACGGCGACGACGAGGCGGCCACCGACGGCGCCAGCGCGACCGAGGAGGAGCTGATCGCCTCGGGCCCGATGACGTGGCAGAAGGCCGAGCTCGAGGGCGAGACCACCAACATCGACTGGGGGCCCAACTGCGACACGGAGACGGGCAAGATCAAGCTGGTGTCGGTCTACGCCCCGCCGTGCGTCGAGCCGTTCGAGGGTGACAACGGCGGGGCCACCTCGCCGGGGGTCACGGCCGACAGCGTCAACATCGTCGTGTACGTCGCGGACCCCGAGCTCGACCCGTTGACCTCCGCCACCGTCTCGGGGGCCGGCGCCGACGTCAACCCCGAGTCCGCCGTCGAGACGCTCCAGGGGTTCGCCGACCTGTACAACAAGCTGTACGAGACGTACGGCCGCCGGGTCGACGTCGAGGTCTACACCGGCACCGGGGCGGGCGACGACCTGGAGGCGGCCCGGGCCGACGCCATCGCCATCGCCGAGAAGGAGCCCTTCCTGGTGGTGGGTGGCCCGCTGCAGTCGGCGCAAGTGTTCTCGGCCGAGCTGGCCTCGCGGGGGATCGTCTGCGCCAGTTTCTGCGCGACCTCGCTCCCGGAGCAGATCATCGAGGAGTACGAGCCCTACCTCTGGGGGAACGGGCCGACGCCCAACCAGGCGGCGGCCCTGGCGGCGGAGATGATCGGCAAGCTGGCGGGGCCGGGCCCGGCAGAGCTGGCCGGCGACGACGCCACGCGCGCCCAGGAGCGGGTCTACGCCTTGCTCCACTACGACACGCCCGACGGCGACCACGAGCCGGTGTTCGAGGCGCTCCGCGACCAGCTCGCCGACAACGGCATCGAGCTGGCCACCGACATCGAGTTCACCCTCGACCTGGCGCGCGCCCAGGAGAACGCCCGCACCAACATCGGCCGCCTGAGGGATGCCGGGATCACCACGATCATCTACTACGGCGACCCGCTCACACCGGCGTCGCTCACCAGGGAGGCGACGGCGCAGGACTACCACCCCGAGTGGATCCTGGGACCCAACCTGGCCATGGACACGTCGCTGTTCGCCCGCCAGACCGATGTGCAGCAATGGAAGAACGGCTTCGGCATCGCGCTGACCGGGGCCCGGGGCGCCCAGGAGACCAACGGCGCCTTCCGCATCTGGGACTGGGCGTACGGCGGCCTGCCGCCCAACAACACCGCCAACGCGCTCAACCTCGGCCTGATGACGGTCGTGTTCCCCGGGATCCATCTGGCCGGGCCGGAGCTCACGCCAGAGACCTTCCGGGACGGCCTGTACCGGTACCCACCCTCCGGGGGCGGGCCCACCGAGGTCCAGATCTCGCGCGGCGACCACGGGGTGTGGCCCGACGAGGACTGGGGTGGCACCGACGACGCCGCCATCATCTGGTTCGACCCCACGGCCGAGGGCCAGGACGAGGTCGGCAACGACGGCGTGGGCCTGTACCGCTACGCCAACGGCGGCGAGCGCTACACCCTGGGTGAGTTCCCCGAGTCGTTCGAGGAGGCCGGGCTGTTCGACAACGAGTCGTCGGTGACGATCTTCGACCAGGTTCCGCCGGAGGACGACACGCCGGACTACCCCCTGCCGCAGTAGTGCGGGTGGTGACGGGCTGATCGGGCCGAGGGGGCGATGATGGCGAGCACCGACGAGACCAGGACCAGCGGGGGCGCCGAAGGGGCGCCACCGCCCAACCGGCAGCCCGGATGGGTGAAGCCGGCGAGGCGCTATGGGCCCATCGTCGTGGTCCTGGCGCTCATCGGGGCCGCCGTGTTGGTGTTCGGCGGCGGCGGTGACGACGACGACGAGGCGGCCACCGACGGCACTACTGCCAGCGAGGAGGAGCTGATCGCCTCGGGCCCGATGACGTGGCAGAAGGCAGAGCTCGAGGGCGAGACCGACAGCATCGACTGGGGCCCGAACTGCGACACCGAGACGGGCAGGCTCAAGCTCGTCTCGGTGTACGCGCCGCCCTGCGTGGAGACGTTCGAGGGTGACAACGGCGGCGCCACGTCGGCGGGGGTCACGGCCGACACGGTCAGGGTCGTGGAATACATCGCCGACCCGGCCCTCGATCCCCTGACGACCGCCTTCGCCGCGGGCGCTGGCGCCGAGATCAACCCCGAGTCCGCCGCCGAGACCGTCCAGGGCTTCGCGGACTTGTACAACCGTCTGTACGAGACGTACGGGCGTCGGGTCGAGATCGAGCCCTATACCGGTACCGGGGCCGGCGCGGATCTGGAGGCGGCGAGGGCGGACGCCATCGCCATCGCCGAGAAGGATCCCTTCATCGTGGTGGGCGGTCCTGGGCAGGCGGGTCCGGTTTTCGCCACGGAGCTGGCGTCGCGGGGGATCATCTGTGCCAGCTTCTGCGCCACGGCAGTACCGGAGGAGGTCGTCGAGCAGTACCAGCCGTACATCTGGCAGAGCACGCCGACTCCCGATCAG
>Ga0081538_10003771_pt1 | contig 14185 bp, 11 predicted proteins | sample TabmetS5T2R1_FD_71022 | JGI IMG/M metagenome (GOLD analysis project Ga0081538, IMG submission 71022) | Tabebuia heterophylla rhizosphere microbial communities from the University of Puerto Rico - S5T2R1 | ecosystem: Host-associated > Plants > Roots > Rhizosphere ... | reverse complement strand
CTGAAGCTGTCGAACCTCTGCTGGATCTATGACAACAACCGCATCACGATCGAGGGCGATACCGGGCTGGCCTTCTCCGATGACGTGGCCACGCGCTTCATCGGCTACGGCTGGAACGTCACGCGCGTCGGCGACGCCAACGATCGGCAGATGCTCGCCCGCGCGTTCGAGACGTTCAAGCGCGAGGCCGACCGCCCCACGCTGATCATCGTCGACAGCCACATCGCCTACGGCGCGCCCAGCAAGATGGGCACGGCCGCCGCGCACGGCGAACCATTGGGAGAGGAAGAGGTGCGCCTGACCAAGCGCGCGTACGGGTGGCCGGAGGACGCCGAGTTCCTGGTGCCCGACGGCGTCCGCGAGCACTTCAAGGCGAACGTCGGCCGCCGCGGCCGCGAGCTGCGCGAGACGTGGAACGCGCGCTTCGAGGACTACCGCGCCGAGCATCCCGAGCTGGCCGACCAGGTCGAGCGGATGCAGCGCCGCGCCCTGCCGGACGGCTGGGACCGCGACATACCCGAGTTTCCCCCGGACGAGAAGGGTGTGGCGGGCCGCGCCGCCTCCGGCCAGGTGCTAAACACGATCGCCGCCAACCATCCCTGGCTGATCGGCGGCTCGGCGGACCTCGCCCCGTCGACCAAGACGCGCCTGACCGCGGAGGATGCCGGTGACTTCAGCGCCACCAACCGCCACGGCCGCAACCTGCACTTCGGCGTCCGCGAGCACGCCATGGGCTCGATCGTCAACGGGCTCGCGCTGTCGAAGATCCGCGCGTACGGCTCGGGGTTCCTGATCTTCTCCGACTACCAGCGGGCGCCGCTGCGGCTCAGCGCCCTGATGGAGATCCCGACGATCATGATCTTCACCCACGACTCGATCGGCGTGGGCGAGGACGGGCCCACCCACCAGCCGATCGAGCACCTGGCCTCGCTGCGGGCGATGCCCGCGCTCATCACCTTCCGGCCGGGGGACGCCAACGAGATCGCGGAGGCGTGGCGGGTGACCATGGAGCTGACCCACGACCCGGTCGCGCTCGTGCTCTCGCGCCAGCCGATGCCGACCCTCGACCGCTCGCGCTATGCCCCGGCGGCCGGGGTGCGTCGGGGTGCCTATGTGCTGGCCGACCCGCCGGAGGACGAGCCGCGCGTGATCCTGATGGCGAGCGGCACGGAGGTCTCGCTCTGCGTGGCCGCCTACGAGCAGCTGAGCGAGGAAGGGGTTCCCGCGCGCGTCGTGAGCATGCCCTCATGGAAGCTGTTCGAGCGCCAGCCGGCCGAGTACCGCGGCGAGGTGCTGCCGCCGGACCTCACGGCGCGGGTGGCGGTCGAGCAGGGCTCGGCGTTCGGTTGGGACCGGTACGTCGGTCTCACCGGCAAGACGATCGCGATGCGCTCCTTCGGAGCCTCGGCGCCGATGAAGGACCTCCAGCACCGATTCGGATTCACCCCGGACGCGATCGCCGACGCCGCGCGGGCCCAGCTCTCGGGCTAAGTGTCCACGCCGCGGGCGGTCGCGCGCGGCCGCCGGGATAGAGTGCCGCGAGGATGCAGCTGCGCCACCTCGGTCCGGACCGGCTCGCCGTATCGGCGTTGGGGCTCGGTTGCATGGGCATGTCGGCGTACTACGGCGCCTACGACGACCGCGAGTCGTACGCCACCATCCGGCGCGCGCTCGAGCTTGGGGTGACGTTCTTCGACACCGCCGACTCGTACGGGCCCTTCAGCAACGAGGCACTCCTCGGACGCGCGCTCATGGGCGTCCGAGACGAGGTCGTGATCGCGACGAAGTTCGGCAACGTGCGCTCGACGAGCGGCGAGGCCCTCGGCGTGAACGGCCGGCCGGAGTACGTGCGCCGCTGCTGCGACCTGTCGCTGCAGCGGCTCGGTACCGATCGCATCGACCTCTACTACCAGCACCGCGTCGACCCGGAGACCCCCATCGAGGAGACCGTGGGCGCGATGGGCGAGCTCGTAGGCGCGGGCAAGGTTCGCCACTTGGGCCTGTCCGAGGCGGGCCCCGACACCATTCGCCGCGCCCACGCGGTGCATCCGATCACCGCGGTGCAGAGCGAGTACTCGCTCTGGAGCCGGGACATCGAGCCGGAGGTCGTGCCGACCTGCCGTCAGCTCGGAGTCGGCCTCGTCGCCTACAGCCCGATCGGCCGCGGCTTTCTGACCGGGCAGATCACCAGTCCCGAGGATCTCGCGCCCGACGACTGGCGACGCGGCTCACCGCGCTTCCAGGGCGAGAACTTCCAGAAGAACCTCGACCTGGTCGAGCGCGTGCGGTCCATCGCGCGCGAGAAGGGCTGCTCGCCGGGCCAGCTCGCGCTCGCCTGGCTGCTTCATCGGGGCGACGATGTGGTCCCGATCCCCGGAACGAAGCGCCGCAGCTACCTCGAGGACAACGTCGGAGCGGTGGACGTCCGGCTCACGGCCGACGATCTGGCCCGCATCGAGGAGGCGATGCCGCCGGACAGCGCGGCCGGTGACCGCTATGCCGACATGAGCACGGTCGGCGGTTGACGGCGAAGCCCGCGCCGGTCAGCGCGCAGCGCTAGCCTCTACTTCCCATGACCCGGCGCGATATCCGCTCCTGGCTGATGGACATGGACGGGGTGCTGGTGCACGAGGAGCACGCGCTCCCCGGCGCGGACGAGTTCCTGCGGCGGTTGCGCGAGCTCGAGATCCCCTTTCTGGTTCTCACGAACAACTCGATCTTCACGCCGCGTGACCTGTCGGCACGGCTGGGGCGCAGCGGCCTCGAGGTGGCTCCGGAGTCGATCTGGACCTCGGCGCTCGCGACGGCGCGCTTCCTCGAGAACCAGCGCCCGGGCGGTTCGGCGTTCGTGGTCGGCGAGGCGGGGCTCACGACCGCGTTGCACGACGCCGGCTACACCCTCACCGACCGCGATCCGGACTACGTGGTGCTGGGTGAGACGCGGACCTACAGCTTCGAGCGGATCACTCGGGCGATCCAGCTCGTGGCGAGCGGAGCGCGTTTCATCGCCACCAATCCCGACAACATCGGGCCGAGCCCGAACGGGCCGCTGCCGGCGACGGGCTCGGTGGCCGCGCTGATCCACCGGGCGTCCGGGGTCCAGCCGTACTACATCGGCAAGCCCAACCCGCTCATGATCCGTTCCGCCCTGAACGCGCTCGAGGCGCGCTCGGAGCACACCGCGATGATCGGGGACCGCATGGACACGGACATAGTCACCGGCCTGGAGGCGGGGCTCCACACCGTCCTCGTACTCAGCGGAGTGACCGGCCCCAGCGAGGCCGAGCGCCATCCCTACCTGCCGTCGCAGATCGTCCGGTCGGTGGCAGACCTCATCGACGACCTCGGTTAGCGCCGGTCCGCGCAGATTGGCCTTGCATCGGCTCCCCGGTCGAGGCACACTTAACGCGCTCGACGAGCAATCTCACGCAGATTTGCTTGACTGTTAACACTTAGCGTGTGAGGGGGAGAGATGAGTGACCTGGTTCTGGGGGTCGACTGCAGCACCACGGCGAGCAAGGTCATCGCCTGGGATCGCCAAGGCAAGGCCGTCGCCGAAGGTAGGGCGGCGTTGAACGAGATCCGTCCGCGTCCGCTGTACAGCGAGCAGGAGGGCGAGGACTGGTGGAACGCCACCTCCGGGGCGCTGAAGGACCTCGCGGGCGGCGTCGGGGCTGATCGCATCGTCGGGATCTGCATCACCCACCAGCGCGAGTCGTACGCGCCCGTTGACGAGGACAACCACCCCCTGCGCAACGGGATCCTGTGGGACGACGGTCGGTCGCAGGCGCAGCTCGACGAGCTGGGCGAGCGTTTCGGGCACGACGAGCTGCACCACCGCACCGGACGCGGGCCATCGCTCACGCAGGCCTTCCCGAAGCTCCTGTGGCTGGTCCAGAACGAGCCGGACATCGCCGAGCGGGCGTACAAGTTCATGGACGTGCATGGCTACCTCGTGCAACGGCTAACCGGCCAGTTCACGACCAGCCTGGCGTCGGCGGACTCCTTCGGGCTCACCGATGTGGAGCACGACGCGTGGGCGGAGGACCTGATCGAAGGCATCGGGCTGCGCCCGGACCAGTTCTGCGACACCGTGAAGCCCGGAACGGTGATCGGCGAGGTGACCGACGAGGCGGCGGCGGCGACCGGGCTGCCCGCGGGAATCCCGGTCGTGGCCGGTCTGGGCGACGGCCAGGCGGCGTGCCTCGGGGCGGGCGTCACCTCGCTGGACCGCGCCTATCTGAACCTGGGCACCGCGGTGACCGGCGGCCCGATCGACGACACCTACGTCGCCGACTCGTCCTGCCGGACCCTGTACGCGGGCGCTCCCAACACCTTTCTCCTCGAGAGCGTGCTGCGCGGCGGCATGGCGACGATGACCTGGTTCATGCGCAAGTTCGGCGATGCGTTCGACGTCAAGGCCGACTTCGACCGCTACGAGGCCGCCGCGCGCGAGGTCGGACCGGGGGCCGGCGGGCTCGTGCTCGTGCCGTACTGGAACGGCGTGATGAACCCCTACTGGGACGGCGCGGCGAGCGGCATGATCGTCGGCTGGCACGCCGGCCACGGCCGCGAGCACCTCTTCCGGGCGGTCGAGGAGGGCATCGGCCTCGAGTTCCGGCTCGCGATGAACGGCATCGAGGCCGCCAGCGGAGAGCGCATCGGGGAATACGTGATCCTGGGCGGCGGGTCCAACAGCGACCTGTGGTGCCAGATCATGGCCGACATACTGGGCGCCACCGTCACGCGCGCCCACACGGTGGAGGCGACCAACCTCGGCGCGGGAATCCTCGGCGCGTACGGCGTCGGCTGGTACTCGTCGGTCGAGGAGGCCGCGGCGGAGATGACCGACGTGGCCGAGAGCTTCTCCCCGGACGACCAGACCGCCGCGGTCTACGAGCGGCTCTTCGAGGAGGTGTACAAGCCGCTCTACCCGGGAGTCCGCGAGCCGCTGCAGCGCCTCGCGAAGCTACGCGTGGAAGTCGAGGGGGTGCCGGTGGGCACCGAGGCGCAGTGATCGCGCCCGCGCTCGCCTGGGAATGATCCCTTCGGAGTGAACAAGCCAGTGGGCGTGAGCAACCGCGCCGGGCCGGTCCCGTGACCGGGACGGTGACGGTCCTGGGGGCGGGGGCGATGGGCTCGGCCCTCGCGACCCCGCTGCGGGCGGCCGGATGGCGGGTCAACCTGTGGGGCACCTGGCTCGACGACCACCTCCTCGACGCCTGCGCTGCCGGCTCGCCCCACCCCCGAACGGCGGTGCCGCTGGCCGACGGAACGCGGCTGTTCTACAGCGACCGCCTCGCCGACGCCCTGGACGGAACCGACGTGGTGATCATCGCCGTCGCCTCGGTCGGTGTGCAGGAGGTCGCCCGGCGCGCGCTCCCGGGCATCTCCGGGAGCCGCGCGCTGCTGCTCACGAGCAAGGGGTTCTCGCCCGATGACGATGGTCGGGTCCGGCTCCTGCCGGACGCGCTGCGAGAGCTCGGCGCCGAGCACGACGCCGAGCTGCCGCCGATCGTGGCGGTCGGGGGCCCGTGCAAGGCCAACGAGGTCGCCGCCGGGCGCTGGACGGCCACGATCTTCGGCTGCCGCGACCGGTCGGTCGCGGAGGAGTCCGCCCGCACGCTCGGCACCGCCGCGTACCGGGCGGGAACCACCGACGACGAGGCCGGGGTGGAGATCTGCGCGCCGATGAAGAACGTCTACGCCATCGCGCTCGGCCTCGCCGACGGCCTCGGGGAGCGGCACGAGGAGCCGTTTCACGACCTGAAGGCGGCGACATTCGCTCAGGCCGTTCGCGAGCTGGTCATCCTCGCCGGGCTGGTTGGCGGCCGCGCGGAGACGGCCACCGGGTTGGCCGGCGTCGGCGACCTGGAGGTCACGGGGCTATCCGGACGCAACAAGGTCTACGGCGCGAGGATCGGGCAGGGCGAGTCGGCCGCCGGCGCACTCGAGGCGATGACCGCCGCCGAGCAGACGGTCGAGGGCGTGCCGGCCGCCCGGCTGGCCAAGGACCTGGTCGATCAGCGCGACGGCGCGGCGTGGGGCGAGCTGCCGCTCCTCGCGGCGGTGCTCGACGTCATCGCGGGGGCGGACGACCCCGCCTCCCACGTCGCCCGGGCCGTCCTCCCCGGTCCACCCGGAAATGCCTGAGTTCACCTACGACCCCGGCGACATGCCGGGCCTGCGCGAGAAGCTCGCGCGGCTCCCGGAGGCCGCCACCTTCCCGGAGTTCGAGCTCGAGCGGGTGGCAGTGGGCCGCGACGCCCTGCTCTCGCTCCCGGCGGTCCTGGCGGAGCTCGCCGGCGATCCGGGGCCGGTGATCGTGGTCCAGGACTCGACGCCGATGCGGCGCGGAGGCGACGACCTCAAGGCGCTCGTGCGCCGCCTGCTCTCCGACGCCGGGTGGGAGCCGCACACCGTGGTCCTGGAGGCCGGCGAGGATGGCGAGGCCCACGCCGACGAGGATGCCGTCGAGCAGGTGCTCGCCGAGCTGCGCCCCGGCGTGCCGGTGGTGTCGGTCGGCTCGGGCACCGTTACCGACGTCGCCAAGCACGCGTGCTTTCGGTTCGGCCGGGACCGCGAGCCGCTCACGCTCGTGTCCTGCGCCACGGCGAACTCCATGCTGGCCTACGCGGCCCAGATGGCCGTGATCTCGAAGTCCGGGGTCAAGCGCACGCGGCCGTCGCGCCTGTCCGATGCGCTGATCTACGACACCGACATCCTGCGCAGCGCTCCGGGACACATGGTGCTGGCGGGCATCGGCGACATCGTGCCGATGTACGTCTCGTTCGGCGACTGGTACATCGCATCCCGGCTGGGCCTCGGCAGCTTCAAGGAGGCGTCGGTGGACCTGCTCGCCGACGTGCGAGCCAAGCTCCTGCCGTACGCGCGCGAGATGGGCGAGCGCACGCCCGAGGGGATGGACGTTCTCAGCCGGTTGATCACCCTCTCGGGGCTCACCGCGACGATCGCGGGCGAGACGGCGCCGCTGTCCGGCTACGAGCACGTCACCGGACACATGCTCGATCTCGCCGCCTCCCACTTCGGCCGCCCGGTGGGAAGCCACGGCTCGCAGGTCGGACTGGCGGTACTGCCGTGCACGGTGTCGTTCAACATCCTGCTCGAGGAGCTCGACCCGACCGCCGTCGACGTCGACGCCTGCTATCCGTCGCCGCCGGCGATGGAGGAGCGAGTGCGCGCCGCGTTCGCCCCGATCGACCCGTCGGGACGCATGGGTGAGGAGTGCTGGAGCGACTACCGCAAGAAGCTCGAGGGCTGGCACGGCGCGCGACCGGCCTTCGAGTCGCTGCTCGCCGACTGGGAGCGGGAGCGCGAACGCCTGCGCGAGCTGGTCCCGCCCGCGGACGAGTGCGTGCAGGCCATCGCCGACGCCGGCCTACCCCTGCGCTGGGAGGACCTGCCAGTCCCGATTCCCGAGGACGAGGCCCGTTGGGCGTACGCGAACGCACATCTCATGCGGGACCGCCTCAGCCACGCCGACCTCCTGCACTTCGTCGGTTGGTTCGACGAGGCGTTCGTCGACCGCGTCTTCACGCGCGCGCGAGAGCTGGCCGGTGCGCTGCGTCCCTCGAGCCCGGCGGGCCCCGTGCAGCGCTGAGCCATGGTGCTGGAGGACGCCCGCCAGGAGATCGTGAAGTTCGCCCGCCGGCTGCGCGCGGACGGCCTCGTGGCGGGCACCGCCGGCAACCTCTCGATCCGCCACGGGGACCTCGTCGCGGTAACCCCCAGCGGCGTGGACTACGACGAGATGAGCCCGCCGGCGATCGGCGTCCACGCGCTGGACGGCAGCGCGGTCGACGCCCCGCTCGCCCCGACGACCGAGCTCCCGATGCACCTGGCTGTATACGAGCGCTCGGACCACATCGACGCGATCGTCCACACTCACTCACCCGCGGCCACGGCGGTGACGCTCCTGGTCGACGAGCTGCCGTCGATCCACTACTACGTGAGCTTGTTCGGGGGGCCGATCCGGGTGGCGCCGTACGCGCGGTTCGGGACCGCCGCGCTGGCCGATAGCTGCGCGGCTGCTCTGCGGGACCGAAAGGGAGCGCTGCTCGAGCACCACGGCGCCCTCACCGGCGCGGCCACGCTGGACGAGGCGTACACGCTCGCCCTGCACCTGGAGTGGCTGTGCGACGTCTACCTCCGAGCCCGGGCGGTGGGGGAGCCCAAGCGCCTGACCGAGGAGCAGATCGCGGCGGCTCTGGTCGGGCTGGAGGGGTACGGGCAGCCGGCGCGCTGAGGCCGAGCGTTCGACCGCAGCCCCTACGCGCCGTCCGCCAGGTCGACGTCGAACACGATCTTGCGTCCGCCGCCCAGCAGCTCGAAGCCCTCTCGCCAGCGCTCGAGCGGGAGGCGATGCGTCACGAGCGGCTCGACCGAGACCTTGCCGTCGCTCAACAGTCGCAGGCTGCGGCGGTAGGACGAGGGTCGCTTGCCCCGCGAGCCGACCACGCTCAGCTCCTGCTTGATGACCGTCTCGATATCGAGCATCGGCGGCTCGGGGAAGAACGCCAGCAGCACCAGCTGCCCGTCCTTTCGCAGCAGCCGCGGCGAGTCGGCGAGCACGGCCGGCGCGCCCGTGCACTCGAAGACCACGTCGGCGCCGACGCCGTGGCTCAGCTCGTCGACCACGGCCCGGGGGTCGCTGGTGTCGGATGCGACCGCGCGGTCGACGCCGAGGCGCTGCGCCAGCTCCAGCCGATCGGTGTGCCGCTCCCGGCCGACCAGAACGACGCGCGCGCCGGTGTTGCGGGCCACCTCGGCGACCAGCATGCCGATCGCGCCCGGCCCCAGGACGACGGCGATGTCTCCCACCCCGAGGGTCGCCCGCTCGAGCACGGCGTGGGTGGCGATCGAGAGGGGCTCGACGAGCGCTCCGGCGAGCAGCGACACGGTTTCGGGGAGGCGGTGCACGGCGCCGGAACGGATGACGATCCACTCCGCCAAACCGCCGTCGGCGGTCGTGCCGATGGCCCGCCGGTTGGGACAGTTGTTGTACTCCTCCACGCGGCAGTACGGACAGACGCCGCAGACATACGCGTCGGTCTCGAGCGCAACTCGGTCCCCCACGGCGGCGCGCGCGGGGTCGACTCCCTCGCCGACCTCGGTGACGACGCCCGATACCTCATGGCCGAGGATCAGCGGGACCTCGTAGGGATAGGTGCCGTCGAGCGCCAGCCGGTCGGTGCCGCACACGCCCACGGCGGCCACTCTGACCTTCACCTTGCCCGGCTCCAGGCGCGGCTCGTCGAGGTCTTGGAGGTCGATTCCCCCGGGACCGGCCGTGTGCTTGACGACGGCCTTCACCGGTCACTCCATCGCGCGCGACCGGTCCGGACCTCGGCCCCGCAGGTTCGACGGACAGCGCCGCGGCCGGCTTGCGGCACGGCTGGCATGAGGAGCAGCGTACCGGCGGCCAGAGGCTCGAGCGGAGTGGCGTGCTGCACGTCCGGGCGGACGGGGCGTAGTGTGCGGCGCGCCGCGGGCGCACGCGGTGGACGAGTGTGGAAGGAGGACGCCATGAGCGGTGCGGAGTTGCGAGCGGGTCGCTTGTTCGACAGGGAGACCGGGCGCGCGTATGTCGTCGCGATCGACCACGGCATGCTGTTCGGCGTCCAGGAGGGCTCGGAGGACGCTGTGGCCGCCGTGGAGCGGTGCCTGGCGACTGAGCCCGACGGGTTGTTCATCTCACCCGGGCTGTTCGCCCGGACCGGTCACCTATTCGCCTACCGCGGAGCGGCATCCCCGATCGTCCGCCTCGACTTCCTGACGATCCACGAGCACACGAAGCCCTATGGCGACAGGCACCGCATTCTCTGTTCACCACAGCAGGCGGCCGCGCTCGGCGCCGACGCCGTCGTCATGTACCTGATGTTCGGGGCGGCCGAGGGCGAGACCTTTGCGGGCAATCTGTCGGCCATCGCCGAGGCGACGGAGGAGGCGCATGCACTCGGTCTGGCGGTGATCGTCGAGGCGGTGGGCTGGGGCTCGAAGGCGAAGAGCGGCCCGGACCCGGAGCTGCTCACCTTCGGCTGCCGCCTGGGGGCCGAGATCGGCGCCGACGTGATCAAGACCGAGTACACGGGCGACCCCGACAGCATGGGCCGCTTGGTCGCCGGCTGTCCCGTCCCGGTCATGGTGCTCGGCGGAGCGAAGGTCGACTCCGTCGACGCGCTGCTCGACTCCACTCGCAACGCGCTGCAGGCCGGAGCATCGGGGGTGATCTACGGCCGCAACATCTGGCAGGCCGACGACCCGTTGCGTGTGGGGGAGGCGGTTCGCGCGCTCGTGCACGACAAGAGCGCCGTCCCCGCCTGAGAACGCCCGCGCCGCGCCGAGCGTGATGAGTCGAGCGAGTTAAGACGCGCCGGGTGCTAACTACCCGCTGATATCTTCGTGGCCCCGCGGGGGTATGCCCGAAGTGATCGAGTCAAGGGGAAGACGATGCTTGCCGCAGTGCTAACCGCCCCGAACGAGCTCGAGGCGCAGGAGATCCCAACGCCCTCGCCGGGTCCCGGCGAGCTGCTGGTCAAGGTGGGCGCCAACACCGTCTGCGGCACCGACCTGCGCATCCTCAGGGGGGAGAAGACCTCTCACGTCGAGCTGCCCGTCGTGCTCGGACACGAGACCGCCGGGCACGTGGCCGAGGTGGGCGCTGGGGTGAACGGATTCGAGGTCGGAGCGCCCGTCGCCATCGCTCCCTGCATTCCCTGCCACCGCTGCTGGGAGTGCCGGCATGACCTCGAGAACATGTGCCAGAACCTGCGCATCATGGGCTACGCGGTGGGCGGCGGCATGGCCGAGTACATGCTCGTCCCGGCAGCGGCGGTCGAGGCCCGGTGCGTCTTCGTCGCGCACGAGGACCTGCCCTCGGAGAAGCTGGCGCTGGCCGAGCCGCTCGCCTGCGTGGTCTGTGGCCAGCGCTGGACGAGGGTGGAGGTCGACGACACCGTGTTGATCATGGGCGCGGGGCCGATCGGCCTGCTCCACCTGCAGCTCGCCCTGGTCTCGGGGGCGCGCGCGGTGATCGTGAGCCAGCCCACCGCCGAGCGGCGGGCCATCGCGGAGCGCCTCGGCGCCACCGCGACCGTCGACCCGCAGAGCGGCGATCTGGCGGCCGTCGTCGACGAGGTCACCGACGGCCTCGGCGTCGACGTGACGATCATCGCCATCGGAATCCCGCAGCTGGTCAACGAGGCGGCCCAGCTGTGCCGCAACGGCGGCCGGATCAACGTCTTCGCGGGCCTCAAGGGCAAGGGCCTGGCCGAGGTCGAGGCCAACCTGATCCACTACCGGCAGATCGTGCTCAGCGGAACGTCGAACTCGCGCCGCTCCGACTACGAGACCGCCCTCCATCTCATCGAGTCGGGCAAGATCGACACCGCTTCGATGGTCACCCACCGCTTCCCGCTGCCGTCGGTGCACGAGGCGCTGGACACGGTCACCGCCGGCGAGGCCATCAAGGTCGCTGTTATGCCCTGACGGTCTTCTCCGCGGCGCGCCACCGGCGATAACATCCGAGCGCGCCTGTACGGGCGACGATCGAGTCGCTCGTAACAGTCAGGAGGGAGGAATCGTGAACACCCTGATCGTGGGGGACCACTTCATCGGCGCCGAGGTGTTCCGCGCGGCCATCGAGCGCGAGCTGGGCAGCGACTTCGGTCCCGTCCGGACCGTGATGTGGGCGGGTGCGGACATGGAGGAGCAGCACGCCGAGCAGCAGGTGATGGAGAAGGAAGGTCCGGAGGCCGTTCGCAGTCCCGGCGAGATCATCGAGGCGGTGGAGGGCGCCGAGATCCTCGCGGTGCACTTCGCGCCGGTCCCGACTTCGCTGCTGGAGGCCTCGGACAGCCTCAAGGCCGTCGTGGTGGCTCGGACGGGCGTCGAGAACGTGAACGTGGACGAGGCCACTCGCCGGGGGGTGGCCGTGGTGAACATCTACGGGCGAAACGCCAACGCGGTGGCGGAGCAGGCCGTGGGGCTGATGCTCTCGGAGACCCGCGACATCGCGCGGCAGGACGCCGCGGTCAAGACGGGGGCCTGGCCCGAGGAGTCCGCGAGCCCGGTGTTCGAGCTCGTCGGGCACACCATCGGCGTCATCGGCCTCGGCAACGTCGGCCGCAAGCTTGCTCGCCGGTTGTCCGGCTTCGAGGTGCGGCTGCTGGTCTACGACCCGTACGTGGACGCCTGCACGATCGAGGAGCACGGCGGGGAGAAGGTGGAGGACCTCAGCGTGATCTTCCGCGAGTCCGACATCGTGACCCTGCACGCCCGGCTCACCGACGAGACCCGCCGCTTCATCGGCCGCGACCAGTTCGAGCTCATGAAGCCGACCGCCTACTTCATCAACAACGCGCGTAGCCGGATGGTCGACTACGACGCGCTCTACGACGCCGTCGCAAACAACCGGATCGCCGGGGCGGCACTCGACGTGCACGACGACGAGCCGCTCCCGGCCGACAGTCCGTGGCGGCGGTTGGACAACGTCACGTTGTCGCCCCATACGGCCGGGGTCACCCCGGAGGTGTGGACCAACTCGGGGCAACTGGTGGCGGAGGCGATTAGGGAGGTCGCCGACAACGGCCGCGCCACCAACACCGTCAACGCGCACGCACTGGAGGGATCGCGATGAGCTACCTGCTCGGCATCGACAGCGGGCTGACAGTCACCAAGGCGGTGGTGTACGACGAGGAGGGCCGGCCTCTCGGCTCGGCCGGCGCGCCCAGCAAGCAGTCGATTCCGCGGCCGCGCTGGTTGGAGCGCGACATGGACGACCTGTGGGTGACGGCGGAGGGCGTCATCCACCAAGCGCTCGACCGAGCGGGCGTGGCCAACGGTGACGTCGCCGCCGTGGGCATGAGCGGCCACGGGGACGGGATGTACCTCGTCGACGAGGAGGGGCGGCCGGCGCGGCCGGGCATCAACTCCATGGACAGCCGGGCGGTCGACGTGATCGCTCGCTGGCAGCAGGAGGGGGTCCCCGATCGGGCCCTGGAGGTGCTCGGTACGGACGTGTGGCTCGCGTTGCCCGCCACCCTCATCGCCTGGGTCCGGGACAACGAGCCGGAGGCCTACGCCCGGACCCGCTGGAACCTCGCCTGCAAGGACTGGATCCGCTACAAGCTGACCGGCGAGATCGCCACCGATCCGACCGAGGCCAGCTCCGGCTTCACCGAGATGCGCAGCCAGGACTACCGGCCGGAGGTGTTCCAGGTGCTCGGCCTGGAGGACTTCCAGGACAAGGTTCCGCCCATCGTCGGGTGCAGCGAGATCGCCGGCCGGGTGACCGCCGGCGTCGCGGTCGCGACCGGGCTCGCGGAGGGCACGCCGGTGGTCACCGGCGCGCACGACATCGACTGCTGCGCGGTCGGAATCGGGACCCATGCCCCGGGGCAGCTCTGCGCGATCACCGGCACCTGGAGCATCAACGAGACCGTCACGACCGAGCCGAAGGTGAACCCGAGCTGGGCGTGCCGCAACTTCGTCACGCCGGGGACGTGGATGGCCATGAGCAATTCGCCCGCGTCGTCCGCCAACCTGGAGTGGTTCGTGCGCCAGCTGTGCGCGGTCGAGGCGGCGGTGGCCGAGCAGCGCGGCGAGTCTCCGTTTGCGTTCGCGGGGCCGGAGGTGGCCTCGGTGCTGGACGAGGAATCCCGCGTCTTCTTCCACCCGTTCATCTACGGCGCGCCCGGAACAGCGCCGTCCGCGGCCGCCTTCGTCGGGGTGCGCGGCTGGCACGGCCGCCCCCATCTCCTCAAGGCGCTGTTCGAGGGGATCGTGTTCAACCACCTCGGCCACATCGACGCCCTGCGCTCGGGGTTCGAGGTGCAGGACATCCGGATCACCGGCGGCGGCTCGCGCAGCGACGTGTGGTGCCAGATGTACGCCGACGCGCTCGGCGTCCCCGTCCACGTGACCGATGCCGACGAGTCCGGCGCCCTCGGGGCGGCGATGCTCGCCGGGGTCGGTGCCGGCACCTGGGGCTCGCTCGAGGAGGCGGCGAAGGCCACCGTCCGCGTAGCCCAGACCTTCGAGCCGAACCCGGAGCGGGGCGAGCGCCTGCAGGAGACCTACGACACCTGGAAGGCGACCGTGGACGCGCTCGCCCCGGTCTCCGACCGGATCGGCTGACGGGGGCCGCGGGAGCGGCACGGCCGGG
>Ga0081538_10003770_pt1 | contig 14193 bp, 9 predicted proteins | sample TabmetS5T2R1_FD_71022 | JGI IMG/M metagenome (GOLD analysis project Ga0081538, IMG submission 71022) | Tabebuia heterophylla rhizosphere microbial communities from the University of Puerto Rico - S5T2R1 | ecosystem: Host-associated > Plants > Roots > Rhizosphere ... | reverse complement strand
GGCGGCGGTCTCGAGAGCGCGCTGGCCTGTCACCACCGGATCGCGGTCGACGACGGCCGCAGCGAGTTCGGTCTGCCGGAGGTGACCCTCGGCCTGCTCCCCGGCGTCGGCGGCGTCACCCGGACGGTGCGGATGTTCGGGCTGCAGAAGGCGCTCATGGACGTCCTGCTGCAAGGCCCGCGGATGAAGCCCGCTCGGGCCAAGGACACCGGCCTGGTCGACGAGCTGGTCGCCAGCACCGACGACCTGATCCCCGCCGCGAAGGCGTGGATCGGCGAGCATGCCGAGGATCCCGCCGCCGCCACCCAGCCCTGGGACCGGGACGGCTACAAGATGCCCGGCGGCAAGCCGAGCAACCCGAAGCTCGCGCAGTTCCTCCCCGCGTTCCCCGGCAACCTCCGCAAGCAGACCAAGGGCGCGCCGTACCCCGCGCCGCGCAACATCATGTCTGCCGCGGTCGAGGGTGCCCAGGTCGACTTCGAGACCGCGACCCGGATCGAGTCGCGCTACATCGTCGACCTGATCGTCGGCCAGACCTTCAAGAACATGACGCAGGCGTTCTGGTTCGACCTCAACCACATCAACGCCGGTGGGTCGCGCCCGTCGGAGCCGCCGAGGTGGAAGGCCACCAGGGTCGCCGTCCTCGGCGCCGGCATGATGGGCGCCGGCATCGCGTACGTCTCGGCCAAGGCCGGGATCGACGTCGTGCTCAAGGACGTCAGCATCGAGGCGGCCGAGAAGGGCAAGGCGTACGCGCAGAAGATCCTCGATAAGCAGCTCGAGAAGGGTCGGACGACCCAGGAGAAGCGCGACGAGATCCTGTCCCGCATCCACCCGACCGCCGAGGCGGGCGACGTCGCCGGCTGCGACATGGTCGTCGAGGCGGTCTTCGAGGACTTGGCACTGAAGCACCGCGTGTTCAGCGAGATCGAGGAACTCGTCGCGCCGGACGCGCTGCTCGGCTCCAACACGTCGACCCTGCCGATCACCGAGCTCGCGACCGGCGTCCAGCGGCAGGACGACTTCGTCGGCATCCACTTCTTCTCGCCGGTCGACAAGATGCCGCTGGTCGAGATCATCGTGGGCGAGAAGACGTCGGACGTCGCGCTGGCGAAGGCGTACGACTACGTCCGCCAGATCAAGAAGACGCCGATCGTCGTCAACGACTCGCGGGGCTTCTTCACCTCGCGGGTGTTCGGCTCGCTGGTTCTGGAGGGTGCCGCGATGCTCGGCGAAGGCGTCAGCCCGGCGTCGATCGAGAAGGCCGCCGTGACGACCGGGTTCCCGGCGCCGCCGCTGGCGATGATCGACGAGGTGACGCTGACGCTGCCCCGCAAGATCGCCAAGGAGGCCGCGGCGGCGGCCGAGGCGGAGGGCTTCAGCTTCGGGGTGCACCCCGGCATGGCCGTCGTGGACCGGATGGTCGACGAGTTCGAGCGGACCGGCAAGGCGGCCGGCGCCGGCTTCTACGACTACCCGGAGGGCCGGCCGAAGCACCTGTGGCCGGGACTACGTGAGCACTTTGCCGGCGTCGAACCGGATCCAGCTACCGGTGGGGGTCCGGTGCCGTTCCGCGACCTGCAGGAGCGGCTGACGTTCATCATGTCGATCGAGACCGTGCGGTGCCTGGCCGAGGGCGTACTGCGCTCGGTGCCGGAGGCCAACGTCGGGTCCATCTTCGGCATCGGCTTCCCGCCCTGCTTCGGCGGCGCGCTGCAGTACGTCAACGGCTACGAGGGTGGGCCGGCCGGCTTCGTGGCGCGGGCTCGGGAGCTGGCCGCTGCCTACGGCGACCGGTTCGAGCCGCCCGCGCTGCTGGTCGAGAAGGCGGAGGCCGGCGAGCGCTTCGCCTGAGGAAAGCCGACCCCGATTGGGGCCAACCGTCTCTAGTGCTGAGGCGTCTTGGAGGTTAGGGTCCACGGGCCCGATGGGAGGGTGCCGAGAGCGGTGCCCTGGATCCTCGAGGGGAGCCTGCGTTGAGTACGATCCCGCGCCGCCGGCGTCAGCTGGTTCTGTCGACCGTCCTCGCGTCCGTCACGGTCGCGATGGGCCTGTCCGCCGTCACCGGACCGCCCGCCGGCGCCACCAGCCCCGCGGCCCCGCCCGCCGCCGAGGTCGACGCGCCGATCCCGAGCGTCGACTGGCACCCCTGTCGGTGGGACGACCGACTCCGCTGCGCGCGGGTCCCGGTGCCGCTCGACTACGACGACCCGGACGGGTCGACCATCAAGCTGCGGCTGCTCAAGGATCCGGCCAACCGGCCGGCGCAGCGGATCGGGACGCTGTTCGTGAATCCGGGCGGCCCCGGGGGGAGTGCGGCCGACTTCGCCTCGTACGTCGGCGCCTATCTCGGCCCGTCGGTACGCCAGCGGTTCGACATCGTCGGCATCGACCCACGCGGTGTCGGTGGGAGCGCCCAGGTCCGATGCCGGGCGCCGGGCCAGCCGCCACCGTACCCGCGGCAGGCGTTCCCATACACCGAGAAGCAGATCAAGGTGTGGCTGCGATTCGACCGCTACTACCGCCAACTCTGCGCCGTCGGTGCGAACCCGATCCTCGACCACATGTCCACCGCCGACACCGCCCGCGACATGGACCTGATCCGGCAGGCGCTCGGCGAGGAGCAGCTGTCGTACTACGGGATCTCGTACGGCACCTACCTCGGCGCGACGTACGCGGCGATGTTCCCCGATCGGATTCGAGCGATGATCGTCGACGGCGTCCTCGACCCGGTGGCGTGGTCGACCGGGCGAGGTGACGCCGCGAAGACCCTGCCGTTCTCGACCCGGCTGCGCAGCGGCGTGGGCGCGTGGGAGTCGCTGACGTCGGCCTTCGCGGAGTGCGACCGGGTCGGCAAGCAGCGGTGCCCGTTGGCGGGTCAGGCCGCGAGCAAGTGGCTGCGGATCGTGCATCGGCTCAAGCGTGGGCCGGTGAAGATCGAGGGCTATCGGCTGACGTACCCCAACTGGGTCGGCGACGCGCTCGGCGCGCTGTACGACCGGTCGATCTACCGGCCGCTGATGCGCTACATCAAGGCGACGTACCGCGAGATGTTCGGCGCTCGGGGCTCCCGGGCCGGCAACGACGTCGCGGCCGCCCGGGAGCGCTTGAAGCGAGCGGTCGAGCGGTCGCCGCTGCCCGGGCCGTACGGCTTCCGCTTCGGCACGGAGTATCCGTCGTTCCACGGTGTCTCCTGCGCGGACAGCCTGAACCCACGCGATCCACGGGCATGGATCCCGGCCGGCAAGCTGGCGGATCGGCACGGACCGTGGTTCGGCCGGCTGTGGACCTGGGTGTCGTCCCCCTGCGCGAAGTGGCCCGGCTCGAAGGCCGACGCGTATCGCGGCCCGTGGGCGGTGGACACGTCCGCCCCCGTGCTCGTGGTCGGCAACTCGCACGACCCGGCGACGCCCATCACCGGCGCGAGGGTGCTCAACACCAAGCTCGAAGGGTCGCGGCTGCTGATCATGGACGGCTGGGGACATGGCGCGTTGGGCACCAGCGACTGCGTGACGTCGAAGATGGCGCGCTACCTGGTCGACGGGGCGCTGCCGCCGGCCGGGACGGTCTGCCAACAGGACAAGCAGCTGTTCCCGAAGCGGTCGTGAGCTCCCGCGGCCTCCGGTCGTGGCGACGGCGACGCCGCCACTCTTGAGTGGCGGCGCCAGCCAACCTTCTCCGGGACTGGTGCGTCCGTGGGACGAGGGCCCGCGGCCCGACTCGAGGCTGCGCCGACGGGTACGTCCGATCCCGAGGGGAGCGTCTCATGAGTCCCAGCCCGCATTGGCGACGTCGAACGATCCTGGCCACCGTCGTCGCGACGGCGACGGTCGCGATGGGACTGGCCGCGACGAGCGGCTCGTCGGTCGCGACGCCCGGTGAGTCGGCTCCACCGGCTGCCGAGGTGCAGGCGCCGGTACCCACGATCGACTGGAAGCCCTGCCGGTGGGACGACAGCCTGCGCTGCGCGCGGGTCCCGGTCCCGCTCGACTACGACGATCCGACCGGTCCGGCGATCAAGCTCTCCCTGCTCATGAACCCGGCGAACCGGCCCGGGCGGCGGATCGGGAGCCTGTTCGTCAACCCGGGTGGTCCCGGCGGTTCTGCCACGGAGTTCGCCACGTACGCCGGTAGCCTGCTCGGCCCGGCGGTACGCCAGCGCTTCGACGTGATCGGCATCGACCCGCGGGGCATCGGTGGGAGCGCTCCGGTCCGCTGTCACCTGCCGGGCCAGCCGCCGCCGTACCCGCGGACGGCGTTCCCGTACACCGCGAAGCAGATCGAGAAGTGGCTGCGCTACGACCGCTACTACCGGAAGCTGTGTCGCGAAGGGGGCAACCCGATCCTCGATCACATGAGCACCGCCGACACGGCTCGGGACATGGACCTGATCCGGCAGGCACTCGGCGAGGAGCAGCTGTCCTTCTACGGGATCTCGTACGGCTCGTACCTCGGTGCCACGTACGCGGCGATGTTCCCCGACCGGATCCGGGCGATGATCGTCGACGGCGTCCTCGACCCGGTGGCGTGGTCGACCGGGCGTGGTGATGCCGCCGAGACCTTGCCGATCGAGACGCGCATCCGCAGCGGCGTGGGTGCGTGGGAGGCGCTGACGTCGGCGTTCGCGGAGTGCGACCGGGTCGGCAAGGAGCGGTGCCCATTGGCCGGCAACGCCGCCAGCAAGTGGCTGCGGATCGTGCATCGGCTCAGGCGCGGGCCGGTGCAGGTCGACGGCTATCGACTCACCTATCCGAACTGGGTCGGCTCGGCGCTCGGTCCGCTGTACGACGCGAGCGGGGTCCGTTACCTGATGCGCTACATCAAGGCGACGTACCGCGACATGTTCGGCAGCCGGTCGGTGCGGCAGCGAACGGACTCGTACGCGGCGCTGCTCCAGCTGCGTCGGGTGGTCGATCGCTTTCCGCTGCCGGGCCCGTACGGCCCGTCGGGACCGGTCGGCCACGCTACGGCGTCTCCCGGGTACCACGGTGTGGCCTGCGCCGACAGCCTGAACCCGTCGGATCCGCGGGCGTGGATCGCCGCCGGCAAGCTCGCCGACCGGTGGGGACCGTGGTTCAGCCGGTTGTGGACCTGGCTCTCCTCGGCGTGTGCGCGGTGGCCGGGCTCGAAGGCAGACACGTACTTCGGGCCGTGGACGGTCGAGACGTCGGCGCCGGTGCTCGTGATCGGCAACACGCACGACCCGTCCACGCCGATCCACGGAGCGCGGGTGCTCAACACCAAGCTCGAAGGGTCCCGGCTGCTGATCCTGGACGGCTGGGGCCACGGCGCCCTGGCGACCGGTCCCTGCGTGACGTCGAAGATGCAACGCTATCTCGTCGACGTGGCGCTGCCGCCGTCCGGCACGGTCTGCGAGCCGGCCCGGCAACTGTTCCCGAAGCGGTCGTGACGCCGCGTTGTCAGTCGCTGCCCGGGCTTTGACCCAGTAGCGGCCGACAACACCGCCTAGAGTGCGCGAGTGACGACGCGGACGAACATCCTGATCACCGGCGCGAGCTCTGGGCTCGGCGCGGGCATGGCCCGACTCTTCGCGGAGCGCGGCCGCGACCTGGCGCTGACGGCGCGCCGGCTCGACCGACTCGAGGCGTTGGCGACCGAGCTTCGCGACCGGCATCCGGGGATCACGGTCGTGACGAGGGAGCTCGACGTCAACGACCACGACCGGGTCGGCGAGGTCTTCGGTGACTGTGCGGACGCGCTCGGTGGGCTCGACCGAGTCGTCGTCAACGCCGGGCTCGGCAAGGGCGCGCCGATCGGACGTGGCCGGTTCGACGCCAACCGGGACACGGTCCTGACCAACTTCGTCGGGGCGCTGGCGCAGTGCGAGGCGGCCATGGAGCACTTCTACGCCGCCGGCGCCGGCCACCTCGTCGTGATGTCGTCGATCCAGGCCGTACGCGGGATGCCGCGCGGCATGACGGCGTACGCGGCGTCGAAGGCCGGCGTCGCCGCGCTCGCCGAGGGCATCCGGGCCGACTGCATCGGCACGCCGATCAACGTCACGACGCTGCTGCCCGGCTACATCCGGACCGAGATGACCGCCCGGATCAAGCAGCCGCCGCGGTTCATGGTCGACACCGAGCCGGGCTGCCGGGCCCTGGTGGCGGCGATCGAGCGCGAGGTCGGGTCGGCCGTGGTCCCGACCTGGCCGTGGCGACCGATCGGGTTCGGCCTGCGGCACCTGCCGTTGCGGGCGGTCCGCCGCATCGTCTGAGCCGGTGCGGTCGAGCCGGCGTCCAAGGTGTTGGCGGGAAACTGCAGACTGGACCGAGAGTTGGTGCGAGGTTGCACCAACTCCGGGGGTCCGAGGCGACCGAAGGGGTGGGATGAGGAGACGTACGACGGCGACGCTCGTGGCCGTGGCGGTGGCGGCACCGGTCGGCTGCAGTGGCGACGACAGCGACACCGACGCCGACGCGGCCGCCCCGATCGCGACGCTCGCCGAGGCGTGGTCGGCGGCCGACCCGAAGGCGTTCGCGGCCGCGACCGACGCGCCCGGCCCGGCGCGGGCGGCGTTCACGACGATGGCCGACGAGCTGCTGCTCACGAGGACCGAGGTGACTCCGAGCGGTGAGCCGGAGTGCACCGACGACGGCTGCACCCAGTCGCTGACGGTCGCCGCCACCCTCGACGGGCTCGGCGAGTGGACCTACGACACCGAGGTCGACACGGTCGCGGCCGGCGACGACTGGGTCGTGCACTGGGAGCCGGCCGTGCTGCATCCGGAGCTGACCGCGGAGACGACGTTCGAGCGCAGCCGCGTCGTGCCGAAGCGGGCTCCGATCCTCGACCGCAACGGTCGCCAGCTCACCTCGCTTCGGCCGGTCTATCGGATCGGCGTCGTGCCGGGGAAGGCCGAGCCGAGCAGCTACGGCGCCCTGGCCGACCTGCTCGACGTCGACGGGACCGACCTGCGGGACCGGGCCGCCGCGTCCGAGCCGGACTGGTTCGTCGACGTGATCACGCTGCGCACCTCCGACTACGCGCCGGTGCGCGACCGACTGCTGCAGATCCCCGGCGTCGCGGTCGATCCGGGCCGGCTTCCGCTGGCGCCGACCTCGGAGTGGGGTCGCGCGATCCTCGGTACGGTCGCCCCGGCCACCGCCGAGACGCTGCGCACCGCGGGCCCGTACGCCGTCGACACCGACGTCGTCGGGGCCAGCGGGCTGCAGGCGGCGTACGAGCCCGAGCTGGCCGGCCGCCCCGGCGGCGGGGTGACCCTCGTCGAGACGGAGACCGGCGAGCGGCGCGCGCAGCTGTGGCGGGTCCGGCCGGAGTACGGCACGCCGGTGCGCACCACGCTCGACTACCGGTTCCAGGACGCGGCCGAGCGGGCGATCGCCGGGCAGCCGAAGACCACCGTGCTGGTGGCGGTCGACGCGCGTACGGGTGAGATCCTGGCCGATGCCAACGGCCCGGAGGCGACGTCGTACAACACCGGATTCGTCGGGCAGTATCCGCCGGGCTCGACGTTCAAGCCGGTCTCGGTCGCGGCCCTGATCGATGCCGGGCAGGACGTCGACGCGAGCGTGGACTGCCCGAGCACGACCGTGGTCGACGGCAAGCGGTTCAAGAACTACGAGTTCACCTCACTGCCGTCGGGATCGACCTTCGCCGACGCGATCGCGGCCTCGTGCAACACCACCGTCGTCGACCGGGCCGACCGCCTCGGCGACGGCGCCCTGCACGACACGGCGACCGACTGGTTCGGCGTCGGCGCGGAGTGGGAGCTGCCGCTCGACGCGTACGCCGGATCGGTCCCGCGCAACGACAGCCTGGTCGACAAGGCCGCCTCGATGATCGGTCAGGGCCGGGTGCTGATGAGCCCGCTCGGCATGGCGCTGGTCGCCGCCGCCGTCGACTCCGGACAGGCAAGGACGCCCCGGCTGCTCCTCGGCGAGACCGGCGAGGGTGCCGAGAGCGGCGACCCGGTCGGCGAGCCGCTGCCGGACGCGACCGTCGACGACCTGCGCCGGATCATGCGGATGGTCGTGACGCAGGGCACGGCGTCGTCGCTGCGCGGCCTGCCGGGCGGCGTGGCGGCCAAGACCGGCACCGCGGAGTACGGCACGGCCGACCCGCCCCGGACGCACGGCTGGATGATCGGCTATCGCGGCGACGTGGCGTTCGCCTGCCTGGTGGTCGACGGCGAAGGCGGCAACAGCGACGCCGGTCCGGTCGTCCGGGAGTTCCTCCAGCGGGCGCCGGCCGCGGTCGACTGACGACGGCCGAGCAGCAGGGTCGCCGGCATTGGTACGTGACAGCTGCACCACCCGCCGGTCGTCCGTGGTGCATTCGTCACGTACCAACGGGGGTACGACGGCCGTGCGGGTCGCTCTCGAGCCGCCGGACCGATCACAGCGAGTTCGACCGGCTGGCCGTGACCGTGGCCGGGTCGGAGAGCGCCGGCCGATCCGCCCGAAAGGCGTCGATCGAGAAGCGGGTCTCGCCGTCGAGGAGCAGCTCGCTCAGGATCCGGCCGACGAGGGCGGCGAACTTGGCCCCGTGGCCGGCCCCGGCGAACATCACGGCGCGTCGTGACCCCGGCAGGAAGTCGACGATGAGGTCGCGGTCGGGCGGTGCGTCGTAGCAGCAGACCCGGGTGTAGAGCTCCGGGCCGACCGCGTCGGGGAGATAGCGCTCGAGGAAGCGCCGGACCCGGTCGACCCGTTGCGGGTCGGGGGTGTCCGTCCGGGTCGCCGGCGTCACGACGGGCCCGCTGGCGTCGATCGCCGCCTTGACGGCGACCTCGCCGTAGACCGGAATGCCGTAGTGGACCGTCTCGCCGTCGAGATAGACGTAGACGGGGAAGCGGTCGGGGGCGAACTCGCGTACCTTCGTCGTCGCGAAGTACGTGACCTGCTCCTGGGTCAGTGTGATCGGAAGCGGGGCGCCGACGAGCTTCAGCAGCGTCGGGTTGTCCGCACCAGCGCACAGGGCGATCGACGCCGCCGTGTAGGCGGCCTCCGCGGCGCGTACCCGAATCTCGCCGTCGGTCTCCTCGACCCCCTCGACCCGGGCGCCCTCGAGCACCGTGGCGCCGTTGTCCCGTGCGAGCGACACCAGCGCGGCCGTCGCCTGCCGGATGTCCACGAACCCCGCCTCGACGTCGTGGAGTGCGAGGTGCTGGTCGTCGAGGCGCCATTGCGGCCAGCGCCGCACGACCTCCGGGCCGGTCAGCTCCTCGTAGACGATGTCCTGATCGGCCATCGCGGCCGCCATCTGGGTGAGCCCCGCGGCGCCGCTGGTCCGGGTGGAAGCGACGACGAGGCCGCCGGTCCGCCGCACCAGCGGTAGCCCGGTCGCGTGCTCGACGACGCCCCAGGTCTGGTACGCGGCCGGCGTGAGCGCGGTGTACTCCGGCCGGCTGTACGCGTGGCGAATGATCCGGGAGTGGTCGCCGGACGCCTCGCGGAGGTCGGCGATCCCGTACTGCTCGAGCACCAGGACCCGATCGCCCAGCCGCCGGCTCAGCCAGTACGCGGTCGCCGCACCCACCGCGCCCGACCCCACCACGATCACCTCGAAATGCTCCGGCACGCGTGCCTCCCTGGGTGTCTAAGCCTCAGCCGCGAGGACGTCGCGGCGGATAAGACATTGTCCCGATGTGAGGAGGGTCCTTAGCGGACGAGAGTCGAGTCATCGAAAGAAAGCGAACGATCCAGGAGGCCGAGATGCTGTCGAACCTCGTTCCGTTCCTCGCCGCCGAAGACAACTACCGCCGGGACCGCGCCCAGCGCCACTTCGCGGCAGCGGCGCGCCGTCGGGAGGTCCGGCGCGGCCGGCGCGCCCGCCGCTAGGTCGGCTCGGGAACCGTCGCCTGTCGGGCGCGGTAGGCCGCGGCCTTGGTACGGCTCTGGCAGGCCGTCGAGCAGAAGCGTCGACGGCCGTTGCGGGAGACGTCGACGTAGACCCGGTCGCACGCCTGCGCCACACAGACTCCGAGCCGCTCCCAGTGCTCACTCCCGACGACGACCGCGAGCCCGAGCGCGCAGCTGGCCAGCCAGTGGTCGGCGACCGAACCGGTGCGCGCATGGAAATGCAGATGCCAGGGCTCGCCGTCGTGACGCTCCAGACTCGGCTTGGTGCCGACGGCCGACATCAGGTCGTTGAGATCGGCCGCGGCCCGATCCGGATCACCGTTCGCGAGCGCCTCGAACACGGCGCGCAGCCGCGTGGCATGGCCAGCGAGCTCAGCTGCCTCGGCGTCGGTCAGTGGTCGACGCGTCCGTCGGGTGCGAGTGGCTGTGTTGACCGCGTCGGTCAGCTCGGCCCCGACCGGGACGGTGTGGTCGCGGCCCTGCATCTGTCCAGGCGACGCGACGTTGACCAGCCGGACAGCCACCGCGACGACCGCGTCCATGTGACTGTTGAAATTCACTTGATCAGTTACTCCTCGCCGTCATAGCATCACTGATGAACAAGCATACGACAGTAACGGAGACCGGGATGAGGAACGGACACGGCACGCTGGCGGCCGACACGGCACGCCACTGGCTGGAGCGCTGGGACCGACAGCAGGAGGTTTACATCACCGACCGGGAGGAGCGCTTCGCGGTCATCGCCGACGTCGTCGAGGCAGCCGTCGATCGGCCCGATCCGCTGATCGTCGACCTCGGCAGCGGCCCCGGCTCGCTCGCGGTCCGACTGGCCGATCGACTACCCGGAGCGACTGTCGTCGGGATCGACTCCGATCCGTTGCTGCTGGCGATGGCGCGGTCCGCGTACGGCGACCGGCCTGGATTGCGGTTCGTCGAGGGCGACCTGCGGACGCCGGGCTGGCAGCACCTGCTCGACCTCGACCGGGCCCCCGACGCCTTGGTCAGCACCACCGCGCTGCACTGGATGAACCGCAGCCAGCTGTCGCGACTCATCACCGACGTCGCGGGGCTCGTCCGGCCCGGCGGCGTCTTCGTCAACGGGGACCACATCGAGGACGGCGACCTCCAGCCGCTGCTGGATCGGATCACGCGCGCCGTTCACTCCGCCCGGGAGCGGCGTACGCATGCCGGCGGCAGCGAGGACTGGCAGGCGTGGTGGAGCGCGGTCGAGACCGCGCCCGAGCTCGCCGACCTGGTACGCGAGCGCGCGGCCGCCGCCGTCGAGCACGCCAAGTCGGACACGCCGACGGTCCTCGAGCACATCGCGCTGCTTCGAGCGGCGGGATTCGCCGAGGCCGGACCGGTCTGGCAGGTCGGCGACGACCGGGTCCTCGTCGGAATCGCGGATCGCTGACCGCTCCGGCCACCGGACAAGAGGTCCATTTCGCGGCCCTCCGCACCGTGCCTAAGGGACGTCTGAGACCAGCCTGCGGAGCGCTCGCCACGGATAAGACATTGTTCCGATGTGGCGGGGGTCCTTAGAGCACGAGTGTTGAGGCATCGGATGAAACGCGCTCACTCAGGAGACCACGATGAACACGCCAGCAACCTTCCTCAACGCCGAGCTCAACTTCCGACGCGACCGGATCCGCGCTCACTTCGCCGCCGACGCCCAGCGCAAGGCAATCCGCCGGGCCCGCCGGCTGCCCACGGCGCGGCGCGCCGGCGTGCACCTGCCGGGACGACTCGTCACGGGAAGTTGAGCCCCGACATCGGGTCGGCGGCGGTAATCGGGTACGCCAATGTCGGTGGACCCGCGATCATGGTGGATGTGCCACCTGATCACCCCGCCGCCGGCCCGCTCATCGGTCGCTCCGATGAGTTGGCCCAACTGACCGCCCTGGCCGGCATCGACGCCGACAACGGCGCCGGCTCGGTCGTCGTCGCCGGTGACGCCGGCGTCGGCAAGACCCGTCTCCTGTCCGAACTTCGACACCAGGCCCGAGACGCCGGATGGCGTACGGTCCTCGGTCACTGCCTCGACTTCGGCGACAGCGCCCTCCCGTACCTCCCCTTCAGCGAAGCCTTCGGCCGGCTCGCGGCCGACTCGCCAGCCCTGGCCGACGCGCTCGTCACCGCGAGCCCCGCGGTCGCCCGTCTGATGCCGGGCCGGCGGATCCTCTCCGACGCCGACCACGAAGCGGTCGAGCGGGTCGAGCGGGCCGACCTCTTCGACGCCATCCATCGAGCACTCGACCAGCTCGCGGTCTCCGAGCCGCTGCTGCTCGTCGTCGAGGATCTGCACTGGGCCGACGAGTCCACTCGCGAGATGCTGAGCTTCCTGTTCGCCCGACCGTTCGCCGGTCGGGTGGCGATCGTCGCGTCGTACCGCAGCGACGACCTGCACCGCCGGCACCCGCTGCGCAAGACCGTCGCCGAGTGGTCGCGACTTCCGACCGTCACCTGGCTCCAGCTTCAGCCGCTCGCCGACTCCGAGGTCCGCACCCTCGTGCGCAGCCTGCACACCACACCGATGCCGGAGCGCGATCTCCAGACCATCGTGGCCCGCGCCGAGGGCAACGCGTTCTTCACCGAGGAGCTCGTCGCCGCCACCGAGCTCGGCGCGAAGTCACTGCCGACCAACCTCGCGGATCTCCTGCTCGTTCGACTCGACCAGCTCGACGACGAGACCAGGATCGCCGTCCGGGCCGCCGCGGTCGCCGGTCGGCGGGTCTCCCACGAGCTGCTGGCCCATGTGGTCGACCTCGACGCCGCGGCGCTCGACCGGGCGCTGCGGGCCGCCGTCGAACGGAACGTGTTGGTCGCGGTGAGCGCCGACAGCTACGCGTTCCGGCACGCGCTGCTCGCCGAGGCCGTCTACGACGACCTGCTACCGGGCGAGCGGGTCCGCTTGCACGCCGCGTACGTCGCCGCCCTCAAGACCCGCGAGGTGGGCGGCACCGCCGCGGAGCTCGCCCGGCACGCCCGCTCGGCACACGACCTGACGACGGCGGTGGTCGCGAGCATCGCGGCCGGTGACGAGGCGATGACGGTGGCCGGCCCGGACGAGGCCGCCCGCCACTACGAGCTCGCCCTCGAGATCCTGGCCGACGACAGCACCGGCATCGCCGCCGATCAGGGGATCGACCTGATCGACCTGGCGATCAAGGCCAGCGACGCGGCCGCGGGTGCCGGACATCCGCTCCGGTCGCTGAAGCTGGTTCAGGAGCAGCTGCAGGCGCTCCCCAAGGACGCGCCGCCGATGCAGCGAGCACGCCTGCTCCACGCGGTGGCCGCGGCGGCGTTCCTCAGCGACAACACCGTCGACGTCCTGGAGCTCACGACCGAGGCGCTGCGACTCGTGCCCGACGAACCGCCCACCCCCCTACGGGCCCACGTGATGGGCGTCCACGCCCGCGCGAGCTCCTACCGGCAGCGCGACGACGACGCGGCCAAGTGGGCCCGGAAGGCGCAGGACCTGGGTCGCGAGCTGGATCTTCCCGACGTGGTCGCCAACGCCGCCACCGCCTTCGCGAAGCTCGACGAACGCGCCGGCGACCCCGAGTCGTCGGTGCAGCTGTTCGAGAAGAGCATCGCCGAGGCCCGAGAGGCCGGCGAGATCACCGCCGAGCTGCGCGGGCTGTTCCTCCTCGGCGGGCTGCAGTACGAGCGGCTCGGCCGGCTGCACGAGGCGCTGGCGATCTACCACGAGGCGGCGCGGCGGGCCGTCGAGCTCGGCCGCCCGTGGGCCCCGTACGGTGTGGACGCCCGCGCGGTCGGCGGCATCGTCGCGTACGTCGTCGGCGACTGGGACGCCACCATCCGGACCGTCGACGTCACCGGACAGTCGCCGCCCGGCTTCGCCGAGGCGCTGCTGACCTCGGTCGGCATGGCCGTGGCCGCCGGACGCGGCGACGAGTCCGCCCTGGAGCTGCTGGAGCAGCTACGGCCATGGTTCACCCGCGACGCGTTGGTCGCCATCTACAGTGCCGCCGCGGCGATCGACCTCTACGGCGACCGGGACGACATCGACAGCGCCATCGCGATCCACGACGAGGCCGTCGCAAACGCGAGCGAGCTGTGGCAGGAGGACGACTTCGGAGCCCGGATCCGACTGAGCGCTTTGCTCCTCGGTCAGCTCGCCACCGCCGTGACCCGGTCGTCGGCCGAGGAGCGAGCCGGCCTCGCACGTCGCGGCGAAGAGCTTGTCAAGGCCGCCCACCGCGCGATCGACCGCAGCGCCCGACTCGGCCGTCGACAGGGCCCCGAGGGAGCGGCCTGGCTGGCCCGGGTCGAGGCCGAGGACGCCCGGCTGCGCTGGCTCCCCCCCCTCGGCCCGCCCACCCCGGGC
>Ga0081538_10003769_pt1 | contig 14195 bp, 13 predicted proteins | sample TabmetS5T2R1_FD_71022 | JGI IMG/M metagenome (GOLD analysis project Ga0081538, IMG submission 71022) | Tabebuia heterophylla rhizosphere microbial communities from the University of Puerto Rico - S5T2R1 | ecosystem: Host-associated > Plants > Roots > Rhizosphere ... | reverse complement strand
ACGAGCACCGCGCGGCCACGAGCGGCCTCGGCGCGCAGCAGGTCCCGGACCCAGCGGATGCCTGGCGGATCGAGCCCGTTGGTGGGCTCGTCGAGGATCAGCACCTCGGGGTCACCCAGCAGCGCGGCGGCGATCGCGAGCCGCTGGCGCATGCCCATGGAGTAGCCCTTGACCCGCCGGTCGGCCGCTGCGGTCAGCCCGACCTGCTCGAGCAACTCGGTCACGCGCTCGGGCGGGTGCTCGCCCGCGGCCGCCAGCACGCGCAGGTGGTTGCGACCCGAGCGCCCGGGGTGGAAGGAGGCGTTCTCGAGCACCGCGCCCACCTGGCGGCTCGGGTGCTCCAGGTCCTGGTAGCGCCTGCCGTTGATCGTGCCCGAGCCGCGATCGGCGTGGATGAGACCGAGCAGCATGCGCAGCGTCGTCGATTTGCCGGCGCCGTTCGGTCCGAGGAAGCCGGTGACGCGGCCGGCGTCGACCCCGAACGACATGTCCGACACGGCCTGCACCTTGCCGAAGCGCTTGCTGAGTCCGTCTATCTCGATTGCCGCACTGTTCGTCATCGGCGGCGCAAGCTACCCGACGCCCCGGAGGGCGGCTGAGCCGCTTATCAACTGGGTAACTTTGGGCTGTGAGCGAGTCAGACACCTTCGGCGCCCGGTCCACCCTCGACGCCGGGGGCGAGCGGCTCGAGATCTTCCGGCTGGACGCGCTCGCCGGCGACTACGACGTCGAGCGGCTGCCGTACTCGCTCAAGATCCTGCTCGAGAACCTGCTCCGCCACGGCGAGGACGAGGGCGCCAAGGCTGTGGCCGGCTGGGATCCGGCCGCGGATCCGTCGATCGAGATCGCGTACACGCCGGCTCGCGTTCTGATGCAGGACTTCACGGGCGTCCCGGCGATCGTCGACCTCGCCGCCATGCGCGACGCGATGGACGAGCTCGGAGGCGACCCCAAGCGGATCAACCCGCTGGTCCCGGTCGAGCTCGTGATCGATCACTCGATTCAGGTCGATGTGTTCGCCGAACGGCTGGCCTTCCAGCGCAACGCCGAGCTCGAGTTCGAGCGCAACCGCGAGCGTTACGCCTTCCTGCGCTGGGGCCAGACGGCCTTCGACAACTTCTCCGTCGTGCCGCCGAACACGGGCATCTGCCACCAGGTCAACCTCGAGTATCTGGCCCGCGTGGTCGAGTCGCGCGACGGTCAGGCGTTCCCCGACACGCTCGTCGGCACCGACTCGCACACGACGATGGTCAACGGCCTCGGCGTGCTCGGCTGGGGCGTCGGCGGGATCGAGGCCGAGGCGGCGATGCTCGGCCAGCCGGTGTCGATGCTGATCCCGCAGGTTGTCGGCTTCAAGCTGTCCGGCGAGCTGCCCGAGGGGTCGACCGCCACCGACCTCGTCCTCACTGTCACCCAGATGCTGCGCGAGCGCGGAGTGGTCGGCAAGTTCGTCGAGTTCCATGGGCCCGGGCTGCAGAACCTGCCGCTCGCCGACCGCGCCACGATCGGGAACATGTCCCCGGAAATGGGCGCGACCTGCGCCATCTTCCCGGTCGACTCGGAGACGCTCCGCTACCTCGAGTTCTCGGGGCGTCGACCGGAGCGGCTCGAGCTGGTCGAGGCCTACACGCGCGCGCAAGGCCTGTTCCACGATGAGGACTCGCCGGAGGCGACGTACTCGGACAACCTCGAGCTCGACCTCGGCGACGTCGTGCCCTCGCTGGCCGGCCCGCGTCGGCCGCAGGACCGCGTGGCGCTGTCCCAGGCGGCCGAGGACTTCGTGTCCGAGCTGCACGAGTACACGGGCAGCGAGAAGATCCTGACCGGCTACGACGAGGCGGCCGCGGAGACCTTCCCCGCCTCCGACCCCGTCACCAACAACGGCGGCGGCGGCGAGCCCAAGCGGCCTGGGCACAGCCACCCCGAGCCGGGCACCGCGCACGCCGAGCGCGAAGAGGGCTTTGGTCATGGCTCGGTGGTGATCGCGGCGATCACGAGCTGCACGAACACCTCGAACCCGTCGGTGATGCTGGGCGCCGGGCTGCTCGCGAAGAAGGCCGTCGACGCCGGGCTCGAGCGGATGCCCTGGGTCAAGACGTCGCTCGCGCCCGGCTCCAAGGTCGTCACCGACTACCTCGAGCGCGCCGAGCTGATCGAGCCGTTGTCCCGGCTCGGCTTCGACCTCGTCGGCTACGGCTGCACCACCTGCATCGGGAACTCCGGCCCGCTGCCGGAGGAGATCTCACAGGAGATCGAGGAGCGCGACCTCGTGGTGGCGAGCGTGCTGTCCGGCAACCGCAACTTCGAGGGCCGCATCCATCCCGAGGTGAAGATGAACTACCTCGCCTCGCCGCCCCTCTGCGTGGCCTACGCGCTGGCGGGCCGAATGGACATCGACATCACGGACGAGCCGCTCCAGGGCGACACCTACCTGCGCGACATCTGGCCGACCCAGGCCGAGGTCAACGACGCGATCGAGTCCGCGATCGAGTCGGACATGTTCCGCAAGAGCTACGGCGAGGTCTTCGAGGGCGACGAGAACTGGAACGGCCTCGACGTCCCCGAGGGCGACCGCTACGCCTGGGACGAGGAGTCCACCTACGTCAAGCGCCCGCCGTACTTCGAGGGCATGCCCGCCGACGCGCCCGAGGGCTTCGACAACATCGAGGGCGCCCGCGCCATCGCGCTCCTCGGCGACAGCGTCACCACCGACCACATCTCGCCGGCCGGTGCGATCAAGAAGGACTCCCCCGGTGGCCAGTACCTGGTCGAGCACGGTGTCGAGCCGCGAGACTTCAACTCGTACGGCTCCCGGCGCGGCAACCACGAGGTGATGATCCGCGGCACCTTCGCGAACATCCGGCTGCGCAACCTGCTCGCACCGGGGACCGAGGGCGGCTGGACAGTTCGCGACGGTCAGGAGGAGACGATCTACGACGCCGCCGTCGCCTACTCGGAGGCGGGCACGCCGCTGTGCGTGCTGGCCGGCAAGGAGTACGGCTCCGGCTCGTCGCGCGACTGGGCCGCCAAGGGCCCACGCCTCCTCGGGGTCCGCTTCGTGATCGCCGAGTCATACGAGCGCATCCACCGCTCGAACCTCGTGGGCATGGGCGTGCTGCCGCTCCAGTTCCCCGACGGCGAGTCGGTCGACTCGCTCGGCCTCAGGGGCGATGAGACGTTCGACCTCGCGCCGCTCGAGGAGGGCGCGCGGGAGCTGCACGTGACGGCCACGCCGGCCGGCGGGGGAGACGCGATCGAGTTCGACGCGCGGGTGCGTATCGACACTCCCAACGAGTGGGAGTACTACCGCCACGGCGGGATCCTGCACTTCGTGCTGCGCGGGCTGCTGAAGGACTGAGGCGGCCGGCGTCGGCGACGCGTGACGAAGCTCACAGGTGCCAGACTTGACAATTGATTGGTCTATCAATAACTTAGGTGGAGGATGTCGGCAAAGACCAAGATTCCCTCTGCGGCGCGCACCAGCGCCGAGGAGCGCCGCGAACAGGTGATCGCAGCGGCGATCAAGGAGTTCGCCGCGCATGGCTTCCACGCCGCCAGCACGACCGCGATCGCGAAGCGCGCCGGGATCTCGCAGCCGTACATCTATGCCCTCTTCCCCAACAAGCACGAGCTGTTCCTGGCCACGCACGATTACGTCGTCGCCCACATCCGCGATGCGTTCACGGAAGCCGCGCGCGGCATCGACGACCCGGAGGAACGCCTCCAGGCCATGGGCGCGGCCTACAAGACGCTGCTCGAGGACCGCGATGAGATCGTGGTTCAGATGCAATCGCACGCGGCGGCCGGCGATCCGGCGCTGCGTGACCCGGTCCGGCGGGCTTTCATGGGCGTGATCGACCACGTGGAGAGCGTCGCCGGCGTATCGCGCGAGCGCGCACTCGACTTCGTGGCGGTCGGGATGCTGCTGAACATCGTGGCGGCGCTGGAGCTCCCGAACGAGTACTCGCCGGTCGAGGTCGACTGAGGTCCCTCTCTTTTTTGCCAGCACTTTGATAGGTCAATCAATCAGCTAAAGACGAAGGAGAACGACATGGAACGAACACGAAGCATCTGGACACTCGCGATCGTCTCGGTCGCGCTCTTCATGGTCACGCTCGACAACCTGGTCGTGACCAACGCCCTGGTGAGCATCCGCGAGGACCTCGGTGCAACGCTCGAGGAGCTCGAGTGGACCGTCAACGCATACACGCTCAGCTTCGCCGTGCTGCTCCTGACCGGGGCCGCTCTCGGTGACCGTCTCGGTCGCAAGCGGATGTTCGCCGTGGGCATCGCGGTGTTCACGGTCGCGTCTGCCGCGGCGGCGCTGGCGGCGTCGACGGAAGCGTTGATCGCCGCGCGAGCCCTGCAGGGCCTCGGCGCCGCGATCGTCACCCCGCTGACCCTGACGCTGCTGAGCGAGGCCTTCAGTGAGAAGCGCCGAGGGCTCGCGCTCGGGATCTGGTCTGGCGTGTCCGGGCTCGGCGTCGCGCTTGGGCCGGTGGTCGGCGGCGCGGTCGTCGAGGGCTTCTCCTGGCAGTGGATCTTCTGGCTGAACGTCCCGATCGGCATCGCCCTGGCACCCACGGCGATGGCGATGCTGCGTGAGAGCCAGGGCCCGAACAAGACGCTCGACGTCCCCGGCCTCGCACTCGCAAGCGCGGGGCTGCTCGGCGTCGTGCTCGGCATCGTGCGGGCGCAGGCACTCGGTTGGACGAGCACATTCGTGATGACGTCGATCGGCGTCGGAATCGCGTTCCTGGCCGTGTTCGTCGCATGGGAGCTGCGCGCGCAGACGCCGATGCTGCCGATGCGCTTCTTCCGCAACCGCGGCTTCGCGGCGACCAATGCGGTGTCGCTGGCGATGTTCTTCGGCAGCTTCGGGGCGATCTTCCTGCTCGCGCAGTTCTTCCAGGCGGCACAGGGCTACTCGCCGCTCGAGGCAGGCCTGCGCACGCTGCCGTGGACGGCGATGCCGATCTTCGTCGCCCCGGTGGCTGGGCTGCTCTCCGACCGGATCGGGCCGCGCCCGCTGATGGCGGCCGGGCTGACCCTTCAGGCGGCCGGACTCGCGTGGCTCGCCACGGTGACCGAGCCGACCGTGGCCTACGGCACCCTGGTGCCCGGCTTCGTCGCCGCCGGCACGGGCATGGCGCTCGTGTTCGCGCCGGCCGCGAACGCGATCCTGAGCTCTGTCCGCCCTGTGGAGGCCGGCCAGGCCTCGGGCGCCACGAACGCGATCCGCGAGGTTGGCGGTGTGCTGGGTGTCGCCGTGCTCGCGACGGTGTTCGCACACTCCGGCTCATTCGTCTCGCCGGACGCGTTCGTCGACGGGCTCACGCCGGCGGTCTGGGTCGGGGCGGCCGTGCTGGCGGTCGGCGCGCTGCTCGCCCTGTTGATCCCCGGACGGCTGGGCCTGGCTCAGGCTGAGGCAGGTCTCGAGCCGGCGCGCTCGTCGTAGCCGGCCTGACGGTCCTCTCCACTCGGCCTCACGGGCGGCCTACTCGCTCGTGAGGCCGTTTGGGGTGGTGACGCGCACCCACGCTAGGGTCCCGCCGATGCTCGACGTCCACGCGCTCCGGCAGCGCTTTCCCGCGCTCGCGACAGGCGCGGCCTACCTCGACGGGCCCGGCGGGTCGCAGGCGCCGCAGGAGGTGCTCGACGCCGTCGAGGGCTACCTGCGGAGCTCCAACGCGAACCTCGGCGGCCCCTTCCCGACCTCGGCAGCGTCGGACGAGCTGATGGAACGCGGCCGCGCGGCCGCCGCCGAGTTCACCGGCGGCGACGCGGACGGGATCGCGTTCGGCGCCAACATGACGACCCTCAACTTTCTGCTCGCGCACGCGGTCGCGCGGACGCTCGAGCCCGGCGACGAGATCATCGTGACGGCGCTCGACCACGACGCCAACGTGTCGCCGTGGCTGCTCATCGCGCAGGACCGCGACCTGGTCGTGCGAACCGCGCCGATCCGCGCCGGCGACGTGACGCTCGACATCGAAGCCCTCGAGGCGCTGATCGGTGAGCGCACCCGGGTGGTCGCCTTCACGCTTGCGTCGAACGCCGTCGGCTCGATTCCCGACGCCGCCAGGATTGCCGCCGCGGCGCACCGGGTCGGCGCCCTCGCCTGGGCGGACGGCGTGCACCTCGCGCCGCACCGACGCCTGCGCGCAGGGAAGCTCGGGCTCGACGTGCTGCTGTGCTCGCCCTACAAGTTCTTCGGCCCGCATCTCGGCGTCGCCGCGATCCGCCCCGAGCTCGCCGCGAGCCTGCCGGCGGACCGGGTGCGGCCGGCCGGGCAGGAGCCGCCCGGACACCGCTTCGAGACCGGCACCCAGTCGCACGAGGCGATCGCGGGCGCGGTCGCCGCGATCGACTACCTGCGCGCGCTCGGCGATGGGGACCTCGACACCGCCTTCGAACGCATCCAGGGGCACGAGACCGATCTCGCCAAGCGCTTCCTCGCGGGCCTGCCGGACGGGGTGACGCTGTACGGGATCCCCGCCGTGGAGGGGCGCACGCCCACCTTCTGCTTCAACGTCGAGGGCCGCTCGCCGCGAGAGGTGTCAGAGGCGTTGGGGGCGCGTGGCATCTACGTCTGGGATGGCAACTACTACGCGCTCGAGCCGATGCGCGCGCTCGGCCTCGAGGACGGCGGCGCGGTCCGGGCGGGCTTCCTCCACTACACGACCGAGGAGGAGGTCGACCGCTTGCTGGAGGCGCTCGCGGAGCTCTAGGCGGTCGCCCGGCGCCGGATCGCCCGCAGCCACGCGAGGCGGATGGCCGCGCTGCCCAGGTGGATCACACGCCAGTAGAGCCGGAAGCGCCGCCTGGACGCCTCGTCCGTGCAGAGCACACGCGTCTCCGTGCTGAGCACGGTGGCGCCACCGGGGGCGGGCGCGGCGTGGAGATTGAATGCCGCCTTCGCCCAGCCGGGCTCGGCCAGCGCCTTGAACTCGGCCGGGTCGACCCGGCGCAGGCCGCCGCTCGGCTCCCAGAACCGCCCGACGGCGCCCAGCACGACCTCGTCCGAGCGGTCGGCGAGCGTGATGAAGCCCGCACGCCTGAACTCGCCGACGACCGGCCGCGAGTAGGAGAGGCGCCGTCCGCGCAGGAGCGCCGGCAGGCTCCGAATGGCCATCAGCACCACCATCACCGGGATCTCGCTGCCGCGCATCTCGCGCGCCGCGGCGATCACGCGCTCGGGCGAGGCGTCGATCGTGATCGAGTGTGAGTCGCGGACGTCATAGCAGGGGAGAAAGGCGTCGAGGCTCATCGTGGTCGGCTCCTAGAATATCATTCTAGAACAATCTTCTAGCAGATGAGCGACAACCGGCGACAGGCGATCCTCGATGCGGCGCTGCGCGCCTTCTCCGAGAAGGGCGTCGCCGCAGCGACCGTCGATGACCTGCGTCGGCTGTCCGGCGCCAGCGTCGGGTCGATCTACCACCACTTCGGCGACAAGGAGGGGGTCGCCGCGGCGCTCTATCTCGAATGCCTGCGCGACTACCAGCGCGACTATCTGGCCATCGTCCGCGGGCGGCCGGAGGCCGAGCGGGGGGTCCGGGCGATCGTCCGCCATCACCTGCGCTGGGTCGCCGCCAATCCGGAGCTGGCCCGCTTCCTCCTCGCCGGCGCGCCGCCCGGTGTGGCGGAGCGTCTCGAGGAGGCGAACAGGGAGCTGTTCACGGCCACCGCCGAGTGGGTGGACGCGGAGGTCGCGGCGGGCCGCATGAAGCGCATTCCGGGTGGGCTCTTCTACGCGGTCCTGATCGGTCCCGCCCACGAGTTCAGCCGGCGCTGGCTCGCGGGCGGCACGCATACGCCGATGCGTACGGCGGAGCGCGTCCTCTCGCGGGCCGCCTGGGACTCGCTGCGGGCCGCCTAGATGTCCTCGCCGCCGAGCCGGTCCTCGACGGAGCGGACCTTGTCCTCGAGCGTCTGCCCGGGACGGTCGCGGCGCTCGTCGAGCTTCAGCACCGTGTAAACGCGCGGAATGCCCTGCTCGAAGGGCAGCGCGTGCAGCTCGCCGACCAGCCCGAGGATGTCCTCGATCGAGCCCTCGAGCGAGGTCCCCATCGCGTGCATGTTGTAACGGACACGATGCTGGCGGGCCAGCCGGCGCTGGATCTCGGCGATGTAGCCGCTCGCGCTGATCTCTTTGCGGCCGAGAGCGAGGATTGTTAGGTCGGCTGTCGCCATCGTGCTAGCGAAGGCTACGCCCGAGGAGCGCCTGGCGGCGGAGCAGCGGCGCCGCCCGGTAGCGCTCCTCGCGCCGCTCCGCCCAGAGCCCGTCGAGGATCGCGAGCACGTGCGCGAGCCCGATCGCGTCGCTCCACGCGACCGGTCCGCGCGGATGCGAGAGACCAAGCTCGAGCCCTGTGTCGACGTCGTCGGCTGAGCCGACCCCCTCAGCGATCGCGAAGGCAGCCTCGTTCACCAGCTGGGCGGCGATGCGGCCGAGCACGAGCCCGGGTGCGTCCTGCACCCACTCGCAGACGAAGCCGAGCGCGCCGAAGAAGCCCTCGGCCGCCTCGGCGACAAAGGCGGGCGTGCTCGGCAGCCGCGTGAGCTCGACGAGCGGCGGGTCGCCGAGCGGCGGCAGCAAATGGAAGCCGGCCGCGGCGGGCTCGCCGCGGGCGGCGAGGCTGCCGCCCGCACAGAGCAGGACGAGCGGCGCGCCGCCCGGCGGCGAAGGATGCGGCTCGAGGCCCGCGTCGACAACCAGCTCCGCCGGAGCGCCCTCGCGCAGCTCGACGCCGGCGCCCCGGGCGCGCTCACGCAGCGCGTCGGCGACGGGCCCCTCGCCGAGCACGGCAACGGGGTCAGCCGCAACAGCGGGGTCAGGTCTACAAATCGAGCATGCTCGATTTGTAGACCTGACCCCTTCGTTGCGGACCGCTTCGCCCCGTTCGTCGTACTCGTACCAGCCGCGTCCCGTCTTGCGTCCCAGCCGGCCGGCCGCCACCATGCGCGCCTGCAGTGGGCTCGGGCGCCAGCGCGGCTCGCCGAAGGAGAGCTCGGTGAACGACTTGGCGACCTCGAGGCCGACGTCGATACCCACCAGATCCATCAGCTCGAACGGCCCCATCCGGAAGCCGCCGCCGAGCCGGCAGATGCGGTCGATCTGCTCATGTCCGGCCACGCGCTCCTGCAGCAACCTCAGCGCCTCGCCGCTGAACGGCCGGCCGCAGCGGTTGACGAGGAAGCCGGGGCCGTCGGCGGCCACGATCACCTGCTTGCCCATCGCCTCGCCGGTCGCGCGCGCCATCTCGAAGGCGCGCTCGCCGGTCTGGTCGGCGCGGATCACCTCGAGCAGCCGCATCAGCGCTGGCGGGTTGAAGAAATGCATGCCGACGACGTTCTCCGGCCGCGCCGCCGCGCCGGCCAGCGACGCGATCGGAATCGACGAGGTGTTGGTGGCGAGCACGGTGTCCTCGCGGCACACCTCCGAGAGCGACGCGAACAGCTCGCGCTTCAGCTCCGCGCGCTCGGGTGCCGCCTCGATCACGAGCTCGCTCGGCGCGAGCTCTTCAAGCGCGGCGACAGGCTCGAGCCGCGCGGCCGCCTCCTCGCCGACGCGGCCCTTCTCGACCCACTTCGCGAGCCCGCGCCGGACCGCGAACGAGCCACGCTCGAGCGCCTCCTCGACCGGGTCGTAGAGGAGCGTGCGCATGCCGGCGGCCGCGCCGAGCTGCGCGATTCCGGCCCCCATCGTGCCGGCGCCGACGACGCCGAGCGTGTCCGGTCTCACCGCCCGCGGAACTCCGGCTTGCGCTTCTCGAGGAAGGCGTTCATGCCCTCGACGCGATCCTCGGTCGCCATCGCCAGCTCGTACAAGCGCCGCTCCTGTGACATGCCAGCGCTCAGCGGGGTCTCGTCGGCGGCGAGCACGGCCTGCTTGCCGAAGCGCGCGGCGAGCGGCGGACGCCGCGCCACTACGTCGGCGAGCTCGAGCGCGGCCTCGAGCCAGTCCTTCCTGCCCGCGACCGAGTTGACGAGCCCATACGAGCGTGCCTCCTCGGCGCCGATCCGCCGCCCGGTCAGCACGAGCTCCATCGCGCGCTGCTTTCCGATCACGCGTGCGAGCCGCTGCGTCCCGCCGCCGCCGGGGATGATCCCGAGCAGGATCTCCGGCTGGCCGAACTCGGCGGTCTCCGACGCGACGATCATGTCGCAGGCGAGGGCGAGCTCGCAGCCGCCGCCGAGCGCGAAGCCCGACACGGCGGCGACAAGCGGCGTGCGCACTCGCGCGAGGCGCTCCCAGAAGCGCGCGGACGGGGCGGTCAGCGTCTCGACGAGCGTGCGCGTCGCCATCGTCTTGATGTCCGCGCCGGCGGCGAACCAGTCGTCGCTGCCGGCAATCACGATGCAGCGGATCTCGTCGTTCTCGTCCCAGCGCTCGCAGAGCTCGACGAGCTCCTCCAGCAGCTCCGGCGACAGCGCGTTGCGCGCCTCGGGCCGGTTGAGCCGGGCGAGCCCGACGGCGCCGCGCGTCTCGGCGAGGATGGCGCTCACGAGACGAGCGCGTTCACGCCCGTGACCGCACGGCCGATGATCAGCTTCTGGATCTGCGAGGTGCCCTCGTAGAGAGTCGTCACGCGGGCGTCGCGGAGGTAGCGCTCGACGGGGTAGTCGTCGACGTAGCCCGAGCCGCCGTGCACCTGGATGGCGTTGTTGGCACAGCGGACCGCCGCCTCGGTGGCGTACAGCTTCGCCATCGACGTCTCCGTGGTGCTCGGCCTGCCCGCGTCCTTCGTCCAGCCGGCGCGCCAGACGAGGTAGCGGGCCGCCTCGGTTTCGACGACCATGTCCGCGATCAGCTCCTGCACGAGCTGGAAGGACGCGATCGGGCGGTCGAACTGGGTGCGCTCCTTCGAGTACGCGACCGACGCGTCGAGCGAGCCCTGGCATATCCCCACGCAGCCGGCGGCGACGCTGTAGCGCCCCGAGTCGAGCGCCGACATCGCGATCTTGAAGCCGTCGCCGACCTCGCCCATCAGCGCCGAGTCGGGAACCTCGACGCCCTCGAGCCCGAGCGACGCCGTATCTGACCCCTTCAGGCCGAGCTTGCCGTGGATCTCTTGGGAGGAGAAGCCCTCGCTGTCGGTGGGCACGAGGAAGCAGGCGATGCCGCGGTGCTTCAGCTCGGGATCCGTCTGCGCGAAGATCAGCGCGAGCTTCGAGTAGTTGCCGAGCGAGATCCACATCTTGCCGCCGTTGATGCGCCAGCCACCGTCGATCTTGTCGGCGCGCGTCTTGAGGTTGGAGGCGTCGGAGCCGGTGTCGGGCTCGGTCAGGCCGAAACAGCCGAGCGCCTCGCCCGAGCACAGCTTCGGCAGCCACTCCTGCTTCTGCTCCTCGTTCCCCCAGCGCACGATCGAGGAGCACACGAGCGACGTCACCACCGAGACGACCGTGCGCATGGCCGAGCAGCCGCGGCCGATCTCCTCGACGATCAGGGCGTAGGTCCGGTAGTCGACGGCGCGGCCGCCGTATTCCTCCGGGACGATCGCGCCGAGGAAGCCCATGTCGGCGATCTTCTGGACGAGCTCGGTGTCGAAGTGCTCATTACGGTCGTTGTCTCGGGCGCGCGGGACGATCTCGCCGTCTGCGAAATCGCGGGCGGTCTCGCGGATGAGCCGCTGTTCATCTGTCAATTCGAAGTCGATCATTGTGGGTGATTCTGCAAGATGCGCGTTCACATGTCCGATCGAGCGTCCTGGGAGCTCGCCCGAGGCGACGAAATCGCCCAGGGTCGCACGGTCATGAGGCTGCTCGGCGGCGGCCGCCGCTACGAGGCGTATCTCGTCTGGGACGACCGCATGCTCGCATCGATGGTCGCCAAGGTGCTGCGGCCCGACCAGGCTGAGGACGAGCGCGCCCTGCGGGCGCTGCGGCGCGAGGCGGTCGCGCTCGAGGCGCTCGCGCACCCGGTGATCCTGCGCGGCTTCGACGCCGTGCTCGACCCGCCGCACCCACACGTGCTGGTCGAGCATGTCGCGGGACCCACGCTGCGCGAGCTGCTGCGAGACGAGCGGACGCTGTCCGTCGAGCGGGTACGGAGGCTGGGGATGAGCGTCGCCTCCGCCCTGCACTACATGGCCGGCGAGCGCTGGCTGCACCTGGATCTGAAGCCGAGCAACGTCCTGATGAGCGATCCGCCGCGGGTGATCGACCTCTCGCTCGCCCGTACCGTCGAGCGCGCGGCACGCGTGCGCGAGCCGATCGGGACGAACGCCTACATGGCCCCGGAGCAGTGCGATCCGAACGGAGAGCTATCGCCCGCGACCGACATCTGGGGACTCGGGGCGACTCTCTACCAGGCGCTTGCCGGCTGGCGGCCGTTTCCGAAGCCAATTCCCGAGGAGCGCTTTCCGCAGCTCGAGCTGAAGGCGCGACCGCTCCCGCCGGGCGTGCCGCGCGACCTGTCCGGCGCGGTCCTGACCTGCCTACGGCCCGACCCGGCCCGGCGGCCGTCGGCCGGAGAGCTCTTCGAGCTCCTCAGGCCGCCGGGTTCTCGATGACCGCGGCCATGCCCATCCCGACGCCGATGCACATAGTCGCCACGCCGTAGCGGCCGCCGCGCCGGCGCAGCTCGTGCCCGAGCGTCCCGATCAGCCGGGCGCCGGAGCAACCGAGCGGGTGGCCGATCGCGATCGCGCCGCCGTTGACGTTGAGGCGCTCGTGCGCGAAGCCGAGCTCGCGCATCGACGCGAGAACCTGCGAGGCGAAGGCCTCGTTCAGCTCGAGGAGGTCGATGTCGGAGGGCGAGAGCCCGGCGCGCTCGAGCGCCTTGCGGGTGGCCGGGATCGGGCCAATGCCCATGTATGCGGGATCGACGCCGGCGGCCGCGGTCGAGACGATCCGGGCGAGCGGCTCGCGCCCGAGCCGGCGGGCCTGCTCGTCGCTCGTCACGACTACGCAGGCGGCGCCGTCGTTGATCTGGGAGGAGTTGCCGGCCGTGACGGAGCCGCCCTCGCGGAAGACCGGCCGCAGCTTCGCGAGCCGCTCGAGGGTCGTGTCCGGGCGCGGGCCCTCGTCCGCGTGCACCGTGACCGGCTCGCCCTTGGGCTGAGGAACGTCGACCGTCACGATCTCGTCATCGAAGCGGCCAGCGTCGGCGGCGGCGACCGCGCGCCGGTGCGACTCGAGCGCGAACGCGTCCTGGTCCGCGCGCGAGACGCCGTAGCGCTCGGCCACGTTCTCGGCGGTCTCGCCCATCGACTCGGTCGAATGCCGCTCCGCCATGCGCGGATTCGTGAAGCGCCAGCCGATCGTGGTGTCGGCGAGCTCGGGGTTGCCGCGCGGAAAGCCGCGCTCGGCCTTCAGCATCACGAGCGGCGCCCGCGACATCGACTCGACCCCGCCCGCCAGCACGAGGTCCGCCTCGCCGAGCCGGATCTGGCGCGCGGCCTGAGCGACCGCCTCGAGGCCGGACGCGCAGAGCCGGTTGACGGTCATCCCGGGCACCTCGTGTGGGAGGCCCGCGAGGAGGCCCGCCATGCGGGCGACGTTCCGGTTGTCCTCGCCCGCCTGGTTCGTGCAACCCAGCACGACTTCGTCCACGCCCCCGGGGTCGAGGCCGTTGCGCTCGACCGCCGCTGCGACCACGCGGGCGGCCAGATCGTCCGGACGAACGCCCGATAGCACGCCCGCATAACGGCCGATCGGGGTGCGCAGCGCGTCGACGATCACGGCGTCCGGCATGGGCCCGTGAGCGTACACTCGCCCGTGATGGACGAGTTCGGTGTGTTCGTCCTGGGGATGGGAGCCGTCGTGCTCGCCATCTTCCTCGCGATCGGCAAGTGGTATCCGGGGACAGGGGCCGAGCAGGTGGACTGGCGGCCCACGCGCTCACCCGAGCTCGAGGCGGAGCTCGAGCTCGACGACATCGACCAGATGCTCGAGGCCCAGAACGCTCGCCGGCGCGCGAGCGGGCGGCCGGAGCTCACCGAGGAGGACGTCCGCGCCCAGGTGGCGGAGGACGAACGCTGGCGCGACGAGCTGCGACGCCGCGCCCGTGGCGAGGGCTGAGTGGTCGCCTCCGGCAATACGCTCGCGTTCGGCGGCTGCGAACCTTCGCCTGGTCGTACCCGCGATGCCCGCCAATGCGCTGCATTGGCTGCGCTCGCGCGCACGCCCATGCTCGGTTCTCGCTCGCCGAGCGGCGATCGTATCTCCGTCGGAGACCACTGAGT
>Ga0081538_10003768_pt1 | contig 14199 bp, 10 predicted proteins | sample TabmetS5T2R1_FD_71022 | JGI IMG/M metagenome (GOLD analysis project Ga0081538, IMG submission 71022) | Tabebuia heterophylla rhizosphere microbial communities from the University of Puerto Rico - S5T2R1 | ecosystem: Host-associated > Plants > Roots > Rhizosphere ... | reverse complement strand
TGTCGGTGTCCGGCTACCACATCCGCGAGGCCGGGGCGACCGCCGCCCAGGAGCTGGCCTTCACCCTGGCCGACGGGTTCGCCTACGTCGAGCTGGGCCAGCGCCGCGGCTTGGACGTGGACACCCTCGGCCCCCAGCTGTCGTTCTTCTTCGACGCCCACGTCGACTTCTTCGAGGAGATCGGCAAGTTCCGGGCGGCCAGGCGCATCTGGGCCAGGTGGATGCGCGAGCGCTACGGCGCCAGGACCGACAAGGCGATGCGGCTGCGCTTCCACACCCAGACCGCCGGGGTGTCGCTGACCGCCCAGCAGCCCGACAACAACGTCGTCCGCACCGCCCTCGAGGCCCTGTCGGCGGTGCTCGGCGGCACCCAGTCGCTGCACACCAACGCCCTCGACGAGGTGTTCGCCCTGCCCACCGAGCGGGCGGCGGCGATCGCCCTGCGCACCCAGCAGGTGATCGCCGACGAGACCGGGGTGGCCAACGTCATCGACCCCCTGGGCGGCTCCTGGTACGTCGAGCACATGACCGACCTGATGGAGCAGCGGGCCGAGGAGATCTTCGCCCGCATCGACACCTTCGGCCAGGGCCGCATGCTCGAGGGGGTGCTGGCCGGCATCGAGCAGGGCTGGTTCCAGCAGCAGATGGCCGACGCCGCCTTCCGCTACCAGCAGCAGCTGGAGAAGGGCGAGAAGGTCATCGTGGGCGTCAACAAGTACGTCACCGAGGACGAGCCGGAGCTGGAGATCCTGCGCATCTCGGCCGAGGTTGAGCGCCAGCAGCGGGCCGAGCTGGCCCGCCGCCGGGCCGCCCGCGACCAGGACAAGGTCGACGCCGCCCTGGCCGACCTGCAGGCGGCGGCCGGCACCGACGACAACCTCATCCCCATGCTGGTCGACGCCGCCCGGGTCGAGGCCACCCTGGGTGAGATGACCGCCGCCCTCAAGAAGGTCTGGGGCGAGTACACCGAACCGCCCAGGTTCTAGGGTCCCGGGCGGCTCGGTCGGGCTCGGCTGTGGTCTTCGCCTAGGTGCGCACCACGCTGTTGACGCCGCCGACCCCGTTGTCCACGTACTCGCTGGCCGAGTCGTCGTCCAGCCAGTGGCCGCGCTCGTCCAGGTACTTGAACGCGAACCGCTGCGACACGGGGAGGGTCACGCTGACGCTCTTGGTGCCGTTGCTGCGCGGCTTGAGCGGGTGGACGTACGGGTCCCAGCCGTTGAAGTCCCCGACCACCGACACCTTGCCGGCAACCGAGTCCTTGGGAAGGACGAAGTTGACCTTGACCTTGCCGCTGCCCTTCACCGGGGTCTGCTTGATCACGTCCCGAGCTCCTTGCTTGCCGATTCCTGAACATAGCTCGACCGAGCCGCTTCGACGCGCCCAACTGGACACTCGGGCAGACCCGGTCGTTCCCTACAGTAGACCATGTCGTGCCGAGACGTGGAGGGCTTGAGTGGCGATCCTGGTGACCGGGGCCGGCGGCCTGGTCGGGCGGGCCGCGGTGGCCGCCCTCCTGCGCCAGGAGGTCGAGCACGTCCGGGCCGTGGTCCGCGACCCCGACCAGGTGGCCGGGCTGCGGCGCCTCGGGGCCAAGGTCGCGCTGCTGGAGGCCACCGACCCCGACGGGCTGGCCGCGGCCATGGACGGCGTGTTCACCGCCTGCTCGCTGACCGGCAGCCTGTGGTCGCGCCCGGCGGGGGACCCGTACACGGCCGTGGTCGAGCCGGCCCGGGTGTTCCTGGCCGCCGCCGGCGCCGCCGGGGTCCGCCGGGTGGTCGTCTGCTCGCCGGCCGCGGCCGGGACGCCCGCCGCGGCCGCCAACCCCCACCTGGCCGGCAAGGCCGAGGTCGAGCGGATGGTCGCCGCCTCCGGCCTGGAGCACGCCATCCTGCGCTGCACGCACGTGCTGGGCCCGGGAGGCCGCCTGCTGGGGCTGCTCGCGGGCGGGGAGCCGGTCCCGGTGCCGGGCGACGGGCGCCAGCGGGTGGCGCCGGTCTTTGTCGGCGACGTGGCCGCGGCCATCGCCGCCGCCGACGACGCCGTCGAGCTGGCCGCCACCTGGGCCCTGGCCGGCCCGGACGAGCTCAGCTTCGACGAGCTGGTCGACGCCGTCCACGGCGGGCCGGTCGCCAAACGCCACCTGGGCGGCGGGAACGGCGAGGATCGTGGGCGGGGTGGCGACGGCGGGCCAGGGGGCGGGCTGACCCCGGTCCAGGTCGGGGTGCTGGCCGCCGACTCGCTGGCCGGCCCGGCGCTGGCGCGGCCGCCCGGCCTGGCCCCGACCCCGCTGGCCGAGGCCCTGGCCGCCAGCGCCGGGCCGGACCGGTCCCGGGTTGCCGGGCCGCCTTGACGGGTAGTCGGGGCGTTGGTCTGGATGTGGAGGTGGCGATGAGCTCCGACCCCGCCACCGGGACCCAGGTGGCCGGCTACCGCATCGTGGAGCGGGTTGGCAGCGGCGGCATGGGCGTGGTCTACCGGGCCGAGGAGACCGGGCTCGGCGACCGCCCGGTGGCCCTCAAGCTGCTGCCGCCGGCCCTGGCCGACGACCCGGACTTCCGGGCCCGGTTCCTGCGCGAGATGCGGGTGGCCGCGGCCATCGACCATCCCAACATCGTCCCCATCTACCGCGCCGGCGAGGACCGCGGCCAGCTGTACCTGGCCATGCGCTACGTCCACGCCTCCGACCTGCGGCGCGCCCTGGAGGCCGAGGGCCGGCTGGAGCCCGGACGTGCCCTGGCCATCCTCGACCAGGTGGCCAGGGCCCTGGACGCCGCCCACGCCCGCGGGCTGGTCCACCGCGACGTCAAGCCGGGCAACATCCTGCTCGCGCCCCCGGTCCTGGACGGCGACCCCGAGCACGTCTACCTGGTCGACTTCGGGCTGGCCCGCGCCGACAGCGACGACCGCTCCATCGGCGGCGGCGGCTGGTTCCTCGGCACCCCCAGGTACGCCGCCCCCGAGCAGGCCGCCGGCCGCCCGGTCGACGGCCGCACCGACGGCTACGCCCTCGGCTGCGTCCTCTACGAGTGCCTGACCGGCCGCCCCCCGTTCCCCGACGGCCCAGGCGAGGCCGTCCTCCTCGCCCACCTGGAGGCCACCCCACCCCGCGTCACCACCCAGCGTCCCGACCTCCCGCCCGCCATCGACCAGGTCGTCACCCGCGCCATGGCCAAGGCCCCCGAGGACCGGTTCACCTCCTGCCGCGCCCTGATCACCGCCGCCCACCAGGCCCTGACCCAGACGACCCCGACCCCGGCCCCGCGGATGGGAGGGTTCCCGACCCCGGGCGCCCCGACCCCGGGCACCCCGACCCCAAGCGCCCCGGCCCCGGGCGCCCCGGCCCCGGGCGCCCCGGCCCCGGGTGCGCCGGCCCCGGGCGCGCCGCACCCACCCGGTCCGGTGCCGGGTCCCCCGGTGGGGGAGCGTAGCCCAGGCCCGGATGAGAGGGCCGGCGTTGTCCACAGCCCCTGGGAACGCTTCGCGCCGGCCCCGCCGGGCGCCCTCGAGGGGTACCTGCCGCTGCGGCGGCCGGGGCGGCGGGTCCGGCGTGCCCTGTGGGTGTCGCTCCTGCTCGCCCTGGCCAGCGGCTTCGTCAACCTGGGCGACACCCGGATGGTCAGGGCGCTCGCCGGCGACGCCGCGGGCACCGGCGACCTGTACCTGTGGGTCGGCCTCGTCCAGGCGGGCTGGTTCCTGGTCACGGCCGGGCTGTGGCTGGCCTGGTTCCGGCGCGCCTACCTGAACCTCCCGGCCCTCGGGGCCAGGCGGCTGCGCTTCCGACCCTGGTGGGCGGTCGGGGCCTGGCTGCTGCCGGTGTTCAGCCTGTTCCGGCCCAAGCAGGTCCTGAACGACGTCTGGCGGGCCAGCGACCCGGACCTGCCGGCCGACCAGGCCGACACCTGGCGCAGGCGCCCGGTGGCCGAGCTCCTCGGCTGGTGGTGGCTGGCCTTCCTGGCCTCGGTGCTGGTCCGCAGCATCACCACCGAGGTGGTCCACGGCGCCGCCGACTTCATGCTGCTCGGCCTGCTCCCCGAGCGGTTCGACCGCTTCCAGGCCTCGGCCGGCATGCAGGTCGTGGCCGACCTGCTGACCGTCGTCTGCGCCCTGCTCGCCCTGCGGGTCGTGCGCCGCACCACCGCCCGCCAGGAGGAGCGGGCCGCCCGCATGGCCGCCACCGGCGCCCTGGCCCGCCGCTGACCAGCGGAGCCGGCCCGCTACCGCCTCGCGCTCGGGCCGATGGGCCGCCCGGACGTCCTCGCCGGTCGCCGTGCGCACCACGCCGGGCCACATACAATCCGACGGCCGCTGCCGAACCGCAGGAGGGACTTGCGTGGGTGAGCTCGTACGTCTGGAGGTCGACGAGGCCAGCCGGGTCGGGACCATCCGGCTCGACCGGCCGCCCGTCAACGCCCTCAACGCCCAGGTCCAGGACGAGCTGCTGGAGGCGGCGGAGGCGGCCGGCCGGGACGAGCGGGTCGGGGCGGTCGTGCTGTGGGGCGGGGAGAAGGTGTTCGCCGCCGGGGCCGACATCAAGGAGATGCGCGGGCGTGGCTTCGCCGAGATGTCGACCCGCGCGACCGACCTGGCCGACGCCTGCGACGCCCTGGCCCGCATCCCCAAGGTCGTGATCGCCGCCGTGAACGGCTACGCCCTGGGGGGCGGCTGCGAGATCGCCCTCACGGCCGACTTCCGGTTCGCGGCCGAGGACGCCACCCTCGGCCAGCCGGAGATCCTGCTCGGGCTCATCCCGGGGGCCGGCGGCACCCAGCGGCTGCCCCGCCTGGTCGGGCCGGCCAGGGCCAAGGAGATGATCTACTCGGGCCGCTTCTACGGCGCCGACGAGTGCCGGGCGATGGGCCTGGTCGACCAGGTCCACCCGGCCGCCGAAGTCTACCGGCGGGCCCGTGAGGCCGCCGCCGGCTACGCCAAGGGCCCCGGCCTGGCCCTGCGGGCGGCCAAGCAGGCGATCGACAGCGGCCTGGAGGCCGGCATCGACGCCGGGCTGCTGCTGGAGCGCCAGGCCTTCCACGCCCTGTTCGCCACCGAGGACGCCGCCGAGGGCATGGCCTCCTTCGTGGCCAACGGCCCCGGCAAGGCCACCTTCAGGAACCGGTAGCCTGCAGCGCCTCGGCGGCCCGGTCGGGGTCGACGACGTTGATGATCACGCCCGTGCCCAGCTCGAACCCGCCGTAGGTGGTGAGGCGGGGCAGCAGGTGCAGGTGCCAGTGGAAGTCGTCCACCCCCGGCGGGGCCGAGTGCAGGACCAGGTTGTAGGGGGCGTGGTCGCCGGCCACCCCGCAGAACCGCCGCAGCAGGTCGCCGAGGGCGGCGGCCATGGCGTGGTCGTCGGTCGGGTCGCCGTCCTCGAAGCGGGGGCGGTGGGCCTCGGGGAGCAGCAGGGCCTCGAACGGGGCCGCCGACGCCCACGGGCAGATGGTGAGCAGCCCGCCGCTTCGGCCGACCACCCGGGGGCCGTCGCGCTCGGCGGCCACGGTCGCGCAGGCGGCGCAGGCGTCGCCGGCCAGCCGGTCCACCTCGGCCCTGACGCGGTCGGGCCGCCCGACGGTGGCGAACACCTGGCTGTGCGGGTGCTCCAGGGAGGCGCCGGCGGTGCGGCCCTGGTTGACGATGATCAGCACCGCCCCGAGCGACGGGTCGCGGTGGGCGGCCAGCCGCAGCCGCCAGGCCCGCATCACCTGCGCCACCGCCGGCTCCGGCAGGGCGGCCAGGGTCGCCCAGTGGTCCGGGTTGTGGATGACCACCTCGTGCACCCCGGCCGTCGGCTCCGACCGGTAGAGGCCCCCGTTGTGGTGCGCCTTGGCCGGGGGGCCGGCGAAGGCCGGGAACTTGTTGGGGACGACCCGGACGTGCCAGCCGGGCCGGTCGGGCTTGGTGCCGGGGTCGCGGTCGGCCCACACCTCGGGCGGGGTCATGTGCTCGTTGCCCGGACAGAACGGGCAGCCGAGCGGGCCCCGCGGGGTGCCGACGTCGCCGAGGAACGCCTCCGGCCTGGCCGCCCGACCCGCCGTGATCGCCACCCAGCCGCCGCTGAGCGGGTCCTGGCGCAGCTCACCAGGGGCGTTGGGCAGCGCCGGCGGTGGCAGGGTGCGGCTCATGGGCCCGCAGCCTAGTGCATCTGGGGCGAGGGTGTGGACGGCCCGCGCAAAGGGTCGGCCCGTTGCGGCATCATGGTCGCCGGCCCGGACGCGGTCCGGCACCGGCCACCCATGGAGGCAGCGTTGAAGATCCTGGTCACCGTCAAGCGCGTGCCCGACACGGCCGCCGAGAAGCGGCTCGACCCGGCGGACAAGACGCTCGACCGGGAGTCGGTCGAGACGATCCTCAACCCGGTCGACGAGTACGCCGTCGAGGAGGCCCTGCGGCTCAAGGAGCAGCAGGGCGGCGAGGTGGTGGTGCTGTGCATGGGCCCGGCGTCGGCCCTGGCCACGGTGCGAAAGGCGCTGTCCATGGGCCCGGACGCGGCCGTCCACGTCCACGACGACGCCCTCCACGGGTCCTGCGCCTTCAACACCGCCACCGTCCTGGAGGCGGCGATCCGCCAGGTCGAGCCGGACATCGTGCTCTGCGGGTCGGAGTCGACCGACGCCCGCACCTCGCTGGTCCCCAGCGCCCTGGCCGAGAAGCTGGGCTGGCCCGGCCTGACCGGGGCCAAGCAGCTGGAGGTGGACGGCTCGACGGTACGCATCCACCGCGAGACCGAGAACGGCTACGACGTGCTCGAGGCCGACGGTCCGGTCGTGGTCAGCGTGGTCAAGGGCATCAACGAGCCCCGCTACCCTTCCTTCAAGGGCATCATGGCCGCCAAGTCCAAGCCGGTGACCGACTACACCCTGGCCGACCTGGGTATCGACCCGGGCGAGGTCGGCGCCGCCGGCGCCACCACCGAGGTCGTCGACTTCGCCCCCCGGCCCCCACGGCAGGCCGGCCAGCAGGTCAAGGACCCGGGGGACGGCAGCGCCGCGGTCGAGCTGGCCGAGTTCCTGGCCAGCCACAAGTTCATCTGAGACGGGAGTAACGCGATGCCGCCAGTTCTCGTTCTGGTCGAGCATGAGGACGGTGTCACCAAGAAGGTGACCTACGAGATGCTGACCAAGGCGCGTGACCTCGGCGAGCCGGTGGCCCTGTTCGTCGGCCAGGGGCTGGAGCAGGCCCGCGAGGGCCTGGCCGGCCACGGCGCCGCCGCCGTCTACGCCGCCGGCGGCGACAACCGGCTGCCCGGGACGCTCACCGGCGCCCTGGAGGCGGCCACCGACCGGGCCGAGCCGGCCGCGGTCCTGGTCGCGGCCACCCCGCTGGGCAAGGACGCCGGGGCCAGGCTGGCCGCCCGCAAGGGCTGGGGGATGCTGGCCGACATCGTCGACCTCGACGGCGACCTGGTCGCCACCCAGACGGTGTTCGGCGGGGCCACCACCGTCCGGTCCCGGGTCCGCACCGGCACCCCGGTGCTGGCCGTGAAGCCCAACTCGTTCCCGGTCTCCGAGGCCCCGGCCTCCCCCGAGGTGGTCGACCTGGACGTGGCCGCCGAGCGCCGCGACAGCACCCGGGTCATCGACCACGTCGTCCAGGAGCAGGGCGGTCGTCCGGACGTGGCCGAGGCCGAGATCGTGGTGTCGGGCGGCCGCGGGCTCCAGGACCCGTCCAACTTCGCCCTGGTCGAGGCGCTGGCCGACGCCCTCGGGGCGGCCGTCGGGGCCAGCCGGGCCGCCGTCGACGCCGGCTGGTACCCCCACCAGCACCAGGTCGGGCAGACCGGCAAGACGGTCTCGCCCCAGCTGTACGTGGCCGTCGGCATCTCCGGGGCGATCCAGCACCGGGCCGGCATGCAGACCTCCAAGACGATCGTCGCGGTCAACAAGGACGCCGACGCGCCGATCTTCGCCATCTCCGACTTCGGGGTCGTGGGGGACCTGTTCAAGGTCATCCCCAGGCTCACCGACGAGGTCGCCAAGCGGAAGGGCTGATGAGCAGCCGCCTGCCACCCCAGGAGCCGGCCCGCCCACGGCGGCGGGCCGACCGGCCGACCGCCCCGGCGGCCGCGGCGGCCGCGGTCCGCGCCGCCGGCCGGGCCCTCGGCCTGTGGGCCACCGAGCCGCGCCGCCGCCGGGCCCAGCGCCAGGCCCGGATCGCCCTCGGCCGGGCGGTCGCCGACCACCTGGCCGGCCAGCCGGCCCCACCCATGCTGGCCACGCCCCTGGCCGCCCACCGTGCGGCCCAGCTCCGCCTGGCCTCGACCGACACCCCACCCCGCCCGGCCCCAGGCGATGGGTCGGCGACCCGGCCCTCGGCGTCGGGCACGGTCGCCGGCTCCCAGGAGGCATCCGCCCGGCCCGGGCGGTCGGGTGCCGGGTCCCAGCCGGCGGCCGCCCGGGCCCCGGTCGCCTCGCGGGCCAGCCGCTCGGCCGGCCGCCACCGCGACCTGGCCGCCGAGCTGGAGCGCCTGCTGCTGATCGTGGTCCACTTCCTGCCCCGCCTGGCGGCCAGGATCCGGCTGCGGGCGGCCGACGAGCGGCTGGGCGCCTGGGCCACCGGCCTGAGCGACCCCCAGGACCCGATGGTGGCGGCGGCGCGCGAGCGGGCGGCCGAGGTCCAGCGGGCCGCCGCCGCGGCCAGAGTGGCCGCCGCGGCCAACTGGCGCCAGGCCGGCGACGCCGCCCGGCTGGCCTCGCGGCTGGTCTCCGAGGCCGCGGCCGACCTGATCGGCTGGGTCGGGCACGGCATCCGCAGCGGCGCCAGCATGCTGGTCGCCTGGCTGGTCTCGGTGGCCGTGGCCACCCGGCGCCGCCTGCGCCACGGCTCGGCCGCCGCCGGCCGGCACGTCCGGGCCGGGTCGAGCGCCACCCGGGAGGGCCTCCGGGCCCGGACCCTGGCGACCCGGGAAGGCCTCCGGGCCGGGACCGCGGCGACCCGCCAGGGCCTCCGATCCGGCTCGGCGGCGACCCGCCAGGGCCTCCGGGCCGGTTCGGCCGCGGCCGGCCGCGGCGTCCGCGGCGCCGGCAGCGGCATCGCCGGCGCCGCCGGCGGGCTGGCCTCACGGATCGACGCCCTGGCCGAGCGCGGCCGCGGCCGAGGCGACGGCCGGCCCAACGAGCCCCCCGACTACCCGACGGCGCTGGTCCAGGGGCCCGGCGGGGCCGGGAACGGCGACGGCCACCCGGACGGGCCAGGCCAGGGCCGGCTGGTCCTCGACCCGAGCGATCCCATCGACGCCTGGTGGCTGCCGTCCAGCATGGAGGAGCGGCTGGAGGAGGCGCCGCGGCCGGCCGGCGGCCGGCGGGCCCGGGCCGGCGGCCGGCGCCGTTCCGGCCGCGACCACCTGGCCGGTGGCCGGGCCGGCGGGCTGGGCAGGCTCGGCCGGCCGTTCCGGGCCGTGGCGGCGTGGCTCGCCCCGATCGTGACCGCCCTGGCCGCGCCGCCCAACCGGCGCCGGCGCGGCTGGCTGGCGTTCGCCCGCCCGGTGGTGGTCGCCCTCGCCCTCACCCTGCTGGTCGCCACCGCGACCGCGGTCCCGGCGGGCATGCTGGTCGCCGACTCGGTCAAGGGAGCCGGCAAGGGCCTCCCCGAGCTGGACGAGCTGCGGCAGCTCCGCCAGCCCGAGCGGACCCAGGTCTACGACCGCCAGGGCAAGGTGATCGAGGTCCTCAAGGACGAGCAGGACCGGATCGTGATCCCGCTGTCCAAGATCTCGACCACCCTCCAGCAGGCGGTGATCGCCGCCGAGGACGCCCGCTTCTACGAACACAAGGGGGTCGACGACCGGGGCATCGTCCGGGCCGCGGTCAGCAACCTGCTCAGCCGCCAGGTCAGCCAGGGCGGCAGCACCATCACCCAGCAGCTGGTCCGCAACAGCTACCCCGACCTGAAGGACATCTCGATCGTCCGCAAGATCAAGGAGGCGGCCCTCGCCGCCCAGCTCGAGGGCAAGCTGTCCAAGCAGGAGATCCTGCACCGGTACCTGAACCGGGTCTACTTCGGCGCCGGCTACTACGGCGTCGAGGCGGCCAGCAGGGGCTACTTCGGCAAGCATGCCGCCGAGGTCGGCCTGGCCCAGGCGGCCACGCTGGCCGGGATCATCAGGGAGCCGGTGAGCTCCGAGCCCCGCCAGCACCCGCGGCGGGCCAGGACGCTGCGCGACTCGGTGCTGGACCGGATGGCCCAGCTCGGCATGATCCCCCCGGCCAGGGCGGCCAAGGCCAAGCGGCAGCCGCTCAAGATCGAGAAGCCGCGCCACCTGGGCGGCCGCTACCCCTGGTTCATCGACGGCCTCAAGCGCCAGCTCCAGGAGGACGAGCGGCTCGGCAAGACCAGGGAGGCCCGGACCCAGCGGCTGTTCGAGGGCGGCCTGCGCATCCACACCACCCTGGACCTGGACATGCAGCTCGCGGCCGAGCAGGCGGTCGCCCGGTGGCGGCCCCCGAGCGGCCCGGACATCGCCCTGGTGGCCATCGACCCGCGCGACGGCGCCGTCCGGGCGGTGGTCGGCGGCCGCAACTTCAAGGACGAGTCCTACAACGCCGCCCTCCAGGGCGTCGGCCGCCAGCCGGGGTCCTCGTTCAAGACCTTCGTGCTGGCCGCCGCGCTGGACGCCGGCATCTCGCCCGACTCGGTCTGGGAGTCGAGCGGCTTCGACCAGCTGGTCTGCGGCAGCCAGTGGTCGGTCGACAACTACGAGGGCGGCGGGTCGGGCCCGGTGTCGGTCAGGGACGCCACCCGGCGCTCGGTCAACGGTGTGTACGGCCGCCTGATGGAGAAGCTCTGCCCCGACCGGGTGGCCGACATGGCCGAGCGGCTCGGCATCCCGAAGATCCCGGCCGGCCAGCGGGTGCCGTCGATGGCCCTCGGCTCGGCCGAGGTCCGCCCGATCGACATGGCCAGCGCCTATGCCACCCTGGCCAACCTGGGCGAGTACCACAAGCCGACCTTCTTCGAACGGATCGACCACCGCAGCGGCAAATCGGTCATCGAGGAGCCGTCCAAGCCCGAGCGGCGGGTCTCGGCCGCGCTGGCCTGGCAGGTCACCGACCTCCTCAAGGGCGTCATCAGCGGCGGCACCGGCACCGCGGCCAACATCGGCCGTCCCGCCGCCGGCAAGACCGGCACCAACCAGGCCTACCGGGACGCCTGGTTCGTCGGCTACACCCCGCAGCTGGTGGCGGCGGTGTGGATGGGCAACCCCACCAGCCAGGAGTCGATGTACAACGTGCAGGGGGTGCGGGTGGCCGGCGGCACCTTCCCGGCCCGGGTCTGGCACGATTTCATGGCCGTGGCCATGGCCGACCAGGAGGTCCTGGACTGGCCCAAGCCGCCCGAGGAGCTGAGCTACACGATCCTGCCGCCGCCTCCGCCCGACCAGCACCAGGGCGATGGCAACAAGGACCGCAAGCCCCGCAAGGACCGGAAGCCTCAGAAGCCCGGTAAGCCGGGCGGGAACGACTAGGAGCGCCGGTGCCGTACCTCGACTATGCGGCCAGCGCCCCCCTGCGGGCCGAGGCCCTGGCGGCGATGCTGCCGCTGCTGGAGCGCCCGGCGGCCAACCCGTCCAGCCAGCACCGCCAGGGGCGGGCGGCCAGGGCCGCCGTGGAGACGGCCCGCGAGCAGGTCGCCGCCCTGGTCGGCGCCGCCCCGGCCGAGGTCGTGTTCACCTCCGGCGGCACCGAGGCCGACAACCTGGCCGTCAAGGGGGCGGTGCTGGCCCGGCCGCCGGAGGGCCGGCACCTGGTCTGCTCGGCCGTGGAGCACCACGCCGTGCTGGACGCCGCCGCCTGGGCCGAGGCCGAGGCCGGGGCCCGGGTCGACCCGGCCCCGGTGGACCGTCTGGGCCGGGTCGAGCCGGACCGGCTGGCCGCCCTGCTCCAGCCGGGGCGGACCGCCCTGGTCGCGGTGATGGCGGCCAACAACGAGGTCGGCACCGGCCAGCCGGTCGCCGCCGTCGCCGACCTGGCCCACGCCGCCGGCGCGCTCCTGCTCTGCGACGCCGTCCAGGCGGCCGGGCTGCCCGGGGTCGACATGGCCCGCGACGGCATCGACCTGCTCGCCCTGGCCTCCCACAAGCTCGGCGGCCCCACCGGGGTCGGGGCCCTGGTCGTACGCGCCGGGACCACCCTGCGGCCCCTGCTCCACGGCGGCGGCCAGGAGCGCGGCCTCCGCTCGGGCACCCTCCCGGCCGCCGCCCTCGTCGGCTTCGGCGCCGCCGCCGAAGCCGCCCTGGCCGACCGCCAGACCAACGCCGCCGCCACCCTGACCACCCTCCGCACCCGCCTCCTGTCCGGCCTCCAGACCCTCGCCCCCGGCCTCCAGGTCAACGGCGACCCCGGAGCTGTGGTGGCCGGTCGCGGCCTCGAGGTCGGTGGCGCCCCCGCCCCCACCGCGGCCGGGTTGCCCGGGCTGCTGTCGGTGCGGTTCCCGGGGCGGCGGGCCGAGGACCTGCTGTTGCTGCTGGATCGCTACGGGGTCGCCTGCTCGGCCGGGTCGGCCTGCGCCAGCGGGGCCGTCACCCCGTCGCATGTGCTGGTGGCCATGGGGCGGGACCCGGGTGAGGCGCGGGAGACGATCCGCTTCAGCCTCGGCCACGGGTCGACCCAGGCCGACGTCGACGAGACCGTGGCCGCCGTCGGCCAGGCCCTCGGGGTCCTGGCCCCTCAGGGGGCACGATGACCCGGGGCGGCGGGATGACCCGGGGCGCGATCACCCGGGGGGCACCATGACCCAGGTGCTGGTGGCGATGAGCGGCGGGGTGGACTCGTCGGTGACGGCGGCGCTGGCCGTCGAGGCCGGCTGGGACGTGACCGGCGTCCACCTCAAGCTGGCCGACACCCCCGGCCATCTCCAGGTGCAGGGCAAGGGCTGCTGTACCCTGGCCGACGCCGACGACGCCCGCCGGGTGGCCGGCACCCTGGGCATCCCGTTCTACGTCTGGGACATGGCCGAGGAGTTCCAGCGGGCCGTGGTCGACGACTTCGCCGCCGAGTACGCCGGCGGCCGCACCCCCAACCCGTGTGCCCGCTGCAACGAGCAGGTCAAGGTGGTCGGGCTGCTGGCACGGGCCCGGGCCCTCGGCTTCGACGCCCTGGCCACCGGCCACTACGCCCGGGTCGAGGACGGCCGGCTCTACCGGGGCGCGGACGCGGCCAAGGACCAGTCGTACGTGCTCTACATGCTCGGCCCGGCCGAGCTGGAGCGGCTGCGGCTGCCCCTCGGCCGGCTGACCAAGCCCGAGGTCCGGGCGATCGCGGCCCGCCTCGGCCTGCGGACCGCGGCCAAGCCGGAGTCCTACGACGTCTGCTTCGTCCCCGACGGCGACACCGCCGGGTGGCTGGAGCGCCGCCTCGGGCCACGCCCCGGCCAGGTGGTGGACACCGCCGGCCGGGTCCTGGGCCACCACCGGGGCGCCTACCGCTACACCGTCGGCCAGCGGCGCGGCCTCGGCGTGGCCGCCCCCACCCCCCGCTACGTGCTCCGGGTCGAGCCCGCCGCCGGCCGGGTGGTGGTGGGGGAGCGGACCGAGCTGGCCATCCGCACGGTCGAGCTGGAGCGGGCCAGCGCCACCGACGGCCACGGCCTGCGCCCGGGCCGGGCCAAGGTCCGCCTCCGCGCCCACGGCACCGAGGTCGCCTGCCGGGTCGTCCCCCTCAACGGCCCAGCCGGCGGCGGGTCTGGCCCGTCACCGTCCGGTGGGGCACGGGACGCCCCGGCCGGGCGGGTGCGGCTGGAGCTGGACGAGGCGGTCGACGCGGTCGCCCCTGGGCAGGCGGGGGTGCTGTACGACGGGGACCTCGTCCTCGGGGGCGGGACCGTGGCCGCGACCGGGCCCATGGGATGACCCTCGCCGGGCCTCGCGACTCGACGATCGGCGTCGTCGGCGACGGCTTCGGCTCCGCGCTCGTCTACACCACCGCCGTCTACCTCGGCTTCCGGCCCGAGCAGATCACCGTGTTCGGGCCCAACGGCAACCCGGTCGACACCTACCAGCAGTTCGCCTACAACCTCGGCCAGACCATCCTCCGCTCGGAGTCCGAGTCGCACTTCCTGCCCGCCGACTGGCCCACCTTCGCGCAGCTCGACGCCTGGGCCAGGCGCAGCCCGGCGTCCCTGCTGCGATCGGTCCGGCGCCGCTACAACCCGGGCGTGGCCGAGATCCTGGCCGAGGCGACCACCGTCCAGCGCCGCCTCGTCTGGGAC
>Ga0081538_10003767_pt1 | contig 14200 bp, 12 predicted proteins | sample TabmetS5T2R1_FD_71022 | JGI IMG/M metagenome (GOLD analysis project Ga0081538, IMG submission 71022) | Tabebuia heterophylla rhizosphere microbial communities from the University of Puerto Rico - S5T2R1 | ecosystem: Host-associated > Plants > Roots > Rhizosphere ... | reverse complement strand
CAGTTGGCGCGCAAACCGACCGCGATCGTCTTGGTCGCAAGGATTGCCGGCGTCCATTCCACCGTGTGGATCTTGGCGATGAGAGCGGAGATGATCAGGCGGGCGGTCTGGTAGACCCGCTCGTCGTCCCAGGCGGGATACTGCGACCTCAAGGCGTCGCAGACGACGTTGTGCTCGCGCGCGAACAGCGTGTGCAACGCGCTCAGGCCCAGCCACCAGCTGTCCTTGAAACCGGTGGCGCTCACGCCGTCGAAGTCTTCCGGCAGGTCGTCGCCGTCCATCCGGATTTTCGCACCGTCCCGCAGCGACTTCGCCTTGGTGGCATCGTCGCCATAGACTTCCGAGCCGTCCCACCACGGCGTCGTGCTGTTCCTGAACACCGGGTAGCCGGCCGCCGCATGATGCGACACCACGTTGCCGGCGATTCGCATCGTCGACTCTTCCGGCCAGTCCTTGTGACTCTTCCATTTGCGGCCGTCGGGCAGCGGCAGCACGATGTCGTGGTTCGGGTCGCCGAGCGGGTGGCGTTTATGATTAATCCAGTCGTGCACCTGGAACTGGATCCAGGCGGCGGCGAGAACATTGAGCGAGCGCGCGGGAATGAACGCCTCGCGATACATCAGCTGCTCGCTGACCCTGATCGGGTCAGGCTGATCGAAATCCTGCGGCCGATAGATCGGCGTCATGGTACGGCCGAAGGTCGAGTTGACCGCTCCCATTTGCGGATCGGACAGGTCGTTGTAGGTGCCGTCGAATGTGCGGACGGGTCGGACCCATTCCGGGATCGCCGACGGTTGCGGCACGGCCTGCGGCGGCGCCTCGCGCTGCTCCGTGTCGATCAGGTTCCTGGCGCGCAGCTCCGCGCGCAGCATCGAGAGATTGAACAAGCCCCCGCGCCAGCCGAAGCGGTACCACGGCACGAACCGATTGATGACCTTGAAGCACCGGGCGGCGAGTTTGCCGATCAGCACGTTGCGCCATGGAACCCGTTCATGGAAACAGTATCCCGCGCGATGCGCGGAGCTCGCGTCGTAGACCGCCTTGCGGGCACGGTTGAGGTTGCCCAGCGGCCGAAACTCCTTGCGGGTGAGCCAGGGATTGAACGCGATCTGATCGACTAGGCGCTCGGTCGCCCGCCCTTCGGCGGCGTCGACGTCCTGCCTGGGAATGGTCAGCGTCGCCACCGGTACCGGGGGCGAGACCTCTTCGGTCCATTCCACCGAGCCGTCCTCGATCGGCGTGCGCTGCGCGTCCACGTAAGGCTGCAGGCATAGGTCGAACACGACGTCGCCGTGGCGCAGCCGTGCGGCGATCTCGTGGTGCAGATAATCGGGATCGGTGCGCGACGGGTCCGGCGCCGGCGGCGCCTCCCCGGCCGGGCGCAGCTGATAGCGGACCGGGCCGGCGTCGCCCCACAGAATCGCGCACCGGCTCCAGTAGCGCTCGAGCGCCAGGCTGCGCACGCGACGGCGCGAGCCCGTGATGACGTTGCGCAGCATGCGGATCGTCTCGAACGGGCCGACGCGCAGGATGAGCCGCGGCAGGAGGAGAATCTTGGAGCCGGCCATGGCCGTGGCGAAGGCGACGAACTGACGGGCGTTGCGGGCATGCGAGACCGGAAAGCTCGTCGCCAGGAGATCATGCGCCTGCTGGTCGGAGATCTTGAGCCGGACGGCGGCCCCGCGCAGGTCGCGCTTGTAGTCGGGACGATGCGCGCCGCTGGCGTTCGACAGCCGGACGATGGCGCGAAATTCCGCGCGGGGCTGAAAATGGCCGAAGCGAAACTGCTGCGGAATGTCATCGCGCACGCGCAGACTCGCATTGGCGACGCCGAGCACGATCTTCGCTTGAAAGGCGCGCTGAACTGCGCTCGCCTTGCTCTTCTTGCGGTTCCTCGTCTGCGCGCGCATGATGTCGCGGGCAAGCTCCTCGAACGCGAGCCGCTCCGCTTCAGCGCTGCCGCCCTCGTATTCCTCGCGCCATGGCTGACGTGATTGCATTTCATCCTCCCGCGACTCGATCTTTCCACAACTGCGCCAATTCGGGAAGAGATTTTGCAACCATAGAAAGAACCTATCAGGCGATACAAGGCTGGTTGCCAATCAGCAATCCGAACAGCATCGCCACCAGCACCGGGTTGCGCGCCAACGCGTGGCCCAGCCCGGCCGCGCAGCCAGCAGCTGCCGCCAGCGCAGCGGGCGAAGCAACGCCGGGCAACGCGGCGCGAATGGCAACGAACAACGGCGCGCCGACATTGAAAGCGAGGCCCCACCGGGTGCATGCAGCGTCGGGAAGCTTGCTGACGGCGACCCTCATGGGCGGAGCTACCTTCGGGACGCGCAGGCCGCGCAGGTAGGCGGTGCCGGCGGTGTTGCTGGGCGCATTGTCCAGCGGCCCGCCGCCGGATCGATGACGGTCACGCTGCCGTCCCCGTGCAATCCGCTCGGGGCATTGGCGGTCCGCGGCCGACCAAAAGCGTTGTTGATCGACAAGTAGCGTTCCCGCGCGCGCGTGCGTGCCGAAAAGGGAGGAATAAGGAGGTCCTAAAGCGGCGTAGTCAAATCATGCATCGATGATTCCAGGGCTAGGCCAGGGCTAGGCCGCGCTCGGCTTGCGCCCGCCGCCGCTCAGCGTCGTGCCATGGCGCCTGTCGAGATAGGCTCCGACCGCCTGCATCAGCTGCTCGAGCTTGCCGTCGAAGAAGTGGTTGGCGCCGGTAATGACCTTCTGGTCAATGACGATGCCCTTCTGGGTCTTCAGCTTCTCGACCAGCGTGGTCACGTCCTTGGCCGGCACGACCGCGTCCTTATCCCCATGGACGATCAGCCCGGACGATGGACATGGCGCCAGAAACGAGAAATCGTAGAGGTTGGCCGGCGGGGCGACCGAGATGAAGCCCTCGATCTCCGGGCGCCGCATGAGCAATTGCATGCCGATCCAGGCGCCGAACGAGAAGCCGGCGATCCAGCAGCTGCGCGCTTCCGCATTGATCGACTGTGCCCAATCGAGCGCCGCGGCGGCGTCCGACAGCTCGCCCTGGCCGTGGTCGAATGCCCCCTGGCTGCGCCCGACCCCGCGGAAATTGAAGCGCACCACGGAAAAATTGCGGTGGGCGAAGGCGTAGTAGAGGTGATAAACGATCTGGTGATTCATCGTGCCGCCGAACTGGGGATGGGGATGCAGCACGATTGCGATCGGAGCGTTCTTCTGGCGCGCCGGGTGGTACCGACCCTCGATGCGTCCAGCCGGACCGACAAAGATGACCTCGGGCATGAGCCTCCTCGAACGAGACGACGCCCGCGGCGGCGTCGCTGCCGCGAACATGCTACCTAGAGCGCGCTTGACGGAAGCAATGGCCGCAGGTAAATATTTAGAACCATTCTAAATTGGCTGATAGCCACGACGAGCCGCGCGTGAGGCGGAGCCGAGCGGGCCGCGTTTTCTAGCACGACCCAGGGGGCGAAAAGCAAGTCTTTCCGCACCGGCTCGGCCTCAGGTGCCGGCACTAGGTGAGTTGAGTCATGGGCCAGCGGGCCTATCTGGATTGGAATGCGAGTGCCCCCCTGCGTCCCGAGGCGCGGGCCGCCATGCTGGCGGCCGTCGATATTTCGGGTAATCCGTCCTCGATCCACGCCGAGGGACGCGCCGCCCGCGGCTTGATCGAGACGGCCCGGCGTCAGGTCGCGGCCTTGGTCGGCGCCGAGCCGCGCAATGTGTTCTTCACCTCCGGCGGCACCGAGGCCAACCTGCTGGCGCTCCATCCGGCGCTCGAACGGGGCGACGACAAGCGGCCGCACGACCGCTTGCTCCTGTCGGCGGTCGAACACCCGTCGGTGCGCAGCGGAGGCCGCTTTGCGGCCGACGCCGTCGAGGAAGTCCCGGTCACGGCCGACGGCCGCGTCGATCTCGTGGCGCTCGAGCGGCGGCTTGCAGAGCGCGGGGGGCGCGCGTGCCATCGGCCGCTGGTCTCGATCATGCTCGCCAGCAATGAGACCGGGGTGATCCAGCCGGTTGCCGCAGCGGCCGAGATGGCGCACCGGGCGGGCGGACTGGTGCACGTGGACGCGGTTCAGGCAGCAGGCAAAATACCTTTCGACATCAATGCCTTGGGTGCAGACCTAGTGACCCTCTCGGGGCACAAGTTGGGCGCCCCCAAAGGTGTCGGTGCGCTCATCCGGCGAGACGAGGAACTGCATCTGGCCAATCCCATGATCAAGGGCGGCGGACAGGAGCGGGGTACGCGCGCCGGCACCGAAAACGTCATCGGCATCGTAGGCTTCGGGGCGGCGGCTGCAGCCGCCGCCAGCGCCCTTGCGGACGAACGGGCACGGATTGCTGCTCTGCGCGACCGGATGGAGGCCGGGCTGAAGTCCATTTCGCCGGATGCGGTCATTTTCGGGGCGGGCGTCGAGCGGCTGCCCAACACAACGTTCTTCGCCGTGCCGGGCGTGAAGGCGGAAACGGCCCTGATCGTCCTCGATCTGGACGGGATCGCGGTGTCTTCCGGGTCGGCCTGTTCGTCCGGCAAGGTGGCCGCCTCGCACGTGCTGGCCGCCATGGGGGTCGATGCCGCCCTGGCTCGCGGCGCGATCCGCGCAAGCCTCGGATTTTCCACGTCGGAAGAGGACGTTAATTGCCTTCTCGCGGCTTGGAATAAGCTCGTTCAAGCATTACCTAAGAGGACACACGGCATGGCCGCCTGAGGGCGGCTGGCAAGAGCTGAGCCAAGACAACGAGAGCGACAGTAGAACCGTAACCGACCAATCCAACCCGCGGTCCTTGAAACCGTGAGCGGAGGGAAGAATGCCGGCCGTGCAAGAGACGGTGGAGCAGGTCCGCCGCATCGACGTCGATCAATATAAATACGGGTTCGAGACGCTGATCGAATCGGAAAAGGCCCCGAAGGGCCTGTCCGAGGAGATCGTGCGCTTCATCTCGGCGAAGAAGAGCGAGCCCGAATGGATGCTCGACTGGCGGCTCGATGCCTATCGCCGCTGGCTGACCTTGCGCGAGCCGAAGTGGGCGCGGGTCCACTACGGGCCGATCGACTACCAGAACATCCATTACTACGCCGCGCCCAAGCGCGACCCGCTGAAATCGCTCGACGAGGTCGATCCCGAGATCCTGAAGACCTACGAGAAGCTCGGCATTCCGCTGCGCGAGCAGGCGGCCCTGCTCGGCGTGCAGCAGCCGGACGGCGCTGACGAGGAGGGGGGCAACGGCTACGCGCGCGTCGCTGTGGATGCGGTGTTCGACTCGGTCTCGGTCGCCACCACCTTCAAGGAGGAGCTGAAGAAGGCGGGCGTGGTGTTCATGCCCATTTCCGAGGCGATCCGCGAGCATCCCGAGCTGGTGCGGAAGTATCTCGGCTCGGTGGTGCCGATCACCGACAATTTCTTCGCCACGCTCAATTCCGCGGTGTTCTCCGACGGCTCGTTCGTCTACGTGCCGCCGGGCGTGCGCTGCCCGATGGAGCTGTCCACCTATTTCCGCATCAACGAGCGCGACACCGGTCAGTTCGAGCGCACCCTGATCATCGCCGACAAGGGCTCCTATGTGAGCTATCTCGAAGGTTGCACGGCGCCCATGCGCGACGAGAACCAGCTGCACGCCGCGGTGGTCGAGCTGATCGCGCTGGATGACGCCGAGATCAAGTACTCGACCATCCAGAACTGGTATCCGGGCGACGCTCAGGGCCGCGGCGGGGTCTACAACTTCGTCACCAAGCGCGGCGATTGCCGCGGCAACAATGCCAAGATCAGCTGGACCCAGCTCGAGACCGGGTCGGCGATCACCTGGAAATATCCGAGCTGCATCCTGCGCGGCGACAATTCGCGCGGCGAGTTCTACTCGATCGCCATCTCGAACGGTCACCAGCAGGTCGATTCCGGCACCAAGATGCTGCATCTCGGCAAGAACACGACCAGCCGGATCATTTCCAAGGGCATCGCCGCCGGGCACTCGAACAACACCTATCGAGGCCGCGTGTGGGCGCACCGCAAGGCCACCGGCGCGCGCAACTTCACCAACTGCGACTCGCTCCTGATCGGCGACACGTGTGGCGCCCACACGGTGCCCTATATCGAGACGCAGAATTCCTCCACCCTATTCGAGCACGAGGCAACCACGTCGAAGATTTCCGAGGCGATGCTGTTCTATTGCCGGCAGCGCGGCCTGTCGGCGGAGGAGGCGACCGCCCTTGTGGTCAACGGCTTCGTCAAGGACGTGTTGCAGCAACTCCCCATGGAGTTCGCGGTCGAGGCGCAGAAGCTGATCTCGGTCAGCCTGGAAGGCAGCGTCGGATGACCGCCAAGCCGATCGTCAACATCGATGATGTGCCGTTGATGGACCGCAAGCGCGGCGAGAAGTTCGCCGTCCAATGGGGCCGCGTCGGTCCCCTGGTCGGGTCCACCGGGCTCGGCTGCGCCGTGCACGTGGTGCCGCCGGGCAGGCGGGCGTTCCCGTTCCACCGCCATCACGTCATCGACGAGATGTTCTACATCCTGTCGGGCACCGGCGAGTACCGGCTCGGCGAGGCGACATATCCGCTGCGCGGCGGCGATTTCGTCGGCGCGCCGGCGGGCGGCGAGGCGCACCAGATCATCAACACCGGCAAAGAGGATCTGCGCTACCTCGCGTTCTCGACCATCGGCTCGGTCGACGTGGTGGACTATCCGGACTCCGGCAAGGTCGCGGTGGCGGCGGGCGTGAAGAACGCCGACTTCAAGACCGCCACCTACACGGCGATCGGGCGGGTGCAGCTGGCCGACTACTACGACGGCGAAGACAGGTAGCTCAACAGTAACTCGAAGAGAAGCCAAATGGCCGTGTTGGAAGTCAGGAATCTGCATGTCGAGGTCGACGGCAAGAAGATCTTGAACGGTCTCGACCTCGTCGTGAACACGGGCGAGGTGCACGCCGTCATGGGTCCCAACGGGTCGGGCAAGTCGACGCTCGCCTATGTGCTGGCCGGCAAGGATGACTACGAGGTCACCGCGGGCGAGATCCTGTTCGACGGCGACAACATTTTCGAGATGGAGCCGGACGAGCGCGCTGCCAAGGGCCTGTTCCTGGCGTTCCAATATCCGCTGGAAATTCCCGGCGTCGCCACCATGACGTTCCTGCGGACGGCGCTCAACGCCCAGCGCAAGAAGCGCCAGCAGGCAGAGCTGTCGACTCCCGAATTCATGAAGAAGGTGCGGGAGGCGGCCAAGACGCTCGGCGTCGATCAGGAGATGCTGCGCCGCGGCGTCAACGTCGGCTTCTCGGGCGGCGAGAAGAAGCGCAACGAGATCCTGCAGATGGCGCTCCTGGAGCCGCGGCTGTGCGTGCTCGACGAGACCGATTCCGGCCTCGACATCGATGCGCTGCGCATCGTCGCCGACGGCGTCAACCGTCTGCGCTCGCCCGAGCGATCGATGGTGGTGATCACGCACTACCAGCGGCTGCTGAACTACATCGTGCCCGACGTGGTGCATGTCCTGTCGCGCGGCCGCGTGGTGAAGACCGGGACCAAGGAGCTGGCGCTCGAGCTCGAGGCGCATGGCTATCGCGAGTACCAGGAAGAGGCCGCGTGAGCGGTTTGCCAAGCCGATGGCTGAACTGACATTGATCAAGACTGCCGCCGAGCAGCAGATCGCGGCCGCTTGGGATGCCGCCAAGGACCGGCTGCCCGGGTCGCGGGCACTGCGCGCGGCCGCGTTCGAGCGCTTCGCCGGCATCGGCCTGCCGCACCGGCGCATCGAGGAGTGGAAGTACACCGACCTGCGCGCTCTCATGCGCGACGCCAAGCCACTGGCAAACCCGCCCGACGCCGCCGCCAAGGCGCGCGCTCAGGGTTCCGGAAAGCTGCTGGTCGATGTCGATTGCCGGCGCCTCGTCTTCGTCGATGGCGCTTTCGTCCCGGAGCAGTCCCAGCTCGACGCGCTCGAGCCGGGATTGACGATCCAAACCATGGCGGCGGCCCTGGCGGCGGGCGAGGAGCTGGTGACCGCTCATTTGGGACAGGTCGTGCCGGCGCAGGACGATGTTGCGGTCGCGCTCAATACCGCCTTCATGGGCGACGGCGCGGTGATCCGCGTCGCCGCCGGCGCCGCACTGGAGCGGCCGCTTCACCTCGTGTTCGCGGCGAGCGGCGACAAGCCGGCCTCGATCTTCACCCGCTCGCTGGTCGTCATCGAGCAAGGTGCCCGCGTCATGCTGGTGGAGAGCCACGAGGGTTCCGGCGGCGACTACCAGGTCAACACCGCTGTCGAGGTCAAGGTCGGCGATGGCGCCCATGTCGACCACGTCAAGATCACGGCTGAATCCGCCACCGCGCTGCATGTCTCCACGCTGATGGCGGCGCTCGGCGCGCGTGCCCGGTTCAACGCCTTCACGTTCACCACCGGCGGCGCGGTGGTGCGCAACCAGCTGCTCGTCCGGTTCGACGGCGAGGAGACTATCGCCGGCATCCGCGGCGCCACCCTCATCAGGGGCCGTCAGCACGTCGACACCACGCTGGTGGCCGAGCACGCGGCCGGCGGCTGCCAGAGCCGCGAATTGTTCAAGTCGGTGCTCGATGAGCAAAGCCGCAGCGTGTTCCAGGGCAAGATCATCGTGCGGCCGCGCGCGCAAAAGACCGACGCCAAGATGGCGACCCATGCGCTCTTGCTGTCGGAAGCCGCCGAGGCCGACAACAAGCCCGAGCTGGAAATCTTCGCCGACGACGTGCAGTGCGGCCACGGGGCGACCGCCGGCGCACTGGACCAGAACCTCCTGTTCTATCTCAAGGCGCGCGGCATTCCGGCCAAGGAGGCCGAGGCGCTGTTGATCCAGGCCTTCATCGGCGAGGCGGTCGAGGGCATCGAGCATGCGGGCCTGCGCGAGGCGCTGATGGACCACGTGATCGCCTGGCTCGCGGCCCGGGCCGCCCGCACAGGCCGGGCAGAGCGGGGGTGAGGCATGCATCCCGCAGTAACCAATGGTTCCTATGACGTCGAGCGCATCCGCCAGGATTTTCCCATCCTGCGCCTGCCGGTCTATGGCAAGCCGCTGGTCTATCTCGACAATGCCGCCTCGGCGCAGAAACCCTTGGCGGTGCTCGACCGCCTCCATCACGCCTACACGGCGGAATACGCCAACGTGCACCGCGGCCTGCACTACCTCGCCAATGCGGCGACCGAATCCTACGAGAACGCGCGCGAAAAGGTCCGCGCGTTCATCAACGCCGAGCGGCGCGAGGAGATCGTGTTCACGCGCAACGCCACCGAGGCGATCAACCTGGTGGCCTATACGTTCGCGCGCGAGCGCATCAAGCCGGGCGACGAGATCGTGCTCTCGATCATGGAGCACCACTCCAACGTCGTGCCTTGGCATTTCCTGCGCGAACGCCAGGGCGCGGTGATCAAATGGGCGCCGATCGACGACGACGGCAATTTCCTCATCGACGAGTTCGAAAAGCTGCTCACCGATCGCACCAGGATGGTGGCGATCACCCACATGTCGAACGCACTTGGCACCATCGTTCCGGTCACGGAGGTGGTGCGGCTCGCGCATGCGCGCGGCATTCCGGTGCTGCTCGACGGCGCCCAGGCGGCCGTACATCTCGACGTGGACGTGCGCGACATCGGCTGCGATTTCTACGCCTTCACCGGCCACAAGCTCTATGGGCCGTCCGGCATCGGCGTGCTGTACGGCCGCTACGGGCATCTCGACGCGATGCCACCCTTCAACGGCGGCGGCGAGATGATCCGCGAAGTGTTCGAGGACCGCATCACCTATGGCGATCCTCCCCACAAGTTCGAGGCCGGAACGCCGGCGATCGTTCAGGCGATCGGACTCGGCGCGGCGATCGATTACGTGAACGCCGTGGGCAAGACGCGCATCCGGGCGCACGAGAACGATCTCATCACCTATGCTCACGATCGGCTGCGCGAGATCAACTCGCTGCGCATTTTCGGCACGGCGAAGGAGAAGGGCTCGATCATCTCCTTCGAGATGAAAGGCGCGCATCCGCACGATGTGGCAACCATCATCGACCGCTCCGGCGTGGCGGTGCGGGCCGGGACCCATTGCGTCATGCCGCTGCTGGCGCGCTTCGGCGTCACCGCGACCTGCCGCGCCTCGTTCGCCCTGTACAACACCCGCAAGGAGGTCGATAGCCTCGTGCACGCCCTCGGCAAAGCACAGGATTTTTTCACATGACGAACGACGCGGACGACATCAAGCCCATCCCCGATGTGGCCGCGGGGGGCGTGGGGGGCGCCGCGGCAGGCGGCGAAGCGGAACCGAAAACCGCCTCCGCCATTCCGGCCGACGAGCTGGCGCGGCTGACCGACGATATCGTGGCTGCGCTCAAGACGGTCTACGATCCGGAAATCCCGGCCGACATCTACGAGCTCGGCCTGATCTACAAGGTGGACATCGGCGATGACCGTGCTGTTGCACTCGACATGACGCTGACCACGCCCAACTGCCCGTCGGCGGCAGAGCTGCCGCATATGGTGGAGGATGCGGTTGCCAGCGTTCAGGGCGTGCGCGACGTCAAGGTCAATCTGGTCTGGGATCCGCCCTGGGATCCGAGCCGCATGTCGGACGAGGCGCGGATGGTGCTCAACATGTGGTGAGGGCGTTGCCCTTGGGTCCGGGTAACCCTATATAGATGTTAGCGAAAATTGCTGGTAGCGGATAGTCGCCGAGTTGCCGCCAACGAGGAGAACAAGATGGCCATGCGGCCCAAGCCCCAGGTGATGCGGTTGACCGAAGCCGCCGCGACGCGCGTCAAGGATATCGTGGCGAAGGCCGACCGGCAGGTGGTGGGCGTTCGCGTCGGCATCACCAAGGGCGGCTGCGCCGGCATGACCTACAAGGTGGAATACGCCGACAGCGTCAAGCCGGGCGACGAGGTGGTCGAAGACAAGGGCGCGCGCGTCCTGATCGACCCGAGCGCCGTGCTGTACCTCCTCGGCACCGAGATGGACTTCAAGGTCGACAAGCTCTCCGCCCAGTTCGTCTTCCGCAATCCGAATGAGAGCTCGGCGTGCGGCTGCGGTGAATCGGTCCAGCTCACGCCGGTGGCAGCCGGCACGCTGGCCTCCTGACGCGCCCTGACGGGTACTCCTGGCCTCGTTGCCTCGGGACCTCGCGGCCTCGACCGGCGCATCCCGTTTGCGCCGGCATGGCGGTGCGAAACGACGCGGGATTGCCAAGCCTGGCAATGACGAAACCGGGTCACGCAATCGCAGCGCCTTGATCTGGCCGAGCGCGATCTCCGCGAGCGCGCCATTGTGCGCACGAAATCCGGGGGTTCGCTTATCAACCGGGCCGATAGGCGGCGGTTGACGCGCATAAGACGAGGTCAACCCGACACTTTTGCGCCAACCGGGCGCAACAGGAAGGCCGGAAGATGGGTCTGGACGTCCTCGCCGCTGTCGCGCGGATGATCGCGCCCGGCCCCGCGGCGCACATCCTCCAGGCGTGTGACCGGCGTCACCGGTGTGACCGGCGTGACGGCTTTCGCCGGCGCCGGAGCGCGCTCCCGCCGCTGCGCTTTGGCGCGGCCGCGCCCGCCGCGCTCACCCCGCTCATGGCGCCCTCGCTCGCGTCGCGAGCGAGGCTCGGGCTCGGCCGCGGGCTTGCCGGTCCAGCCCAGGGTCTGACCGGTGAGCTTCTCGATCGCAACGATCGCCTTGTGGTCGTTGGGTGCCACGATCGTAATGGCGGTGCCGGAACGGCCGGCCCGCCCGGTGCGGCCGATGCGATGCACGTAGTCGTCGGCGTGGTGCGGAACGTCGAAGTTGATCACGTGGCTCACGTCGGGGATGTCGAGGCCGCGAGCCGCCACGTCGGAAGCAATGAGCAGCGCTGCTTCGCCCCGGCGGAACTGATCGAGCGCCGCCATGCGCGCCGGCTGGTCCAGGTCGCCGTGCAGCGCGACCGCATTGAAGCCGTGGCGCAGGAGCGAGCGATGCAGTACCGCGACCTCGCGCTTACGGTTGCAGAACACGATCGCGTTCTTGAACCCTTCGGTCGAGCGGATCAGCGCCCGCAGCGTCTCCCGCTTGTCATGCGGCTCGCGACCGGTGGCGACCAGCGATTGGGTCACCGTGATCGCCGCGGTGGCCGGCCGCGAGACTTCGACGCGGACCGGATTGTGCAGGAAGGTGCCGACGATGCGCTGGATTTCCGGCGGCATGGTTGCGGTGAAGAACAGCGTCTGGCGCGTGAACGGCACCAGCTTGCAGATGCGTTCGACGTCGGGAATGAAGCCCATGTCGAGCATGCGGTCAGCTTCGTCGATGACGAGCAGTTCGACGCCCGAGAGCAGGAGCCGTCCGCGCTCGAAATGGTCGAGCAGGCGGCCCGGAGTTGCGATCAGCACGTCTGCGCCACGGATGAGCTTCACATCCTGGTCGTCGAACGACACGCCGCCGATCAGCAGCACCACGTTGAGCTTGTGGTTGACGCCGTATTTTTCGAAGTGCTCGGCAACCTGCGCGGCGAGTTCCCGCGTCGGCTCGAGGATCAGCGTCCGCGGCATGCGCGCCCGCGCCCGGCCGTGCTCGAGCATGGTGAGCATGGGCAGTACGAAGGCCGCGGTCTTGCCGGTGCCGGTCTGCGCGATGCCGACAATGTCGCGCCGCGCCAGCACCTGCGGGATACCTTGGTCTTGGATCGGGGTGGGATTGGGATAGCCTGCCTTCTTGACGGCGGCGAGAACTTTGGCCGACAGGCCGAGATGAGAGAAGGGCATAAAACCTCGGAATCGCGACCGCCCGGCTCGAGACCGCGCCGGATCACACGACGATAATGCGCGGAAGGCGGTCGATTGATCGTTGCGCGGAAGATAGTGTGAGATGGTCGAAAGTCAATCCTTTTGCGATGCGATAAGTTACATCAACTATTAATGTTTTTGGGTGCTTTCGGGCAATTCGGGGGCTTGGGGTTCCTCCGCCGTCCTGGCGATGTGGCAAAAAGCCGTTATGCTGGGGGTCAAGCAAGACGAGAGAGACGGGAGGACGCCGTGCACCGATCGGGTCGAGCAGTGATGCATGCCGCGCTCGCAGTGCTGGTTTGGACCTTGGCGGCGACGCAGCCGGTATGGTCGCAGGACCCCGCCGCCAGCTATCCCAACAAGCCGATCCGGATGATCGTGGGCTTTGCGGCCGGCGGCGGCAACGATTTGTTCGCCCGCCTGATCGGACAGAAGTTGACGGAAAACATCGGGCAGAACGTGGTCGTCGAGAACAAGCCCGGGGCGGGCGGACGGCTTGCGGTCGAGTTCGTCAAGAGCCAGCCGGCCGATGGCTATACGCTGATGGTGGCGGCGACCGGCCAGATGGCGATTGCCGCGGCAATCTATCCCCAGCTCAGCTACCACCCGACGCGGGACTTCGTGCCGATCACCATGATCGCCAATTTCCCGCTGATCCTGGCCGGCCCCGCCGACGACAAGATCAAGACCGTCAAGGACCTCGTCGGTTACGGCAAGGCCAACCCCGACAAGTCCAATTACGCGACCTCGTCGCCCGCCTTCACCATCACCACCGAGCTGTTCAAGCTCAAGACCGGCATGCCGGCTGTTGGCATCCCCTACAAGAGCAGCAACGAGATGATGCTGAGCATCGCGGGCGGCAACAGCCTGTTCGCCATTGCGGACGGCCCGCCCACCATGCCACTGATCCATGGCGGCAAGATCCGCGCGCTCGCCGTGACCGGATCGCAGCGCTCGCATGAGCTTCCCGACGTGCCGAGCATGGCGGAGGTCGGATATCCGGAGGTTGACGTCGGGCTGTGGAGCGGGTTGTTCGTGTCCGTCAACACGCCGCCGGCGATCGTCAAGAAGCTCGACGTGGAGCTGCGCCGCGTGCTGGCAGATGCCGGCGTGCGCGACAAGCTCAAGGCCATGGCGGTCAATCCCGGTGGCGGCCCGGGCGAGGAGTTCCGCCAGCTGATCGATGCCGACATCAAGAAATTCGCCGACGTTGCCAAGGCGGCAAATCTCAAGTTCGAGCAGTAAAAGGCGTTGCGCTAGCGCGAAATGGATTGGCACTACCTAACCTCTCCATTGTCGTCCCGGCCGAATTGGGGTGGCCGATCATGAAACAGATCCAGAGATGCGCCTATGTGCCGGCGTTCCTGATGCTGCTGCTGGCCGGCCTGATCACATCGGCCCGCGGCCAGGCCGCCGAGCCGGTGCTGTCGCTCGCCCGGCAGGAGC
>Ga0081538_10003766_pt1 | contig 14202 bp, 16 predicted proteins | sample TabmetS5T2R1_FD_71022 | JGI IMG/M metagenome (GOLD analysis project Ga0081538, IMG submission 71022) | Tabebuia heterophylla rhizosphere microbial communities from the University of Puerto Rico - S5T2R1 | ecosystem: Host-associated > Plants > Roots > Rhizosphere ... | reverse complement strand
TGGGGGGGGGGGATCCAGGGGAGGGTGGCGGTGGAGAGGACGGCGGCGGCCGGCGGGTCGAGCTCGAGCTCGAGCAGGTCGGCGACGCGCAGGTCGACGGCATCCCCGAGCCGCTCACGCGCGGTGTCGACCATCGCCGGCGAGCCGTCGACCGCCACGACCTCGCCGCGCGGCAGCCGCTCGAGCAGCGCCGCCGTCACCCGGCCGGTCCCGCAGCCGGCGTCGAGCACGCGCTCGTCGCCGCGGAGGTCGAGCCGGTCGAGGACGTCGCGGCCCATCGCCTCGAGCGGCGCCGACATGCGCTCGTACGACGTCGCGTCCCAGTCGCGGGGCGGCATACGGCCGTACGTTATCGCGAACAGCTAGCGCAGGAACTTCATGTCGAGCGGGGGAGATCCCACGCCCGGCGGCAGCACGCCGCCGTAGGCGCCGCCGGCGAACGCCAGATCGTGCACGCGGCCGCCGCTCACGACCTGCACGCCGCGCGTCCCGGGCGGAGCCATGCCCGCGATCGCCTGGCGGCCGGCGACCTCGAACTGCCACGACGTCTCGCTCCGCCGAAGCTGGTCGGCCGTCGCGCACGGCTCCGCCACCTGCTTGCCGGAGTGGATGGCGACGACGCACGCGTGCTCGATGCCGTCGCAGTGCGCGACGGCCCACAGCTCGAGCCCCTCGCCGGTCTCGAAGCGCCGGGCCCACTCGCGCACGCCTGTGCCGGCGGGAACGGTCTGCCAGCCTCCGTCCCGCAGGACCGGGAGGACCTCGAGCAGCTCGGGCGACGGGCGGCACTCCTCGGTCCGCTCGAGGACGAGCCTGACATGCTCTCCGGCCTCCACCGGGGCGGAGATCTCGTAGGCGTTGTCCTGCACGTCGGTCGCGAAGGCCTCGCCGCCGGCGTGCAGCGTGACGCGCCCCACGCCGTCGGGGGCGATCCCGTGGACCACGCCGGGGCTCGTGACCGCGAGCGCGCGGCCGGCCGCGACCTCCGCGTCGGTGAAGCACCTGACGACGGCGTCGGCCACGAGGCAGACGCCGAGCGCGGCCTGGAGCTCGCCGTCGCAGCCGCCCCCCTCGCGCGGCTCGGCGATCGGCACCACGTGCACGTCCGCGGCGAAGTCCTCGGCGCCGGCCCGGCGCGCGCCGTCGGGGAAGATCGTTCCCGTGGGGACCCCGGTGGACGGCGGCAGCGCGTCGCCCCGGGCCCGCGGGCGCGTGAAGACGCGCAGCGGGAACGACTGCGACTGCGGCAGGTCCCCGGCTTCGACGCGCTGGTCGTAGCCGGGGCAGTCACGCGCGGCCTCGGCGCCCGGGAGCGCCAGGGCGACGCCGGATGCGGGCGGCGGGCCCGGCCGCTCGTCGGCCGGGCGCGGGCTTCCTTCGAGCTCGCGGACCACGGCCACCGCGGCCACCGCCAGCGCAGCGAGCGCCACGATGGCGAGGACGGTCGCAGGGCGCAGGCGCGGCAGGAGCACGACGCGACGGCGCCGGGCGGCCCGGCGGCGCGCGGCGGCCACCAGCTCGCGCTCGAGATCGCCGATGAAGTCGCTCATGCTCCGTTCTCCTTCATCCGTGCGCGCAGGCCGGCCAGTCCGCGCGAGACGCGCTTGCGCACGACCGCCTCGGAGGTGCGCGTGCTGCGGGCGATGTCGGCGTAGTCGCGCTCGTCGACGATCCGCGCCCGGACCGCATCGCGCTGGTCGGCCGGGAGGGCGTCGAGCGCGGTCAGCGCCACCTCGCTCGCCTCGGCCTCGATCCGCTCGATCGCCGCGTCGGACAGCTCGAGCGGCGCCATCCCGAGACGGCGGCGCGCCCGGTCCTCGACGACCCCGCGGCGGGCCGCGTGCGTGAGCAGCCGCCGGGCGATCCCGTAGAGCCAAGCGACCGCCGGACCGCGAGCGGGATCGAACCGGTGGAGGCCGTCGAGCGCGGCCGCGAACGTCTCGGCGCACAGGTCGGCGGCCAGCTCGGCGTCGCCGGCGCGGCGCATGAGGTAGCCGAGCAGCGGCCTGACGTGGCGGCCGTAGAAGACCGCGAACGCCTCCGGTTCGCCGTCGACGGCGGCGAGCAGCTCCTCGTCGGTCCGCGGGTCGCCCATCGACCCACTCTTAGCGTTACGGCGCCGAGTTGTGACCGATCAGCCGCTCGACCTCGTCGGCCGCCCGGTCGACGAGCGCGGCGACGTCCGACGAAGGCTGCCGCCACCTGCCCAGCACGTAGGCCGCGACGACGTCGGGGTCGGTGGAGTCCGGCCTCCCGACCCCCACGCGCACGCGGTGGAAGTCGGGCCCGCCGAGCTCGCGCCGCAGCGACTTGAGCCCGTTGTGGCCGGCCAGCCCGCCGCCGAGGCGCACGCGCACCTCGCCGAACGGCAGGTCGATCTCGTCGTGCACGACCACGAGGTGGTCGAGGTCGAGCTTGTACGAGCCGCGCGCGGGGCCGACCGAGCGCCCGGACTCGTTCATGTAGGTCTGCGGTCGCAGCACGGCCACGCGCGGGCCGCCGGGGCCGGTGCGGCCCTCGCTGAGCTCGCCGGCGAACTTCTTCTTCGCCTTCGGCAGGTCCCAGCGCTCGGCCAGCCGCTCGGCGACGCGGAAGCCGACGTTGTGCGGGCTGTCGGCGTAGCCGGAGCCCGGGTTGCCGAGCCCGGCGATCAGCCAGTCGACCGGGGTTGAGCTGAAGAGCTTCAGCTCTCGTCCGATTCGGCCGCCGGCTCGGCGCCCTCCTCGGCGGCCTCGCCCTCAGCGGCGGCCTCAGCGCCCTCGATCGGCTCGCCGTCCTCGCCGACCAGCGCGGTCTCGGTCTCGATCTCCTCCTCGACCGGCTCGAGCGTCGGCGGGGTGATGGTGGCGATGACGGTCTCCGGGTCGTCGAGCAGCGTGACGCCCTGCGGGGCCGTGAGCACGTCGAGCGTGACGGTGGCGTTCATCTCCAGGCCCGACACGTCGTGCCCGATCGAGTCCGGGATGTCACCCGGCAGCGCCTCGATGTTCACCTCGCGCAGCTCCTGGTTGAAGATGCCGCCCTCGACGACGCCCGGCGCCTCCTCGGAGCCGCTGAACTCGATCGGGACCGTCGCATGGATGGCGACGTCCATGCGCACGCGTAGGAGGTCGACGTGGGTGGCCTCGCCGCGCACCGGGTGCCGCTGGACGTCCTTGATCAGGACGTTGGTGGAGGCGCCGTCGAGCGCGACCTCGATCACCTGGCCGGCGCGCGCCAGCGTGTTGCGCAGGATGCGGGCGTCGACCGAGAAGTGCTGCGGGTCTTCGCCGCCACCGTAGATCACGCCCGGCACCCGACCCTCGCGCCGCATGCGGCGGGCCGAGCGCGAGCCCTCGGGGTCGCGGGTGGTCAGGTCGAGCGTGGAGGTGTCGGTGGCAGCCATAAGAGCGGCAGCGATGGTAGCGAAAGGGGGTCTGACGAATGGCCTCCGAGGGTACGCTCTCGTTCATGAGTCCTGACGAGGAGCTCATGGTCATCTTCGGAGCGCTCCATCTCGTTGCCCTGGTCCTCGGGCTGATCCTGTTCGTCATGTTCCTGCGGTCGGAGGCCGGCTCCGGCTTCAAGCCGCCCGAGGAGGACGAGGGCGGCGGGGGCGGGAACGACCGCCTGGGCGACAAGCCGAAGAACTCGCCGTCCGGGGGCATCCCGCTGCCCGACGCCGTCCAGTCGTCCATGCGCCTGCGCTCGCACGAGCGGCTGCGCGATGCCTACCGGCACCGCGAGCGCCGCCGCGTCGCCGAGCCGGCACAGCCTTCACGCCGCCGCGTCGCCGGCTAGCCGCCGCAGAGCGCCACGCTCGCCGGCCGCCGGCTCGGCGTGGAACCGGCGCGACGCGACCAGCAGCCCGGCGATGCCCCACGCCGCGATCACGGCGAGGTTCCCGGGCGCCCAGCCGCCGCCGGTGGTCTGCGGCACGAAGCACGCGCCGAAGGCGTCGGCGATGTAGTAGAGCGGGAACACGTGGGCGATAGCCACGACCACGTCCGACGCGCCGTTGATCGGCCAGAAGATGCCCGAGATGAACGACACGGGCAGCAGCGTGAGCTGCGCCACCGGGCCGGCCTGGTCGGCCTTGCGCACGAGCGTCGCCACCGCGAGCCCGAGCGCGGCCAGCGAGGCCGCCGACAGCGCGAGCGTGACCACGGCCGCGGGGAGGTTGCTCCAGTAGATGTCCACGCCGAACAGCGGCACCGCCACCGCGAACATCAGGAGCACGCTGAGGATCCCGATCAGCGCCGCGCCGGTGAGCCACGCGGCGAGGTAGACCGGCATCGGCAGCGGGGTCCCGCGCACGCGCTTGAGCAGGCCCTCGTCGCGGGCGGTCGAGAGCCCGAAGATCACGTTCGAGTAGCACGCCAGCGTGAGGCCGAAGACGCCGATCGCGGGTGTGTAGAACTGGGCGAACGGGACGTCGCCGCCCGCGGGACCGGCCACCTCGGCGTTGCTGTTCAGCGCGCCGAAGATGAGGAGGAACATCAGCGGGAACGCGAACGTGAAGAACGTCACGCGCGGGTTGCGCAGCATGGCGCGCACGCGGGCGGCGATCCAGCGGCGCAGGAGGTCGAAGTCGGTGCGGGTCATGCGGACTCCTGGGTCAGCTCGAGGTAGACGTCCTCGAGGGTCGGCCGTGTCACAGTCAGGCCCTCGAGCTCGATGCCGCGCACCGTCGCCCACGACACGATCGGGGCGAGGTCGCGGGTCGGTGCCGGCGTGTGGAAGGCGATCGAGCGGCCGAGCCGCTGGACGGTGCCGGGCAGCGGCAGGTCGAGCGGGTCGACATCGGCCGGCAGGCGGAAGGAGACCTGCGCGTCCTGCTCCGCCTCGCGGCCGAGCGCGTCGGGCGGCCCGTCGGCGATCACCCGGCCGTCGGCGATGACCACGACCCGGTCGGCGAGCCGCTGGGCCTCCTCCATGTAGTGGGTGGTGAGCAGGATCGTCTTGCCGAGCGCGCGCAGGCCGCCGATCAGCTCCCACGACTGCCGCCGTGCGGCCGGGTCGAAGCCGGTCGTGGGCTCGTCGAGGAAGATCAGCTCGGGGTCGCCGCAGATGCCGACCGCGAGGTCGAGGCGGCGGCGCTGGCCGCCGGAGAGCGTGTCGGCGCGGGCGTCGAGCTTCTCGGACAAGCCGACGAGCGCGGCGATCTCGTCCGCGGGCCGCGGCTCGGGGTACGGCGCGCCGTAGAGCTCGATCGCCTCGCGGACGGTGAGCAGGCTGTCGAGCGCCGCCTCCTGGAGGACGATGCCGATCCGCTCGCGGAACGGGCGCTCGCGGCGGCCGGGGTCGAACCCGAGGACCGAGACGTCGCCGGCGTCCGCGCTGCGGTGGCCTTCGAGGATCTCGACGAGCGTGGTCTTGCCGGCCCCGTTGGGCCCGAGGAGGGCGAGCACCTCGCCGCGGCGGACCTCGAGGTCGACGCCGTCGAGCGCGTGCACTCCGCCGTAGGCCTTGCGCAGGCCCGTGACGCGGATGGCGGGCTCCGCGACCGGCGCCGAGCGGGCGACGACCGCGGCTTCGAGGGAGTTCGTGATCATGCCCCACACGGTCGCGCTCGCCCGGCGATCCGTCATCGGCGCGCGGGCCGAACTTCGCGCTCCACCCAGGGGTGGAGATGAGGCGCGGCCGCTCCACCCGCGCGGCGATGACGCGCGGGCGCTCGCCCCCTACCGTGTCCGGCGTGAAGATGCCGCGTTTCCGGCCGGCGCCGCTCAACGTCTTCGGCGCGATCGCCATGACCGCGATCGTGGCCGGCGCGCTGGCCATCGAGCCGCGCCCGGGCCCGAGCGGCGACGGGCCGTGGGTCGCGCTCGCGATCGCCGGCCTGCTCTACGGCATCGCCTACAGCCTGCCGCCACGCGCGGTGCATCCGCACATGCGGATCGCCGCGCTGCTGGTGCTGACCGCGTCGATGGTCGCGCTGACCGCGCTCCAGCCCGACGGCCTGGCCTTCGGGGCCGTCTACTACATCGTCATCGTCTCGGCGGTGCGGCTCCCGCTCGTGCCGGCGCTGCTGATCTCCGGCCTGGCGGTGATCGCCGAATGCGTCGTCATCGGCCTGCGCGTCGACGAGCCGGCCGGTGCCGTGATCTCGATCGCCTCGTCGGTGATCCCGTGGTTCCTGGTCATGCGCCTCGTCGGACGGCTGGCCCAGGGGCGCCAGGAGGCCGAGCAGCTCGTGGAGGAGCTGCGCGAGTCGCGCGCCGCCCATGCCGAGTCGGCCGCACTGGCCGAGCGCTCGCGGATGGCGCGCGACCTGCACGACGTGCTCGCCCACTCGCTGTCGGCGCTGGCCCTGCAGCTCGAGGGCGCACGGCTGATGGCCTCCGACCGCGGCGCGGACCCGGAGGTCGTGGAGGCGATCGGGCGCGCGCACCACCTCGCGGCCGACGGCCTCGCCGAGTCCCGGCACGCGATCGCTGCGCTGCGCGGCGAGGAGCTGCCGGGCCCGGAGCGGCTGCGGGCGCTGGCCGAGGCCTATCCCGGCGACTGCCGCCTGACGGTGACCGGCACGCCGCGCGAGCTGCCCTCGGAGGCGCGCCTGGCGGTCTACCGCACGGCCCAGGAGGCCCTCACCAACGTGCTGCGCCACAGCGCCGCCGACCGGGTCGAGATCCGGCTCGACTATGAAGCGGGCGAGACGCGGCTGGTGGTCCAGGACCACGGCCCGGGCGCACCGGTGCAGGTCGGGCCGGGCACGCCCGGCGGCGGCTACGGGCTGACCGGGATGCGCGAGCGCGCCGAGCTGCTGGGCGGGCGGCTGAGCGCCGAGCCGACGGCCGACGGGTTCCGGGTGGAGCTGTGCCTGCCGGCGTGATCCGCGTCCTGCTCGCCGACGACCAGCGGGTCGTGCGCGAGGGCCTGGGCACGCTGCTCGGGCTGCTCGAGGGGATCGAGCTGGTGGGGACGGCCGCGGACGGCGAGGAGGCGATCGCGCTCGCCGAGCGGCACGACCCCGACGTCGTGCTCATGGACCTGCGGATGCCGCGGCTCGACGGCATCGAGGCGATCCGGCGGCTGGCCGCGCGCGGCGACCGCCCGCGCGCGATCGCGCTCACGACGTACGCCGACGACGCTTCCGTGCTCGGCGCGTTGCGGGCGGGCGCGCGCGGCTACCTGACCAAGGACGCGGGGGCGGACCAGATCCGCGCCGCGGTCGAGGCCGTGGCGCGCGGCGAGGCCGCGCTCGACCCGGCCGTGCAGCACCACGTCCTCGCCGCGCTGACCGAGGAGCCGGAGAGCGTCGGCGAGCCGGACCTCCCCGACGGGCTCACGCCGCGCGAGGCCGAGGTCCTGGCGCTCATCGCCGAAGGGCTGACGAACGCCGAGATCGCCGACCGGCTCGTGGTCAGCGCCGCCACGGTCAAGACGCACGTCAACCACATCTTCGCCAAGGCCGGCGTGCGCGACCGCGCCCAGGCCGTGGTCTACGCATACGCGAACGGGCTGGCTTAGAGCCCGAACTGGTTGACGGCCCGGAACCAGCCCTGGACGTCGGTCCAGGCGGGCTTGGGCGTGCCGTCGTAGTGCAGCAGGGCCTTCTGGTGGATGGGCGGCGTCGAGAACGGGTTGCCGCCGTCCCACTCGGGCCGCACCCGGAACTCGTTGAGCGCCCAGTAGAGCGCGCCGCTCAGCCACGGCTTGGTGGCGAACACGCCGAGCTGGAAGTTGACGAAGTCCTGCTGGAAGGCGTAGGTGCCCTTGTCCTCGACCGAGCCGTCGCGATTGGCCTCGGCGCCGAACTCGGTGACCATGATCGCGTCGTTCGGATAGCAGCGGCGCAGCGAGTCGAGGTACGGGGACAGCCGGTCGCGGTCGAACAGCGAGCCGCTCGGGCCCGGGTACCAGCCGAAGTAGTCGTTGATGCCGATGACCTCGAGCGGCCGGTAGCGCGACTGGCAGCCGGCGCCCGGGTAGCCGGCGACGGCGAGGCCGACCGGGCGCGTCGGGTCGAGCTCGTCGGCGGCCTTGACGGCGCGGCGGATGTACGTGCCCTGGGTCGGGCCGGGCTTGGAGGACAGCTCGTTGGCGATCGACCAGATCAGCACCGACGGGTGGCTGCCGTTGGTCTCGATGTTCTTGCGCAGGAGCGCGATGGCCGGCCCGGTGATGTCGTCGATGACCGAGCTCTTGTGCGCGTAGACCGGGATCTCCGACCAGACCAGCAGGCCCTCGCGGTCGGCGATCTCGTGGATGTACGGATGCATCGGGTAGTGCGTGCGGAGCATCGACGCCCCGAGCTCCTTCGCGCGGTCCACGAACCAGCGCCGCCAGGCGTTGTCGACGGCGAAGCCCTGCGCCTGGCTGTCCTCGTGCATGCCAACGCCGCGGATGGTCAGCGGCCGCCCGTTGAGGTACAGCCGCCCGCCGGTGACCTTCACCGAGCGCACGCCGCTGTGGACGCTCCAGCGCCCGGCCACGCGGCTCCCGATGCGGACCTCGATCGCGGCGGGATAGAGGAACGGGTCGCCGGGCGACCAGAGATGCGGGTCCTTGAGCGTGAACGAGCCCCGGAACTCGTCGGTGTCGCCCGGCCGGATGCGGGCCGAGCCGAGCCGGACCTTGCGCGAGCCGAACGTGCCGGTCACGGTCGCGCGCCGCGCGCGGCGGGCGACGTTGCGCAGCCGCGCCTCCATCACCACGCTCGCGTCGCAGGTGGCGCAGCCGAGCCGCGGGTTCACGAGCGCGGACTCGATCTGCATCGTGTCGACCCGCTGCAGGTAGACCTCGCGCAGGATGCCGCCGTAGTTCCACCAGCCGCCGGTGGGCAGGTTCGTGCGACGGCTGACGCGGCCGGGCGGGAAGTCGGTCGGGGTGCGGCGCGAGTCGACCCGGATCACAAGCCGGTTGACGCCGCGTCGGCTGAGGCCGTCGAGCAGGACGGTGAACGGCAGGTACGCGCCGGCGTTGCGGCCGATGCGGCGGCCGTTGAGCCAGACGGTGGAGCGGTAGTTGACGGACTCGAAGCGCACGGCCCAGTCGAGCGCCGCGCTGGCGCTGGGCAGCTCGAAGTCCTTGCGATACCAGCCGACCGACCCGTTCATCGAGGCGACCGAGTGGTCGCCGACGTTCCACGCGTGCGGCACCCGGACCGTGCTCCAGCCGGACGTGCTCCGCTGGCGGTAGAAGCGCTGGCGCACGCCGCGGTCGGCCGCGTCGAGGCGGAACAGCCAGTCGCCCTCCATCAGGAAGCGGCCCTCCGGCCCGTCCGCGTAGAGCGTCTTCGCCGTGGGGACGTCGGCGGCCTGGGCCGCCGCGGGGGCCACGAGCGAGAGCAGGATCAGTCCGAGGGCGAGCCGCATCGCGCGCATCTTAGGTGCAACCCTCTTCGCTCCCGATCGGTGCGCTGATGGCCACGAGCTCGACGCCGGCGCCGGTCAGCGGCCCTTCCCGGCGGACGCGGACGCACTGGACGACGGGCCCCGAGTCGCCGGCTCGCCAGGCCACACGGCCGACGCCGGTGCGGTTGGTGAGCGCGACCCGGACCGAGGGGTCGTAGGTCAGGATCTCGACCGGGCCGTCGTGCCGCAGCTCGGCCGTGCGGTCGCGCATGAGCATCACGCATGCGGGCTGCTCGCGGCACTCGGGGAGCGCCTCGAGCACCGCGTCGGCATCTCCGCGCGCCTGGGCGCGGACGAGCTCCAGCACCTGCGAGCGCTCGGTCCCGGAGCCGGTCAGCGCGCGCGCCAGCAGGCCCGAGAGGCCGAGGAAGAGGAAGGCCGCGAAGCCGATCGCGATGTAGACCCGCGCGCGCCGCATGGCGCGCCATCGTACGAAGCGCCTTCGTCGCGCCGGACGACCGGACCGTCAGGCCGTCTCGTGGAAGTCGTCGCCCGACAGCTCGAGGAAGCGCTGCACGCTCGTCTCCTGGCGGCCGAGCTGCTCGGCCATCCGGCGCGCGTGGTCGGCGGCGAGGTCGAGGAAGTCCTCGAGGCAGCGCTCGGGGTCGTCGGGCAGCGGGTACACGCGCGCGACGTCCTGCTGGGCGCAGACGATGCCCATCGGCGGCCGCCCCTCGGCGAGCGGCCTCGCCCCGCACACGGCGGTGACCACGATCTGCTTCTCCGGGGCCACGAGCGCGGCGGGCAGGAGCCGGTGGGCGGGGAGGTCGACGTCGAGCGCGATCCGGCGGTCGACCTGCACGTGGCTGTGCGCCATGTCGCTCAGCGGCTCGCGCCAGATGTCGAGCACGGTGTCGGCGCCGACGAGCGCGTCGCGCATCGCCGCCGCCTGCTCGGCGTACATGTGCTCGGCCTCCTCGCGGTCCTCGGCGGCCGCGAGGTCGAGGTCGCACGGCACGCGCAGGAGCTCGTCCGGCGCCACGGCCGAGCCGGCGCTGCGCCCGCCGTGCGTGACGTAGGTCTGGAGCGTGCCGAGGTCGCGGCGGCCGTGGAAGACGACCGTGAGCTGCTCGCAGAGCGGCAGCCCCTGCACGCGCAGGGCGACCGCGGCGGTGGCCTCCGAATCCAGGAGGGCCCGCCGAAGGAGGTCGTCGGCGTGCTCGCGGTTGTCCATCTCTACCTGGTTATCGACATGTTTACCGCCTTGACGCAGTTTGCAACACCGCCCGACGGAATAGACATGCCCGGACCGTGGGTAGAGTCCGCGCCCATGGGGCTGATCTACAAGCCGATCGGCATCTTCCTCGGGATCGTCGCCGCGCTGCTCGGGAAACGGATCTTCAACTTCGCGTGGACGAAGGTCGACGACCAGGAGCCGCCGGAGGCCACCACCGAGGACACGACGTGGCAGCGGCTGCTGGCCGCCGCCGCCGTGCAGGGCGTGATCTTCAAGGTCACGCGCGTGGTCGTCGATCGCTACGGGGCGATCGGCTGGCGCTATCTCACGGGGAACTGGCCGGGGGAGAAGCGCCCCGACCCCGAATGACGAAGCCACGATCTCGGAGAACGGCCAGCGCGTTCTCGAAGCCCGCGAAGTCGCGCGCGAGCAGGAGGTCGAGCGGGCGGCCCTGAGGTCCGGTCGCCCGGACCCAGCGCCGGAGCGCCGTGTCGTCGTGCTCGGCGACGAGGTCGAGCAGGATCGGCAGCTCCGGCTTGTGGTCGAGGTCGCCGGACACGACCTCGAGCGGGTCGGCGTCGAGCACCTGGAGCAGCTCGTCGTCGCTCAGGCCCAGCACCTCCTGCAGGCGCCGGGCGCTCACTTGAGGACGGCGACCGCGCCGGCCGGGCCGCTCGCCCAGCAGGTGCCGCGCACGCAGTCGACCGCGTCGTAGGCGGCGGTGTCGAACGCCCTCCAGCGCCGGCCGCCGTCGTAGCTCACGTCCGAGCCGGTCGGCCCCACCGCGATCAGCACGTCGCCGAGCCAGTCGACGCCGGAGCGGTAGCCGGAGAGGTCGCCGCCGGAGTGCCAGGTGTCGCCGTCGCGGGTGTAGCCCGAGGCGTCGACGCCGTTGTCGGGCTCGTTGAAGTTCCCGCCCACCATCACGCCGTGGCGCGGGGTGCGGAAGGCGAGCGAGAACACGCCGCCGGCCTCGGGCACGGCGGGGATCGGGGCGGCGCTGACCGACCACGTCAGGCCGCCGTCGCGCGAGTGGAACACGCGCGAGGCGCCGCCGCCGCTCGCGAACCAGGCGTCGCGGCCCTTGGTCACCAGGCAGGTGCCGCTGGCCGCGAACGCGAACTCGCCCGCCGCGGCGTCGGGCATGCCGGTGTTCGGCAGCACGCGCCAGGTGCGGCCGTAGTCGTCGGTGGCCGCGATGCGGAACCTCCCGTCGACCGGATCGCTCAGAGCGAGGCCTCGCCGCCCGCCCTCGTAGAAGTCCATGCAGTCGTAGAACGCGTTCGGGTCGTCGTTGACGAACGCGAGCCTCCAATGCCGGCCGCCGTCGAACGTCGTGTAGATGCGCGAGTCCTCGCCGGTGCCGATCGACATCACGCTCGCGCGGCGGTCGCTCTCGGCCTCGACGTCGCGGAACAGCAGTCCGGCCGTGTCGGGCGGCGAGACGTCCTTCCACGTCCGACCGCCGTCGGTCGTGCGCAGCACCTCTCCGGCGCTCCCTCCGACCCAGGCGGTGCGCTTGTCGACCGCGTCGAGCCCGCGGTACTGCTGGTCGGAGCCGGTCGGGACCGGCTTCCAGCGCGGCTTGTGCTCCGCCCCCGCGGTCGCGGGCACGACGAACATCAGAGCAAGACCCAACACGACAGCCCGGCGCACGGCAGACCTCCCCGCCTAGAACAGCTGGTTCTCGCCGCCGAAGACCTCGGACACGGAGTCGTCCGTGAAGATCCGGCGGACGGTGTCGGTGAGGATGTCGGCCACCGACAGGACCTTGATGTTGCCCGGCGCGCCCCTGCGCAGCGGGATCGTGTCCGTCACCACGACCTGCTCGAACGCGGCCGCCTCGAGGTTCTCGAACGCGTTGCCGCTGAGCACGGGGTGGGTGGCGGCGGCGAAGACGCGGCGGGCGCCCTCGTCCTTGACCGTCTCGGCCGCGGCGCGCAGCGTCCCCGCGGTGTCGATGATGTCGTCGAGGATCACGGCCGTCTTGTCCTTGACGTCGCCGATCACGTAGGCGATCTCCGCGACCTGCTGGGCGGGCCGCTCCTTGTTGAGGATCGCCAGCTCGGCGCCCACCTTCTCCGCGAACTTCTTGGCCAGCTTCACCCGGCCGGCGTCCGGCGACACGACGACCAGGTCGTCGAGCTGCATGTCGCGGAAGTACTGGCTGAGCATGAACATCGCCGTCATGTGGTCCACGGGCTTGGAGAAGAAGCCCTGGATCTGGCCGGCGTGCAGGTCCATGGTCAGCACCCGGTCGGCCCCCGCGGTCTCGAGCATGCGGGCGACGAGGCGGGCGGAGATCGGCTCGCGGCCGAGCGACTTCTTGTCCTGCCGCGAGTAGCCGTACCACGGGGTGACGGCGATGACGCGGTGGGCCGAGGCGCCGACCGCGGCGTCGACCATCAGGAGCAGCTCCATCAACGCGTCGTTGGCGGTGATGCCGGTCTCCGGGTTGCCGCAGGTGGGCTGGACGAGGAACACGTCGGCCCCGCGGATCGACTCCTCGAAGCGGCAGTAGACCTCGCCGTTGGAGAAGGTGCGCAGCGTGACGCCGCCGAGGGTGACGCCCAGCTTCTCGGCGATGCGGGCCGCCAGCGCCGGGTTGGCGCGGCCCGAGATCACCATCAACCGCTTGTCGTACTCGACGGCGAGCGACGAGCCGAGGTGGGCGATCCGGGGTTCCAGCGCACTCACGGCGCTTCGGAGTGTACGACGGGAGGTGGACGCCAGGGAGGGCGCTCAGCGCCGTTTTCGATCCGCGTATCCCTCGACGTTGGTCTGTCGCGCGCGGGCGATCCCGAGCGCGCCGGCCGGGACGTCCTCGGTGATCACGCTGCCGGCGCCCGTGTAGGCGTTGTCGCCGACCGTGACGGGCGCCACGAACGCCGTGTCGACGCTCGTCTTGACGTTCGCGCCGATCGTCGTGCGGTGCTTCTTGCGGCCGTCGTAGTTGGCCGTGATGTTGCCGGCGCCGATGTTGGTGCCCTCGCCGACGTCGGCGTCCCCGATGTAGGAGAGATGCGGGACCTTGGTGCCGGCGCCGATCTCGGAGTTCTTGATCTCGACGAACGTGCCGGCCTTCGCGCGCTCGTGAAGGTGGGCGTCGGGGCGCAGGTACGCGAACGGGCCGACGGTGGCGCCGTCGTCGACGCGCGCGCCGACCAGGTGGGAATGCAGGATCGTGACGCCGGCGCCGACGCGGCTGTCGATCAGCGTGCTGTTGGCGCCGATCAGGCTGTTCTCCCCCACCCCGGTGACGCCCTTGAGCTGGGTGCACGGCTCGATCGTGGTGTCGCGGCCGATGGTGACGGCGACGTCGATGCGGGTGGAGGCCGGGTCGACGATCGTGACCCCGTCGAGCATGTGCCGCTCGAGGATGCGGCGCTGCGCGACCTGCTGGGCGTAGGCGAGGTCGACGCGGTTGTCGATGCCGTGCGTGAGGTCGGGATCGCCGATCGGGTGCGCGGCGACCGTGCGGCCGGCCTCCCGGATCGCGGGCAGGACGTCGGGCAGGTACAGCTCGCCCTGCGCGTTGTCGGTGTTCAGGGTCTGGAGCGCGGCGATCAGCGCGTCGCCGTCGAACGCGTACACGCCGGTGTTGACCTCGCGGATCTCGAGCTCCTCGGGCGTCGCGTCGCCCGCGGTCTTGGCCTCCGCGACCCGCAGGACCGAGCCGTCGCTGTC
>Ga0081538_10003765_pt1 | contig 14203 bp, 12 predicted proteins | sample TabmetS5T2R1_FD_71022 | JGI IMG/M metagenome (GOLD analysis project Ga0081538, IMG submission 71022) | Tabebuia heterophylla rhizosphere microbial communities from the University of Puerto Rico - S5T2R1 | ecosystem: Host-associated > Plants > Roots > Rhizosphere ... | reverse complement strand
GGCGCCGATCTCCGGCTGGTCCCGGGGGGTGAGCCGCAGGGCGACCCGGGTGGCCGGCCAGTCCTCGCCCGAGTCGTAGTCGGTGACCTTGGCGGTGAAGGTGTTGGGGCCGGGCGTGCCCGGGGTGACGGTCAGGTTGATCCGCACCGAGGTGGCGAAGTCGGTGCCCTCGACCTGGACGGTGGGCGGGGCCGGCGGCCTGGCCGACGCCTGCTCGACGACGAACTTGCCCGGCGGGAGCTGGCTGAGCACGGCCGTGACGGCCAGGATGCAGGCGGCCAGGACGACCTCGCCGCGCACGTTGCGCCGCAGGCCGCCGAGTCGCCGGACCCCGCCGGCCAGGGCGGGCACGATCCGGAAGCGGTTGAGCGCCCCGAGCGCGACCAAGCCGAGGAACAGCGCCACCTTCAGGTCGAGGAGGCGCCCGTAGCCGGAGTCGAGCAGACCCTGCCAGCCGCCGGCGAGGTGGAGGGCGCGGGACAGGCCGGTGATCGCGACCAGGCCGAGCACCGGCGCGGCCAGCTTGGAGAAGCGCACCACCGAGCCCACCTGCTCGGCCCGGTCGCGGCCGCGCAGCCCGGCCAGCAGCCAGACCAGCCCGCCGATCCAGGCGCCGACGGCCAGCAGGTGCAGCCACTGGACGGCCAGGTTGACCGTCCGCAGCGGCGACGGCCCGGCGGCGTGGCCGACGAGCGCGTGCAGCAGCATGGTGATCCCGGCCGCGACCCCGACCAGGATCAGCCGCCAGGCGTCGACCCGCGCCCGCTCCCCGGCGGCCGCGGGAGTTGGGGCGGGCGCGGCCGGCGCGGCGACGGATGCGGCGGCGTCGGGGGGCGCGGGTGCCGGCGCGGCGACGGGCGTGAACAGGTCGGCCGGCTCGGGGGCCGGAGCGGACGCGGCCTGCCGGGCGGTCTCGGGCGCCGCCCGGGACGCGGATGGGCGTGTGGCCGTGGCCAGGAGCCAGGCCGCGGCGGCGGTGAGCACGACCCCGGCGGCCAGGCGGACCAGGCCCTGGCCGGTCGAGGACCCGAGGAGGGTGGTGAGGGGGGCGTCGATCCTGGCCCGCTCGGCCAGGAACCTGATCGCCCCGCCGGCCAGGGTGAGCGCGGCCGCGACGGCCAGCAGCGGCCGGGCGCCGGGGGGCAGGACGCGGCCGAACACGGCCAGCCCGGTGACGGCCGCCCCGACGAGCAGGGCCAGCCCGGCGTAGAGGGCCAGGCGGCCGACGGTGGCCGCCGCCGACGGCGAGGGCGTCTCCCCCTGCGGGGCGGCCTGGGCGGCCGGGGTCGCTCCCGGCGCGGGGACGCCGATCCCGAAGGCGAACGACCCGGCGGTGACGTGGCCGTCGTCCTTGGAGACGACCCGCCAGCTGACCGTGTAGGTGCCGTCGGCCAGGTCGCCGAGGCCGACCGCCAGCTGCAGCGGCGCGCCCCCCACCGGGGCCGACTCGCCCTCCTGGACCGGCCTGCCGCCGGTGTCGAGCACCTGGATGCCGGAGAGACCCTCCTCGGGCCGCTCGGTGAAGGTGAGCACGATCCGGTCCGGCGCCCGCTCCAGGGAGGACCCAGCGGCCGGGTCGGACTCGCGCAGCAGGGCATGCGCCCCCGCCGGCCCCCCGGCCGCCATCAGCCACACCGCGGCCAGCAGCCCGGCCAGCGCAACCCGAGCCAGCCCGGCCAGCCCGGCCCGACCCAGCCACCGGGGCACCGCCGTCAGCTCCTCCGACGCAGGGCCAGGACCCCGACCGTGACCGCGGCCAGGAGGCCGAGCGCGCCCACGACCAGGCCGATGGTGGCCAGCCGGCGGGCGTCGGCGACCTGGTCGTCGGCCTCCTGGCGCTCGGCGGCCAGGGCCGAGTTGAGGCGGGCCGACTCGCGGTCCAGGCGGGTGGTGAGCTGGGCGCCGGTCGGCTCCTGCACCGGGTACTGCACCTCGGCCGGGTCGCTGATCTCGTCGAAGCCGTCCTTGCCCGAGGTGTAGCTGCGGTCGATCTTCTTGCCGCCGAGGGTGCCCGTGACCTTGAAGGTGTAGGCGCCCGGGGCGGTCGGGATGAAGAAGGCCCGGTAGTCGCCCTGCTCGCCCCAGCCCTCGCCAAAGTAGGGCTGGAGGGCCATCTCCTTGGGCTCGGCGTCGCCGGTGGAGACGGCCACCTTGAGGCCCTTGGCGTCGGTCACCGGCTTGCCGTTGCTGCTGATCATCAGCTGCACGCTGTTGGTCACGCCGGCGTAGCCCGGCTCGGTGCCGAAGCCGACCACGAAGGTGTAGTTGGCGACCTTGTGCTCGCCGTGGGCCAGCGCCGGCGCGGCCAGCAGCGGCACCAGCAGCACCGCCAGCACGGCCGCGGTTCGCGTGCGCATGTCTTGTCCTCCCAAGCTATGGCATCGACAGCACCGTGGCACAGGCGCTGTTGGGGGGCCGTGGGGGGAGCGAGCGCCCCCCACATGGATCAGGGACTGCCTGTGTGCAGTCTCCCGCCAGACCCCTCAGCGCGCCCAGACCGGCGGCGGGGCGCGCCCGCCCAGCCCGGCGGCGAGGAGGATGGCCGGGCGCACCCAGCCGGTGGGGCGGAGGCAGACCGGGTGGGGGTCGGGGCGGCCGCGGCCGCGCCGGCGCAGGGCGCGGCCGGCGACCTCGGCGACCCGGCCGGCCCAGGCCAGCCCGAGGGCGAGCCCGGTCGCGACCAGCAGTTGGACGGCGATGCCGGTGAGGAGCAGGCGGCCGTCCACCGGGCCGCCAAGGGGGGCCCCGGCGGCGGCCCGCTCGATCAGCTCCTGGACCAGGTAGATGGTGACCTGGAGCACGGCCAGGCGGACGGCCAGGCGGCCCGGTGGCTCGCCGGCCGGCCGGCCCCCGCTGCGGAGCCCGGCCCGGAAGCTGCGGGCCAGGGTGGCGCCGAGCGACGCCAGGCCGAGGACGATGGCGGCGGCGATGGCCGCCGACCAGTAGGCGTGGCCGCTGCCGGCCAGCAGGGCCAGCCGCCGACCCGGCTCGGGAACGGCCAGGGCGTAGGCCAGCCCGTGACCGACCACCGCTCCGGCGACCGCCGCCCCGGCCAGCGGGAGCCGGCGGGCCAATCCACGCAACTCCATCGCCCAAGCATACGCGGACGAAGCCACGCGACCTGCATCCGGGGCCTCTTGACAAGTTTTCTTTTCAATGGTCCCATGGGCCCATGCTCGAGCTCGACGTCATCGACGACCCGGCCGCCGCCGCGGTGGCCCTCGACCCGCTGCGGGCGCGGCTGCTGGCCGGGCTGGCCGAGCCGGCGTCGGCGTCGACCCTGGCCGAGCGGGTCGGGCTGCCGCGGCAGAAGGTCAACTACCACCTGCGCATCCTGGAGGAGCACGGGCTGGTCACCGAGGTCGGGCAGCGCCGCTGGGGTGGGCTGACCGAGCGGCTGCTGCACGCCACGGCCGCCGCCTACGTCGTCTCCCCCGGCGCCCTGGGCGAGGCCGCCGGCGACCCCGACCGGATCGCCGACCGGCTCTCCGCCCGCTACCTGATCGCCCTGGCCGCCCGGGTCGTGCGCGAGGTCGCCGGCCTGGCCCGCCGGGCCGACCGGGCGGGCAAGCGGCTACCGACCCTGGCCCTCGACACCGAGATCCGCTTCCGCTCCGCGGCCGAGCGGGCCGCGTTCACCAGCGACCTGGCCGACGCCGTCACCACCCTGGTGTCCCGGTACCACGACGCCGGCGCCCCCGGCGGTCGCGCCCACCGCCTGGTGGTGGTGGCCCATCCCCTGCCGAGCAGCTCCCATCCCGACGCCGAGGAGGCATCATGAGCACTGGACGCGACGACGCTCCCGCGACCCGGGCGATCGACCTCGAGGTCGAGGTCCCAGGCACTCCCGAGCAGGTCTGGGAGGCGGTGGCCAGCGGCCCCGGGATCACCGCCTGGTTCGTCCCGGCCAAGGTCGACGGCCGACTGGACGGCGCGGTCGAGCTGGACTTCGGCCCTGGCTACGGGACCGAGCGGGCCCGGATCACGGCCTGGGAGCCCCCCCACCGGTTCGTGGCCGAGGTGGCCAACGAGGGCCGCCCCACCTTCGCCACCGAGTGGCTGGTCGAGGCCCGCGACGGCGGCACCTGCGTGGTCCGGCTGATCAACAGCGGCTTCGGCAGCGGCGCCGACTGGGACGCCGAGTACGACGCCACCCAGGCCGGCTGGCGGGTGTTCCTGTACAACCTGCGCCTGTTCATGACCCACTTCCCCGGCCAGCGCTGCGCCTCGGTGCTGGTCAACGGCCAGGCCGCCGGGCCGGTGGAGCGGGCCTTCGGCGAGCTGGCCGGCGCCCTCGGCCTGCCAACCGGGGCCAGGGAGGGCGAGCGGGTGGCCACCACCGCGCCCGGCGCCCCGGCGCTGGCCGGGGTGGTCGAGCGGGCCGAGCCCAACCTGCTCGCCCTGCGGCTGGAGAAGCCGGCCCCCGGCATCGGCTTCGTGATGGCCGAGCCGATCGGGGACGGGTCGGCCCACGCCAGCGTCTACGCCTACCTGTTCGGCGACGGCGCCGCCGAGGTGGCGGCCAGGGAGGAGCCGGCCCTGCGGTCCTGGATGGGGCGGCGCTTCCCGATGGGCCAGGCGCCCGCCGAGGCCTAGGGGGCGCGCAGCGCCGCCGGGTCGAAGCCGAACGGGAGCTCGAGGCGGTTGGCGGCCAGCAGGTCGCCGTCGGCCAGCAGCTCGGCCGTGGGGCCGTCGGCGGCGATGATCCCGCCGTTCATCACCAGGGCCCGCGGGCAGAGCTGGAGGGCGTAGGGCAGGTCGTGGGTCACCATCAGCATGGTGATGTCCAGGCCGGTGAGGATCTCGGCCAGCTCGCGGCGGCTGGCCGGGTCCAGGTTGGACGACGGCTCGTCCAGGACCAGGATCTCCGGCTCCATGGCGAGCACGGTGGCCACCGCCACCCGGCGCCGCTGCCCGAACGACAGGTGGTGCGGCGGCCGGTCGGCGTGGCCCTCCATGCCCACCGCGGCCAGGGCGCCCTTGACCCGGGTCTCCAGCTCGGGCCCGCGCAGGCCCAGGTTGGCCGGCCCGAAGGCCACGTCCTCGGCCACCGTGGGCATGAACAGCTGGTCGTCGGGGTCCTGGAAGACGATCCCGACCCGGCGCCGGATCTCCTTGAGGTGCTCGGTGGCCACCGGCAGGCCGGCCACCACGACGCGGCCCGCGCCCGGCAGGAGCACGCCGTTGAGCTGCAGCACCAGGGTGGTCTTGCCGGCCCCGTTGGGCCCGAGCAGGGCCACCCGCTCGCCGCGCTCGATCCGGAAGCTGACCCCGAACAGCGCCTGGTGCCCGTCCGGGTAGGCGAAGGCGACCCCGTCGACTTCCAAAGCCGGCGCCGCGGTCATGGGCGGACCCCCCAGGCGGTGGCCGCCACCAGGGCGGCGGCGGCCGGCAGGGAGAGGGCGGCCAGCCACTGGCCGCGGGTCGCGCCCAGATCCTGGAGCACCGGCATGGCCCCGCTGTAGCCGCGCGACACCATCGCCAGGTAGACCCGCTCGCCCCGCTCGTAGGAGCGGATGAACAGGGTCCCGGCCGACGCCGCCACCGCCCGGGCCTGCCAGATCCAGCGGGGGTCGTAGCCGCGGGAGATGCGGGCGACGCGCATGCGCCTGACCTCGTCCACGATCACGTCCGCATAGCGCACCATGAACGCGGCCACGCTGGTGAGCGCGGCCGGCAGGCGCAGCCGCTCCAGCCCGCGCAGCAGCTCGGGCACGGGCGTGGTGGCGACGAGGATGACCGAGGTGGCCACCCCGAGGCTGCCCTTGGCGACGATGTTCCAGGCGGCCCAGAGGCCCTCGGTGGCCAGCGACACCCCGAGGATCTCGACCCGCTCCCCCTGTCCGACCAGCGGCAGGAACACGGCGAAGAGCAGGAACGGCAGCTCGAGGACGAGGCGCCTGGCCAGCGTGGGCAGGGGCAGGCCGGCCACCCGGGCCAGGACGGCCAGCGTCAGCGCGTACACCCCGTAGGCCCAGAAGGCCTCGCGCGGGGTGGCCACGACCGCCAGGACGAACAGGAAGGCGGCGGCCAGCTTGCACTGGGGCCGGGCGCGGTGCAGCGGGCTCGTCCCCGGGAGGTAGAGCGCGCGGCTGTGGCTGGCCCCCACCGGTCAGGGCGCCCGGGCGGACCCGGCGTCCTTGCTGGCGCCGGGGTCCCCGGCGTCGCCCTCCGACCCCGACCGCATCTTCCTGACCAGGGCGAACAGGGCCCACCCGATCCCGAAGGTGACCAGCACCCCGATCAGCCCGGACAGGCCGGTGCTGAGCCGCTCGTTGTCGATGCCCTTGACCGCGTAGTCGGCCAGCGGGCCGTCGGCGAACAGGTGGTCCCTGGCCGTCTCCAGGAAGCCCTTGTCCGTGGCCACCTTCTCCAGCCCGTCGGGCGCGGAGGAGGCGAAGCCGCTGACGACCAGGGCCAGCGCGATGGCCACCAGCAGCCCGCCCAGCAGGAACCTGCGCAGGTTGGAGGAGCGCACCTCAGCGCACCTCCCTGGCGGCCGGCTCGGGCCGGCTTCCGAGGACCAGCGGCGCCTGGAGGTCCTGGGCTCCGTAGACGAGGTCGGGCCGGACGCCAAGGACCACGCCGACGGTGAGGGCGGTGATGACGCCCTCGCCGATGCCGATCAGGGTGTGGACGCCGACCATGGCCGCGAGGACCGTGCCCACCGGGGCGCCCCCGGCGCCGCCGATGGCGTACTCGACCACGAAGGCCGTGGCGGCCAGCACCACCGAGATGCCGGCGGCGATCCCGGCCGAGACCGACACCGAGGTCTTGGTGGCGGGCAGGGCCCGGCGCAGCAGCCGGAAGATCGCCCAGCCGCCGAAGACGCCGACCACGGCCATGTTGGCGATATTGAGGCCCAGGGCGGTCAGCCCGCCGTCGGCGAACAGGCTCTGCACGACCAGGACCACGGCCACGCAGATGCAGCCGGCCCAGGGCCCGACCAGCACCGCGGCCAGGACGCCGCCGAGCAGGTGGCCGCTGGTCCCGGCGGCCACCGGGAAGTTGAGCATCTGCACGGCGAAGATGTAGGCCGCGACCAGCCCGGCCAGGGGCGCCTGCCGCTCCTGAAGGGTCTGGGCGGCGCGGCGCAGGCTCACCCCGACGCCGCCGGCGGCCACCGCCCCGGCGGCCAGCGAGGTGGGGGCGTTGATGAAGCCGTCGGGTATGTGCACGTGGCCTCCTCCCGGCCCGGCCTCAGTTGCGACCGGGTTGCATCTATAGCCAGTTCGCAACTGTAAGGCCCGGCCCCGACAACCGCAACGGCGATTCCGTCGGCTACGCTCTCGGTCCATGAGCCGCCGAACCGCTCTGGCCGCGCTGCTGGGCCTCGCGCTGGCCGTCGCCGGATGCACGGGGGACCCGCCGGAGGGCGCGGGCGCCGCGGCCCCCGGGCCGCCGCCGACGACCGTGGCCCCGATGACCACCACGGCCCCGGCGACCACCCGGACGACCGAGGATCGCCAGGAGGCCACGACCTCCACCACCCGGGCGGCCGCCCCGGCGCGGTACCGGTTCCCGGTGGCCGGGTGCCGGGCCCAGTACGGCAACAGCCACCACGACTACCCGGCGGCCGACATGTTCACCGGTCGGGGCTGCGCCTTCGTCGCCCCGGTGGCCGGGCGGGTCGACGAGGTCACCCGGACCGACACGTGGAGCCAGGCCACCGACAAGGGCGCCGACCGGGGCGGCCGCTCGGTGTCGCTGGTCGGGGTGGACGGGGTCCGCTACTACGGCTCCCACCTGGAGGCGATCGCCGCCGGGATCGCCCCCGGGACCAGGGTGCGGGCCGGCCAGGTGCTCGGCCGCATCGGCAACTCCGGCTCGGCCAGGGTCACCCCGGTCCACCTCCACTTCGGCATCTCCTGGCCGACCCGGCCGGGCATCTGGTGGGTGCGCCGGGGCATGATCCCCCCGGCCCGCTACCTGGACGCCTGGCGGGCCGGCAAGCGCCTCTCCCCGGTCAGGGCGGTGCGGGCGGCCCGGGCCGAGGCCGGTCGCGAGGTCCCCGCCTGCCAGGCCCGCTGCTGAGGGCGCCTCGGGTCAGGGCGCCTGCTCGGCCGCCTGGTGGCAGGCGGCGCAGACCCCGGCGATGGCGTGGTGGGTGAGGTCGGGCCGGAACCCGTGGTCCCGCTCGATCAGCCGCTCCAGGCTGCGCAGCGAGCTGCGCGGCAATTCGAGATCTGCGCCGCAGCGCGAGCAGGTCAGGTGGGCGTGCTGGGCCTCCTCCAGACGGTGGTAGCCGACCCCCGACTCCAGGTGGACGTGGGTCAGGACGCCGACCTGCTCCAGCCGCTCCAGGGTCCGGTACACGGTCGAGGGGCTGACCCCGGGGACCCGGGCCTGCACCCGCTCGATCACCGTGACCGGGATGATGTAGCCCGAGGTGGACATGATCTCGTCGACGATGGCGAGGCGCTGCGGGGTCATGCGCATGCCCTGCCCCCGCAGCAGGGCGACCGCGCCCCCGGTGCTCTCACTCCTGCTTCCCATGCCTCCAGTCTAACAATGCAGTTGCAAGGAGTTGCAACGGGGCTCAGAAGTGGGTGGTGCAGATCGGCGGCGGATGCGCCGCGAACATGCGGTCGGCGCGGAGCAGCGCCCCCGAGGTGCGCTCGGCCACCCGCTCGGCCCTGGCCAGCGAGGCCAGGCTGGCCCCGCCCAGGTAGGCGGCGCCCACGTCGGCCACGTCGAGGGCCAGGTCGGGCTCGGCCGTGGTCGGCTCGCAGCTGGCGCCGTCGGGCCCGCCCTCCAGTCGGAAGCGGCCCTGGTTGCGGGGCCGCAGGGCGTCGCTGACCTCGAGGGTGAGGGCGTCGTCGACCGCGTAGCGCCGGGCCGCCAGCGCCCCCGGCAGGTCCAGCAGCCGCACCCACAGCTGGTCGCCGACCTCGGTGACCCGCAGCCGCCGGGGGTCGGCCAGCCGCCAGCGGATCGGGTCGTCGACCGGCCGGTCGGTCAGCTTGATGATGCCGGCCAGGTCCAGGTCGAGCAGGTAGCGCCAGAGGGCGGCCTCCGCCTCCACGGTGAGCCCGACCAGCATCCGCACCTTGACGATGTTGGCGGCCAGGCCGTTGGGCCAGCGGCTCTCGATCTGGTAGCTGACCCAGCCGTCGACCCGGCCCGGGCCCGACTCGTAGACCACGTCGTAGTGGCGGCTGGCCCCCCGCCGGCTCCACTCGGGGTCGCGGGCGTACACGTCCCACCACGCCTGGGGCCGGGACAGCTCGCCCGGCTGGCCGCGGCGGTAGCGGTCGTACAGCGGGGGGACGAGCTTGGCCGTCTCCTCCGGGTCCAGCAGCCGCAGCCGCCCGCGGCTGGCCACCGGGCGCAGGAACTGGCCGCGCCGGGGGTCGATCTCGTAGTCGGCGAAGGTGGTGGCCAGGCCGTAGCCGAAGCGGCCGTAGATGACCGACTCGGACGCGCCCAGGGCCGAGACCAGCTCGCCCCGCCGCTCCACCTCCTCGAAGTGGTAGGCGATCATCGACCGCAGGATGCCCTGCCGGCGGTGGGTCGGGAGCACCGAGATGGCGGTCAGGCCGCCGATCGGGATGGTGGTCAGCCCGGGCAGGGTCAGGTCCATCGAGTAGGCCCCGCCGGTGCCGACCATCCGGTCGCCGTCGAAGGCGGCGATGCTGCGGTCGTACTCGAACCAGCGGTCGTGGTCGGCCCGCTCCTCCTCGCTGAGGGTCTCGCCGAAGGCGGTGGCCAGGACGTCGCTGAACTGGTCGCCCTGCTCGGGTGTGATCGGCCGGATGTCGATGTCCATGGGCCTCGTTGTACTGCAAACGCCGGTGGCGCACATCTGGTTTTCCCGGCCGACCCGGGCGTGTCGGCACGGTCCGCGAACGAAGGGCCACGGAGCGTGATATCGTCCGCCGCTCGACCCTGCCATTCCGGTCAGGGCACGGAATCCCCCCACCGTGCCGCGCCCACGCCGGATGGGCCCGCATGCAAGGAGTACGAGCGCCATGACCGCCCGCCGCCCGCGGCTGTGGGCCTTCTTCGAGCTGTTCGCGCTGGTCGGGTTCGTGGTCGCCCAGCCGATGCTCGACGTGCTCGGCAAGGCGCCCGACTTCTTCCTGTTCCGGCAGGCCGGCCGGGCCGAGATCCTGGCCCTGGTCCTGGCCGTGACCGTCCTCCCGGCGCTGGTCCTGTGGCTGGCCGAGCTGGCCGCCGGCCTGGCCGGCGAGCGCGCCCGCCAGGTCACGCACGTGGGGATGGTCGGCGGCCTGCTGGCCGTGCTGGCCCTGGAGGTCGGCAAGAGCCTGACCCCGGTGCGCGGGCCCGGGCTGGTCGCCGTCGGCGTGGCCGGGGGGCTGCTCGGCTGGCTGGTGTATGCCACCTGGCCGGGCCTGCAGCTGTGGCTCCGCTACCTGGCCCCGGCGCCGCTGGTCTTCGCGATGGTGTTCCTGCTCGTCTCGCCGGTGTCCAAGCTGGTCCTGCCCCAGCCCGGCGGGGCCGCCGCGGCCTCGCCCGGCGGGCGCATCACCCCCCAGCACCCGGTGGTGGTGCTGCTGCTGGACGAGTTCCCGCTGACCTCGCTGCTGGACTCCAAGGGCCAGATCGACCGGCGCCTCTACCCGAGCTTCGCCAAGCTGGCCGGCCACTCCACCTGGTACCGCAACGCCACCGCGGTGTCGGGCCTGACCGACTGGGCCGTGCCGGCGCTGCTGTCGGGCCGCTACCCGACCAAGGCCCAGGAGGAGGCCTCGCCCACGGCCGCCCAGTATCCGGAGAACCTGTTCACGCTGCTGGGCGCCTCCTACCCGATCGAGCAGTTCCAGGTGGTCACCCAGCTCTGCCCGGCCCGGATCTGCAAGGCGACCAAGGACGCGGCCCCCTCCGGGGCCGGCCTCCGGATGACCCTGCGCGACTCGGCCCGCGTCTTCAAGCGGATCGTGTCGCCACGGGAGGTCGACGAGAACCCGACCGGGGCCTGGCTGACCGCCGACCCCGAGGCCGAGCGCAAGCCCCGGGCGTCCCGGGGTGGTGGGCCGGTGTCCCCCGTCCTGCGCGAGATCGAGCAGGGCAACGAGTCACGCCAGTACTACAACTTCGTCAAGTCGATGGAGCGCTCCGACCCCCCGACCTTCTACTTCATGCACCTGCTGCTGCCGCACCAGCCCTGGCACTACCTGCCCGACGGGCGCAAGTACAGCGACCGGGGCGACGGCCGCAACGCCAACGGCTGGACCAGCGAGGACTGGCCGCGACAGCTCTCGCGCCAGCGCCACCTGCTGCAGGCCGCCGAGACCGACCGGCTGCTCGGCCAGGTCATGCGCCGGCTCCAGGAGCAGGGGATGTACGACGACACCCTGTTCGTGGTCACCGCCGACCACGGCATGAGCTTCGCCGCCGGTGAGTTCGGCCGCCGCGCGGCCACCGCCGGCAACGTCGACCAGGTCCTGTGGGTGCCGACGTTCATCAAGCGGCCCGGCCAGGAGGAGGGCCGGGTCGACGACCGCAACTGGGAGCACGTCGACCTGGTCCCGACCATCGCCGACCTGCTCGGCATCAAGGTGCCCTGGGAGCTGGACGGGGTCTCCCAGGCGAGCGCCGAGGAGCCGCGGACCCGCACCACCAAGTGGTTCTTCTCCAAGCCCGGCCAGCGCCAGGAGTTTCCCGGCCCCGAGAACCAGGCCAAGGCCCTGGCCGGCGTCACCGACCGGATGGTCAGGGCCGGCAACGGCTATGTGGGCTGGTTCCAGTTCGGCCCCCACGGCGACCTGGTCGGCCGGCGCCCCGGCGAGGTCGGGGTCGACCCGGCCGGGGCCGGCGGCGCCAGGGTCGAGAAGCTGGCCGAGTACCGCCGGGTCGACCCCGGCAGCGGCCTGGTCCCGGCCCAGGTCAGCGGCCAGGTCAGCCTGGCCGCCGGGATCCCGGACCGGCCGGCGGTGGCGGTGGCCGTCAACGGGGTGATCGCCGGGGTGTCGGCGACCTTCCGGGAGCGCCGCGACGCCAAGGGCAGCCAGCCGGTCGGGCCGCCGGACAAGTTCTCCGCGCTGACGCTGGACGCTGTCTACCGGAAGGGCGAGAACCGGCTGGAGCTGTTCGTGATCGACGACTCGGGCGGCCGGGTGCGGCTGCGACCGCTCGCCGTGAGCTGAGAGCAAAAGGGGGGGTCCCGGTGGGGCGGGCTGGTTGGCGGCACCGGCTGCAGCTGTGGGCGCTGGTCGAGCTGTTCGTGCTCTGCGGCTTCGCCATCGCCCAGCCGCTGCTGGACGTCACCGGCCAGAGCCCCGACTTCTTCCTGTTCCGGCGGGCCGACCGGCGCGACATCGTGGCCCTGGTCCTGGGCGTGACCCTGCTCCCGGCCCTGTTCATCTGGGGCGTCGAGGTCGCGGTGGGGCTGGTCAGCGAGCGGATCCGGCGCTGGCTGCACCTGGCCGCGGTGGCCGGGCTCGTCAGCCTGGTGGCCGTCCAGGTGGCCAAGAAGCTGACCGGCCTGCGCGGCCCCCTGGTGGTGGCCGTCGCCCTGGTGGTGGGCGCGCTGGCCGCGGTGGTCCATGCCAGGGCGTCGTGGCCGCGGCTGTGGCTGCGCTACCTGACGCCCGCGCCGCTGGTCTTCGCCCTGGTCTTCCTGCTCCTGTCCCCGACCTCGAGGCTGGTCCTGCCGGCCCGGGTCGAGGCCAGCGCCGTCCCCGCCCCCCCGGTGGCCGCCGGCCCCCAGCCACCGCTGGTCATGATCCTGTTCGACGAGTTCCCCCTCAGCTCCCTGCTCGACCACACCGGCCAGATCGACCGGCGCGTGTACCCCAACCTCGCCGCCGTGGCCGACCAGTCCACCTGGTACCGCAACGCCACCGGGGTGGCCGGCTACACGCCGTGGGCGATGCCGGCCATGCTCACCGGCCGCTACCCGGCCAAGGTCAAGGCCCCCTCCTACACCGAGTACCCGGACAACATGCTGACCCTGTTCGGCCGCTACTACGACCTCAAGGTGTACGAGACCATCAGCCAGCTCTGCCCGCCCAGCCGCTGCCGCTCCACCGCCGGCAACCTCGACCGGGTCGGGCTGGGAGCGGTCATCGGCGACTCGGCCCGGGTCTACAAGGACATCGTCTCCCCCTACGACACCGCCGTGGACCCGGCCACCTTCATCGACCAGACGGCCGCCGAGGAGGCCGCCCCCGAGGACGGCAAGCCGCTGGACCCGCAGTTCCGCTTCAACCAGCTCTGGCTCAACCAGCCCTCGCGCTTCAACGACTTCCTGGCCGGCCTCGAGAACAGCCAGCGGCCGACCATGCACTTCCTGCACCTGCTGCTGCCCCACACCCCCTGGCGCTACCAGCCGTCGGGCATGGAGTACAACTACAAGCCCCTCGCGCGCGGCTACAAGAGTGACGAGCTCCCGGCCCCGGTGGTCGAGCTGGCCCACCAGCGCCATCTGCTCCAGGTGGCCTACACCGACCGGCTGATCGGGCAGGTCGTCGACAAGCTCAAGGCCGAGGGCCTGTGGGACAGGTCGCTGGTGGTCATGGGGGCCGACCACGGCGAGGGCTGGGTGCCGGGCGAGAAGTCGCGCGGCCTGGGCAGGACCAACGCCCCCGACCTGATGTGGGTGCCCCAGCTCATCAAGGCCCCCGGCCAGGACGACGGCGTGGTCGACGACCGCAACTGGGAGCAGGTCGACCTGCTGCCGACCATCGCCGACCTGGTCGGCATCCAGGTCCCCTGGGCCATGGAGGGCGTCTCCCAGACCGGCGAGCCGACCCGGACCCGGCCCGAGAAGTGGTGGTACGACATCCCCGGGCACCGCCAGGTCCGCGACGGCCCCGCCAACTGGGCCCAGGTCCTGGCCGGCGAGACCGACGTCCTGGCCAGAGCGGGCGAGGGCATCCGCGGCCTGTACCGCTACGGCTCCTTCGCCGACCTGGTCTACCGGGAGCCGGCCTCGGTCGGCCCGGTCACCCTCGACCAAGAGGCCACCGCCGCCCTGGATGACTTCAAGCAGTACGGCCAGATCAAGCCGGCCTCGGGCCGGATCCCGGCCATGGTCTCGGGCAAGCTCACCTCGCCCCTGCCCCCGCCCGGCAGCACCGTGCTGGTGGCGGTCAACGGCAAGATCGCCGGCGAGTCGAAGCTGTTCCCCGACCGGCCCGGCGGGCCGACGGCCAAGTTCGCCGTGATCACCCCCGACTTCCTGTGGCGGGGGGGGGGCGGGGGGCGCCCCCCCCCCGCCCCCCCGCGGCCGCCGCGG
>Ga0081538_10003764_pt1 | contig 14204 bp, 11 predicted proteins | sample TabmetS5T2R1_FD_71022 | JGI IMG/M metagenome (GOLD analysis project Ga0081538, IMG submission 71022) | Tabebuia heterophylla rhizosphere microbial communities from the University of Puerto Rico - S5T2R1 | ecosystem: Host-associated > Plants > Roots > Rhizosphere ... | reverse complement strand
CGGTGTATGTGATGGTGCTGCCCGGCATGGGCATCATCTCCGACGTGCTGCCGGTGTTCTCGCGCAAGCCGCTGTTCGGCTACAAGGCGTTCGTGTTCGCCACCGCCGGCATCGGCGCCCTCGGCTTCAGCGTCTGGGCCCACCACATGTTCGCCACCGGCCAGGTGCTGCTGCCGTTCTTCAGCATCATGACCTTCCTGATCGCGGTGCCCACCGGGGTCAAGTTCTTCAACTGGATCGCCACCCTGTTCAAGGGCCAGATCAGCTTCCCAACGGCGATGCTGTTCGCCATCGGGTTCCTGACCATGTTCCTGATCGGGGGCATCGACGGCGTGTTCCTGGCCTCGCCGCCGGTCGACTTCGCCCTCACCGAGACCTACTGGGTGGTCGCCCACATCCACTACGTGCTGTTCGGCGGCAGCGTGTTCGCCGTCTACGCCGGCTTCTACTACTGGTTCCCGAAGTTCACCGGCAAGAAGCTCAACGAGGGCCTGGGCAAGCTCCACTTCTGGCTGCAGTTCATCGGCTTCAACCTGACCTTCTTCTCCATGCACATCCTGGGGCTGCTGGGCATGCCCCGGCGCGTCCAGGACTACGAGGCCCTGCCCGACTGGGTCGGCCTCAACCAGCTCCAGACCGCCGGCGCCCTGATCATCGCCCTGTCGACGGCGCCGTTCCTGGCCAACGTGGTCATGACCATGCGCCGCAAGGACAAGGACCCCGAGGATCCCTGGGAAGGCAACACCCTGGAGTGGTACACCACCTCCCCACCGCCGGCGCACAACTTCGACAGCCTGCCCGAGATCCACTCCGAGCGGCCGCTGTTCGACCTGCGACACGCCGACGAGCTCACCGTCCATCCCGACGCCACCACCACAGGAGCCCGCTGATGGCCGTCGTAGACGCCCCCCTCCAGGAGCGGCCCGCCGAGGAGCACCACAAGCCGGGCGGCATCAGCTCCTCGCTGCTGGGCATGGTCCTGTTCATCGCCTCCGAGGTGATGTTCTTCGGTGGCCTGTTCGGCGCCTACTTCACCATCCGCAGCGCCGCCCCCGAGTGGCCTCCCCCCGACACCCCCCACCTGTCGGCCGCCTACGCGGCCGTCCTGACCGCCATCCTGGTCACCTCCAGCGTGACCATGCAGTTCGGGGTCTGGGCGATCCGCAAGAACGAGCAGCGCCGGCTCATGCTGTGGCTGGCCGTCAGCCTCATCCTTGGCCTGATCTTCCTGGGCATGCAGGCATACGAGTACGCCACCCTGATCGAGGAGGGCATGACGCTGTCCAGCGGCGTCTTCGGCTCGACCTTCTACACCCTGACCGGCTTCCACGGCGCCCACGTGGCCGGCGGGGCGGCGTTCATCCTGATCGTGCTCCTGCGGGCCCGGTCCGGGCAGTTCACCGCCCGCTACCACGACACCGTCGAGATGGCCTCCTACTACTGGCACTTCGTCGACGTGGTCTGGATCGGCCTGTTCAGCACCATCTACCTGCTCGGATGACCCGGAAGGGGACGCAAGGGTGATCATCGCCAGCCGGCTGTTCGTCGCCATGGGGCTGTTCGGGCTGGTGGCGGGGGCCATCTACTACCTGACCAACGACAACCCGGAGCTGGCCGGGGTCGGGCTGCTCGGGGCCTTCTTCGGGGCCTGCCTCTACATCGGCATCATGCTGTGGGTGGCCAGCCCGGCCAACCGCCGCCGCGTGCCCGTGGCCGACACCGGGCTGGCCGGCTCGGCGGACCCGGAGCGGGGGGCGGCCGACGAGCAGGGCAACATCCACCACATGGCCCCCACCTGGGCTCCGGTGGTGTACTCGCTGGCCGCGACGTTCCTGCTCGGCGGGTTCATCCTCCGCAAGCAGATCGCCGCCCTCGGCCCCTGGGGCATCGGGCTCGGGCTGGCCCTGTTCCTCGGGGCCACCGTCATCTGGTACCGCAACGTCGCCGTCGACCAGCGGGCCCGCCTGGCCCCCCACGGCGGCCCCACCGGGGCCGAGCACGGCATCGCCGTCCACCCCGAGACCCCCGAGGTCGACACCAGCCCGGTCGGCCCGGCCAACTACTTCGAGCAGCTGCGGGCGGCCTTCGAGGTCGGCGACCCGGACTGGGCGGCCGCCGCCTACGCCCCCGACGCCGTCTACTACGAGCCGGCCAACCCGCCCCACGAGGGTCGCGAGGCGATCCGCGCCTACCTCAACGACCTCCTCAAGGGCCACCGCAACCTCAAGGTCGACGTGCAGCGCATGGGCGTCGAGGGCGACAGCGCCATCGTCGAGTGGACCTGGTCGTTCCGCCACGGCAACCGGCGCGTCACCGACCAGCCCGGCGCCACCGTCCTCCAGATCGGCCCGGCCGGCATTGTCTACCACCGCGATTATCTCTAGGGCACTCCGTGGAGCCCGCTCCGGCCGCCTGCTGATCCTGGCCGTCCTGGTCGTGGTCGCCGTCGTCCTGCCGGCCGGGGCGGCCCTGCTCGACCGCCGCCAGCCCGCCACCGAGTGGGCGTCCCGCACCGCCCCGACCGCCCCCCCGTCGGTCAAGGTCTACCAGCCCGGCACCCCGGCCCCGCCCCTGCGCCTGGAGGGCCTCGACGGCCGCCCGGTCGACCTGGCCGCCCTCCGCGGCCGCCCGGTGGTGGTCAACTTCTGGGCCACCTGGTGCGAACCCTGCGTCCGCGAGTTCCCCCTCCTGGCCAAGGCCGCCACCACCCACCGCCCCGACCGCCTGGCCGTGGTCGGCGTCCTCACCGGCGACCGCCCCTCCGAGGCCCGCGCCTTCGTCCGCCGCCACCACGCCACCTGGCCGGTCGGGATCGACACCGACGGCGCCACCGCCGCCGCCTGGCGCGCCGTCGGCCTCCCCCACACGTTCTTCATCCGCCCCGACGGCACCCTCGCCTCCCACCACTTCAGCGAGCTCACCCAGCCCGCCCTCGACCGCCAGCTGGCCGAGATCCTCCGGTAAGGGCCGGATCTCCCCTTCGCACGGAACCGACGATGTGCGAACCTGCCCAGGCGGGCATGACCGCCGACGAGGGGGCAGCGATGTCGAACGTGACCGGCGTTGACCTGGCCGCCAACCAGGACGGACGCCTGGAGCTGGTGGCGACGACCGGCAGCGACGAGAGCGAGTCCGGCCACGTGTTCCACGCCTGGCAGGTGGAGCCCGGCGGTGACTGGTCGGGCTGGCATCTCCTGGGCCAGCCCAGCGAGGTCGCCTACAGCCGGCCCGCCGTGGCCGAGCACGCCGACGGGCGGCTGCACGTGGTGGTGAACGACCTCAATCGCCAGGTGCGGGACATCGAGCAGTGGGAGCCCAACGACGGCTGGTCGGAATGGGGCGTCGTCGGGCCGTCGGAGCTGAAGTTCCTCGTGCCGGAGCTGGCCCGGAACCACGACGGCCGCCTCGAGGTCTTCGCCGTCGCCTACCGGGACGGCTGGTCGGTCTGGCACGCCTGGCGGGGCACCGCCGCCAGCGGCGGCGACTGGTCAGGATGGCACTCGTTCGGCCCGCCCGGAAGCGGGGCCACCGCCCAGGTCGCCGTTGCCGCCAACGCCGATGGCCGGCTGGAGCTGTGCTCGGCCGAGGGGCCGGACAAGGGCTCGAAGGTCGTCTACGAGGGCCGCATGTTCCACCGCTACCAGCTCAAGGCCGGGGGTGGCTGGAGCGACTGGGACTCGCTCGGCGGCGGTGCCGGCTTCGAGGCCGACACCCCGGTGCTCGGCCGCAACGCCGACGGCCGGCTGGAGCTGTTCACCAGCGCCGCCGGGGTGATCTGGCACGCCTGGCAGCGCGACCCCGCCGACTCCACCTCCTGGTCGGGCTGGGTGCGGCTGCGCCACGACACCGAGCTGCTCGGCCGGCCGGCCGTCGCGGCCGACGCCGACGGCCGCCTCATCGTGTTCGCCACGTCCGATCGGGGCAAGCTGTGGCGGCGGGAGCAGAACCCCGGCGGCGACGGCTGGCAGCCCTCCTGGGTCCTGATGGGCAATGTGGCCTCTGGCAAGCTCCAAGACCCGGACCTGGCCATGAACGTCGACGGGCGGCTGGAGCTGGTCGCCCGCACCAACCCCGCCGGTGATCTCTACCATCTCGTCCAGCTCGAACCAGGCGGCGGCTGGCCGTCGACAGGCCGCCGTTGGCGCCACCCATAACAGGCAACGCCCCGGCCTCCCGGGGGTTCACCGCCGACATCTCGGTTGCGCCGGTCGTGAGACGATGACCCGACCGTTGCGCTGCCGCACGTGGATGGAGGCGAGCCCTGATGCCGACCGAGGTGGTGGTGGAGCTCGAGGACCGGGTCGGGGCGCTGGCCCGCCTGGGGGAGCTGCTCGGCGGGCAGGGGGTGAACATCCGGGCCCTGGCGGTGGTGCGGGTGGCCGAGGGGCGGGCCCTGGCCCACCTGGTGGTCGAGCCGGCCGACGTCGCCGTGCGCGTGCTGCGTGAGCACGACCTGGTGCCCGAGCGGGTCCGGGAGGTGCTGTCGGTGACCCTCGAGGACGAGCCCGGCGCCCTCGGCCGCTACTGCCGCCAGCTCGCCGACGCCGCCATCAACCTGGAGGCGGTCTACCTCGCCGGGGAGCGCAACGGCGCCAAGGAGCTGGTCCTGGCCGTCAGCGACCTGCCGGCGGCCCGCCGGCTCCGCACCCGGTGACCTGCGGCGTCCCGGGTTCACCGCGGCCGGCCGCGGCCGCGCTGGCCGCGGCGCATCTGACCGGGCCGGGGGGTTCGCCCCGTGGGGGGTGCCGGGTCATAATGCGGTGGGCCGACCCGGGGCGTCGGTGGCTCGCTTGGCGGCGGCTCCGCGCCCCGGGTCGGCGTCTTGCGGCTGGCCGCGACGGTGCGACCGGCCGCGGTGAACCCGGGGCGCGTCAGCGGCGCCGCTTGGCGCCCTCCTCGAAGATGCGGTCGAACGCCTTGCGCGCACGCGCGTCGGCGAGGTCGTGCAGGAGCAGGACGATGCCGGCGATCGACAGCAGGATCGCGGCGGCGACGATCAATGGCCCATACATGGCGGCGGCTCCCTCTCGCGGCAGCTCGTTTGTGGGCTCGTCGCGGAACATTGCACATGCCGCAAGCGGCGTCAACTACGCGGGGGCCGCAAGCGCTACAGGCGCCCCGCGGCCAGCTCGGTGGCGCCGTCGGGGGTGACCAGGACGACGGCCAGGCCGGAGGGGGCTTCCTGGGCCTCCTCGACGGCCTTGTCGACGGTCTCGCCCTTGAGGCGCTCGGCCAGGCCGGGGTCCTCCAGGTCGGCCGGGAGGAGGATCAGGTCGGCGCCGTGGCCGCGGGCGTACTCGACCAGGGCGTCGGTGCCGTGGTCGGAGGCGAGCCAGCCCCAGGCGTCGACGCCGGCCTCGCGGGCGGCGGCCACCTTGCGGGCGAACGGCTCCCGGCCCAGCTTGACCAGCTCCTGGTCGGACAGGGGGTCGTTGAACTGGGCGCCCTCGGCCTGGGAGGCCCACTGGTTGGGCATGGGGTCGCTGAAGGCCGAGGCCGAGTCGCGGTCGTAGAGGATCACCTTGGCCCCGCGGCGGCCGATCTCCAGGGCGGCGTCGCGGACGTGGTCGAGCTCGGCGTCCTCGGAGACGTAGGCCACCAGCAGGCGGGCGCTGGGCACGGCGTCGTCGGCTGGCTGGTCGGTCACTGGGGTCTGGCCTCCGGGTCGTCGGCGCGGTCCGCGGGCACACGGCTCAGGGTCACCCTACCGTCTGCTCCGGGCTCGCGCGCGGCGAGCCAGATGGCCTCGAACCGCCCCGCCCAGTACTCGAACCAGTGGACCGACTCGGTGCGCCGGATCTCGAGGTGCATCCGGTCGCCGACCTTGGGGTCCTGGAAGCCGTGGAGCTCGAGGATGACCCGGCCGCTGCGCTGGCCCGGGTTGACGACCACGATGCTGAAGCCGGGGTTGAGGGGCAGCAGCCGGTAGTCGAGCTTGCCGGGGTCGGCGTGCCGGGCCAGCGCCGTCAGGGACCGCTCGAGGTCCTGGAGGAAGTCGGTGTTGGTGTCGAGCTGGTCGCGGACCCCGCCGGCCGCGGCCGCCTCGGGGTCGTGGACGACGAACCGGGCCCGCCCGCCGCCCTGGACCCAGCGCTTGACGTCGGGCAGGTGCTGGGGCAGCACGTTGACCCCGCTGGGGGCGTAGAAGCAGAGCTCCGAGGCCCCGTCGAGGAGGCGGGCGAAGCCCTCGTAGCTGTCGCGGTCGCGCAGCACGTCGGCGATCGTGAACCCCTGCTGGGCCGCGCGCTGGCGCACCGTCGAGGCGACCAGGAAGGCCAGACAGGCCAGGCTGACCGCCTGGTACAGCCCCGGGGGCAGGTCGGTGACGATGGTGAGGACGATCGTCGCGAAGGCCAGGGCCACGATGGCGTACGCCTCCAGGGCCCGGAAGCCGTGCTCGTCGTCGGCCAGCCAGTCCAGCACCCTGCGACGGCGGGCCCTCCAGGTGGTCATAGCGAGATGATCTCCGGAGCCTGGGCGACGTCGGCGGCTCCGTCCCCCTCTCGCAGGTACTTTACCCGCTCCTCGAGGGTGAGCTGCCTGGTGACCCGGTCCCGGGCCCGCGCCAGCAGGTCCTCGACGGACGCGCGCACGGTGATGCGGTAGACGCGGACGGCGCCGTCGTCGCCGCCGGTCGCCACCAGCTGGCCGTCGGGGCTGAAGGCGGCCGCGTTCACCGCCCCGGCGTGGCCGCGCAGCTCGAGCAGCGGCCGGCCGGTGTCGCTGTCCCAGACATAGGCCGTCCGGTCCTCGCTGGAGGTGATCACCCGGGTGCCGTCGGGGTGGAACGCGGCCCCGTAGACCTTGCCGGTGTGGCCGCGCAGCTCGGTGGTGACCTTGCCGGTGGCGAAGTCCCAGATCCGGGCCGTGCGGTCCTCGCTGGCCGTCAGCACCAGGGTCCCGTCGGGACTGAACGCGATCGACCACAGCGGCTCCTGGTGCCCGACCAGCTCGGCCCGGAGCCGGCCCGTGGCCGCGTCCCACACCTTGGCCGTCCGGTCGTTGCTGGCGGTGGCGATGAGGCGGCCGTCGGGGCTCCAGGCGATGCTCTTGACCGCGGCCTCGTGCCCCGAGAGGGGGAACAGCTGCCGCCCCGTCCCGGCCTCCCAGATCCGGGCCGTCCGGTCGCGGCTGGCCGTCACCACCCTGGCGCCGTCGGGGCTGAAGGCGATGGCCGTGATCTCGCGGTGGTGGCCCTTGAGCACGGCCAGGACCTGGCCGCTGCCGGCGTCGCGGACGGCGCCGGTCCCGTCCCAGCTCCCGGTGGCCAGGTAGCGGCCGTCGGGGCTGAACACGGCCCCGCTGACCTCGCGGTCGTGGCCGGTGAGGAGCCGCTCCAGGCGGCCGGTGGTCACGTTCCAGATCCCCACCTGCTTGTCGCCGCCGGCGGTGGCCAGCCGGTGGCTGTCCGGGCTGAAGGCGACGTTGGTCACGGCCCGGCTGTGGCCGCGGAACTCGCGCGACGACTGGCCGGCGCTGGCGTCCCAGTAGCGCGCGGTCGCGTCCTGGCTGGTGGTCACGACCCGCATCCCGTCGGCGCTGAAGCCGGCGAAGTTGACCCCGCGGGTGTGGCCCCGCAGGGTGCTGACGGTCCGGCCGGTGTCGGCCTCCTGCACCCTGGCCGTGCCGTCGAGGCTGCCGGTGACCACCCAGCGGCCGTCGGGGCTGAAGCAGGCGCTGTAGACCGAGTGGGTGTGGCCGCGCAGCTCGATCTGGGTCCGCCCGGCCGCGATGTCCCAGATCCGGGCCGTCCGGTCGAAGCTGGCCGTGACCAGCAGCCGGCTGTCGGGGCTGAACTCGGCCGACCAGACCTCGTCGTCGTGGCCCTCGAGGACGGCCACCAGCCGCCCCGTGGCCAGCTCCCAGACCCGCGCCGTCCCGTCCTGGCTGGCCGTCGCGGCCAGCCGCCCGTCGGGGCTGACCGAGATCCCCCAGATGAGGGCGCCGTGCCCGCGGAGGACCCCGGACGAGCCGGTCCCGGCGTCCCACAGGCGGGCGTCGCCGTCGATCCCGCCGGTGATGACCCGGCGGCCGTCGGGCGTGAACCGGGCGTCGCGGACCCCGCTGCGGTGGCCCTCCAGGACCCGGACCGGCACCCCGGTGCGGCCGTCCCACAGCCGGGCCGTGCCGTCGTCGCCGGCGGTGACGATCCTGGTCCCGTCGTCGCTGAACGCCGCCGTCCAGACGCCCCTGTCCTCGTCGGCCGCATGCGCGAGCACGGCCAGCTCGCGGCCCTCCGCGTCCCACAGCCGGGCCGTCCCGTCCCTGCTGGCGGTCACGACGCGCCGGCCGTCGGGGCTGAACGCGGCCCGCCACACCCAGTCGTCGTGGCCGCGCAGCTCGGCCAGCTCGGCGCCGGTGTCCACGTCCCAGATCCGGGCGGTCGTGTCCTGGCTGGCCGTCACGACCAGGCGCCCGTCCGGGCTGAAGCCGGCCCGGCTGACGTCGCCGGAATGCCCGCGCAGGACCTGCCGGATGCGGCTCTCGAGCAGCGACTGGCGCAGCGCGTCCTTGGCCAGCGGGGTGGCGCTGCGCTCGACGGCCTCGACGGCGAGCAGCACCGACAGCTCCGGGTCGACGCTGAGCTGCTGGTTGGCGATGGCGGCGAGCTCGTTGGAGAGGGCCAGGCGGGCCTGCTGCTCCTCGCGCCGGCGCTGCTCGCGGAGGCGGTCGGCCTCGGCCTGCTGCTCCCGGAGCTGCCGCTCCAGCTCCTCGCGGGCCTTGGCCCGCTCGTCGGCCTGCACCCAGCGGGTGCGCCAGTCGAGGACGGCCGGGGCGAGGACGTCGTGGAAGATCTCGAAGCAGAGGACGTTGTCCTGGCGGCCCGGCGCCGGGACCTGGCGGAGGATGCGGGTGGCGGTCAGCTTCTCCATCACCGGGGCGAGCGCCTCCTCGCTGGCGCCGGTGAAGCCGGCGAGGTCCGGCAGCAGGTGGGCGAACTTGGTCCCCGACGGCGTGACCAGGTACTGGAAGGCGCCGGCGGCGATCCCCTGCTCGGCCGGGGCCAGGCTGCGCATCGAGTCGTCCAGGTGGGTGCGGACGATGTGGGCGGCGCCGCCCAGGTCGTCCTGGAGGGTGGCCAGCCGGAGCCGGCGCGAGCCCCTGGCCCGCTCGGTGTCCCACAGGCGGCGCATGACCAGCTGGAGGTACGGCGTCTCGACCGCCCCCTGGAGGGCGTCGATGGTCGACTCCCGCCCGGCCAGGCCCCGCCCCCGGGCCCCAAGGGCGACCTGGCCGAACCTGAGGTCGTCGAGCAGGGCGTGGACCAGCTCCGGGTCGAGCTCGACCCGCTCGGCCTCGGGCTGGAGCAGGTTCCAGGCGTCGACCGGCCCGACGATCGCCCGGGTGGCCGACTCCTTGTCGAGGTGGCGGATGCGGATGTAGTTGTCGAGCAGGTTGGGCAGGCTCCGCTTGAACCGGTCCAGCCAGGCCAGGGCGTCCTCGCGGATGGCGACCAGGAAGTTGGCCAGGACGTCCCGGTCGTTGACGATCAGGGGGAACTGCTCGGCGAAGGTGTCGGGGCCCTCCTCGCTGGCCCGGTACAGGAAGTACTCCTCGAACTGGTCGAGGATGATCAGGATGGGGCCGGCCACCCGCTCCGCCCAGACCTTCAGGGCGTCGCGCAGGGCCGGCGGGTCGTCGGGTCGCAGGGCGTCCGGGTACAGGTCCTCCAGGTGCTCCCTGACCCTGCGGTGGATGGTGGGCACGGGCTCGTCGCGCCAGTTGCCGACGATCACCGCCGCCAGCTCGGGCTGGCCCAGGTGCCGGGTGTTCTCGGCCGCCTCCTGGTGGAGCTGGTGGAGGACGCCGGCCCGCAGCACCGAGCTCTTGCCGACCCCGGTGGCGCCGTAGAGCACGGTCAGGGGGTAGGCGAGCAGGTTGGCCCGGATGATCCGCTGGGCCTGCTCGCGGCCGAAGAAGAAGCGGGCGTCGCCCTCGGCGTAGGGCGACAGGCCCTTGAAGGGGACCAGCGTGCCGGCCGGGCCCGGGTCCATGTCAGACGTCCTCCCGGCCGGGCGGGGCGACCAGCGCGGCCCGGACCCCCTCGATGTACTCCTCGAGCTGCACGTCCATGATCATCACGTCGCGCGAGCGCCACAGCCCCTCGTCCACCGGGTCGGGGTTGAGCTGGATGGCCCACGACTTGGAGCGCAGCGTCTCGTCGCCCCAGATCCGGTTGAGGATCACCCGGAGGTTCCAGTCCCGCAGGCTGTAGCCGAGGAACAGGCAGTGGCTGCGGCGCAGCTTCTCGACCAGGGTGACCGGGAACAGCTTGGACACGTCGGTCCGGGCCAGGTAGTCGATGTAGTGGTCCTCGGTGATGACGTAGCTGTCACGGGTCTGGTCGGCCCGGTCCACCGCCCCGTGGATCTTGAGGATCACCGTCCGCTCGTCGGTGGTCAGGTCGAAGTAGGTGTTCGGCTCGTAGATGGTGGTGGCCGGGCCGTCGTGGCGGTGGTGGGTGAACTTGCCCCGCTGCTGACCCTCGGCGTCGTAGGTGACCAGGTCGAACGGCTCGCCGGCCTCGCGGAAGGCGCGCTCGAGGACGTCGTCGTAGTTGGTGGTGACGATCAGCTGGTAGGGCCGGGGCGCCTCCTGGCCGCGGAGGATGCCGGGGGTCTCGGCCAGGAACCGGTGCAGCGTGGTCGGCGGGTAGTCGCCGTCGAACAGCCGCCGCAGCTCCTCGTACAGCGGCCAGGCGCCGACGGTCAGGGTCACGTACTGGGACACCCGGACCAGGTCGTCCTCGTTGCGGCCCTCGTACTCGAACATGCGGGCCAGGTAGTTGGAGAGCTCCTTGCCGCTGGGCAGCCAGTCGAACTGGCCGGGCCGCCAGGTCAGCTCCTCGGGACGGCCGCACAGGTTGGCCCCGGCGCCCAGGAACGGCACCACCCGGCCGGCGCCGATCTCCCGCGCCACCCGGCGGTAGTGGCTGGTCAGCGGGTCGGTCGGTGATCTGGCGCTCATGCCCGGACCCCCCGATTGACGCAGTATGGGCTGTTGGCGGCATACGGAGCCTAACGCGCCGCCCGTTCCGGGGATAGGACCGCCTGGCGGGCCCGGGCCAGGACCTCCTCGACCCGTACCGGCGTGCGACCAGCGGGGCCGGCGGAGCAGCGGGACCGGGTCGCCGCCGCCCTCGCCGGGGCCGGCCCAGGGCCCGGCGGGGTCGTGGGGGAAGCGCTCGATCCTGCGGCGGTCGCAGATCACCGTCGCGAGCTCGCACTCGGCCCGGATGTACTCCTCGCCCCAGCCGTTGAGGCCGACGGCGTTGGCCTTGGCCCCCTCGTAGAGGGCGCGGCTGCCGTTGCCGAAGCGCATCGTGACCAGGGCCTGGGACGGGCCGGCGTACTCGGCCCAGGGCGGGCTCCAGGCCTCGGCCCAGACCAGCTCGCATTCTTCCCCGACCAGGTCGGCGAGGATGTCGAGGTGGTGCACGGCCGCGTCCAGCAGCAGCGGGTCGGGGATCTCATGGCGGAACATCCCCCAGCTGCCGTAGCGGCGGCAGTTGCAGGTGAGGCGGAGGACGACGTAGTCGATGCGGCCGTTGCGGCCCGAGCGCAGCTCCTCCCGCAGGGTCGTCTTGTCCTGGTCGAAGCGGTGGCTCATGGTGACGCCCATCCGGCGGCCGGCCCGCCTGACCTTCTCGGCGATGCGGACCGAGGCCTCCAGGCTGTCGGCGATCGGCTTCTCGGAGAGGATGTCCAGGCCGTGCTCGACGGCCAGGTCGACCACCTCCTCGTGGACGGCCGGCGGGACCACCACCGTGCAGAAGTCGGCCGCGTGCTCGGCGAAGGCCCTGCCGATGCTGGTGTGGCAGCGCTCGGGCGGGAGGCCCAGGTGGCGCTGGGCGTTGGCCAGCGACGCCGGGTCGCGGTCCACGGCCGCGACCACCTCGATCCGCCCGTCGGCGACGTGCGGGGGCAGGAACTGGCGGCACCAGCTGGCCCCGAACCCGCCGGTGCCGACCTGGATCATCCTGTGCGTTCCAGGACCTCCTCGTAGCGGGCCACGTAGCGGTCGGCCATGGCGGCGGCGGAGAAGCGCTCGGCCACCGAGCGGCGGCAGTCCTGCGGCCGGATGTCGCCGACCCGCTGCAGGTAGTGGCCGAACTCGCGCTCGTCGTCGGCCAGGAAGCCGTTGTGGCCGTGCTCGATCAGGACCGGCATCGCCCCCCTGCGCATGGCCACCACCGGGGTGCCGCTGGCCAGGGCCTCGATCACGGCCATCCCGAACGGCTCCTCCCAGCGGATCGGCATGAGCAGCGCCCGGGCGCCGGCCACGAACTCCCGCTTGGCCTCGCCGCCCAGGTTGCCCACCCACTCCGCCCTCGGGAAGTCCCGCTCCAGCTGCCGGTACCACTGGACGTCGCGGTAGTGGTGGAGCGGGCTGTCGGGGTCGTCGCGGAGCTCCTTGCCCAGCAGCTCCCGGGTGGAGATGCCCCCGACCGTCCCGGCCATGCGCAGGGTCAGCCCCAGCTCGGCGCAGACGCGGGCCGCGACGTCCTGCCCCTTGTCGGGGGTGAACCGGGCCAGGGTGATGACGTAGTCCCGCTTGACGGGCCGGTACTCGACGTCGTCCACGTCGATGCCGTTGTGGACGACCTCGAGGCTCTGCTTGAGGAGCCGCTCGGGCGCCGCCCGCATCTGCGGCTCGGAGATGCCGTTGAACAGCACCCGCCCGTGGCCGTCGAACTCCTCGTAGTAGTCGCCGTGGCCGGTCAGGTCCCACTGCAGGGTGTGCAGGACGGGGGGCCCGCCGGGGCCGAGGCCGGCCAGCATGCTCGGCCCGACGACCTCCAGGAAGTCGTGGACGACGTCGATCTCGGGCATGTCCCTGATGACGTCGAGCATGCGGTCCATGTGGCCGTGGGTGACGTGCACGGCGTCGTAGTAGGGCTCGGCGATGTGGCGGTGGCGCCCCTCCTGGAACCGGTGCACGCGCTCGTCCACCTCGATGCGGCTGTCCCCGACCGTGCCAAGGACCACCCGGAGGCCGCGCCGGCGCAGCTCCGGGATCAGGTAGGCGAGCATCGTCTCGACCCCGCCGTAGCCCGACGGCGGCACGGGCAGCCAGGGACCGGCGTTGACGAACACGGTGCGGGCCATGGCGCGGGATCATAGGCCATCGGAGGTCACGGTCCGGCCTACCAAGCTTCTCGAACGGATCGGTATATGCTGGGAGGGCCGGTTGCCGGCCCCCTGCCCTCGGGGTGGTGGGACGCTGCGCCCCGGGTCCTCGAGCTGGCGGCGACCGGGTGCAGTTGACCCATCCGTTTCGAATCGAGGGAATCCACGATGACCAAGCCGGTCCAGGTGCTGGATCGTGTCACGATTCGCTTCGCCGGCGACTCGGGTGACGGCATGCAGCTCACCGGAGACCGATTCACCAGCGAGACCGCGGCGTTCGGCAACGATCTGTCGACGCTGCCCGACTTCCCGGCCGAGATCCGCGCCCCCGCCGGCTCCATCCCGGGGGTGTCGGGGTTCCAGCTCCACTTCGCCGACCACGACATCCTCACCCCCGGGGACGCCCCCGACGTGCTGGTGGCGATGAACCCGGCCGCCCTCAAGGCCAACCTCGGCGACCTGCCCAAGGGCGCCAGCCTGGTCGTCAACACCGACTCCTTCACCCCGCGCAACCTCGACAAGGCCGGCTACGCCAGCAACCCGCTGGAGGACGGCACCCTGGCCGACTACCGGGTCCACCCGGTGGCGCTGACCTCCATGACCCTGGAGGCGCTGAAGGAGTACGACATCTCCAAGAAGGAGGCCGAGCGGGCCAAGAACATGTTCGCCCTCGGGCTCATGTCCTGGCTGTACTCGCGCCCCACCGAGGCCACCATCGCCTTCCTTGAGCGCAAGTTCGCCGCCCGCCCGCTGATCGCCAAGGCGAACGTGACCGCCTTCAAGGCCGGCTGGAACTTCGGCGAGACGACCGAGGACTTCGCCGTCGCCTACGAGGTCAAGCCGGCCCGGCTGCGGCCAGGCACCTACCGCAACATCTCCGGGAACCTGGCCCTGTCCTACGGGCTGGTCGCGGCCAGCCAGCTGTCCGGGCTGCCGCTGTTCCTCGGCGCCTACCCGATCACCCCGGCCTCCGACATCCTCCACGAGCTGTCCAAGCACAAGGCGTTCGGGGTCCGGACCTTCCAGGCCGAGGACGAGATCGCCGGGGGCGGGGCGGCCCTGGGGGCGGCCTTC
>Ga0081538_10003763_pt1 | contig 14205 bp, 18 predicted proteins | sample TabmetS5T2R1_FD_71022 | JGI IMG/M metagenome (GOLD analysis project Ga0081538, IMG submission 71022) | Tabebuia heterophylla rhizosphere microbial communities from the University of Puerto Rico - S5T2R1 | ecosystem: Host-associated > Plants > Roots > Rhizosphere ... | reverse complement strand
AAGCGGGTTCAGCCCTCGCGCGATCGTGACCGCCCGCGGTAAGGCCCGCGTAGGCCTTACGGCGACTGCGGCAGCTTGGGCGAGCCGCGCCTCGTCACCGGAGCGGAGGGCGGCGGCACGACTGGCCCGATGTCCCCGTCCGGCGCCTCGTCCAGGTCGACGATCACCGGCGCGTGGTCGCTAGGCCCCCGTCCCTTGCGGGCCTGCCGGTCCACCCATGCCGCCCGGACACGGCCGGTGACCGTCTCGCTGGCCAACACCAGATCGATCCGCATCCCAAGGTCCTGATGGAACATCCCCGCCCGGTAGTCCCAGTAGGTGAACACCCGCTCGTTCGGCCACCGATCGCGCACGACGTCACGCAAGCCGAGCGCCTGGAGCTCCGCCAGGGCCGCCCGCTCGAGGGGGGTGACGTGGGTCTGTCCAACATAGGCCTCGGGGTCGAACACATCGTCGTCGGTCGGCGCGATGTTCATGTCGCCACAGACGACCGTCGCCTCCGCCCCGGCGGCAACCAGCTCCCGCAGCGAAGCCAGCCAGGCGAGCTTGTACTGGTAGTGCTCCGAGTCCGGCACGCGCCCGTTCGGTACGTACACCGAGACCACCCGGATCCCGCCACACGTAGCAGAGACCGCGCGCGACTCCGGACGCGGGAAACCCGGCGCACCGGCGAGTCCCACCACCACCTCATCCAGACCCACACGCGAGAGGATCGCGACTCCATTCCACGTCGCCTCGCCGTGAACTGCGACTGCATACCCGCGGTCTCCGAACTCGTCGCCGAGCAGGTCGAGGAACGCATCGTCTGCGAGCTTGGTCTCCTGCAAGCAGACCACGTCCGGCCGCCGCTCATCCAGCCAAGGCAGCAGCCGCGGCACGCGCTGCCTGACCGAGTTGACGTTCCAGGTCGCGATTCGCACCTGCCCCACGGTACCCGCACTGCTGACGGCGGCCCCACGCCCAACCCGGCGGCCGCTTCGACGGATCGTCCAACGGAGCTCGCCGGGGCCTGCTCGAACCGCGTCACCTTCGCATTCTTCTGCCAGGCCTTCGTCCGCGCTCGGGAGCCCTGGCGGCTGCGCGGGCTCAGGGATGATGTTCGCGGGGTCGCGCGGGTCGGCGCATCCGACGTCGCTCGCCACTCGATCGACAACTGCGCAAATCAGCTGAGCTAGCGCCGGTGAGAACTCTCCGGGTCGGGGTCGTAGTCCGGCGTCGGTTGTCAGCGCCTAGGCTCTGCTTCAGTGGCGGCCATGCTGGCACTCTTGGGCGCTGCCGCCTGGGGTGTTGGCGACTTCCTCGGCGGACTCGGTGCGCGCCGAGTGCACGTCCTCACTGTCCTGTTCGTCTCGCAGGCGGCCGGACTCGCGGGTGTACTCGTCTGGGCGGCCGTTTCGCGCGACCCGCTGCCCGGCGCCGTCGATGCGCTGCCCGCCGCGGCGGCCGGTGCGGCGGGTCTTGTCGGGCTGGGCGCGCTCTACCGTGGCTTCGCGGTCGGCGCGATGGGGATCGTCGCCCCGATCTCGGCTCTCTCACCTCTCGTGCCGCTCGCGGTGGACGTCGCCCGCGGGAGCCCCCCGACAAGCCTCCAGTGGGCAGGCATATGCCTCGCTCTCGTCGGGGTCGTCGCCGTTTCCCGCGAGCCCTCGCATTCGACGGGAACCAGGCTGGCCGCGGGCGCCGGGCTCGCGGTCGTCGCCGCGCTCGGCTTCGGCGTCTTCATCGTTGGGATCGACGCCGCCGCCGAGGCGAGCGTGCCGTGGGCGGTCGTGTTCGCGCGCGCCGCGTCCGTCTCGCTCGCCCTCGCGGCCGCGCTTGCTACCCGGACGGCATTGACCTCACCGCGTCACCTGCTGCCGCTACTCCTTGCAGTGGGCGTTTTCGACACCGGGGCGAACGTCCTTGTCGCCGCGGCCACGACGCACGGATCGGCGGGGATCGTGGCGGTACTGAGCGCGCTCTATCCGGTCGCGACGATCGCTCTTGCCCGGTTAGTACTTAGAGAGCGGCTTTCCGCCGTTCGCCGCACCGGCGCCGCGATCGCCCTCTGCGGCGCGGCACTCGTCGCCGCCGGATGAGGGAATCCGCGCTCTCCGCCTGGCCCCAGGGCAGGATCCGCCGCCAGGGCTGCCCTGCACCGCCCGCCCCGGAGAAGAATCCTCGGGATCGCTCTAGGGAGCGGGAGCACGGTCGGCGAGCGCCGCCGGAAGCTGGGAGCGGAAGCTGATCCCGAGCTTCCGGGAAACGCTCGAGAGGTGCACCTCGACGGTCTTCGGAGTGACGAAGAGCGCTTGCGCGATCTCGCAGTTCGTCGGCCCCTCGGCCGCAATCTCCGCGACGCGCCGCTCGCTGGGCGAGAGCGACTCGACGCCGTGCAGGAAGAGTCTCGTCGGCGGGCTACGAGAGCCCGCGGGACGTGGAATTTGTCGGCGAGGCCCGGCCGCCGCCAACGAGGGTCGTACCGCGAAGCGATGGCCGGGCCGCTTCCGCGCGCTCCCAGAGCGCGCGCAGCGAACGAGCGACCCGCTCCGGCTCGATCCGGTGCGGTGGATCGAAGTGGTGCCGCTCCTCGAACACCTCGAGCGTGAAATCCTCGAACGCGCGCGAGAGCCGCTCGGCGATCTCTCCGTACTGGTCGGGATTGCTGAGACCGCCGAGGGCGCAGTAGACGGGGCGGTCGAACCGGCGCAGGGACTCTCGGTCGAGGTCGTAGGTCGCGAAGGTGCGCATGAACGCCCGGATACCGGCAGGGCGCTTCGCCATCCAGGGTGGGGGCGGGCCGGACGCCGGCGCGGGCGGGGCGACGCCCGGGCGAAGTTGGAGCCGGACGAACGCGGCCATGAACTCGGCGGGGCTCAGCCCGCCGAGCTGCTCGAATTCGCGCCAAAGCGCCCGCTCGAGCACCTGAAGGAGAACCTGGCAGCGATGGAGATCGAGCTGACCGGGCCAATCAGGCTCTGCTGTGAGGCCTCGCGAGCCTCACGTCTGCGGCCGGTAGGCCAAGTAGACCACGCCGTTCTCGTACGCCTCGCAGGCCCCGAGCGACAGCCGGCTCGGAGCGGTATCCGGGGAAGAGGGAAGTGTCCTTTGCCGCGTCGGCCATTCGTCTCAAAGGCATCAGCAACCGAGAGGAGAGGACGATGAAACGATTCCTGCTGCTCTACAGGGGCCACGGCCATCGCCGCCGGTCTCGCATGAGGGCTGGCCGGAGTGGTTCGACAAATCGGCGACGCGCTCGTCGATCTGGGTTCGACGACGGTGAACGGATTCGCCCTCCGCGGCGATGGATCGGTCAGCGACGACACCACCGACCTGAACGGCTTCAGCATCGTTCAGGCGGAAGACAGAGACCGCGTGCTCGACCTGATCGCAGATCACCCGCTCGTGCAGCTCGGCGGCGAGTACGCGATCGAGGTATTCGAGGTGCCGAGGAAGTGAAGTCAGACGCTCACAGAGGAGAAGCGAGATGAAGGTGAACAGCATCTCCGGGATCACCTGCTACGTAGAAGACCTCACCAGGACCGCGGAGTTCTACGAGACGATCGGCTTTCGCCGAGGCAAGGAGGAAGCCGATCGGCTGACCTTCTACGTGAACTGGTTCTTCGTGACCTTCATCGCCGGAGGTCGCGTGGAACACTCCGGATCGGGCGTCGCCACCTACGTCAAGGTCGACGACGTCGACGACTACTACAACGCAGTCCTCTCCGAAGGCTTACAGCCGGCCCGTGAGCCTCAGCTGCGCGACGGCAACCGAGAGTTCGTCCTCCGGGACCCTGACGGCTACACGCTCGTGTTCTTCGAGAAGAAGTAGCGCCGGCGGCGAACGAACGACGCTAAGGAGCTAGAAATGGGAAAGATCGTGGCGGCGGAATACCTGACGCTCGATGGTGTGACCGAGGACCCGGGCCCCGCCGGCGACTTCGAACACCGCGGCTGGAGCGTCTCCTACTGGAACGACGAGTTGGCCGATGCTCAGTCCGATCTGCTCTTCGCGAGCGATGCTCTGCTGCTTGGGCGGGTGACCTACGAGGAGTTCGTGGCGTCGTGGCCGTCGCGCTCGGGCGACCCGTTCACCGACAAGATGAACAGCCTGCCCAAGTTCGTTGCCTCGACGACTCTGCGAGAGCCTCTCGAGTGGAACGCGACGCTGCTCGGGCGTGACGTTGCGAAGGAGGTTCGGGAGCTGAAGGAGAACGACCAGAACCTCCTGATCTACGGCAGCGGCACGCTCGTGGACTCGTTGATGCAGCACAACCTGATCGACGTCTATCGGCTCATGCTTTATCCGCTCTTGCTTTCGAGCGGCAAGCGCTTCTTCAGCGAGGGGGGCGACAGGACGACACTCACGCTGACAGACGCGAAGCCGACGAGCGCCGGGGTCGTCGTGCTCACGTACGAGCCGGCGGGCTCGGAGGCGGGCACATGATCTGGTTCATCCAGCCGGCCGATATGCAGGAGAGCGACCTCGCACGCGAGCTGGTCGGCGACGAGTACGGCGGGATTCCTGCGTCCGTAATCCTCGTGGACGCAGAACCCGGGCGTGGGCCGAGCCTTCACAAGCACCCCTACGCGGAGCTCTTCTTCGTCATCGACGGCGAGGCAACGTTCACCGACGGCGCAGAAGAACGTGTCGTCCATGGCGGCCAGGTCGTCATCGTCTCGCCCGACCAGCCTCATGCGTTCGTCAACTCCGGCGCCGGGCGGCTTCGCCAGATCGACGTTCACCTGAGTTCCCGCTTCGTCACGGAGTGGCTCGACGGGTGACGCTGAGCTTCGCGACGAAGACACGACAACATCGATTTCGGAAACCGAAGCGGGAGAGGATTGAGCCGATGAGAGAGCTCGTGACGATCAAGAGGGTGGTCCCGAACATCAAGTCCGACCGGCCCGCGGAGACCCGCGACTTCTTCGTCGACCTGCTCGACTTCGAGGTGGCGATGGACAGGGGCTGGGTGATATCCGTCGCCTCGCCTACCAATCCCTCGGACCAGGTGACCATCATCGGCAACGACGACCCGGCGGCGCCCGGCATCTCGGTCGAGGTGGCAAAACGTCGACGCGGTCCACTCCGCCGCGGTGGAGCGGGGGCTCGAGATCGCCTATGCCCTGCGTGACGAGGAGTGGCCAGAACCCAGGCCGGGACGCAGGCCGCAAGGACACCCTAGGACTACCCTGCCCACGCCCCGGCGAGGGTCAGCCTACGGCGCAGCGTTGGCGCTGCCTATGGCCCTTCGGGACGGGCAGCCCCGGCCGCTGACCGAAGGCCGCGGCGGCCGCGCTGGCCGAGCTCGTCCATCGGCCCGGGCTCGAGCGGGCGAGCGAGGTGCTGATCGGGTGGGCTGACGTGAAGGCGGAGGCTGTCATTTTCGACGCGCCCGCCTCTACGGTGAGGACGGTGGTGCGGCTACCGAACGGAGAAGAAGCTCGTGGCGAATGTCCAGTTTCCGCTCTCGTCGATCGCCTGGATCTCGAGCTCGTACTCGGTGTCCGACTGAAGGAACACGGCCGGAATCAGAACCTTGCGGGCGGAGGCCGGAAGCTCGACCTGGTAGACGCGGAGCGGATCCTCACGCGTGACGATCACCCGGTAGCCGACGATGTCGATTCCCGCGGGTTGGGCGGCAGGCCTCCACCTGGCCACGACACCTTGGCGGTCGACGGTGGCACCGTCTGCCGGCGAGGTGATCTCGGGCTCGACGGGGATCTGGTGCGAGAGCCTCGCCGTGCCCACCAGCTTCTTGCCCTCGATCGTCTCGCCGACAAACCTGTATTTGCCCTCCGGAAAGCGCGCCTTGAACTCGGCCAGCGGCACCTCGGTGAAGGGCGGCTCGTTGCTCTCGGAGAAGAGCTCGGTCAGGCCCCAGTTCTTGAGGCGCCCCTCGGCGTCGACATCGACGACCACCTTTCCGGTCGGGTCGGAGATCGTCATCGAGTTCCAGGGCTCGCCGTCGAGGAAAAACTGCAGTCCCGCGTCACCATCGGTGCCGTTGACCTCGATGATGAGCGTCGCCGCGGCGAGGCGTACCGGCTGCGATGCCGCCTCGCCCGTTTGACCGCGCCCGAGCGCGGTACCGCCCAGGGCGACCAGCGCGAGCGCGGCCACACCGGTCGCGATGAGTGTCCGTCGTTTCTTCATGACCTCCCTCCTTCTCTCAGGTCGGGAGTCACGCTAGGGGAGGCGGATGAGATGGCGATGAGTCGGCCCAGCAGCAGTTCTCAGACGAGTCACTGCGCAGACGAGCCGATTCCCGCAATGAAACGAGGCGCCAGCCGTAGGAGGCTGACGCCTCGTCGAGGAGAAAGGCGGGGCTAGTCCTCGCCCGATCCGTCGCGGTCGCCCTCGGAGCCGACGACGTTGAAGCTCTTGTCGAGCTGAACGTCGACCTGACTGCCGTCGTCGAGCGTGACCTCGACCTCGTAATAGCTCTCCTCATCGCCGACCTCCGTTTCGGTGACCCTGCCCTGCCCCGTGTGGGCGAGAGCAGCGGCCTTCGCCTGCCCGAGCGCCGAGCCGGTGATCGGCGTGTCGGTGGCATCGTCGTCGCCGCCCGCGGCGAGCGCGACGCCACCACCGACCGCGCCGATACCGACGACAAGCGCGGCGATCACGGCGACCTTGCGAGTGATGAAGCGGTTCATGGTTCTGTGTGCCTCCTTTCTATGTCCACAACGCTAGAAGCCGTAGATGGGAAGGTGATGAACCGTCGCTAAGAGGGAGATAAGAATCCCCGTGTGAGAGCATCCTGCGGAGCCTGCGAGTCGAGAAGGCGCTCGCGACCGCCCGCCACAGTGCGCTTCCGCATCACGTTCGAGGCCGTCACGTAGCAGGTCGCGCAGCCCTCAGACGAGATAGGCCACAACGAAGACGAGCGCGATAACGATGGCGATGAAGAGGCCCAGCCAGATGCTGAGACCTGAGAGGGCGATGAGCGGCGTAGTCTCGACTTCGCCCGCCTTGAGCTCCTCGCTCAACCGGTGGGCCTCCTCACGCGGGTGCGTGGCGAGACGCTTCGCCTCCTCGCCCAGCTCGCTGTGAAGGTGGAACTCGGGGTCGTCGCCGCGAAGAGCGCCCTCAACGGGCTGGTCGCGCCGCTCACGCTCATCAGCCACCTTGCGCCGGTCGTCCTCCACGGCCACGTCCCCAGTCTTGCAGAGGAGCCGCTCGGCCGGGACCAAGGCAAGGCGCAGCTCGGGGTCGTAGACGCGCGTGGGACGAGGGCGGGTCGTAGACGCGCGTGGGACGAGGGCGGCCGGTTCGACGATCTCGCGTCCGAGTAACCGTCCCGCATCTTGTCCCGCACGCAGCGCTACCCCGCTTCACTGAGCGAAACTTCTAGCCAGACTCTTTGCGGGCGCTACGATCCGACCCGTGGCGGGGCTGCGTGAGACGCACGAGCGCGAGCTGAAGCTGTCGGTTCCACCCGACTTCGCGTTGCCGGAGCTTCCCGGTGACGTGCTCGAGCCCCAGACCTTCACCTCCACGTACCACGACTCGGCCGACCGCGCGCTCGCGCGCGCGGGCATAACGCTGCGCCGGCGGGTGCAGAACCGGAAGGGCGTCTGGCAGCTGAAGCTACCCGGCGAGGGCGAGCGGCTCGAGCTCGAAATCCCGGGCGGGCCGAGTGCGGCGCCCGACGAGCTGACGGCGCTGCTCGCCGGCGTGCTCCGCGGACGACCCCTGGAGCCGGCGGCCGTCCTCCGCACCCGGCGGGAAGGCGTGCGGGCCCGCGAGAACCGGCGCGCCGTCGCCGACGTGACGGTCGACACGGTCTCGGTGCTGGACGGACGCCGCGTGCGCGAACGCTTCGTCGAGCTCGAGGTCGAAGCCCTCGACGGCGGCGCGGAGGCGCTGCCGGGTCTCGAGCGCACCCTCGTCGAGGCCGGCGCCTCGCCCGGAGACGGGCGCCCGAAGGTGTTCCAGGCGCTGGGCTTCTTCCCCGTCGAGCCGATCGTTCCGCCCAGCTGGGCACCGCCGCTCGAGCACGTCCGCGCGATGATCGCCGCCCAGGTGGCGGAGCTGATCGCGCACGACCCGGGCACGCGGCTTGGCGACGACCCCGAGGAGCTTCACAAGGCCCGCGTGGCCACGCGCCGCCTGCGCGCGGTGCTGAGAGCCGCACGCCCTCTGCTCGATCCCGACTGGACGGAGTCGCTCAGGGGCGAGCTGTCGTGGCTGGGCGGCGCGCTCGGGCCCGTTCGCGACCTGGACGTGCTGCTCGAGCGCCTTCGGGTGGAGATCGCAGGCCTCGAGCCTGAGGAGCGGCGTGCGTCCGCGCGATTCCTGGACCTGCTCGAGGACGAGCGCAGCTCCGCGAGGGCGGCGATGCTCGAGGCGATGTCGGGCGCCCGGTACGCCGACCTCCTCTCGCGGCTCGAGGCTGCGGCGGTAGCCCCGCGCGCCCGCCCGGCTGACGTCTTGCTCCAGGACATCGCCGCCAAAGAGTTCCGCAAGCTCCGAAAAGCGGTGCGGGCGTTGCCCGGCGTACCCTCCGACGAGGCGCTTCACGCAGTTCGCATCCGGGGGAAGCGGGCCCGCTACGCCGCCGAGCTCGCCGAGGGCGTCGTCGGCAAGCCCGCGGGACGGTTCGTCCGGAATGCGAAGCGCTTCCAGGACGTGATCGGCGAGCACCAGGATGCAGTCGTGGCCGAGGAGCGGATCCGCGGGCTGCTCGCCGAAGTGCAGGGCGCCCGCGCCCACTTCGCCGCCGGGCAGATCGTCGAGCGGGAGCGCGAGCGGCGCCGCGCCGCGCGATCAGCGTTCCCAAAGGCGTGGGCTCGGCTCGCGAAGAGCGGGAAGAAGGCTTGGAGCTAGAGCTCCTAACAGGATGATGACCCGCCGTCTGGGTGCGCTGGGTGGTTCGAGGCAAGGACAGCGCTCATACCCGCGGGGGTATGGGCGCGACCGAGGACACCGCTTCGGGCCGCCCAGCGTGGTCAGACGGCATGGTTGCTCATCGTGTTAGGGGCTCTTGGCTCGGGCGGCGTCGTCCAGGCCGCAGGCGGGGTCGTCTCGCGCCGCTGCGAGGACGGGCGGCTCGAGGTGCTGCTCGTCCACAGGCCACGCTACGACGACTGGACTTTCCCGAAGGGGAAGCTCGAGCCCGGCGAGACGCACGAGGCGGCGGCGCTTCGCGAGGTGGAGGAAGAGACCGGTTTCCGTTGCGACTTGGGTCGCGAGCTTCCCTCGACGAGCTACCACGACAGCAAGGGCCGCCCAAAGTCGGTTCGCTACTGGGCGATGCGGCCGCTCGAGGGCACGTTTCGCCCCCACCGCGAGGTCGACGAGGTGCGCTGGCTTCCCCCCGACGGGGCGAGAAACCTGTTGAGCCACCAGCGCGACAGCGCTGTGCTCGACGCGTTCGCAGAGGCGCGGTCGCGATGACCTTGCTGCTCCTGAGGCATGCGACGGCGGGCCACCGGGATCCGGCCGCAGACGAGGCCGAGGATCGTCTGCGGCAACTCGACGAGCGCGGCTTCCGTCAAGCGGACGCTCTCCCCGCACTCTACGCCGGCTACAGCGTCGAGCGTGTGGTCACGAGCCCGTACGTGCGCTGCCGGCAATCCGTCGATCCGCTCGCGGTGACGCTGGGACTGTTCGTCGAGGACCGGGCCGAGCTGGCGGAAGGCGTCGCGGAGACCCACGTCCGGGGGCTGGTCGGAGAGCTGGCGGGCTCGACCGCCGTCCTCTGCACGCACGGCGACGTCCTCGGCATGCTCCTCGGCGAGGAGCCCGAGAAAGGCTCGACGTGGGTGGTCGAGCCGGGTGCCGACGGCGGCCTCAGCCGCCGCTCGTATCTCCCGCCCCCCGCCTAGGCGACCCGTCGGGGCCCGGCGAGAAGCCCACCCGAGCGCAGGACGATGCGGCGGTCGGTCAGGCTCACCTCGTCGACCTGGTCGACCGGCACGTGCACCAGCCAGGTGCCGAGCAGGCCAGCCCGCACCGAGAGAAGCGTGGGATGCCCGCTTGCCTCGTCCAGGCGGACGTCCTCGACGACGCCGATCCGCGCGGACGGCCCGAAGACACCGAATCCGTGACACACCGCGAGCGCCGGGTCCGCGGTCGAGTGTCGCTCGCTCCCCACGAGTCCATCGTGCCCACGGCGTCGGCCGGCGTGGGTTACGTCCCGATGAACCCTAGGTGAGGAATGTGTAAGCGGGCTACGCCGCCGCGGCGGCGCGCTGGTCCAGGAGCCCGAGCGCCGCGCCCTCGCGCAGGCCGGTGCGGGAGACCCCGAGAGGCACTGCCAGGCGGGACTGGACACACGAGAGAATCACCGCGCCCGCCGGCAGTGTGAGCGCGCGCTGCTCGTGGAGGCCGAAGGTCTTCGCCACCTTGGCGGCGGTGCGCCTGCCGAGAATGCGAAGGGCTGCGTCGAGCTCCTCTACCTCGAGCTCGCGTCCCACGAGCTTGCGGAGCGCGCGGGCGGTGCCCCCGGTGGCGAGCGCCGCCTGCGGGAGCGGCGGAGTGAAGGATTCCAGGTGCCGCTCGACCTCGGTTCGCGCGGCGGTGAGGGCCCGTTTGCCGGGCGGATCGCCGACGAGAAACCGCTCCGTGAGGCGGACGGCGCCGATGTCGAGTGACCGCGACCACACCGGGCCTGCCTCGACGGTGCCGACCACGACCTCGGTGGATCCGCCGCCGACATCGCAGACCGCGACGCTCGAGGGCAAGCTCGCTGCGGACGCGACCGCGCCGGTGAAGGCGAGCCGGCCCTCCTCGTCCGGGGAGAGGACGCGAACCGGGGCCGCGGTCGCGGCTTCGAGCTCGCGTACCAGCTGGGCGCCGTTCGCGCTCTGTCTCCCGGGGGCGGTCACGATGACCTCCACCGCCTCGACGCCGTGCTCACGCGCGCTGCGGGTGTAGGCGCCGGCGAAGCGTGCCGCCTGGCGGATGCGCGCGGCGGAGAGCCTGCCCTCACGCTCCACGTCTGCTCCGAGAAAGAGATGCTGGCGCTCCTCTGCCACGGCGACGAGGTCGCTGCCCTCGCGGCGCGCGACCAGCAGCCGAACGGTGTTCGAGCCGACGTCGACGATGGCGACTTTCATGGCCGAGTCATTCTCCCGTCGGGATCGGCTGCCCCAGCAGGCCTACCGAGGCCGCCGCGCCACCCGGCGCCGGGCGCGCGTGCGCGCCTTGCGCATGAGCGCTTCGTGGCTCCCGATCCCGTTCCGGCCTTTGCGAGGACGCAGGCGCTTCCAGGCGCCGTCCGGCTCCAGCATCCACGCGGTCTTGTCCTCGAGCAGCACGTCGAAGGAGGCTGCGAGCTGCGCCTGCACCTTCGCGTCCTGGATCGGCACTGCGATCTCGATCCGATGGTCGAGGTTGCGGGTCATGAGGTCGGCGCTACTCATATAGGTCGCCGTCGAATCGCCCGCCTCGAAGACGAACAAGCGGCTGTGCTCGAGAAAGCGCCCGAGGACGCTGCGCACGCGGATCGATTCCGAGAGGCCGCGGACGCCGGGCCGCAGCTGACAGATCGAGCGGGCGACGATGTCGATCTCGACACCCGCCTGCGCGGCTGCGTACAGCTCCTCGATGATCGTCTCGTCCGTGAGCGCGTTCGTCTTCAGCCGGATGCGTGCGTGCTCGCCGCCCGAGGCGGCCTTGGCGACGGCGCGGATTTCCTCGACGAGGCGGCTCCGCAGGTTGAAGGGCGCGACGAGGAGCTTCCGGAACGCCTGTGGCCGCCCGAAGCCCGTGACGTAGTTGAAGAGGTCGGCGACGTCGGCCGCGATCTCCTCGTCCGCCGTGAAGAGGCCGAAGTCCTCGTAGAGGCGGGCGGTCAGCGGGTGGTAGTTCCCCGTCCCGATGTGCACGTATCGGCGGAGTGCTTCTCCCTCCCGCCTGACGACAAGCGTCGTCTTCGCGTGGATCTTGAGATTGGGGAAGCCGTAGACGATATGGACGCCCGCCCGCTCGAGGGCCCGCGACCACTCGATATTCCTGTGCTCGTCGAAGCGGGCCTTGAGCTCGACGAGGCACACGCTCTGGCGGCCGTCCTCGGCCACCTGGATGAGCGCGGGCACGAGCGGCGAATCTTCGCTCGTGCGGTACACCGTCGTCTTCAGAGCGACCACGGCGGGATCGCGCGCCGCCTCACGCACGAACCGCTCGAACGTCGTCACGAAGGAGTCGTAGGGATGGTGGACGAGGACGTCGGCGCGGGCGATCTCCGCGAAGAGCGCTTCACCCCCGCGGACGGAGGCGAGGCGGACAGGCGTGTGCGGAACCCACGGCTCGTCCTTGAGCTCGGGACGCTCGAGCAGGGCGAGCTGCGAGAGGTCGGCGAGGTCGAGCTGCCCGCGGATGGGATACACCTGCTCCTCGCCGACGCCGAGCCCTTCGATCAGCCGGCCGAGCAGGCGGTTCGAGATCGAGCCGGAGACCTCGAGCCGGACGACGTCGCCGAAGCGCCTGCGGCGAAGCTCCAGCTCGACCGCCTCGAGCAGGTCGTCGGCCTCGTCCGAAACCTCGAAGTCGGCGTCGCGGCTGACGCGGAAAACGGCACGCTCGACGATGTCCATCTGCGGGAAGAGGCGGTCGAGGAAGTGCGCGATCACGGCCTCCAGCGGGACGAACGCACTGCGCTTCCCCACCTCGAGGAAGCGCGGGAGCCCCTCGGGGACCTTCACCCGCGCGAACCGCTCCTCGCCGTTGCCCGGGTCGCGGACAAGCACCGCGAGGCTGTTCGAAAGACCCGAGATGTACGGGAACGGCTGTCCAGGCCCCACGGCGAGCGGCGTCAAGACCGGGTAGATGTCCTGGTCGAAGCCACGCTCGAGCTGGGAGAGCTCCTTCTCCGAGCATTCGTCCATCTGGGAAATCGCGATGCCCGCCTCGTCGAGGGCGGGAACCAGCTCGCGGCTCCACAGCTTGGACTGGCGGGCGGTGAGCGCGAGGACGCGCTCGCGGATCTCGGCGAGCGTCGCCGCCGGCGTCCGGCCGTCGGCCGACCGAACCGCGACCCCGGCCACCTCCTGGCCGAGAAGCCCGGCGACCCGCACCATGAAGAACTCGTCGAGGTTCGAGGAGAAGATCGAGCAGAACTTGACCCGCTCGAGCAGCGGAACCGACGGATCGCCGGCCAGCTCCAGGACGCGGGCATTGAACTCGAGCCACGAAAGCTCCCGGTTCAGAAGCCTTTCGCCTTCCTGGGAGATCGTGCCGGTCGCCGAGGCCATGGATGACGAAGCGTAATATCTCGCTCGCCCGAGCGTGTCGGGGTTATGGTCTGGTGAACATGTGGAAAAGGCCTCACGCGGCCGCCGCGGGCTCCACCGCCGTCGGCTCCGGGCGGAACGGCACCAGGTAGCTGGGATTTGCCGAGCGCAGGAAGGCGACGAGCTCCTCCTCGTCCTTCGCGCACGGGAGCAGGGTCTTCCAGGAGGAGAGGTGCTCACGAGCATGGACGTCGCCGCTCGCGACGGCCGGCACGCCCGCTCCGGCGATCCAGCTGTAGACGTCGCGCCCGTTGAAGAGCTCCGCGCGGTGCACCAGCGGCGCCAGCGCCTCCCACTCGCGCCAGAAGCGCCGCGTCGTCCGCGCTGGGGCAGGATCTTCGTCCGGCCCGTGCGGGTGCGCGGCGAGCAGCGCGGCCCCAGCCTGTCGGGCGGCGAGCAGGGACTCGGCGAGCCCCGCGTCCGGCGAGACGTACTCCCGTAGGCCGACAGCGACCCCGTGGGCGGCGAGATCCGGTTCGAGGTGGTTGTGCGTGATCTCGAGGCCGGGGACGACGAGCAGGTCGTACAGCGCCCGCGCGCGCTCGGCTTCCCAGTCGACGGCGGCGACGTACGAGCCGAAGTTCGACTCGTGGACGCAGGCCTCGCGCGGGAACCACGGATCGTCGCTGCGAAGAACGTGGTCGGTGACGCAGAGCACGTCGAACCCGGCATGCCCGTAGAGGTCGACGAGCTCGCGCAGCGTGAGCTTCCCGTCGCTCCAGGTCGTGTGGGAGTGCAGCTCGCAGAGCAGGGCGCGTTCCATGCCTCGAGTGTCGGGCACGGCTCGCCGGGGATGGGGAACGGAGTGGTGAAGGTCGGGGAAAAGGGCAGCAGCCCGCCGGCGAGGCGACGGCGGGCTGCCAGGGGGCGAGTGGGAGCTCTGGGCTACGAGCGGTCGGCCGGGGCGGTGGACGGTGCCCGCCTCTGCACGGAAGGGGCCGGCGGGCCGAGCCGTTGCGGGCTCCCGGGAGGGGCCCGTCGGGG
>Ga0081538_10003762_pt1 | contig 14206 bp, 10 predicted proteins | sample TabmetS5T2R1_FD_71022 | JGI IMG/M metagenome (GOLD analysis project Ga0081538, IMG submission 71022) | Tabebuia heterophylla rhizosphere microbial communities from the University of Puerto Rico - S5T2R1 | ecosystem: Host-associated > Plants > Roots > Rhizosphere ... | reverse complement strand
ACGTCGAGGGGGTGCGCCGGGCCTGCCGGCGCCGCACCCTGGCCGAGGCGCGGGCCGCCGGGGCCGGCCCCCTCGGGCGGCTGCTGGCCGCGGTGGCCAGGGCGCGCGGGGCCGGGGAGCGGGGCCCCGCCTCGGCCCGCTCGATCGACCCGGTGGCCTACGCCCGTGCCTGGCGCGGCCGCTCGACCCTCAGCCGCACCGTCAACCCGGTCCACGACCTCCTCCGCCGGGCGGCCACGGCCGCCCCGCCGGCCCTGCGGGCCGAGGTCATGGGCCTGGCCAGGCCGGACCGGCTGGAGGAGCGGCTCACCGAGGCGATCGACGGCGCCGTGGCCAGAGGCACCGTCGACCACGCCCGCCCGCCCCGATCGTGGCTGTGGCCGCTCATCGGCGTGCTCCAGACCCTTGTCACCGTGGCCTTCGTCGCCGGCCTGCTCTGGTACCTGACCCTGTACCTGGCCGGCCGGGCCCAGGCCGACCTCCCCGACCTCCCCACCGTCAGGGACGTCCCGGTCCCCCTGCTCCTTGTGGTCGGCGGCCTGCTGGTCGGCTGGCTGCTGTCCCGCCTGCTGGCCGCCAGCGCCCGCCGGGCCGGCCGCCGCTGGGCCGACCGCCTCACCGGCGACCTCGACGGCACCGTCGCCCACGAGGTCGAGGCGGCCATGGCCGAACCCCTGGCCGAGCTCGAATCGGCCCGCTCCGAGCTGCTGGTGCGCCTGTCCAATCTACGGGATTCCTGCTAGGCGAGGAGGGTTCGGGGATGCCACCGCCGGTGGTCACGCGGCGGCGGGCTGTCTTCGATGCGGTGGCGTGGCGGCCAGCCGGCCGTCGGGCGCGCGAGTCAGCCGCCAGCCGCCCTCGTGGACCGCCCGGTGATGGGCCCGGCACACCAGGGCCAGATGCGCCAGATCCGTCGGGCCGCCGTGCGGCCAGTGGCGCAGATGGTGGGCCTCACACACCAGGCCGGGGTCATGGCCGTGGCGGTGACGAGCACGCGGGTCAGGTCGCCATCGCAGGCCAGCCGCCGGCGGGCGTCGGCCCGGCGCTGGGATGCGCTGCGGTCTTCGGCGGCGCTGGTCGGACGGGCCAGCGGCTCCAACGCCGACAGCACGGTCTGGCCGGCTTCGGGGTCCAGCAGCCCGTCCACCGCGACCATGCCGCCCAGGTGGGCGCCAGCAACAGCCCCCGCCGCCCATGGCGCCGCTCGTCCCGGTCGCGTTCGCCGTCGGGGTCGGCGACCAGGCACAGATGGACCACGACCCGGCGCAGGCCGGGCGGGTCGAGCCGGCGGGCGGCCGCCAGCAGCACCGGCTCGGCCTCGGCCGTGATGTGGGCGGGCAGCTCCTGGGTGCCGGAGGCCAGCACTCGGGCGTGGGCTGGAGAGAGCTGCCCGGCGGTCAGGGCCTGGCCGGTCTGAGCGAGGGGGCCGCGGTACAGGGCCCGGGCGGTGCGCACGCCGCCGGCGGCGGCGCCGGCGCCCAGGCGCAGGGGGGCTCGCAGCCAGCCGGCGGTGGAAGGGGCCGACTGGCCCTGGTCGGCCCCGGCGGCTCCCCGGCCGTCGACGGCGGCCAGGGTGTTCAGCCAGTGTCCTTCCAGCCGGTCCAGCAGCCGCCGCAGCTCCAGGACCTGTTCGGCCAGGGCGGCGTCGGCCAGCCGGTCGAGGTCCTGGCCGGCCAGCTGCTCGACCGCCGCCCCCAACGCGGCCAGCTGGTCCGCCGCCGGCCCGGCCAGCTCACCGGTCGTCCCGATCGAATGCGTGTTCGGGTCCATGGCCGCAACCTACCAGCCCCCCACCCGAACACAACCACCCAACCCAACGATGTGGACAGAATTTCTCCAGACCGCACCCGGCCCGAGGCACCGGCACCAGGACCCCACCTGGCACGGGCGAGACCCACGGCCAGCCGAGCCGTGGGCCGGTCCAAGGCCACAGGCGGCCGGGGCTAGGCGGCCTGCTCCGCGTCGGCGGCGGCCGGGGAGCGCTCCACCCGGCCGCGGGTCGCCACCGCGGCCACGGCGGCGGCGGCCACGCAGGACACCCCGGAGAGGACCAGGATCGAGCGGGGGCCGAACTGGCCGGCCATCCAGCCGCTGAGGAGGCCGCTGGGGAGGCTGGAGCCGAGCAGGACCAGGCCGAACAGGCTCATCACCCGGCCGCGCATCGCCGGGTCGGAGCCGAGCTGGACGGTCGAGTTGGCCGTGGCCACGAAGGCCAGGCTGGCCGCGCCGATCGGGAACAGGACCAGCGCCTCGACCAGGATGGTGGGGGCGGCGGCGGCCGCGAACGACAGCAGGCCGAAGGCGGCCACCGACCCGACCAGCAGCGGCCGGGAGGGCCGGCCGCGCCTCGCTGTGGCCAGGGCGCCCACGACCGAGCCGGCGGCCATGATGGCGGCCAGGGCCCCGTAGTCGCCCGGCCCGCCGTCGAAGGCGAAGCGGGCCAGCAGCGGCACCGCCACCCGATAGTTGAGGCCGAGCATGCCGACGACCGCCACCAGCAGGATGGTCGAGCGCAGCTCCGGGGTCGCCCAGACGTAGCGGACCCCGGCCCGGATCTGGCCCCGGCCCGGCTCCACCGCGGCCCGGCGGTGCAGCCGGTCCGGGTCCATGGCGGCCAGGAAGCCGATCATGGCCAGGTAGGAGACGGCGTTGAGGAGGAAGGCGGGGGCGATCCCGACCACCGCGATCAGCCCGCCGGCGACGGCCGGGCCGACCACCCGGGCGGTGTTGAAGCTGGCGCTGTTCAGCCCGACAGCGTTGGCGACCCGGTCGGGGCCGACCATCTCGCTGACGAACGCCTGCCTGGCCGGCATGTCGAAGGCGGTGACGCAGCCCAGCAGCAGGGCCAGGGCGTAGACCATCCACAGCCGGACCGCCCCGGTGGCGGTCAGGACCCCCAGGACCAGGGCGAGCACGGCCATGGCGCTGTTGGCGGCCAGCAGCAGGCGGCGCTTGTCGACGCGGTCGGCGACCAGTCCCGCCCAGGCCCCGAGGACCAACATGGGGGCGAACTGGAGGGCCAGGGTGATGCCCAGCGGCAGGGCCGCGTCGGTCAGCCGCAGGACCAGCCAGTCCTGGCCGACCTGCTGCATCCAGGTGCCGGTGGAGGAGACGAGGTGACCGAACACGAACAACCGGAAGTTGCGCACGTCGAGGGATCGGAAGGTGCGCAGCCGGGGTCGACCTCCAGGCCAGACGGGGTTACCGGGCGGTATCCATGGTAGCAGCGACCTCTCCGAGGACCGCGACCATCTCGGTGTCGGCGTGGTCCAGGTGCTGCACCATGACCCGGCCGACTCCCGCCGCCTCCAGGGCCTTGAGGCGCTCGGCGACCTGGTCGACGGTGCCGAGCAGCCAGTTGGGGCGGGCGTCGATCACCTCGGCGACGCTGTCGTGGCTGCCGGTGACGGCCAACACCCGCCCGACCCGCTCGGCGACCTCGGCCCGGTCGCGGCCGACCACGCCGGTGGTCATCAGCGACAGGCGGGCCGTCGCCGGGTCGCGGCCGGCCTCCCGCCAGGCCTCCTCGAGGCGCCGGCGCCGCCCCGGGAGCTCCTCGAGGGGCACGCCGACGGTGTTGTACTCATCGGCCCAGCGGGCGGCCAGGGCGAGGCTCCTTGGCCCGGCCCCGCCGCCGACCAGCAGGGTCGGGTGCGGGCGCTGCACCGGCCTTGGCAGGGCGCGCAGGTCCTGGACCCGGTAGTGGCGACCCTCGAAGGAGACGACCTCGTCGGTCCAGGAGCGGGCGACGATCTCCAGCTGCTCGGCCAGGCGCTCCATGCGGGCGGGTGTCGCTGGGAACTCGAGGCCGTAGGCGCGGTGCTCGCCCTCGTGCCAGCCGGCGCCCAGCCCCAGCTCGACCCGGCCGCCGGAGACGTGGTCGACCGTGACCACGCTCTTGGCCAGCACCGACGGGTGCCGGAAGGTGGCCGGGGAGACCAGCGTGCCCAGGCGGATGCGGCTGGTCCGGGCGGCCAGCGCGGCCAGGGTGGTCCAGGCGTCGAGCGAGCCCCGCTCGGGCATGGCCATCACCGACAGGTAGTGGTCGGAGCGGAACAGTCCTTCCAGGCCGTGCTCCTCGCACGCCCTGGCCAGGGCGAGCCACTGGTCCCAGGTGACGTCCTCCTGGCCCTCGATCATCAGGCAGACCCGCATGCAGCCTCCTCCTCGGCTGTGATTGCCCATCGGACAGTACGATGCCCGGCATGGCGAGGGCACACCTGAACGGGGTCGAGCTCGAGTACGAGACCGTCGGCGACCCGGCGGGCCGGCCGCTGCTGCTCGTGCAGGGGCTGGGGGCGCAGCTCACCTCGGTCGAGGACGGGCTCTGCGAGGAGCTGGCGTCGCGCGGGTTCCTGGTCATCCGCTACGACAACCGGGACGTCGGGCTGTCGACCTGGTTCGACGACGCCAGGCCGGTCAACCTGGCCGCGGTCTGGGCCGGCGACCACACCTCGCTCGCCTACACCCTCGAGGACATGGCCGACGACGCCGTCGCGGTGCTGGACGCGGCCGGGGTCGAGGCCGCCCACGTCGCCGGCATCTCCCTCGGCGGCATGATCGCCCAGCTGCTGGCGACCAGGCACCCGGCGCGGGTGCGCTCGCTGGCCTCGATCATGTCGACCACCGGGAGCCGGGCCGTCGGCCAGCCGAGCGGCGACGCGGCCAGCGTGCTGGTGGCCCCGATGCCGGCCGACCGGGAGGCGTTCATCGAGCAGGCGGTGGTCAACACCAAGGCCATCAGCTCCGGGACCGCCTACCCGTTCGACGCCGAGGCGGTCCGGCGCGGGGCCGCCCGCGGCTTCGACCGCGCCTACCACCCCAAGGGGACCGGGCGGCAGTTCGCGGCCATCCTGGCCGCCGGCGACCGGACCGAGGCCCTGCGCGGGATCCGGGTGCCGACCCTGGTCGTCCACGGCACCGAGGACCAGGTCATCGGCGTCAGCGGCGGCGAGGCCACCGCCGCCGCCATCTCCGGGGCCCGCCTGCTCCGCGTCCCCGGCCTCGGCCACGAGCTCCCACCCGGGTTCTGGCCCACCCTGGCCGACGCCCTGGTGGAGAACGCCGACCGGGCCGACCGGGCCGACGGTGGCTGAGCCCCTGCGGGTCGTCTTCCTGGCCCACGCCTTCCCCCGGACCGTCGACGACCCGACCGGGGGGTTCCTGCTGCGGCTGGCCGTCGCCCTGCGGGCCGAGGGGGTCGAGGTGGCGGCGGTCGCGCCGGCCGCCGAGGGACTGGCCCCGGCGGAGCGGCTGCTCGGCATCCCGGTCCGCCGCTACCGGTACGCGCCCGCCCGGGCCCAGCGGCTGGCCTACGCCGGCGAGATGCACCGCCGGGCGGCGTCCCCCGGCGGCGCCCTGGCCCTGGCCGGGCTGCTCGGCGCCGGGGCCACGGCCGTGCGGCGGGTTGCCCGCCGGGCCGACCTGGTCCACGCCCACTGGTGGTTCCCGGCCGGGGTGCAGGCCCTGGCCGCCCGCACCGGCCTGCCCCTGGTCACCACCCTGCACGGCACCGACGTGCGCCTGGCCAGCTCCCGCCCGGCGGCCAGGGCGGCCTGCGCCGGGGTGCTGCGGGCCTCGGCCCGGGTGACGGCCGTGTCGGCCTGGCTGGCCGACCAGGCGACCGGGTTCGCCCCCGGGCTGGCCCGTCCGGTCGCGGTCGCGCCCATGCCCGTCGACGACCACGCCCTGCACCCCGGAGCCGGCGACCGCCCCCGCGACGAGCTGCTGTTCGTCGGTCGCCTCGACCGCCAGAAGGAGGCCGAGGTCGCCGTGGCCGCCCTGGCCGAGCTGGCCGGCCCGGCGGCCGAGCTGCCCCTGCGGATCGTCGGCGCCGGGCCGGAGGAGTTGGCGCTGCGCCGCCTGGCCGGCGAGCTGGGGGTGGCCGGCCGGCTCCGCTGGGACGGCCAGCTCCCCCAGGCCGAGCTGGCCGACCGCTACCGCCGGGCGGCCGTGCTGGTCGTGCCCGGCCGCGACGAGGGCCTCGGCCTGGTCGCGGCCGAGGGCCAGCTGTCCGGCGCCCCGGTGGTCGCCGCCGCCTCCGGCGGCCTGCCCGACGTGGTCGCCGACGGCCACACGGGCCGGACCTTCCCCCCCGGCCGGCCCGAGGCCCTGGCCAGGACGATCGAGGCGGTCCTGGCCGACCCGGCCCTCACGGCCCGGATGGCGGCGGCGGCCCGGGAGCGGGCGGCCACCCGGTTCGGCACCGCCGGGGCCGCCCGGGCGTACGCCGCCGTGTACGCCGAAGCCCTCGGCTAGCTCCGGTCCTCCTGCCTGGTGGCGTAGGCGATCGCGCCCGCGCGGTTGCGCACCCCCAGCTTGGCCAGCACGTTGCTGACGTGGTGGGCGGCGGTCTTGCGGCTGATGAACAAGCGCTGGGCGATCTCGGGGTTGGACAGGCCGAGGCCGACCAGCCGCAGCACCTCCTGCTCGCGCCTGGTGAGCACGCCAACCCGCTTGGGGCCGGTCCGGCCGGCCGCGCCCAGGGAGCGGAGCAGGGCGTCGGCCGCGTCGGCGTCGCCGTTGGCCCCCAGCCGCTCGAGGACCGCGAGGGCGCTCCTGGCCTCGGCGACCGCCAGCTCCGGGTTGGCCGCCGCCAGGGCACGGGCCAGCTCCAGGCGGACCTGCGCCGTCTCGTGGGGGAGGTCGAGCCGCGCGAACAGGTCGAGCGCCCGTTCCAGCTGGCGTCTGGCCTCGTCCGGCCGCCCGCCAGCCCCGGCGACGCGGGCCGCCGCCGTCGCCGCCAGCGCCTCCACCTGGCCGCCCCGGTCGTCACCGGCCAGCTCGGCGAGGCGGGCCGCCGCCCCGGTGGCGGCGGCCAGGTCGTCGAGGGCGAGCTGGGCGGCGACCAGGGTCTCCAGGGCCCAGGCGGCCTTGAGGTGCTGCTCGCCATGGCTGTGGGGCGCGCCGCCGTCCTCCAGGCACCGCTCCAGCAGCCCGACCGCGACCGCCGGCTCCCCGCGGGCCAGCCGGATCCTGGCCGCGGTCCGCGCGGCCGCCCGCCCGCCGCCGTGCCCCGGCAGCAGGCCCTCGGCCTCCTCGAGGCGCCCCTGGCGGAGGCGGAGGTCGGCCAGCCGCGCCAGCGCCTCGGCATGCGACCCGGGGCTGGCGCCGTCGGCCATGCGGACCGCGGCCAGCAGCTCCTTCTCGGCCTCCGGCCAGCGGCCCTTGGCGACCAGGACGCCTCCGTAGAGCGTGCGGCAGCGGGCGGAGAGGAACGGGCAGCCGTAGCGGTCGATGAACGCGTCGGCCACCTGGCACCACTGGGTCGCCCGTCGCAGGTCGCCGGCCAGGTCGCAGGCGACCAGCATGTCGCAGCAGGTGATCACCACCGTGTCGAGGCGGTTCCGTTCGCCGCCGAGGGTGCCCGCCATCGCCTCGTCGATCAGGGCCAGGCCCTCCTCGGCCCGGCCGATCGTCACCAGCGTGAGCCCGAGGTCGCCGAGGGCGCACAGCTCGAGGTCGACGTCGCCGGAGGTCCGCGCCAGCTCGAGCGCCCGCTGGTAGAGCTCCTGGGCGCGGCCGGGGTCGGGTTCCAGGTAGGCGCGCAACAGCCACAGCCAGCCCCGCAGCGGGTTCGGGTCCTGCCCGGCCATGACCCGCTCGGCCCTGGCCAGCCACCCCCCGGCGGCGGCATGGTTGTCGAAGTTCGACATCCAGGTCACGGACAGGCTGATGGCGGCCAGGGCGGCCGAGACGGCGTCACCGGCCCGGCGGAACTCGGCGTAGGCGCGCTCGGTGTGGGCGACGCTGGCCCGGGTCTCGCCGAGCCACCAGAGGGCGGCGCCCATGCCGTCGAGCGCCTCGGCCGTCTCCTCCTCGGCCAGGGCGGCGGCGAAGGCCGTTCTGGCCTCCTTCCATCGCCCGGCCTCCAGGGCCGCCCGCCCGCGCCGCCGGTGGTCCAGCTCGGTCATGGCGCCAAGTATGCGCACGGAATCCAGCCCCGGAATAGGGCAGCCGACCCATGCTTCCCGTGCCCCGACGGCCCAGGGTGACGGGGACGCGACCGCGACCCAGGAGGTGCCCGATGACCGGCCAGGTGGAGACCTTCCAGCTCTCGGTGGAGGCGGCCGAGGCGTACGAGTCCCGGTTCGTCCCGGCGATCTTCGGGGAGTGGGCGCCGGAGCTGGTCGATTCGGCCGGCGTGGTTCCCGGCCAGGCCGTGCTCGACGTGGCCTGTGGCACCGGGGTGGTGGCCCGGACGGCCGCCGACCGGATGGGCGGACGGGGCCGGGTGGTCGGCCTCGACCTCAACGAGGGCATGCTGGCGGTGGCCAGGCGGCTCCGCCCCGAGCTCGAATGGCGCCAGGGCGACGCGGCCGAGCTCCCCTTCGACGCCGGGTCCTTCGACGTGGTCCTCTGCCAGTCGGCCCTGATGTTCTTCCCCGACCGGGTCGGGGCGCTGCGCGAGATGGCCCGGGTGGCCACCGCCGACGGCACCGTGGCCGTCCAGGTCTGGGACCGGTTGGAGGCCCAGGAGGGCTACGGGGCCATGTACAGGTCGTTGTCGGAGCATCTGGGCCCGGAGGCGATGGAGCTGGAGAGCTCCTACTGGGCGCTCGGCGACCTCGAGCTGCTGCGGTCGCTGTTCGAGGCGGCGGGCCTGCGGGTCACCGGCATCCGGACCCGGGTCGGCACGGTCAGGTTCGGCTCGGCCGCCGAGGCGGTCGCCACCGAGATCGAGGCCACCCCGCTGGCCGAGCGGATCAGCCAGGACACCTACCGTCGCCTCCTGGCGGCCGCCGGCGAGGCGCTGCGCCGGTTCGTGGTCGACGGCGGGCGGGTCGAGCTGCCCATCAGAGGACACCTGGTCACCGGCACCAGGGCCGGCGCCGGGGGTGGCGCCGCGGCCGACTGAGCCCGGGGCCCTCAGCCCTCGATCCGGCAGACGACCGCGCCGCTCTGGACCCTGGCGCCGACCTCGGCCTCGAGGGCGGCCACGGTGCCGGCCCGGTGGGCGGTCAGGGGCTGCTCCATCTTCATCGCCTCCAGGACCACGACCAGGTCGCCGGCCTCGACCTGCTGGCCGACGGTGACCGCGACCTTGACGATGGTCCCCTCCATCGGCGCGGTCAGGGCGGCCTCGCCGGCGGGCTCGGGCCCGCCCGGGGGGGAGGGCGGGCGGCGGTTCGGGCGCCGGGCGGCCGGTCCGGGGGCGGCGCCGAGGCCGGCCGGGAGGGTGACCTCCAGACGGCGGCCGCCGACCTCGACCACCACCCGTTCGCGCTCGGCCGCCTCGGGGGTGGTGACCTCCGGCTGGGGCCGGAGCCGGTCGCCCAGCTCGGCCTCGATCCAGCCGGTGTGCACGGCGAACTCCCCGGCGAAGGCGGGCTCGCGCACCACCAGGCGGTGGAACGGCAGCACCGTGGCCAGGCCCTCCACCTCGAACTCGTCCAGGGCCCTTCGGGACCGCTCCAGGGCCTGGCGGCGGTCGGCCCCGGTGACGATCAGCTTGGCCAGCAGCGAGTCGAAGGCGCCGCCGACCACGCTGCCCTGCTCCACCCCGGCGTCCAGCCGGACCCCGGGGCCGGTCGGGGGCCGCCAGCGGGTCACCGTGCCCGGGGTGGGCAGGAACCCGCGGCCCGGGTCCTCGCCGTTGATGCGGAACTCGACCGCGTGGCCGCGCGCGGCCGGGGTGGCCCGGTCGAGCCGCTCCCCGGCGGCGATCCGGAGCATCTCCCTGACCAGGTCGACGCCGGCGACCTCCTCGGTGACCGGGTGCTCGACCTGAAGCCGGGTGTTGACCTCCAGGAAGGTGACGGTGCCGTCGTCGCCGAGCAGGAACTCGACCGTGCCGGCGCCGGCGTACCCGGCCTCGGCGCAGATGTCGCGGGCCGCCCGGTGGAGCTCGTCCCGCCGCCGGTCGTCCAGGGCCGGGGCCGGCGCCTCCTCGACCAGCTTCTGGTGGCGGCGCTGGAGCGAGCAGTCGCGGTCCCCGACGACCACCACCGTGCCGGCGGTGTCGCCCAGCACCTGCACCTCGACATGCCGGGGCCGGTCCAGGTAGCGCTCCACGTAGCACTCGCCGCGACCGAAGGCGGCCTCGGCCTCGCGCACCGCCGAGGCGAACCGCTCGGGAATCTCCTCGGCGCTGCGGGCCACCCTGAGCCCGCGCCCGCCCCCGCCGAAGGCGGCCTTGATCGCGATCGGCAACCCGTGCTCGTCCGCGAACGCGGCCGCCGCGGCCGCGTCCGCCACCGGCCCGTCGCTCCCCGGCACCAGCGGAGCACCGACCGCCCGGGCGATCCGCCGCGCCTCCACCTTGTCCCCCAGCCGCCGGATGGCCTCGGGCCCCGGCCCCATCCACACCAGCCCGGCGCCGGTCACCGCCTCGGCGAACTCGGCGCTCTCGGCCAGGAACCCGTACCCGGGATGCAGCGCGTCCGCCCCCGACCGCCGGCACGCCTCCAGCAGCTTGTCGATCCGCAGGTAGCTCTCGCCCGCCGTCGCTCCGCCCAGCGCGTAGGCCTCGTCGGCCAGCCGGACGTGCAGCGCCTCCAGGTCGGGCTCGGCATACACCGCCACACTCCCCAACCCCGCATCCCGGCACGCCCGGATGACCCGGACCGCGATCTCGCCCCGGTTGGCGATCAGCACCTTCCGCATCAGCGGCCCCCACCCTCAGGGCGCGCGGAGCCCGCACCACCCGTAGCCCCCGCGACCCGTGGGTTCCCCGCGACCCGTGGGTTCCCCGCAACCCGGCTCCCCGCGGCTCCCGCGACCCGGCTCCCCGCAACCCGGCTCCCCGCGGCTCCCGCGTCCCCGGGCGCGCCGAAACCCCGACTCCGGATGCCGGGCCCCCCGGAGGGGGAGCCTACCGGACCGCGGAACAGGGCTCCCGCGGCTGTCCACACCCCCCTCCCTCCGCCTGCAGGCAGGGGTCGCCGATGCCCGGCTTCGGGGGCGCCCCAGGGAGGGGGGCCGGCGTGGCGGTGGCGCGACGCCGCGGCCGCCCGCGCCTTGACGGCCAGGACGGCGGTGAGGGCGGCCAGCTCGTCGGGGGAGGGGTCGCCCCGTTTCACGTGGAACAGGGGCTCGCTCACAGCGGGATGTTCCCGTGACGCTTGGGTGGGAGGGCCTCGCGCTTGCCGCGGAGCAGGCGCAGGGCGGCCGTCACCCTCGGGCGGGTCTGGGACGGCCGGACCACGTCGTGGAGCCAGCCGCCGGCCGCCGCCTCGTCCGACCCCATCCCTTCCACCTCCGCGTCCGGCCAGGCCAGGACCAGGTCGGCTCGGAGCCACCGGCTCCCGAGCACCTCGGCCGCCGGGCCGGCGGCACGGCGGGCCACCACCGTGACCTTGGGGACGGTCGCCTCGGCGTAGGCGTAGGCCAGCTTGGCCGCCCGCCTGACCAGCCCCTGGCGCTCCTGGTCGGCGTCGGGCACGAACCCCTGCCCGTCCACGAAGGTCAGCACGGGCAGGTTGAAGGCGTCGCAGGTCCGCACGAACCGGGCCGCCTTCTCGGCCGCGGCCGCGTCCAGGGCCCCGGCCAGGACCAGCGGCTGGCTGGCCACCACCCCGACCGGCCGCCCGTCCACCCGCCCGAGCCCGCACAGGACGTTGCCCGCGAACAGGGCCTGCACCTCCAGCAGGTCCCCGTCGTCGACCACCCGCTCCACCAGGCGGCGGACATCGAAGGGGAGCTCGGGCGCCTCGGGCGGCAGGCCGTCCAGCTCCAGGTCGCGGGCGGTGACCACCGACGGGTCGCCCGCCGCCTCCCGTGCCGGTGGCTCCTCCAGGTTGTTGCCTGGCAGGTAGCCCAGCAGCAGCCTGACCAGGTCCACCACCTCGGCCAGGTCGCCGGCTCGGAACTGGGCGGTCCCGGTCCGCACCGTATGGGCCCGGGTCCCGGCCAGCTCGTCGGCGTCGACCAGCTCGCCGGTGACGGCCGCGATCGTCTCGGCGTCGCCGAGCAGGAGCCGGCCGTCCCCCTCGACCATGACCGCGAAGTCGGCCAGGGCCGCCAGCAGCGCCGGCCCCCCTTCGCAGGCCCCGAGGACCAGTGCCAGCTGGGGAACGACCCCGGAGGCGAGCACGCTCCGCGACAGCAGCTCCCCGTAGCCGGAGGAGCCCGGAGGGCCCGGGCCGAGCGCCCCACCGGCCGACCCCACCACCGGGCAGCCGACCTCGAGCGCCAGGTCCAGGGCGGCGACGGCCGGCGGCCCGAGGCCGTCGAACACGCAAACGGGACGGCCGTCGACCAGGCCGTGGCCGGCCCGGCCCCCGGCGGCGGTCGCCGCGAAGCTCCCCGGGTCGAGGAGCTCCCCGATCCAATCCTCGGCCATCGCCCCGCTCCTCCCGGTTTACCCGCCGCTCCGACGGAAACCGATCCGAGACCAGCACCGGCGCCGTGAACAGGAGCCCACCATGAGCGCCGACCGGCCGTCCGCCCAGCCCCAGTCCATCCGCAAGGTCGTCGTCGCCAGCCTGATCGGCACCTCCCTGGAGTGGTACGACTTCTTCCTCTACAGCTCGGCGGCCGCCCTGGTCTTCAACAAGCTGTTCTTCCCAGAAGCCGACCCGCTTACCGGCACGCTGCTGGCCTTCGCGACCTCGGCGACCGGGTTCGTCGCCCGGCCCATCGGCGGGATCGTCTTCGGCCACTACGGCGACAAGGTCGGCCGCAAGACCGTGCTGGTGGTGACCCTGCTGGTGATGGGCGTCGCCACCTTCCTCATCGGCCTGCTGCCGACCTATGCGGCCATCGGCGTGGCCGCGCCCATCCTGCTGGTTCGTGCTCCGCTTCGTCCAGGGCCTCGGGCTGGGCGGCGAGTGGGGCGGGGCCGTGCTGATGTCACTGGAGCACGGCGAGCCCAACCGGCGCGGCTGGAACGCGAGCTGGCCCCAGGTCGGCGTGCCCGCCGGCAACCTGCTGGCGGCGGGCGTGCTCGGCGTCATGTCGGCGACGCTCTCCGACGCCGCCTTCGAGTCGTGGGGCTGGCGGGTGCCCTTCCTGCTCAGCGGCGCGCTGATCGCCGTCGGCCTGTGGATCCGCATGACCATCGCCGAGTCCCCCCTGTTCCAAGAGCTGGAGCGGGACGACACCACCGCCAGGGCCCCGATCCTGGACGTGCTGCGGCTCTACCCCAGGTCGGTCCTGACCGCGCTCGGGGCCAGGCTCGGGGTCGACATCGCCTTCTACACCTTCGCCCTGTTCATCCTCGTGTACCTGGTCGAGCAGCTCGACCTGCCCCGCAGCACCGGGCTCAACGCCGTGCTGGTCGCCTCGGCGTTCCAGCTGCTCCTGATCCCGTGGTTCGGGCACCTCTCGGACCGCGTCGGACGCCGGCCCGTCTACCTGGCCGGGGCGGCCGGGGCCGCGGTCTGGGTGTTCGCCTTCTTCCCGCTGCTGGACACGCGGTCCACCCTCCTGATCACCGTGGCCGCGGTCGGCGGGCTCCTGTTCCACGCCGCCATGTACGGGCCCCAGGCGGCGTTCATCTCCGAGCTGTTCGGCACCCGGGTCCGCTACAGCGGGGCCTCCCTCGGCTACCAGATCGCCGGCGTCCTCGGCGGCGCCCTGGCCCCGATCATCTCCATCGCCCTGCTGGACCGCTTCGACTCCGCCCTGCCGGTCTCCCTGTACGTCCTGGCGGGCCTGCTGATCACCATGCTCTCGGTCCGGCTGGCCCCGGAGACGTCCCGGATCGACCTGCACGATGAGCGGGCGGACACGGCGCGGATCGGGCAGGATTCCAGGGGCCTGCGACCCACCTAGGGAGCCACCGTGGACCTGAACTCCGACCTCGGCGAAGGGTACGGGCACTGGGCCCTTGGGGACGACGCGGCGCTGCTCGAGGTGGTGACGAGCGCGAACGTGGCCTGCGGGTTCCACGCCGGGGATCCGGCGACGATCGACCGGACGGTGCGGACGGCGGTCGAGCGGGGGGTGGCGATCGGGGCGCAGGTGTCCTACCCCGACCTGGTCGGGTTCGGGCGGCGCGAGATCGACGTGCCGCCGGACGACCTCAGCGCCGACGTGCTCTATCAGATCGGGGCGCTGGAGGCGTTCGCCAAGGCGGCCGGCAGCCGGGTCCGCTACGTCAAGCCGCACGGCGCCCTCTACAACCGGATCGCCCGCGACCCGGTCCAGGCGGCCGCCGTGGTGGCGGCGATCCGGCGCTACGACCCGGCCCTTCCCCTGCTCACCCTGCCCGCGTCGGCGGCCATGGAGGCGGCGGCCGAGGCCGGCGTCCCGGCCGTCGCCG
>Ga0081538_10003761_pt1 | contig 14210 bp, 18 predicted proteins | sample TabmetS5T2R1_FD_71022 | JGI IMG/M metagenome (GOLD analysis project Ga0081538, IMG submission 71022) | Tabebuia heterophylla rhizosphere microbial communities from the University of Puerto Rico - S5T2R1 | ecosystem: Host-associated > Plants > Roots > Rhizosphere ... | reverse complement strand
AGCGGGCGCTCGGCCGGATCGCGGACTGGGACGCCGAGCTGGCCGCCGCGATGGGCGAGCTGGACGAGCACTGGAAGGCCATCATGGCCGCCAACGAGCCCACGGTGATGGCGGAGGACGTGGCCTCGCGCATCCAGCACCTCGCGCTCACCCGCTTCCTCGACCACCTCGGCGAGCCGCAGCCGGTGATCACGGCGGACGAGGCGCAGATCCTGTCCATCCCGCGCGGCAGCCTCACCGCCGAGGAGTTCAAGCAGATCCAGTCCCACGTGGTCCACACGTATCAGTTCCTCGTCCAGATTCCGTGGACCAAGGAGCTGCGGCACGTGCCCGAGATCGCCCGCTCCCATCACGAGAAGCTCAACGGCTCCGGCTATCCCAACCGGATCACCGCCGCGGAGATCCCGGTGCAGTCGAAGATGATGACCATCGCCGACATCTTCGATGCCCTCACCGCCAGCGACCGGCCCTACAAGGCGGCGGTGCCGGTGGACCGCGCCCTCGACATCCTGGGCTTCGAGCGCAAGGCCGGCGCGGTGGACGGCGATCTCCTCGACCTCTTCATCGCGGTGAAGCCCTGGGAGAAGCGGGCGCGCTGAGGCGGGAACGGCGGCTTCAGCCGCCGAGCAGCGACAGGAGCAGCCCCCAGCTCGCCACGCCCGCCACCATCGCGGCGCCGCCCAGCCAGGGCTCGAGGCGTCCGCGCGTCGTCACCTGACGAGTGGCGCGGGCCGAAAAAAACGCGCGCTGCACCGCGAGCGCGTTCCGCCGGCCCGCGTAGAGGCGGCGGGACGCGAGGCCGCCGCCGGGCGTCGCCGCGTAGGCGGGACGCCGGATCCTGCGCTGCCGTGAAGCCGTGCCGATCATGGTCCGCATGCTGCGCCTCCCTCTCCCGCCTAGAATCCCCGCATCACACCCAGCACCTTGCCGAGGATGCGGACGTCCGCCCGCCCGGGCTCGATCACGATGGGCTTCATCGTGGGATGCTCGGGCCGGAGCACCACGCGCTCGCCGTCGCGCGCGAATCGCTTGACCGTCGCCTCGTCGTCCACCAGCGCGGCCACGATGTCGCCGGGCTGGGCGGAGGCCTGCTGCCGGACGAGGACCAGATCGCCGTCCACGATGTGGGCCTCGATCATGCTCTCGCCGCGCACGCGCAGGGCGAACACCTCGCCCTTGCGCTCCAGCCAGTCCGCGTTCACCGGCACCGTGCCCTCGAGATTCTCGTCGGCGTAGATCGGCATACCCGCGGCGATGCGGCCCAGCACGGGAATGTCCCGCGTGGCGCCGCCGCGCCGGGCCGCCGCGGGCCGCTGGGCGAGCACGAGCGTCCGCGACACTCGCTTGTCGGTGGTGCGGCGCTGCAGCATACCCTTCCGCTCCAGCGCGCGCAGGTGATCGAAGGCGGCGCGCGCGGTGAAGTGGAAGCGCTCGCCGATCTCCCGCACCGTGGGCGGCGCCCCGTGACGCTCGGTGAAGGTCCGGATGAAGCCCAGCACCTCGCGCTGCCGCGCCGTCAGCTCCCGCATCCGAATCCTCCCGTGGACAAGCGGCGTGAAGAAGTGGCCGGTCGAGACGGGCGCCCCCGTCGGGCGCTCAACAGGACAGCAGTAAACACCCGTTGAGTGGTCGAAGTCAAAAAAAATCACGCGGGCTCCCAGGGCTCGCAGGTGGGGCAGGCCACGTACCCGGCCTCGCGGGCTTCGCTCACCCGCTTGAAATAGACCCGCTCGGGCTCCGCGATCCGCCGCACCCAGCCGCAATCGCGGCCGTGGAAGAGCTTGGCCCCGCGCTGAGCAAGATAGGGCTCGCCCGGGGGCGGATCGGCCGCCGCCTCCTGGGGGACATGGGGGTCGAGCACGGAGTCGGGCAGGGCCTCGGCAGTGGCGGTGGACGTCGCGGGCATCGCCTCGGTGGTGGCCACCGGGGACGCCGGCGGCGGATCGGGCTCGTTCATCTGGAGATTGGTCTCGATGGTGCTGCGGAACTCGTCGCTGGCGCGGCGGAACTCGCGCATGGCGCGGCCCAGCGAGCGGCCCAGCTGCGGCAAGTTCTTCGGCCCGAAGACCAGCAGGGCGATCACGAAGATGAGGACGAGCTCCTGGAGGCCGATGTCGAACATGGTGGCTCAGTCACGGATGATACCACCCCGGCGCGGAGCCGGAGGGCGAGGGGGCTAGCGCGCCGCGGAGGATGGGCCGGCGCCCGACCGGGAGGCGCCCTTGCCACCGGCCTTTCCCGGCCGCCGTAGCTCCACCGCCGCGCCCCGCACGCGCGTGCCGCAGGCCTCGCAATGATAGCCCAGGTGCACGTCGTGGCCGCAGTCGGCGTGCACCAGACGCGTGCGCTTGTAGACGTGACGCGAGCCCCAGTCGGCGAGGGCGCCCACCACCACGCCCAGCCCCCGGCCGCGCTCCGTCAAGGTGTACTGCGCCCGCGGCGGATGCTCGGAGTAGAAGCTGCGCGTGACGAGGCCGTTGCGCTCCATCAGCTTGAGGCGGTCGGAGAGGATGTTGGGCGCGATGCCGGGGAGACCCGCCTGCAGATCCTGGAAGCGCCGTGTGCCGCGCAGGAGATCGCGCACCACCAGCAGGGTCCAGCGGTCGCCCAGCACCTCGAGGGACTTGGCGACGGGGCAGGGCTGGCCGTAGCGCTTCGGCATGCCGTCAGTATAGGCGAGCGGCCCTCGGTTGACAATTCCGCTAGTCACTATTATTTTACAAGTTACATGGCCACCGCCTCCGCCCCTGCGCCCGCCCGGGCCGCCGCCCGCCGCCCCCCGGCCGCGGGCGCCGTCGCCGACCCGCGCACCCGGGCGCTGCTCGAAGGCCCCATCGTCCCCACGCTCCTGCGCCTCGCCGCGCCCGGGGTGGCGGTGATGCTGCTCCAGGCCGCGGTGGGCACGCTGGACGCGGTGTTCGTGGGCTGGCTGGGCGCCGAGGCACTGGCGGGCGTCTCCCTCGTCTATCCCCTGCTCATGCTGATGCAGACGATGTCGGCGGGCGGGATGGGCGGCGGCATCGCCTCCGCGGTGGCGCGGGCGCTGGGCGCGGGACGCCGGGCCGACGCGGACCGGCTCGCCGCGCACGGCGTGCTCATCGCCCTCGGCATGGCCGGGATCTTCACCGGCGTGCTCCTCACCGCGGGTCCTGCGCTCTATCGGGCCATGGGCGGACACGGCGCCGCGCTCGAGGCCGCGCTCGCCTACTCGCGCGTGCTGTTCGGCGGCGCCGTCGCGTTCTGGCTCTTCAACTCGCTGGCCAGCGTGATCCGCGGCAGCGGCCGCATGCTGCTCCCCGCCGCGGTCATGGCGGGCGCGAGCGCCGCGTATCTCGTGCTCTCCCCGGCCCTCATCCTGGGCTGGGGACCGCTGCCGCGGGTCGGCGTGGCGGGCGCCGCCATCGCGAGCGTGGCCGCTTTCGGCGCGGGCTCGCTCGTGCTCGCGGCATCGCTCCGTGCCCGCGGGAGCCTGGTGCGGCTCTCCCTCGCGGGCTTCCGCCCCCGGCTACGCCTCTTCGGCGAGATCCTGCGCGTCGGCGCTCCGGGCGCGCTCAACACGGTGTTCACCAATCTCACCGTGGTGCTCCTCACCGGCCTCGTGGGCCCCTTCGGTCTGCACGCCCTCGCCGGCTACGGGATGGGCGCGCGGCTCGAGTACATCCAGATCCCGCTGGTGTTCGGCGTGGGCTCGGCGCTGGTCGCCATGGTCGGCACCAACGTGGGCGCGGGGCGTCTGGCGCGCGCGGAGCGCGTGGCCTGGATCGGCGCCGCCCTCGCCGGCGGCGTCACCGGCGCCATCGGTCTGACCTTCGCCCTGTTCCCGCAGGCCTGGATGGCCCTCTTCACCGCCGACCCGGCCGTCATCGCCGTGGGCACGAGCTATCTCCGCATCGTCGGGCCCGCCTACGGCTTCTTCGGCGTGGGGCTCGCGCTCTACTTCGCCTCGCAGGGCGCGGGGCGCCTGGCCTGGCCGTTGCTCGGGGGCTTTCTGCGTCTCGTGCTGGCCGCCGCGGGCGGCTGGCTGGCCACGCGCTGGCTCGGGGGCGGGCCCGAGGCCCTCTTCGTCGCCATCGCGCTGGCGCTGGCGGTGATGGGCGTGGTGGTCGCGCTCCCCATCAAGGCCGGGGCGTGGCGCCGCGGCCGGGAGGAGATGACGTGAGCCCCTCCGCGATCTTTCGCCTGCAGTTCGTGCTCAGCCTGGTGGTGGGCACGCTCGTCGCCCGCTGGTACGTCTGGCCGCGGCTCACCGCATGGCCCATCACTCACGCCATGATCTTCGTGCTGCTCGGCCGCCGGCGCGGCTGATCGGTCAGTCGGAGGACCATATGCCCACCATGCTCGACTTGATCCGGAAGACCCAGACGGGCGAGGTCCCGCCGCCGCCCATCGCGCAGCTCATGGGCTTCCGCCTGAATTCCGTGGAGCCGGGGCGCGTGGTGGTGGAGATGGACGCCGAACCGCGTCACGCGAACCCCATGGGGACGGTGCACGGGGGCGTCCTCTGCGATCTGGCCGACGCCGCCATGGGCATGGCCTATGCCTGCACACTGGACGAGGGCGAGACCTTCACCACGCTCGAGCTCAAGATCAACTTCCTCAAGCCGGTGCGGACGGGTCGACTGGTCGCGACCGGGCGGCTCGTCAAGGGCGGGCGCACGGTCGGCCTCACCGAGTGCGACGTCGTTGACGAGAAGGACCGGCTCGTGGCGCGGGCGAGCAGCACCCTGCTCACGCTGCGCGGCGAGGCCGCGGTCGGCCGCTGAGACGGCGGTCGGCGCGCGGCTTGACGGCCTGCGCCGCCCCTGCTAGCGTGCCGCCATGCTCTTCGAGGTCGACCTGACCGAAGAAGAAGGCGGCGTCTTCAAGGCCACCGCCGTCGCGTATCCATCGGTGAGCGCCACCGGCCGTACCGAGAAGGAGGCGCTCGGCCTTCTCATGGAAGCGATGGAGAAGTACATGCGCGCCCAGCCGAAGCCCGGCGACGCGAGCTAGCTCCGCGCCGCCTCCAGCACCCGCCGCAGGAAGAACGGCACCAGCGCCGCGGTCTCGAGGCTCGTGGCGAGATGCGGCACCACGTCCCGCGACCAGATCGCCGCATGGTGGACCGGCGCAAGCCGCCGCGCCAGCGCGAACGCCGCGCGGTCGCGCGCCGATGCCTCCGCCCCCGCCCAGCCCGCGAGATAGGCCGCGCGCACGCGGGTCGCGGCGGCGCTCCGATGGCCCCAGCGGTCCCAGAAGCCGTGGCTCCACGGCAGCATGAAGGCGCCCCAGAACGGATGCGACAGCACCGCGTCCTCCCAGTCGAGGTACACCGGCCCACGCCGCCCGACGAGCACATTGCTCGCCCAGAGATCCCCGTGATCGAGCGCGAGGGGCACACCGAGGCGCGCGAGCGCGCGGCAGCCCGCCCGGAGATCCCCTCCCAGCGCGCGGACCCGCGCGATCTCCGGCGGGCGAAGGCGCGCGCGGCCTCCCACCGAGAGCGCGCGCGGGTCGGCGAGGAGGCGCGGCAGGGCGCGGCCGAGCCATGCGAGGTCGCGCCGCCGATGACCCAGCGCGCGGGACAGCGCGGCATCCCCCACGAGGGCGCGCTGGAGCCGTCCGTACTCCCGGGCGGCGCGCATCCAGTCGGCGAGACGCCGGCTCTCGGCAAGGGGCCGGCCGGCCACCGCGCGCATGAGGAGCCAGCGTCCGCCCGCGCCCACCGCCACCACCGGCGCGATGCGAGCGGGGAAGCGGCGCGCGAGCCAGCGCGTGAAGCGCGGCTCGTGCTCGCACGGCGGCTCCACCGCCTTGAACACGTAGGCGCCCCGCCGTGTCGTCAGGCGCAGCACCGTCGACGACTCCCAGGTCCGGAGCTGTACGACTCGGATGGCGCGCGCGCCGATGCGACGCTCCGCCCACCGGAGCGCGCGCTCCCGCCAGCCCGGCCGCATCCACGCGGCGCGGCCGGGCCCGCCGTCGCGCCAGCGCGCCAGCGCCTCGCGATCGTCGCGGCGGCGGAGGCGGAGGCTCGCGAGATCCTCGCGCCCCACCCAGCGCGCGCCCCGCGTTCGGAGGGGGCGCTCGTCCAGCCGCTCCAGCTCGAGGGCGACGCCGAGGCGGCCGGTGCGCGGATCGAGCGGGCGCGCCAGGGTGCGCAGCACGCTCACCGCGAGGCGATGGCGCCGGCGCACGGCGCGGATCACCTCGTCCACCGCGCCGGGATGGGCGCGACCCAGCGTCACGCTGGGCAGATCCCAGCCGCGTCCCCGCGCGACGAGGAGCAGGCGCCGGCGGGCGCGATCGGGCACGATGAGCGCGTGGCGCACGGCGGCCCACCTTAGCACGCGGACGACGGTGACAGTCGCGGAGCCGCATGCTACCGTCACGCCCGTCCCATGACCACCAACCCCTTCCTCGAGGCCACCGCGGGAGCGATGCTCGCATCGGTGTGCGCGCGTCACGCCGAGCGCGAGGCGCTCGTCGCCGCCGACCGCCGCATCACGTATGCCGAGCTCGCCCGCGAGGCCGCGCGCTACGCGCGGGCGCTCCTCGCCCTCGGCGTGGGCCCAGGCGACAAGGTCGCGCTCTGGCTCCCGAGCCGGCCCGCGTGGCTCTTCGCGCAGTACGGCTGCGCCCTGATCGGCGCGGTGGCGGTGGCGCTCAACACCCGCTACAAGGCCCGGGAGCTCGGCTACATCCTCAAGCAGTCCGACGCGACGACGCTGCTCCTCGCCGACCATCTCGGCCCCGTGGACTTCCTGGAAACGCTCGGCGAGGTGCTGCCGGGGCTGCGTGCGGCGGTGCCGGGGGAGCTCGAGCTCGGAGACTTCCCCCAGCTCCGCCGCGTGATCGTGGACGCGGACGATCCCTACCCCGGCTGCCTGCGCCTGGCCGACGTCCTGGACGCGGGGGCCGATGACGCGCTCGACGCTGTCCTCGCCCGCGCGTCGGCCGCGGTGCGGGCGGACGATCCCTTCACCATCCTCTACACGTCGGGCACGACGTCGTTCCCGAAGGGCGCCCTCATCAGCCACCGGAACGCGGTGCCGCACGGCTGGTACTGCGGCGAGGTGCTGCGCGTGACGCCGGCCGACCGCGTGCTCCACGCCCTGCCCTTCTCGGGGACATGGGGCGGCCTCAACATCCCGCTCACCACGCTCTCCCACGGCGCGTCCCTGGTGCTCATGGAGAGCTTCGAGCCCGGGGTCGCGCTGCACCTCATGGAGCGCGAGCGCATCTCCATCTGGAACGCGGTGGACGCCATGGCCATCGGGGTGCTCGATCACGGCGACCTCGATCGCCGCGACCGGTCGGCGCTCCGCACCGGCGGCTTCGGCATGACCGGCGGCGGGCGCGACGGGCTGTTCGAGGAGATCGTGAAGCGCCTCGGGGTGCCCCAGGCCTATCAGCCCTACGGGATGACCGAGCTGAACGCGCTCTGCATGCACCACCACCTCGACGAGTCGGTGGCCTCGCGCGCGCTGCCCGGCGTGTGGCCGGCGGAGGGCGTGGAGGTGCGCGTGGTGCGGCCCGACTCGGGCGAGACCGCGGCCACGGACGAGGAGGGTGAGCTGTGGTTCCGTGGCCCGCTCGTCACCCGCGGCTACTACCAGAAGCCCGAGGAGACCGCGCAGGCCTTCTCGCCCGACGGCTGGTTCAAGACCGGCGACTTCGGCGTGCGGGACGCCGAGGGCCGCACCATCTTCAAGGGGCGGCTGCGCGAGGTGCTGCGCATCAGCCACTTCATGGTGGCCCCGGCCGAGATCGAGGCCTTCATCATGGAGCATCCCCGCGTGCTCCAGGCCTTCGTCATCGGCGTACCCGATCCCCGGATGAACGAAGCGGCGGTGGCCTACGTGATCCCGCGCCCGGGCGCGCGCCTCACCGCCGACGACGTCGTCGCGCACTGCCGCGGGCGCATCGCGTCCTACAAGGTGCCGCGTCATGTCCGCATCGTGGCCGACGTGCCGCGCACGCCCGGCCCCCACGGCGACAAGGTGCAGAAGGCGCGGCTGCGCGAGCAGTTCCTTGAAGGCCGCTAGCCCGTCGCGTAGACTCCCGGCATGAAGGAGGCCACCCCGTGAAGCTCGACGTCGGCATGCTCACCCACGACCTCGAACACATGGCGGACTACTCTCGCAAGATGGAGGCGCTCGGCTACGACACGCTCTGGTCGGCGGAGACCCAGCACGATCCCTTTCTGCCCCTCGCGGTGGCGGCCAGCGCGACGTCGCGCATCCGGCTCGGCACCAACATCGCGACGGTGTTCTCGCGCAGCCCCATGGTCACCGCGATGATCGCGTGGGATCTCCAGAAGGCGTCGCGCGGGCGCTTCACGCTGGGCCTCGGCACCCAGGTGAAGGCCCACAACGAGCGGCGCTTCTCCGTGAAGTTCGAGTCGCCCGGCCCGAAGATGGCGGAGGCGGTGCGCGCCATCCGCGCCATCTGGGACTGCTGGCAGACCGGCAGCAAGCTCAACTTCAAGGGCCAGTTCTACACGTTCGACGTCATGACGCCCTTCTTCAATCCCGGGCCCATCCCGCATCCGAAGATCCCCATCTTCGTGGCCGCGGTGAACCCCTTCATGTGCGGGGTCGCGGGCGAGCACTGCGACGGCATGCACGTGCACCCGTTCAACTCTCCCAAGTACCTCCGCGACGTCGTGCAGCCGGCGGTGAACGCGGGGCTCGCCAAGGCGGGCCGCGCACGGAAGGATTTCACCTACGCCACCTCGAGCTTCGTGGTGGTGGGCGATACCCCGGAGGAGCGCAGCGCACAGGCCCAGATGGTGAAGCAGCAGATCGCCTTCTACGGATCGACCAGGACCTATCAGCCCGTCCTGGAGTGCCACGGCTGGGGCGACGTCACCGCCAAGCTCCATCGCAAGTCCATCGAGGGAGACTGGAAGGGCATGGCCGACCTCATCACCGACGAGATGCTCGACACCTACGCGGTGACCGCGCCGTACGATCGGCTCCAGCAGGCGATGGAGGCGCGCTACGCGGGGCTGCTCGACCGCACCGCGCTCTATCAGCCCTATCCCCCCCGTCAGGACGATCCGCGCCTCCCCGCGCTGATCAAGGCCTTCAACGGCTGAGAGGACTCGGACTGCCATGGACAAAATCCAGGTCGAGATCAAGGCGCCGGTGGCCACCATCACGCTCAACAAGCCGGAGCGGCTGAACGCGCTCGACGTCGAGATGTGGGAGGCCATCGCCGAGGCCGCGGGCCAGGTGGACCGCGCCAAGGACGTGCGCGTGGCGGTGCTCACCGGCGCGGGCGGCGCTTTCTGCGCGGGGCTCGACCTCAAGGCGGGCTCCACGCTCAAGCGCCCCGAGGGGGAGACCCCGCCCCAGGCGCTGGCCGCCATCCGCGCGCACCTCCGGCATCTGCAGGAGTGCTTCTCGCGGCTGGAATCCTGCCGCGTGCCCGTCATCGCGAGCATCCAGCGCGTGTGCATCGGCGGCGGGCTCGAGCTGGCGCTCTGCTGCGACGTCCGCGTGGCCGCCGAGGGCAGCGTGTTCTCCATCCCGGAAGTGCAGGTCGGCATCGTGCCGGACATGGGCGGCACCCAGCGCCTGCCCCGGACGGTCGGCGTGGGCAAGGCCAAGGAGCTCATCTACTCGGCCCGGCGCATCGACGCCGCGGAAGCGCTGCGCATCGGTCTCGTCAACGCGGTCTATCCGGCGGCGGACCTTCCCGCCCGGGTGGCCGACCTCGCCGCGGAGATCGCCGGCAACGCGCCGCTCGCGGTCCAGGCGGCCAAGCAGAGCATCAACGGCACCTACTGGCGCGACCGCGAGGCCTGGCTTGCCCTCGAGGCGGATCTCGCGGCCGGGGTGCTCCTGTCCGAGGACCGCGTCGAGGGCATGCGCGCGGGCGCCGAGCGCAAGCGCGCCAACTTCAAGGGGAGATAGCGATCGCATGAAAGCCCTCGCGTTCAAGGAGCACGGCGGCATCGACAAGCTCGCGTATCAGGATGTGCCCGATCCTCAGCCCGGTCCGGGCGACGTGCTCGTGCGGGTGAAGGCCGCCGCCCTCAATCACCTGGACCTCTTCGTGCGGGAGGGCTTGCCCGGGCTCAGGCTGCCCCTGCCCTTCTGGACGGGCTGCGACATCGCCGGCGTCGTCGAGCAGGTGGGCGCGTCCGTGTCCGGCGTGGCGGTGGGCGACCGGGTCGCGGTGAACCCGAATCTCCACTGCGGGCGCTGCGAGTACTGCCAGAAGGGCCAGCATAGCCTCTGCGTGTCATACGGCATCCTCGGCGAGCACATCCACGGCGGCCTCGCCGAGCTCGTCAAGGTGGACGGGAGCAAGGTCCTGAAGCTCCCTGACCACGTGAAGTTCGAGGACGCCGCCGCGTTCATCCTCGTCAACATGACGGCCTGGCGCATGCTCGTCTCCCAGGCAAGGCTCCGCGCGGGCGAGGATCTCCTCATCATCGGCGTGGGGGGCGGCGTGTCGTCCACCGGCGTGCAGATCGGCAAGCTCTGCGGCGCGCGGGTGTGGGTGACCTCCTCGAGCGACGAGAAGCTCGAGCGTGCCCGCGCGCTCGGCGCGGACGAGTGCATCAACTACGCGAAAGAGGACTGGGTCAAGGTGATCGGCCAGAAGACGGGCCGCCGAGGCGTGGACGTGGTGCTGGAGAACGTGGGGGCGGCGACCTGGCCGGGCGCGATTCGGGCGCTGGGCAAGGGCGGGCGCCTCGTCACCTGCGGCGGCACCTCGGGGCCCATCTGCGAGACGGACGTGCGCCAGGTGTTCTGGAAGCAGATCTCCATCATCGGCTCGACCATGTCGACCAACGCCGAGTTCGCCGAGGTCATGGGCCAGCTCTTCCAGGGACGCCTCAAGGCCATCGTGGACTCGGTGACGCCGCTGAAGGACGGCGTCGCGGCCCAGGAGCGCCTCGCCGCCGGCAAGCAGTTCGGCAAGATCGTCCTCACGCCCTGAACAGCCGCCGCGCCGCAGCTGCTTGGCGAGCCGCAGCCGAAGGCGAGGCGAGCGGATACATGATGCTTGCCGAGCGGAGCGAGGCGGGTCGGACGGCGTGAAGCCTGCGCTAGCCGGAGGCGCGGCGGGAGCGGACGGCCTTGGCGAGGTCCTGCAGCACCGGCACCGTCATCTCCCAGCCCATGCAGGCGTCGGTGATGCTCTGGCCGTAGTGCAGCGCCCGGCCGGGCACGAGATCCTGGCGGCCGTCCACGAGGAAGCTCTCCAGCATCATGCCGAAGATCGCGCGCTGCCCCCCGCCGACCTGCTCGGCGATGTCCTGCGCCACCACGGGCTGACGGCGATAGTCCTTCCCGCTGTTGCCGTGGCTGGCGTCCACCATGATGCGCGGGGGCAGCCCCGCCGCCGCCAGCGCGCCGGCCACCGCCTCCACGCTCGCCGCGTCGTGGTTGGGGCCCGCCTGCCCGCCGCGCAGGATCACGTGGCAGTCGGGATTGCCCCGCGTGGCCACGATGGCACAGAGCCCTTGCTCGGTGACGCCCAGGAACCTGTGGGGATGCGCGCTCGAGCGCACGGCGTCGATGGCGATCTGCACGCCCCCGTCGGTGCCGTTCTTGAATCCCACCGGCATGGACAGCCCCGACGCCAGCTCGCGGTGCACCTGGCTCTCCGTCGTGCGCGCGCCGATGGCGCCCCACGACACGAGGTCGGAGGTGAACTGCGGCGAGATGGGGTCGAGGAACTCGCAGCCGGCGGGGAGGCCCAGCTCGGCGAGGTCGACGAGGAGCCGGCGCGCGCGGCGCAGCCCCTCGTTGATCACGAAGCTCCCGTCGAGGCGGGGGTCGTTGATGAGTCCCTTCCACCCCACCGTCGTCCGCGGCTTCTCGAAGTAGACGCGCATGACGACGCAGAGATCTCCGGCCAGATCGTCGGCCAGGGCCTTGAGCCGATGCCCGTAGTCGAGGGCCGCCGCGGGGTCGTGGATGGAGCAGGGGCCGACCACGATGACCAGGCGATCGTCCTCGCCGTTCAGGATGCGCGCGACCTCGTCCCGGCCTCGGGCCACCGTGAGGGAGCCGCGGTCGCCCAGGGGCAGCTCCTCGAGCAGGATGGCCGGGGGCAGAAGGGGTCGAAAGTGCTCGACGCGGAGGTCACGGGTGCGCGGCATGGGGGGCCATTATGCCTCAAGAACCCTCGAAGTCGAGCCTCCCTAAGTGTTGGCCGACTTTACATTCCTGGACCTGTTTCGCTCCCGACGGCGACTAAGTCCGCGACACGGCGTGAATGAATTCCTATGGCATCGGCCGTGCAGCGTTGCATGATCCGGCCCCAGGAGGGTCCCGATCCATGCCGCAGGTGCTCGTGTCCGGGCTGCTGGTGCTCCTCTCCGCGTCCCGCGCTTCCGGGGAAATTCTCTCCAGCGTGCGCGCCACGCACCTTCCCGAGCCGGGCAGCCTGGTGCTCCTCGGGGTGGGCCTGATCGCGGTGGCCTTCTGGCTGGGCTGGTCGCGCCGGCGCCAGGAGCGGCGCTCCGGCACCCTCGACCAGGGGCGCTAGTACCAGCGGGGATCGCCCGGGAGCACCGGCACGGGCTTGCCGTCGACCTGGAGAATGCGCGGCCGTATCGTCGGCACCTCGCGCCGCCCCAGCCCCGTCACCGCCGCCGCCGCGCTCCCGTAGCCGCCGACCAGCTCCAGGTTCTTGAGCGTCGGCGTCCGCAGCGTGATCTCCTTTCGCACGAGCGCATCGCGCGCCTCGGCGGGCGAAAGCCAGCGAAGCTGGACGATCTCGTGGCCGTCCACCTCGGGCGCCTGCCCGGGGGGCGCCGGCGCGGCGAAGAAGCGCGTGTCGAAGCGGATGGGCTGCTCCTCCGGCGTGATCCAGTGCGCGAAGTACGCGAGCTGATCGGTGGCGAGGACGAGGCGTTCGGTCCGCAGCATGTCGAAGAAGGCGGCGTTCGAGGCCTGGCAGTCCGCGCGATAGCCCGCGAACCGCTCCCGGTGCTCGCCGTCAAGGCGCACCGGCGCGCCCGAGGCGTCGTAGGCCAGGAGCATTCCCACTTCCTCGAAGGCCTCCCGGATGGCGCCGATCCAGTAGCCGAGCGCCTCCCGCGGCGCGGCCACGCCCAACCGTGCCGCCGCCGCGTCCGCGGTGAGCCCGGCGCAGAACCGCTCGGCATCCGGCGGCACGTCGTCGGCCTCGACCTTGCCGCCGGCGAACACGTAGTCGCCCGCCGCGAACTTGCTCTTGGTGTGCCGCTGGATGAGCAGGGTCTCGAGCCCGCCGCCGGGTCGGTCACGCAGGAGGACGAGCGTGGCGGCGGGAGACGGGGTGACGGGAGTCATGGACGGCGCCGGCGGCGCCCGAGCCATTGTGCCACAGCGCGGCCGGGGGGCCAACGGGTAGCGTCCAACCTTGACAGGAACTTCGATTCCTGCCACCCTACTCGGCGATGATGAGCGAGCGCATGGCCGATCTCCGCAGGCACCCGCGCTCGGATGTGGCGTGGCCCGTGACCGTCGAGTCGGGCGGTCGGCGATTCGAGCGCAAGACGAAGAACCTGAGCCCGGTCGGCGCCAAGGTGCAGCTGGAGGAAGAGCTGCCCGTCGGCTCGAATGCGCGCCTGCGCTTTCGGCCCCCCCAGGGCCAGCCCCTCGACGTCGACGCCATCGTGTGGCGCGCCGATTCCGACGGCCCGGCGTTCTTCTTCGTCAGCGTCGACGACGAATCGGCCCATCACCCCTCGTAGCGCCCCCGGAGTCCTCATGAACGCGGAAGCCCGGATCAAGGAGCTCGGCATCACCCTCCAGTCGCCGCCCAAGCCCGGCGGCAACTACGTGCCCGGCGTGCGCGTCGGCAACGTCCTCTACCTCTCCGGGCATGGTCCGCTACAGGTGGACGGCAAGCCCGGCGCGGCGGGCAAGGTGGGCAAGGACCTCTCGCTCGAGGAAGCGCAGAAGGTCGCGCGCGGGGTGGGCATCAATCTGCTCGGGTCCACGCGCGCCCTGCTCGGCAGCCTGGACAAGGTCAAGCGCGTGGTGAAGGTGCTGGGCATGGTGAACTGCGCCCCCGGCTTCACCGACACGCCGAAGGTGATCAACGGCTTCTCCGATCTCATGGTCGAGGTGTTCGGCGAGAACGGCCGCCACGCGCGCTCCGCGGTGGGCATGGCCGAGCTGCCGTTCAACATCCCCGTCGAGATCGAGATGATCCTCGAGGTCGAGTAGAAGCCGACCGGTCAGGGCCCGGCCAGCAGGCCGGGCAGTATCTCG